>OFFP01002007.1_pt1 | contig 12670 bp, 10 predicted proteins | sample 1521431 | NCBI WGS metagenome assembly OFFP01 (sample SAMEA3504104, study PRJEB24116) | mouse gut metagenome | biome: mouse gut; feature: mouse-associated habitat; material: faeces | place: Denmark | collected 2011 | reverse complement strand
TAATCTCACTTTTGGTTCCCTCCTTAGAATATTGATATTATTGTTCAAAGCTTATGCGCTTCTACAACCTTTATTTAAGACTACCAGACATCCGCAGATGCCAGTCCACTCTCCAGCAATGTCCAGTCAATCAACTGAAAATCGTCATATACCGATTCTTCATACAAGTCAGACTTGAAGATGAACTTCCGGCACGCTTGTATGGCGTTCTCAATCAACTTGACAGACCCTTCGTCAACCTCCCCCTTTCCCTCTGATATCATAATGGATTTATATGGCGTCTCATTGGGCTTCACGCTTCCGGATAACGGATGCGATAACAATCTGTGCCCCTCGTGAATCCTGTCTCTTACTTCCCTAAGAATCTCTTCATAGGAAATATCCCGGTATATAATATGGTGCGTCTCTTTAAGCTTGTCCAAAACCAGAGGATTATTGGTAATGACCATGTAATCTTTGCTTCCCATCTGCTTTTCTCCCTTGCTGTCATGCGGCGAATGCTGCACGCCGGATAAATCCCATCCGCCTAAAATCATGCGGCGCTGCCAGCCCTTTCGGTATGCTTTGTAAAAAAAAGGCGATTTGAACACAATCATGTGTGCAATCGCCCTTTCTGTCTTTTGCCCTGATAACATATCAATTCATTTCAAGAAATTTATCATACAGCACAAGATTCAGAATGTGGTACATTCCCTAGTCCTTTTGCCTGAAAGTTTCGCCTGAAACAGATTCACTGCCTTCTCAGGTTTGCCTCTTCGGCGGCCGTAATTCCGGCTCTCTCTTAGGAAATATCAACCCACTCTCATATTCTTTTTTCGCTTATTCATACTATTACTTATAGACAACTCATATATTGTTCATTGTCTATACCTATAATACCCCATTGTTAAAACTTTTGCAACCTTTAAATTCAAAATATCCAAATTTGTACATAATATACAATATTCCATCCCATTTATTGTCCTATTTTTACAATAATCCTTCCTATTACCAAAAACGCCGTGCAGGAATCACCCTTCCTGCACGGCGCTTTTATCCGTTATTTAATTTTTACCGCAATGCCCGCTATTTCTTACGGTTCTTGAAAAAGTCATTATGTACCTGCTTAATCACTCCGCTTAACGCGAACAATGCAAGGATATTCGGGATAACCATCAAGGAGTTGAACGTATCCTGCATCGTCCATACCAGCTCTACCTCTGCCAGTGAGCCAAGGAATACGCATACGGCAACGATTACAGAATAAACCTTAACCGCTTTCGACCCGAACAGATACTTAATATTCGCCTGGCCAAAGAAGTACCATCCAAGGATTGTAGAAAATGCGAAGAAGAACATACAGATTGCAATGAAGATGTCTCCTCCCTTTCCATACAATGAAGAGAACGCATACTGGCTAAGCTCTGCTCCAGTCTTCCCTGACGGAATGGAATGTGTCGTAATGATTACCAGCGCAGTAAGGTTCAGGATAACGAATGTATCAATAAATACACCGATCATAGCCACGAATCCCTGCTCTACCGGATGGTTAACCTTCGCAACCGCGTGTGCGTGAGGCGTAGACCCCATACCAGCTTCATTGGAGAACAATCCGCGCGCTACACCCTTGGTAAGAGCCAGCTTCACGGTCGCGCCTGCAGCGCCGCCGACAATAGAGGAAGGTGCAAACGCGCCTACAACGATTGCATGTAATGCATACGGGATCTCCTTAAAGTTAAAAATAATTACGATTAAAGAACCAATGATGTAGAAAGCAGCCATAACCGGAACGATCAGCTCCGTAATCTTGGCAATACGTCCTGTACCGCCTAAGAATACGAACAGCGCAAGTACTGCAAGAACAGCGCCCATAATCCACTGCGGAAGTCCGAATGCAGTATTGAACGCTGCCGCGATGGAGTTAGACTGTACGGCATTCCCCATAAAGCCAAGGGCAAGGGTGATAAGAACGGCGAAAATACCTGCCAACGCCTTTCCAAACGTTCCTGAAAATGCTGCGCGGATATAGTAAACAGGACCTCCTGTTACTTCTCCGTCATCGCCCACCTGTTTGTACTTCTGGGCCATGATTGCCTCGGCATAAATCGTCGCCATTCCAAGGAACGCCGCAATCCACATCCAGAAGATTGCCCCAGGGCCGCCTACCGCAAGCGCCGTAGCCGCTCCGGCGATATTACCTGTACCTACCTGAGCTGCAATGGCCGTTGCAAGAGCCTGGAAAGATGACATTCCGTCTGCGCCTGCTTTGTCGCCTTTCTTGAACATCCCGCCGAAGGTCCTGCGCATTCCTTCGCCAAAACCTTTGACCTGAATGAATCCAAGGCTTACCGTAAACCAGATACCGCCGCCGAGAAGCGCCGCGATCAGGATGTAGTTGGACAGATAACTGCCTAATGTTGAGAAAATATTATTCAACATCGCTTCCATTTACAAATTCCCCCTTTGTATAGATAAATTGAATATAAGTTATTCATCCCTCCTATCATACCATTAAAAAATGTTTTATTCAATATGCTGTTATTTTTTTCACATTTTTTGTCTATTTTGTACAGATATTGTATGTGCATGTCCAATTTTGCCAAAAAAAGCAGGCGGTAATCCTTGATTTTCCGCCTGTTTTTTTCACCACTTTGTTTCCTGGAACATAATTTTTGGTCATATTGCTAAATTTTAATTTTATTTTCATATTCTTTTTATTTTTGTTTCAAAAATGCGCCTACTTTTTTATCCTCGCTCCGGATATGGTTCACCAACAGGGCAATATGCATATTCAAGTTCCCCAAATCCCCCAGGGACGGACCCGCCGCCGGAATTGCAGACACGATCTGCTTTAACTTCTTTTTGTATTCCTCATGGAACACCTTGTGGGGCGCCCTGTTGGGATATCCTCCCGCCTGCTGAAGCTGCTCCTCATGGGCGAAATGCCGGTCAACATAGTTGGTCAGAAACTTAATCGCCGGTTCCATCGCAGTCCTTCCCTGTCCCTTGTGGCAGGAATCCAAAAGCTCGTTCACTGCACGGAACAGTTCCTTATGCTCCTGGTCGATGATTGCATTCCCTGTTTCCAGATCCTTTGTTAATTCGTACCTCATCATTATTTTCCTTTCTCAAATCTCAATTTATTCTATCTCATTTTATTCTCAGACGCATCTATACATGAATCTCCGCTTTCATCCCCAGTACATCCTGATTCTTATCAAGCAGCGGGCGAATCACATCTTTCAGGTACGCCTCCGCCTGAAGCGGGGCGCGTCCCACATATTTCGCCGGGTCCATCGTCTCCTTCAATTCATCCAATGTCAGGTTGAACGCCGGGTCTTCTGCGATCAGCTCAAGCAGGTTGTTGTCCAATCCCTTCTCTTTCACGTTCTGTCCGGCCTTCATGGACAGCTCCCGGATACGCTCGTGAAGCTCCTGACGGTCGCCTCCTGCCTTCACGGCGTCCATCATAATATTCTCCGTCGCCATGAACGGCAGTTCCGACATCAGCCGCTTCTCGATTACCTTAGGGTATACTACCAGTCCGTCCACCACATTCAGGCACAAATCGAGAATCCCGTCAATCGCAAGAAACCCTTCCGGTATGCTGAGCCGTTTATTTGCCGAGTCGTCCAGCGTCCGCTCAAACCACTGGGTTGCAGAAGTTACCGCCGGGTTCAGCGCATCAATCATCACGTATCTGGACAGAGACGCAATCCGTTCGCTGCGCATGGGATTCCGTTTATACGCCATAGCCGACGACCCAATCTGGGACGGCTCGAAGGGTTCCTCCACCTCTTTCAAATGCTGCAAAAGCCGGATATCGTTGGAGAACTTATGGGCGCTTGCCGCAATCCCTGCAAGCACATTCAATGCTCTCGTATCCACTTTACGGGAATAGGTTTGTCCCGATACCGGGTAACACGCCTCAAACCCCATCTTCTTCGCAATCATCGGATCTATCTTGTCAATCGTCTCCTGATTTCCCTCGAACAACTCCAGAAAGCTCGCCTGAGTACCCGTAGTCCCTTTGGATCCAAGAAGTTTAAGCGTCCCCTTCACATATTCCAAATCCTCTAAGTCCATGGCAAACTCCTGTATCCACAGAGTCGCCCGTTTTCCCACAGTGGTCGGCTGCGCAGGCTGGAAATGGGTAAAGGCCAGGGTCGGCAAATCCTTATACTCCTTTGCGAACTTTGCAAGCTTCGCAATCACATTCACCAGCTTTCTTCTTACAATCTCCAACGCCTCCGACATCACGATGATATCCGTATTATCCCCTACGTAGCAGGAAGTCGCCCCCAGATGGATGATTCCCTTCGCCTTCGGGCATTGCCGGCCATAGGCATACACATGGGACATGACGTCATGGCGGACGATTTTCTCCCGCTCCCTGGCCACATCATAATTAATATCCTCCGCATGGCTTTTCAATTCCTCGATTTGCTCCTCCGTAATCGGAAGCCCCAGTTCCTTTTCCGTCTCCGCAAGCGCAATCCACAATTTCCTCCACGTCCGGAACTTCTTGTCCGGTGAAAAGACATACTGCATTTCCTTGCTTGCATATCGCTCCGAAAGCGGGCTCATATACTTATCTCGGCTCATATCCTTCTTCTCCTTTTTCTTCTTTTCTATTTATTATATTTCCGCCTTTTCGCCTAACTCTTATCAATCCGGCGGTATTCCTTCCTCCACTGCTCAAACAGCTCTTCCGGGATGTCAATATCAATTCCTCTCTGAATCTCCCGGATTTCCTCCTTCATGGCAGAATCCATATTCAGAAAAACCGAGTTGCCCGACAGCATCTTCACATACTGATCCCCCGGCAGCGCCTTATAACAGCAGTAAAGATATGTCCGAAGCAGCTCCATATCCCCACAGATACGGTATGCCTCCAGATACACCTTCGCCGCCTCCTCATACAGGAAACGTCTGCCGTAAGCCGCCCCAAGGCTTGCATAGACCCTTCCGTAAAACAACTTGCTGATGGAATTGTCCCACTCCCGGTTAATGATAGACTGGTAGACCAGAATTGCCGTCTCATACTCCCCGCTTTTCTGCAGGCTGTCCGCCTTATACTTCATCCGCTCCACATCCTTTAAATTCTGGAGATGCTCTAAAATTCCCTGAATCTTATTGATATCCCCGGTGGCATAGATGGTGGACTCCCTTAAAATGGTCAGCACAAACTGCTCCATAGCGCCGTTCTGCCTCAATTCCTCCCTAAGCTGCTCCGCCAGTTTCGGAAGCTCCAGCTCCTTGTCAATCCAGTTGCACAACTGCCGGTTCACCATGGTATAGTCGATGAGATAAAGATTATTGCAGATATAATAGCACAATTCCTCAATGGTATAGATTCTCATATGGATTCTGGCTATCTCGTAGGGCTGCCTCGCCCGTTTCCTATGACATAGAATTAAACTGCCCATTGATTCCTCCTAAATGAATGGTCTTCTCCACCTGAAATCCCGTGGACGGAAAAAACTCTCCGAAGCCTACGTCTTTGAACGTAAGCCGGCAGGTACGCTCATCCATGAACAATACCTCGATCTGAATCCGCAGGGAATAATCCCTTCTGTTGGGAAGCCCCTCCAGAGACACCGTCTCCACCTGCAGCTCTTCCCCGGCCAGGGTCTCCACATGGATTTCAATGTCCGACGTATCCTCCAGAATCACCTCCCACTGCCCGTCCGCTTCATACCAGTGGGTTCCCCAGGACACGATGGGATACCATCCCTCCTGCCCGTTCACACGCATGCGCAGACAGATCTGCTCCGTCATCTTCGTATCGTCCAGATACACCGGTCCTTCGTGGTATTCCAGATGCCGCCGCATGGACGTATAACATGCGCCTCTGCTGTACAGGTTATTGCCGATAAATGCACGCCGCCCATTACACAGCACCTTCAAGGAATTGGGATACCAGTTATTCTCAAACCCTTCCCCCGTCAGATACACCGACGAGACTACTTTTTTCTCAAACACACTCTGGATGAATCGTTTGAACCGGTCGTCCGCCGCCTTCGCCTGATCTTTTACCTTCTCTTTCTCTTTGTTCAAAAGAGTATAGATGGCGGCAAGCTCATTCATCTGGGCGCTCGCCACCTCCTCAACGGTGACGAACATGTCCCGGTCCTTCACCCCCACGGCATTCAGCCTCCGCAGCATATACGCCCGGATTTCCTGGGCGTCGCAGTAGAACAGGGCAGACTCATACTGCCACAGTTCCTTGGGCTGATAGAACATATACTGGCAGAAACTCTCCTTGTAGTCCTGGACACAGACACAGTCCTTCGCCACGCCAAGACGCTGGCCGATTCCTTTGAGCATCTTAGACATATCAATATTCGTAAACGGGACGGAAAATGTAATAAAAGCGATATCCTCGAATCCCTCCAGAGTCATACGGATGAACTTGGCCAGCAGCCAGACCGCATCCCGCTTCTTAGAACCGATTTTCACCTTTTCCCGGCGCACGGCCTTCTCGAACAGGTCGTTCACCATGGTTCCTTCCTGAAGGGATGCAAGACGCTTCGCCTCCATGCCGAACACCCATCGTTCCCGGTAATATCCCAATATCAGGGGAATCTGAAAATTATCCGCAGCAGCTCCCATCGTCTCCGGCTCTTCCTTCGTCTCGTCATAATAGCTGATCTGACAATTCTTCTCATTCAGGTCGTATCCCAGGATTCCGCCTTTTCTCATCATTATCCCCTCCCCTCTTCACACATGCCTGATGAATCTTGAAACGCTTCATCACCTACTCTTCACACACATCTCGGACGAACCGCGAACCGCCATGCCCTAATGAATCTTGAACAGACGCTTCGCCATGATCTCCTCTTCCTCGTATTCCATCATCGCCTTTCGTCTCGCCGCACTCGCCATGGTCGCCATGCTGTTCAGACGTCCATACTTGCCTGATTCCTTGATTTCCCTCTCATTCTTCAAGACTTCTTTCTCCGTGATAATATCCTCTTTTCCCTTGGTCTCTATAAAATAATAACTGATGGACTCGTCGCTGTACAGCACGAACTGCCTTACATACAGATTCTCATAGACCGGCATCATCACCTCATTCTGGTATCCAAGCTCGTCCCGGTTCCCATGCTTCATCTTATAGTACAGGGTCACACGGCTTCCCGGTCTTGCCTGATAAGAAATCATCACCTTGTCATACAACTGCAATTCCCGGAGCCACTCCTCCTTATATTGCAGATAATACGGAAAGACGATCTGCTTCTCGCACATCTCCCGGAGCACCTGATGGAGCACCACCTCCAAAGCCGCCGTGTAATCATGGCTGGAAAAATATTTCAGCAGCGCAATCTTGCAGATATCAGACAAATCTTCCTTTTCATCGCACTCATTTGCAATAATATCGAACACACTGGCTTCCAAATCCCTCCCATAAACCACATACTCTCTGGACACATAGGCGAGATACGCCTGTTTCAGACGAAAATACACATTATCCGACAGATAATAATCCTCAAATATCTTCTCTTCCTGAAATAAATTTTCCGAGAAAAGCATCTGCGTAATAATCCGCTCCCCTATCTTATAGGCAGGAATCCCATTCTCCTTCAACGCCTTCCAGAGAAATTTCATTTCCCGCGTAGGGCCGCAGTAAAAATTCGCAAGATACATCAGCGTCACCTTGTCGAAATGCTGCCGCCGGAACAGCTCGAAGCACAGATAACTTAAAAAACTGTCCTCCTCGTAGTTCTCCTCCTTGATGCGTCTAGTCACAAGACGGAACACATCCTTTCCTTCAAATGCATCCAGCCCTTTTTCCAGCAGCCCCTCAAAGGTGGGCGCCTCTTTCTCGTTCTCCTGCTCCCATACGCCCGTCGTTGCGGCATATTTCCGGCACATCTCCACGAACCGCGGCTCGTAGAAAAGGCGTTTCGTCTCATAAACAATGGAGTCCGTATAATGGCGCCCCTCCACAGACTCCCACACCACCCTGGATTCCTTGTCATACAGGCGAATTACCGTCCCCTCTTCTGCATCATAGGGAATCCGCTGGCGGATCTCACCGTCCTTATCTATGACCAGGACGCATTTCATATTCTTCACCCGCGTAGAAATGGAATAGGAATAGCAGATGTCACGCATCGCCTCCATCCGTTCTGCCGTCATCTCCTCGGGCTGGCAGAACCGCTTATACAGGATTCTGAGGGACTCCGTAATGTGCCGCTGCATCAACTGTTTCCAGGTAAATACCACCATCTGCTCACGGTAATTTAGATACAGCTCTCCCGCCTGTTCCTCATAGGTGACTAGATTCGCATATAAAAACGCCGCCTTCTTATAGTTCAATGAATTGCCATGCATGAAGTATAAAAGGATTACCTTAGGCAGCGGTCCCCGGAACTTATCCTCATCGATAGTCATCATATAATATTCATAGAGCTGCGCAATCCTAAGTTCCGAGTCTACCGCCTTCTTATACCAAGGAAAATCCCGCTTCTTTAGCTTATTGCCCCGAATCAACAGCGTACAGATAGTATTAAGAATCATGGGTTCGTCGTACATCTTGTAGATGCGTTCCAGAATCCGGAACATCTTGTCACTGTACTGCTTCTGCTGGCTGGCAAAATTCGCCACATAAAGGGCAAGCTCCTTGGTCATCAGACGGTATTTGGAAGCGAAATTAAGCACCTGCATCTCGAAAGGTCCCAGCTTTTTCAGGAGCGTCGGCCTGTCCTGATAGCACAGATAAGCCTCCAGATAAAAAATCACCCCGTGCATCTCATACTGGAACTGCTGCTCTAACAGCTCAATTCTCTTATAAGAGGTCTTGTATCTGGTATCCAAATCTAACAGCATGTAGAGTAAAAGCAGCGAATCCTGATGCCGCATATAGGTCTTCCCCACCTCGTCCAACACACGCTCCGCATGGATTCCCTTCCCCCGCACCAGTGCGGTCAGGTACAGGTAATAACAGTTGGTCAGCGGGTCCTTGCCGATAGCAAAACGGTTGTAATTATAATTCTCAAGAATCCACTTTGCCTCCTCCACCTTGCTGCCCACCAGATAGACATGGGCCTGCATCAACTGGTACAACTCGCTGTGGGGTTTCAGTTTTCTAAGGGAAATCATCTTCTCCACGGCGCTTTCCAGCCAGTTCCCCATCTCGATCCTGCCCGCAACCAGCCCAATGTATTCCTTCAAAATCTGGGCAAGGAGCAGCTCCGGCTTCCTGTGGTTCTCATTCAAATCCTGGTTCTGCAACACCTCAATATCATAGGTAAGCGTCTCATAAGGCGTAATAAACTTGAGCATGCCAAAATTACGTCCGCCATGCAGACGGTCGGGACGTACCACGTATTCAATCTCATGGGCATTTCCCACAAAATCATCCGTACTCGTCTCCGGGCGGAGTACCTTGATGAATTCCCCTTCCGCCTCGATGTGAATCGGCATATATCCCCAAGTATTCTTCACAATCGTCAGCGTTCCCTTGGTCGGCTCCGAGATATCCTCAAAAAACATCCCTTCGCCGGGAAGAGTCAGGAAAATGCACTCCTTCTGCTTGATTCCTACCAGGAACTCTTCCATCGCCTGATCCCCAAGGGTCCATTTTCGCATATTATCATACAGATAAAACGTCCGTTCATTCTCATATTTTAAAATCTCATAGAATTCCCTGGCGCGGAACAGCCGCCCCGCCTCCGAAAAATCCTTGATAGCAAGCTTCCGGAAATCATCCGTACTCTGAACCTTCCCATAGGATGTCATGACATAAGGCTTCTCTATAATTGCTGTAACCGAAAGCTCATATTCCCCGCCGCCGCATACCACGGTAAACCTTCCGTCCTCCACATGCCCCGGCCGAAGTCCCTTGCCGTCATAAGTAAATTCTACCTTCGCAGGATTTCCGTCAAACCCCTGATTCTTAAAATGCACACGAAAAGAAGACGAGTACGCCAGTCCCCGTATCTTCTTTCCGCTTTTCGTCCTGATTGTAAAACTCCCCCGATATACTTCCCCTTCTCCGATAATGAGTACTAGATTAGTCTCATCAAATATGACATCAGGTTGTGATAACTGAAAATCTCCTTTGGAAAATTTCTGGATTTTATTTTTCAAGTCTGACACCTGCTTCTTTCGCTGCTTATTCGTAAACAATACTACAGAAGATTATAGCATTGTTTGATTGTGAATGGCAATGGCAGAAACATATTTTTTTACTTTTTTACTTTTTTAGTATCAGCGCTATGAAAGTCAAATCTTCTGCCCCTGTGTTCTTCATGCCGTGACCATCGCCGTCTTTGCAGTAAAATACGTCTCCTGCCTCTGCCGGAATTGCCTTGCCGTTGTCGTCGTACATCCCTTTGCCGCTCAGGATATAGTACGTCTCTGTCTCGCCATGATGTTCATGATGGCCCAGTTCACAGTTCGCAGGCAGGGTCACTTTGCTGAACATCCTGCAATGTTCCCCCAACTCTCCTGCGTTAAGCAATGCCTCTTTCATAATGAATCCGGCTCCGCCGCCTACGTGTTCTGCTTTTACAACTTCCCTCTCTCCTGCTTTTGTCATGGTTTTCTCCTCCTTTTCATAAAGGTTCTATGCCCCTAATTATATCATAGGCAGGATATCTGGTCTATCTAAATCATTCACATCAATTCACAATTTTATAGTATTCCCTTGCCGTCAGCGAAAATACGATTCCATAGAAAACCGCAAACACGATGACCGTCGCAACCGTACATATAAGGAACAGCGGTACATTCGTCAGATTCAGCACTGCCAGGAGCTTTGTGACCACGCCGAACGCCACCGTGATGTGGATGACTGCCGCCACAAGTGGAAGGAAGAATACCATTAGGACCTGGCTGCGAATGGATTGCTTGACCTCCCGCTTGCTCATGCCCACCTTCTGCATAATCTGGTAGCGTTCCCTGTCGTCATACCCTTCGGAAATCTGTTTATAGTACATAATCAGTACCGTTGCCATCAAGAACAGCGCGCCAAGGTAAATGCCGATGAACAATAACCCTCCATAGAGGAAGTAAAAATCCCCCCTGCTAAGCTCCTTGCTTTCACAGAATCCGGAGTAGACTTCCCCTTCTACCCTTGCTTTCATGGCCTTAACTGCCTTCAGGCAGTCTTCTTCCTTCCCTTCTAAATCGAAGGTTACACGATAGTTCAGATTTGACATCTGTTCCACCCATTCTGCCTGCATCTCACTGTCTTCGTAGGTCTTTGCCAGGACTTCCTGTATCTGCGCTGCATCGGAGACGATCACATAATACCCGTCCGTCAAATTCTGCTCGTTCTTAGACACTATCTTCATGTCCTTTAACTCTTTTGCCACGCGGTAGGTCCGGCCGCCAATCATAACCGTATCCTTGCCCCATTCTTTGCCCGTTCCGTACACAAATACCTCATCCGGCGCAAGGGTGTCCTTCGTACCTTCCATCTGGTTATAATCTTCTATCGGTATCATAAAGACCTCCACTACATCATTGGCCCCGTAATTTCCAAACTTCTGTAGTGCAAATCCATTTTCCTGAATCAGCGCCGCCATTCCTCCGTCATGGTACCTAAGCAAAGACTTAGGCTTTACTCCCGCGTTCGCCAACTCTTCCTCAACAATCCGGTCCACCGCCTGGTCTGACTCCGGTGTGGAAATATTCGTCTTAGCCTCGAATTCCCGCGGGAACCTCGTATCCAGCATATCTTCCATCCCCACATAGAGAGAAATCGTGGTGGAAATCATCACCAAAACCATGGTGCTTAAAATACAGATGTTCGCAAGCCCCACCGCATTCTGCTTCATACGGTAGATCATCCCTGCTACCGAGCTGAAATGCTTTGTCTGGTAATAAAATTTCTTGTTCTTACGAAGTCCCTTTAAAAGAGCAACGCTTCCTGCCGTAAAAAGTGCGTACGTGCCAAGAATCACGCATACGACGGCTACAAAGAACGCCTGAATCGCCGCCAGCGGATGGTCTACCGTAATTGCGATAACATACCCCACACCCAGGGACGCTATGCCGAACAGGGCCATAAACCACTTGGTCTTAGGTTCTTTCTCCCCCTGGCTGCTTCCATGGAGTAGCTCTACCGGATTAGAAAGCTGAATCTGGAACAGATTGTAGATCAGTGTCATAATAAAAATTACCAGAAAAAAGACCAGTGTATACAGCAATGTAGATATTGAGATTTCAAAATCCATCCCGATATCATAATTCAGGATTTTTAACAGGATGAGAAACATAAGCTTGCTGAATATGACTCCAAAAAGAATCCCGATTCCGATGCTTACTATCGCCGTCACCATCGTCTCAACGGTAAGCATCTTTGCAATATGCCGTTTTCCCATACCAAGGATGTTGTAGACACCGATTTCTTTCTTCCTCCGTTTAATCAGGAAACTATTCGTATAAAACAAAAAGATAACCGAAAATATAACGATGACCATTCGTGCATAGACCAATATCAAATGCAGGTTTTGCTCGCTAAGCGCCGAGTTCCTGACCAGCCCATCCATGATATAGTACATCATGACGGTCAGAATTGCCGTCAGGATATAGGGGATGTAGGTCTTCCGATTGTTCTTTAAATTCGTCAACGCCAGTTTTCCATAGATAGAACTACTCACTCCTCTCACCTCCCGTAGCCAGTACCGTCAGCGTATCGGATATTTTCTGGTACATCTGTTCGTTGGTCAGGTTT
>OFFP01002001.1_pt1 | contig 12687 bp, 6 predicted proteins | sample 1521431 | NCBI WGS metagenome assembly OFFP01 (sample SAMEA3504104, study PRJEB24116) | mouse gut metagenome | biome: mouse gut; feature: mouse-associated habitat; material: faeces | place: Denmark | collected 2011 | reverse complement strand
CGTGAACGTCACCGACAGCAACCGTGAAACCCTCCTCGACCTGACTGTCAAGGCGGATGGCGAAAACTACAAGGCCACCGTCCTGGGCGACAACGGCCTGTACTATGATGTCACCCTGACCCAGGCTCCCGCCGCTACCGGCGCGGAGTTCGCTGCTGGTACCGTTGCCGACAAGGATATCGTAAAGACTCCCGCTGGCGGCAACAGCAGCTTGAACGCTCCTGACACGAACGGTAGTGGATACCAGCCCATCCTGCAGTGGCTGAAGACGGCGAAGCTGAATGCCAACAGCCAGACTGCAAACGTTGAGTGGACCATTAACCTCAACAACGGCGGCGTGATCACCGGCACTGGCGTGGGCAACAGCCTGCAGCTTACTCCCTCCATCTATAACGAGACAAGCAACGATGTCGTTACGATGGTCACCGCTATCGTTACCTCCGAGGACGGCAAGACCACGACCTTCTACTGCACGGGCACCATTCCCGCCACGGTCAACAAGTTTGATGTGTCCATCGGCGACGGCATCTATGTGTTTGACGATGGCACCGGCAACACTTGGAACGGCGTTAACACCACCGGGACGCAGTCCACTGACTTCACTGTTGGCACCAGAAAGCTGTCCGTTACCGTAGGCTCCAACAAGGTCTACATGCTTGTGTCTAACAGCGGCGAGGGTACCTGGAACGTTACCGGCGCGGGAACGGTTATTTCCAACGGTGTTCAAAATGGCATGAGCTGGGCGCGGGTGACCTTCACTGGTACAGCTGACGTTCAGTTCGAGGTTCCTGCAACACCCACCATTCTGAATGTGACCTACGGCGGCGGCCTCAACCCCAAGGGCACTGCCGCTGATGCGACTCACGCTGAGGTGACCCGCATCACCAGCCCCGCCAAGAAGGGCGAGGAGCTCGTGTTGCAGGTTGACCTTAACGCTAACACACACATTGCCGATTTCGTTTGGTTCAACGGCACCCAGAGCGGTAAGCTCGAGGAGACGAGCCCCAACTATTGGAGCATTTCCGCCGCTGTCACAAACACGATGGACACCAGCAAGCCTGTGATCCTCGTTGCTACTGTTGTCAGTGATACGGCTACCCTGAGCATTACCAACAACAGCAGTGCGCCCCTGACGGTCGAATATCTGAACAGTGATGACCTGAGCAAGATGACCGTTGAGGTTGTCGCCGCCAACGGCGGTACTCTGACCGTTACCAGCAAACTTGATACCCGCGGACCGGTTACCATCACTGCTGGCACATCCGTTGATATCACGAACAGCGCCGCCGCTTCCACGCCTGGTCAGTCGGCTCTGACGAACGTCCAGACCTGGACCAGCGGGAACCTCCAAGGCAACGTGACCTTGGTTGTGGCGGACCACACCTGATCTTATCCCAAAGCTACAATATAACCCAAAAGACCCCCCAAGGCTTCGGCCCTGGGGGGGCCCTTTTGCCTTAGCGGAAGGCGATGTAGTCGTAAGTGTAGCCGTTGTAGTTCAGATTCGGCCAATTAGACGTGGGGGGGATAGTTGACGTCGAACCCGTCATCGGTCAGCTTCAGACTGTTTGGCAAAACCCCGCCGCAGGAAAAACCGCTGTAAAAGTCTATCCCGGACCCTCCGGATTCCCGTTCAACCGGCGCGCCCACCAAAACAAACCTTGGCCGGAACCCAAGCGTGATATGCCGGTTGAGCTTTCCCGTTCCCACATACGACCCCACCGCATAGGGCAGCCTGACCGCCTCCGCTTTTGCGTCCTCCGCCGTCTCCTGCGCATTGGTGATGCCGCTTTCCAGATTTGCCATGGCGGCATTGAAGTCCTCCATCATGATCCGGTCCTCCTTTTTCCACTGGGGCAGGTGGTAGTTTTCTGTGTAGTTCATACAAGCTTCTCCTTTAAATTTGATGTTACCGGTAAAAATCCGGTACACACTGGTGTGTACCGGCCCAAAAGTTGCCCCGGATCGTGCAACGGCAGACTGCACAATTTTCAACGGACGCAGAAAAAGGGAGAGCCCTGCGTGCTCTCCCTCGGGCTGTCAAAAAGCCCTCCGCAGGAGTTTTCGCCATAGATTGTGAATGACCACATCGAGTGGTCATTCACAATTTATAGCAATCATCAGAATTCCCGGCAAAAGTTCGGGGGTACAAAGTGCGCATGGCTGCGTCGTCGTCCTTGGTGGGCGGGAGGCCGGTGGAGGAGATTGCGTTTTGCTACCCCCTCCGTTCGCTACTTTCTTAGTATTTCGATAAGTGTTGTGGCAATTTTGAATGCGTCAGCTTCTGCATTGTCTGCCCCAAAAGAAATGCGGATAGTTCCCTGTGCATATTCTTTTGGAACGCCAATTCCTTTAATTACATGAGACACTTGAGTATTAATTGAATCACAGGCTGACCCAGTGGAAATGCAGATACCCTTCAAATCCATCCGATGTAACAAACTCTCTCCGCTGGCATCCCGAATTGAGATATTGATATTCCCGGGGATGTGATTGTCTGCGCCATTTCGGATGTAATCTACACCAGCCTCATTCAGCGTGTGGATAAAAGTGCGCTCCATTCGGGAAAGACGTTCAGAGACTGTAATCATGCGGTCACAGTTTTTTCGCAGAGCACACGCCATGGCCACAATGGAAGCTATATTTTCCGTTCCAGCCCGAACTCTGGATTCCTGTCCGCCGCCATCCGCATAAGGTTGGATTTCTGTACCCTTTTTGATGTACAGAAATCCAACGCCCTTGGGGCCATTGAACTTATGTCCAGAAGCCGACAAAAGATCAACGCCCAGCGCTTTGACATCCACCGGAATATGACCAACTGCCTGCACAGCATCCGTATGGAATAACGCACCGTGTTTATGCGCAATTTCTGCCAGAGCAGATACTGGTTCCACCGTCCCGATCTCATTATTGGCCAGCATTACCGAGACAAGCTTTGTTTGATCGGAGATAGATGTTTGAAACGCTTCTACTTCTACTATTCCTTCCTGGCTTACGGGCAAACGCCAAACCGGGATCCCCATTCGCTCTATAGATAAACACGCATTGAGAACAGCATGGTGTTCGATTTGACTGGTAATCATCAGCCGCATATCTCCCGGCCGCATCAGACCCTTGATGGCCCAATTATCACTCTCTGTTCCGCCGGAAGTAAAATAGATTTCTTCCGCTAATGCCCCAATACAGGACGCAATAGTACTTCGGGCGTCTCGAAGGGCCTTTTTCACATTTCGCGAAAATGAGTATGGCTGGGAGGCATTCGCATACTCCTCCAGTAAGAACGGGCGCATCGCCTCAAAAGCATCCGTATCCAATCTGGTAGTAGCTGCATTGTCGGCATAAATCATATGGCAGTCCTTCCGTTAGCGGGATCTTTCACTCAAAAAGAGTGCATCCTTCGTTTTTGAAATCTTCTATCTTTTCCAGCAGATCCTCTGTTGTTGTGTCAAGATGAATTGCGAGGCAGTTCAAACAAAAGTTTTTCCCGGCACGCTCCCCGATTAGCTTTTTGTTCAAACCAATCCCATTCTTACTTAAGGTAGTTTCACATACGCAGCATTTGACTCGTTTTGCCATCAAGCGTCCCACCTCACTGCATATGTCGAAAAGCCAAGATTGCCGTCTGGGAACATTCCAGGATTGACAAAACGCATTTGCTTTAGCACCGTCTCCTGCATAGTTTTCGCAGGTGTCAAGCAGTAACGGTCAAACTCCTGCTTAAATTTTAGAGTGCGGATCAAATCGCTGTTTGCATGGGGGAAGAAAAGTTTCAGATACGCTGTGCAAAGGCGGAATACGGCTTCCTTTTCTCGCCCCGAGGTATTACCTGTAGAAGAGCTTACATCCACTAATTCCTCAACCATGCCACGATATTTCATTGTTTCAGATGTACTGCGCAATAAATGCATGATTTCTGTAAAATACTCGGAGTTGAGCGCCCAGTCATTAATATACATTTCAGGTGACAAAGACGGTACATAGTGACCGGGAATAAAACCATGAATTCTCTGGAGAAGCGCGCTGTCCCGGAAAATGGGGTTAATCTCACCGATCATATCCTTGTCGCTGTCCATATTTTCATAGGAAATATTGCCAAGAAAAATGATTCCGGCCTCCCCGTCCACGCGGGTTCCTCCTACCGTGGCGTACCCGTCCTCCATATAACCCTTCAAGATTCCGGCCATCTCCTTGTCGTTGGAAAAGGAAATCGACTTGATCTCGTCCACGGCAATGAAGTCATTGCAGGTTACTAGACCTTTGGCTCGCGCTCCGGAACGGCGGTCAAGGAAGAGCATGGTACGGCTCACCTGTCCGCCAGTAAGGAGCCAACCATATTTGCTGATTTTTCCGAACATATAAGATTTTCCGGTTTGCTGCGGAGCCAGTTCAATCAGGTTGATACGGGGCTGAATAAAAGGCAGCAGACGTGTGAGCATGGTATGTTTCGCTCTCCAGACATCCCTGTCAATCCAACTCTTTCGCGTAAATCCATCCGGGTTATAATCAATTGCTCCAAGGAGAATGTCCATCCATTCTTCGGCGTTGAAGCAAGAACGGGCTTCCCTGAAATCGTCAAGGCTGACCTTATAAGGACAGAAATTCTTAAAATCCAACAAAGTAAAGCGCCCGTTTTTCTTATTACCCTCCGGAGGCATATATCCGAGCTTTACCAGTCCCCACCCGCCAGCTTCTCCAATGAGTTCACTTTTGATTCTATTCCATACATAGTCCTCAATGATGGTCTGCGCGTGACTGAACCCAAGAGACGGAATCTCAAAACTATAGTAATTTGCGTTGGAGTTAAAAGAGATATTAATTTTTGCAAGGAAGAAACGAGTTTCGCCTTCTGTCCGTGCCTCGTCCTGCAAACGCTCTTTTTCGCTTCTTTGTGGAATAATGGACGCAACATACTCGCTGAGAGCATCCTTGTCCTCGATCATTCCGTCCGCGCCGGTTTTTCGCTTCAAAATCCAGTCACGCAGGAAAGATTCAATCTTTGCCGCCTTGAACATTGACATAATGGACGGGTCTTTATATACAGTTGTAGTGGGAAAATGCTCCCTGAGCTTACCTACGTCATACATCTTCCAAAACTCCTTAGATAAGACCTTCAAATTCATCCTTCAGTTCCGCTATATGCTTTTTAACAGGCGGCTTTGTAACCGTTGTGTCAGCATCAATGATTTTAGTAAAAACCAGAACCGGAACCAACCGTTCCTCAAGGGATGCACCCCCGTGTAGTGCGTATTTCTTTCCGCCCTTTTTAGGAAGGCGGTGATAGCCCCGCACAACCCAATACGTCTCGCCACTGTCGGGAGCATACTGGCTCTCACATTCCTCTGGCCGTTGAACGTCCTCCAGTGCCGTCGAATAGCGCCAATTAAGAGGTTCTTCCCCTGGCTTCCATGGTAAAGTTGTGCCCTTCCCTTCCCGACTGGCGATTACAGATAGCCGGGAGGAACCATGGTCGGCGGTTACAACGACACGGGAGAACCGGGTAAGACCATCAGCAATCCGGTTCAGCACATCCGTCTCTATTTTTTGGAGTGTGCCGGCAAAGCAACTCTCCGGAGAGGGCGTTTCGTGTTTCTCCATACCGTCATGAACAATATTATCCAAGCCCCTGACAGGCGCCAAGGTGCGCTGCGGATCCCATTGGATGTGGTTGAATTTCGTCTCGGTGGGAATATTCGCTGATGTAATTTGGGGAGGCTCTAGATGCAGGCCATAGCGTTTTGCCAGTGCTGTCAATACGGGCAGATACTCAATTCCCAATGCGTCTACCACCAGCAAAGCGGTATCCGTTTGCGGACGCAACGGTTCCAGCACAGCGTCTCGCGCCGGGATTTCACCAGGAAGGAGGGTATCGTATGCTTGAGCCGCAAATACATCGGTCAAAGTATCCGAAAGCTTCAGCCTGCGATATTCTCGGAAATAGGCTGTAATCGTGCGATTGCCCCAGTCATAGGGAGACAGGTAATCAAACAGCGCGGGGTAAAGTTCTCCATATAGTCTTGGAAGTTCGCAGGAAAGATTCTCTTTCGCTGCTCGGCGGACAATCTCTATTTTTTCGGAAAATGTTCCGCAGTTTAGAAATGGGAGCGCATCTCCACGCTCTCTTGTAGACGCAATAAACTCCACCACGAACGGCTCAATCTGTGTACGGTCTGTGAGGGCGTTGAGTCCCTCGGCCCTCTCAAATGCGAAATTTTGCGCGTTTTCATCAGAAAGTCCAGAAAGGGCCGCTCCGACCGCGTAATTCCATAGCAGCTTCTCTGCGTCATCCTTTTCTGATAACACCCTAGCCATATAGGATTGCTCAGAAATGGATTTTCTGACATACCACACATACGCCGGCCAAAGGTTGTCCTGCCGTAACGCCAGCAGTCGCTTCAACGCCAAGCGCGGATTACAGTATTCTTTCCCAACCCTCTTCGCTAGGAGCGCCTCCGGCGTTTGACCGCATTTGACGCAATCCAGAAGCAGCCGCTCCAGAACCACGTCATCAAGTTGGGCGTCAAACCTATAGAGCCGCATTGCTATATCGCGAATGCCGGTTACAAATGTCATCGCTTTTCCAAGCCCAGACTGGGCGGAAGAAATATCCGGCAAAAAGGCAGTATATTCCCCACCAGGGTCAAAAGGAGTGATCCGCCGCAAAAGCGCGTTAAATCCAATATCGTCACCTGGCATTGCCCACTGCTTATGATAGGCTCGTATATGTAAAGGTTCCGGTGTTTCCTCTGCGCCTTTCAAGAAAACTACCTTACGGGCTTCCTCATACTTTGACGCATATGGGAGAGGATAATTGGCGGAGAGAAGATAGTCGACATGGTAATCGTCCCTGTCCAACCGCTTGCGCAATTCAGCCATGAATACCGCAATATTTTCAGATTCGATCAAGGACAGATATGCGTCCAATCCAACAATCGCAAAATAGCCGCCTTGATCTCGTATGATCTTATCCATAGCGTCCATCAGAATATGCGGCATTGGAAGCCGGAAAGCGTCCTTCAGAATACATTCAGCAACAGAAATTTCTCTTGCACCCCGGCCTTTTATGTAGTTTAGCAGCTTCGACGCAACGACCTGATTGGGGTATACCAACACTCGGGAATTGCTCTGATTTCTGTTGTCGAAGTGGAAAAACGCGTTGAGTTCATAAGGCATTCGCTTATTCCTCCCAGAACAGAAGTCCAAGCTCCGGATTTTCTTCGGCAAGCTGGAGCAGTCGGCTTTTTAGCTCCTCGGCGCTTTTTCCCTTGATTTTTGCTCTAATCCGAGGGGCAATCGCACCCTTGTACTGTCCTTTAATAAACTCAGAAACATCCGGCCTTACCGGCCACTGGTTTGGCTGGCCGCCGTATTTCCCGCACAAGTAATCCAGCAGCGGAGCAAGCGCAATATCAAATTTTCGATATCGGGACGGAATGACATCGGCCATTAATGCTTTTTGACAGTCAGTAATCGGACTCGCCGTGATGTTTTGAAGCAAAACGAGAAACTCCTCCAGCTTTCCGGCAGAAAAGGTCTGCGGTTGTTCGATCGCTTTGAGCATATCGCCGCCGTCCGAGATGCCTGCAAATAAATACCTGGCAGGGATTCCGTTCTGAATGGCCCACGCCGCCGGTGTTTCTTCTCCTGAAATACGTTTCCATTCCCGCTTGACTTTCAATACAACCGAGCGTTTTGAAAAATCCTCAATCCTCTCAGTAAACGCCGCAATAAAGGCGCCTTCATTCATTTGGAAGCCGCCTGCCATCTCGTCCAGCAGCCCCAGCCAGTCCGCATCCTCCAGAGTAATCGTTGGGAAATGAGAACGCAGTATTTGCAAAGATTCCTTCCGGGCACGGTCAAAGAAAAGACATTTAATCGAAGACGCATTGTGTTCCAAAGCGTTTTTAATCTCCAGCCGGTTCTGCCCCGCCTGTATTTCTGTGAGAAAACCGGCCAGTTCCGGATGAAACGCTTCTATCATTTGCCGGGATAAGTGATTTTGAACGGTAACCACTTTTTGCAACGTTGCAAAAACATCCTTATATTCGGCAAAGCCTGTGAACCCGCACATAGATTTCGCCAGACGGATGATTTCATATTCACAGCTGATTTCCTTGATTTCCTCGCTGATATCCGCTTGTTTCCAAAGCCACCCCGCCGTTTCCTGGCATTTTTGAAGTATGGCGGTACAGTATCCATGCGAGATATCGCCGATGGAGATTGCCAGTCTAGCAAGTTCAGGCGCTACCCTGTCAATGTAGATTTCAAAAGAACGAAGAAAACTCTCCTGTTTGATGTAACGTACGATAACGCCAACAATTTCAGAATCGTCTTCCAAAATTTTTCCTGCCTCTTTGATGGCGTTGCTCCGCTCCTCAACCTTGCCCTTGTTACTGGTCGTAAACGCAGTACAGATGTCCGTTAGCACTGTCTCAATCGAGTCCGCTCTGGGATCATTCTCCGCACGAATCAATTCTGGCAGCACCCACAGCGGAACCCTGGCTGATTTTTTCTCCACTTCTGTCTGAATCTGGCTCAGAACAGTCGGAATCGTTGCGTCAACTATAGAACTGATTCCAAACATCTCCGGGGCCCTTTTGATAAATGTCCGTTCCTCTTTGGAGAGGCGGCAAATCAGTTTTTCCTTGACTCCGAGCTTATTTGCACCGTCATCTTTGACCACCGCTTCAATAATTTCGGCCAAAGTGTCTACATCCAAGGGTTTTGTCAGCTGTCCGTTGGTCCACTGATAATTTTTCTTCAAAATATCTCCAAGGCAATAGCCAAGCGCAAATGCCGTCAACGCATTATAGCGAAGTCCGTAGGGCGCACGCTGGAGTTCAATATAGGCTGTGCGGAGGGAGAATTGCCCGCCGCGTCCCACCGTATTGGACATTTTTTTCTGGAGGAGCGCATGGATTGCGGTAAGAGGATGCTCCAGATTCTGTGCAAAGAACTGTTCGCTGTTCTCTAAACCCCTTTGCTTCATATTCGTAACCAGGTTTCCAATGGGGCCAGGAGAACCGATCATGGTAATGCCAGCCTTAGCATAACTCTGAAGGGCTTTGTTTCCAAAGAATTCTGTACGGAAACCCAAATGATCCACGCTGTACTTCATGTTTTCCCGGACATAACCTGTGATGTACTGCTTGAAATCACTCCAGACAATATCTTGTGTCATCAACTGTCCGTTTTTTATCCGATGGACACGAATCAGGGTGTCATTCCTCTTCAGTTCGTCAAACCACCCCGCCTCAATTTTGTCCAGAGTTCCGTTGTGCTTCTCATCGTCCCGAATCTGCCGCTTCACGGTTTTGTCATTCTCCGCCACATACTGCGCATACTGCCGTATATATTCACTCCAAAGATTTTTGTTGCTATGGCAGAAGGAAAGCTGCGGAAATGTGAACATGATCATCCTGTGATCCCGGAGCTGGTTCAACATATTGGAAATTCGCTGAGGGATCGCCAGCTGTTCCTCATGATTTCTGGCAATGACAAACCAAAGGCACACCGAACCGTCATCCTTTGCAAGTCCGGATGAGTACTTGTCCCGTGTTGATGCTGCGATGTTTGTCAACGTCGTATGACTTTCATCAGAAACACGAATATCGAAGCGCCCGGAACTATATTGCCGGTCGTTTTTCGTTTTCTCCTCCAACATTGCCTGCGTTCGTTCATGGAGCAGTTCATAAAACTGGGGCCGGTATTTCTCCACATCTTCTGGTTTGACCGTAGACATGGAAAAGAGTGAAATTTGGCCGTTGGACACAGAAAAGCAATGTTTACTCTGGAGGGTTTCCACAATTCCCTCCGGGTCGGTAATTGTTCCGTCACCTCGGAAGGACAACACCATATTTTCTACAGTAGGGCGCAAGCGAACATGCCCCCCTGGAGTCAGCCTGTCCATCAGGCAGAAAAGCAGCGCCGTTTTCAAAACGCGCAATTCCGGAGCGTCCTCCGTTTGATTCTGAAAGGAGCGCTCCTTGATTTGTTGGTAAAGCAGACTGATGTTTGTAATCTCGTGGTCTACGCCAAGATCCCTGCGATCCATAAAATAGTGCCAGAGATAGTCTACCGTCAGGAACTGCTTGCTGGCAATCTCCGGTCCGCCCTGATGAATGAAGTCCTGAAATTCCGTTCCGTCCGCTCCGCCCTTCAGGTACTCAAATAGGCTGCGCTGATTGGATTTAGCAGATTCAGACAGATGCTTTAGCAAAAACGCCGCCATTGGATGAATTGGCAAAATATCATAGAAACGCTGACGACCGGGATCATCCGCAGCGTTAAATTGATTGACGACATAGGAGACGGAGTCCCAAAGATCGTCCTTCACTTTTTCCCATTCTGCGGCGATACCCGGGTTCGGGTTTTCAATTATGGCGTGTCTGGCCAGACGGAAAGCGGTATCATTTGGCATTTGCAGCTTGCGGAAGTAAAAGCGGTCATTGGCTTTTTTCGCATTCTCTGAACCTTCTGCCCAATACTGCTGGATATCCATATGGGTCACAGGAACCAGGAAAAACCGATTGATGCCCGGGGTTTCCGTCACATCTTCAAAGGTTTTCAGTTGGGAGGAATTCGCTTCAATAAACGGGTGAAATTCGTCAAAGAGATACACAATGCGGTGAAGTTTGTTCGCAGCCAGAATGGCCTTCACCCACCTGCGGAACATGGGAACATCAAAATCCAAATAGATGTAGTCCTTATGCAGCACGGTTTCAACTTCGCTCAGCAGCAAGGAAGCAATCGAATCCTGTTTCAGCGCTGCGGCCAGCTGATCGACGGTTGTAATACTTTCGTTCAGGTATGTCAGCTGGTCTTGAATGGAATCCCGGGTCTTAAAGAAGTTTTCTCCTTCGCGTCTCACGCGGTCAATCAGTGTTTCCAGATTGGACATCGCCGGAACAACCATGCTACGCTCATTCAATGCGGCTATTATCCCCTTTTCCAGCCGAACCAGAAGACCGCTGTTTGCGCCGACCCCGGACGCGTTAAAGTCGTATACCACCAGCGTACCCTCCGCCCGACGAGCGAAGAGCAATTTTTCCAGATTCTCTCGATCTGAGAAGCCGTTATTCTCCTGTTCAAACCACTGGCGCACACGTTTCTCATCGTCCATAAACAGCTTTTGAATTACGAGGGAGGCATTGGATTTTCCGGTGCCAAAGTTTCCGGTAATCCAGACAGACTTTGCTCCTGACCTGAGGACAGACAGAATCGTGTTGCAGATTTCCTCAAACTCGGGATGGGGGCAAAAATCCAGCCAACGCTCAGGATTCTCATTGATTTTTTCCCGCGTCATATTGGGGCAGTAATCTTCTTTGACATGGAAATAGTCGGAATAATGTTTCATTGTAATTCCTCCAACGCCAGATGAACAACATCCCAGAGATTGTGCTTCTCGGAATAAATCTCAATGCCATCATTTCCGTGGGTAAAAGTTGTGGAAATGTAGTCGGGGTAACGAGTTCGCAGTCCCTCGCACTGGCGCTTGAAGGTATCCGGCGCAATCCCAAAGGCGACTATGGGGGAAACGAACACGGATTCCACGTCGGCAGTGAGTAATTCCCGGACGGTAAAACTGTTTCGCCCCGACAGGCTTGCAATCAAGTACAGACCATACAGAATTGTCAACGGGTGAACCTCTTTTGCTTTGCGGATGATACTTTTGAAAATCCTTCCGCTGAACTCACAAACCGCAACACCTCCATCGCTGCCTAAAGGAGAGCGGGAAATGGATTCTTTTAAAGAAGTAATCCCATCTTTTTTAGTAGACGTACCAAGAGACGGATAATTGTCGCTTAGTTTATCCAGCAATTGTTCAACGGAATAAAGGCGTCCAATATCTGTTTCGGTAACAAACCATTTTACAAGAATTGCATTGTTTGCCAGAGTTATCCATATCAGTTCCCAGCCAACGGGGTTCGCTACCCCTTTTTCCTCAAAGACTTTTGATAAAACTGTCATTTTTCTCGTCTTCGGTTCAATCAACATTGCTTGCTGGAACCAAGCGCTTGCGGATTGAACCATCTTGTTTCCCAGCGGGTGACTTTCGTGCCAAGGAAAAAAGTTATCCCCAAGATCAATCAATGCAGCAATCCAATCTTCACGCAGACCAAAGTGGTTATACTTGTTAATGCCACTCATCTTATTTTGCTCATTATCTGACTTATACATGGACTTAAACCTCCAGCAGCCAAAATCAAGGTCATAACAGCTATAGCAATGCCTGCATCGTTGAGCATCAATTTCTATTTTTCCATTCTTGAAACTGATTGCTCCAAAGTTACATTGAGCCTCACACGTCCGACAGCCGACGCAGGCTATGGTTTTACGCAACACATTTTGAAGTGTCGGCAGTAGTTCGTTACGCTCACTTTCTGATCGAAATTCAAAGGTAACAGTAGCCCCTTCTGTATTGGCCATCAGATAATGAAGCGGAATTCCACTATCTATTTTCGTTGGGATCTTAAGGAGAGATTGACCACTTTCTTTTTCAACTACGACGCTGCCTACCGTTTTTATCCACTCTAAAAAAACATCTTTTTTTAAAAGCTGGCTTTCAAAAGTTATATTCAGATTTGCAATTGTTTGGGATGGATTTGGCAGAGTCGCTTTTAGAACGACGCCGCTCTTTCTGGCTCCCCAATCCACTGTGCCAAGATCGGAGAGCACACGTCTGAACTC
>OFFP01001999.1_pt1 | contig 12697 bp, 9 predicted proteins | sample 1521431 | NCBI WGS metagenome assembly OFFP01 (sample SAMEA3504104, study PRJEB24116) | mouse gut metagenome | biome: mouse gut; feature: mouse-associated habitat; material: faeces | place: Denmark | collected 2011 | reverse complement strand
GCTTGCGTTCCTGGAGGTGAAGTGCGCGCTGGGGGCGCGGGCGGATTTGGGGCGGCCCGCTACCTCCCCCCAGGAAAATAAGGCTGCTTTTATGGAACATTTGGAGGGTCCGGTGTGAGCGTTCCGCGGGCCTGAGCACCCGAACGCAGACCGCGCAGGCCGCAAGCGGCGGACCTATCACAACAACGATCACAAATAGAAGCCCACCCATTGTACGGGCCGTTTCCCTATTTGGGAGCGGCCTGGCAATGGGTGGGCTTTCGCTGTTTTGGGGCTGGGACAGGCGATCCCCGCCCTGACTTTTAAAAATCTTTCTGCACTACATTTAAAATTAGGAACCGTTGTGCTATAATGCGGGTGTACTTCCATTTTTCCAAAGGAGGCGAGGCCATGCTGTCCCGTCAGCGGCTGTTTTGGCGGCTCCGGCCCTACGACCTGCCAGGTTCCGACCGGGCCTTTCTCCGGGCCTGCCGGGACAACTGCGCCTACCACATCCGCCATTGCCCCGGCTATGCCGCCATCTGCGGGCACCTGGGCTTTTCTCCGGATCAGCTCCGGACCATGGAGGATCTGGCGAAAATCCCCGTAATCCCCACCCTCTTTTTCAAACGGAAGGCCCTGTTTTCTATGTCCCAGCGGCGGATGGCCATGAAGGTCACCTCGTCGGGCACCAGCGGGAGGTTCAGCCGCATCGGCTTTGACTGGGGCTCCATCCTGGCGGAGGTCCCCATGGTGATCAACCTGGGCTTCCGCCACCACCTGGTATCCCCCAAGCCCGCCCACTGCGTCATTCTGGGCTACAAGCCCCACAAATCCAACCACACCGGGGTCACCCGCACCATGTTCGGCCTGACCCACTTTTCCCCGCCCCTCAGCCGGACCTACGCCCTGCGCATGGCAGACGGGGCCTATGTCCCCGACCTGGATTCGGTGGCAAAGGCCCTGAAGCGGCTGGAGGGCTCCCGGTTCCCCACCAGGGTCATCGGGTTCCCCTCCTATCTGTGGTTCGGCCTGAAACGGATGGAGGAGCTGGGCCTCCGGGTGAGGCTGCCCCGGGGCTCCCGGATCATCCTGGCCGGGGGCTGGAAGCAGCACGCCGACCAGGAGGTGGACAAGGGCACCCTCTACGCCCTGGTGGAGCGGATACTGGGCATCCCCGAGGAGAACATCAACGAGCTGTTCGGCGCGGTGGAGCATCCGGTATTCTACAACACCTGCCCCCGGCACCACTTCCACCTGCCCGCCTATGGCCGGGTGATCATCCGGGACCCGGACACCCTGGAGCCGCTGCCCATGGGCCGGGTGGGGCTGGTGAACCTGATCTCTCCCCTGATGTGCGCCACCCCCACCCTCAGCGTCATGACCGACGATTTGGGCCGTCTGACGCCGGGGGAGCAGTGCGGCTGCGGCATTGCCTCCCCCTATCTCACCATCCTGGGACGGGTGGGCATGGGGGACATCCAGACCTGTGCCGCCGGGGCCGCCGAGCTTTTGGGAAAGGGGGAAGCCTTTTGATCTTCGCCAACGGAACGCTGCTGCCGGACACGGAACGGAAAACCGTGCTGGACGGCCTGGAGACTCAGCTGAACGCCGTCCGCGCCGCCCCGCCCCTGGAGGCGGAGACGGTGATCCGCGCCGTGGACGCCCTGGGCAAACGGCTGGAGGCCGGGGAGTTCGCCCCCCTGCTGGCCCGGTTCCTGCCCGCCGGGGTGGGGCTGGACCAGCTGCTCCCCCTGCTGCGCCGGGAGGCCCTGGAGGCCAAGCTGGCCGCGGAGCTGGGGCCTGAGCCCTTCCGCCCTGTTAAGCTGGCCAAAACCACTGCCCGCGCCCTGCCCCTGGGCGTGCTGTTCCACATCGCGCCGGGGAATATGCCGGGACTGCCTGTGTATACCGCGCTGGAGGGGCTTCTGACCGGGAACATCAACCTGATCAAGCTGCCCCATGGGGACAAGGGGCTGTCCCTGGCGGCGTTTCAGCTGCTGACGGAGCAGGAGCCCCGGCTGGCCCCCTACCTTTACGCCTTTGACCTCTCCTCGGGCCAGCGGGAGGAGCTGGACGCCCTGGCGGCGTTGGCGGACGGGCTGGTGGCCTGGGGCGGCGACGGGGCCATTGAGGCCGCCCGCACCCTGGCGGGACCGGGGTGCAAGCTCATCGAATGGGGCCACCGCCTCAGCTTCGCCTATGTCTCCGGCTACGAGGACAGGGAGGGGGAGCTGTCCTCCCTGGCGGCCCACATTGTGGACACAGGCCAGCGGCTGTGCTCCTCCTGCCAGGTGATCTTCCTGGACACCGGAAATTGGGAGGAGGGCGCGGCCTTCTGCCGGGACTTCCTGCCCTATCTGGAGCGGGCGGCGGCAAAGCGTCCCGGCCCATCGGGCGGGGCCTCCGCCTCCCTCAGCGGCCACACCGCCCTGCTGGAGCGCGTGGCAGACGGAAGGGCGGCGGGGGAGGCCCTGTTCCGGGGCAAGGGGTGCTCCGCCGTCCTCCGGCCCGGATGGGAGCTGGAGCTGTCCCCCATGGAGGGGAACGTGCTGGTGAAGCTGCTTCCCCAGGTGGAGCTGCTGCCCGCCCTGCGCCGCCAGAAGGGGCGGCTCCAGACGGCGGGGCTTTTGTGCGAACCCGGGAAGCGGGAGGAGCTGGCCCAGCTGCTGGCCCGGGCGGGCGTGACCCGGGTGACCCGGGCCGGGTCCATGTCCGCCGCCTTCCCCGGCGAGGCCCATGACGGGGAATATCCCCTGCGCCGCTACGTCCGGGTGGTGGACGTGGAGCTGTGAGCCTGCGTCCCGTCCTCTAAAGAACCTGCCGGGGCCTGTCCCGGAAGGCTCCGCTCCATTTCTTCGTCGGTGAGGAACTCCGTCATCACATGGCGGTACCGCTTGGGCAGGTGGGTGGACTGGCACTTGGGGTTGGTCCGCCCCTCAATGGCGATGGTGTCGTAATACCTCCGCCACATGGCCCGGTAGGCCCGCTCTTCGGAGCCGGCGGGGCCCATGCGGAAGTCCTCCGCCGGGAGGAGCTTCCAACGGCCCCGGTCGGAGAGGAAGATCTCGTGGTGGGTGCGGTCGTAGAGGGCCAGCCGCTCCCCGGAGTACCGGGCGGCGAAGTGGGGGGCCAGCAGGGGCAGCACCCGGTTTTTCGGCTCGATTTCCCCCACCAGCACGCTGTCCAGCTCGGAAAAGCGGACGAAACCCTTCAAATGATCCCACTCCGTCCACATTTTTGTCAGGGCCAGATTGACCCGGGCCATCACCGGGTCGCTGAGGTCCAGCCGCACCCGGTCCCCCTCCCGCAGGCCCCGGCGGATGAGAGTCAGAAGGGCCAGCTCCTTTTCCGGCAGGCAGGTGAGGAAGCCGCGGGCGATGAGCTTCTGAAAGGCGGGGGAAACCCGCCTGCTCAGCGCGGCGTACAGCCGTCTGGCCCGCCCCTGGTCCGCCGTCACCTGCCGCTCCTCCCAGAGGGTGGCCCCGTCCCCCGGAAGCAGGAAGGCGGAGGGCTCCGTCCCGCCCTCCAGGGCGTCCCAGGCGCAGGTTAAAAATCCGGCGAAGGTGCCGTCGTACCGGTAGGCCGTCATGTCAGCCCACCGCCCCGCCGAACAGGGAGAGCTGTTCCCAGCTCCCGCCGCCCAGGGCCGCCTGCTCCAGCCCGGTGAGGCGGCGGTAGACGCTGTCCTGGCTGAACCGCAGGCCGGGCAGCATCCGTCCCCCGCAGGGGATGAAATACTGGGCCCGCTTCATCACGATGCCCAGCCGCTTCAGCCCCTCGAAGGACAGGGGGCCGTACCGCCGGGCGGCCACGATCCGCTGCGCCCCCCGCATCCCGATGCCGGGGACCCGGAGGATGGCCTCGTAATCCGCCCGGTTGACCTCCACCGGGAAGAACTCCGGGTGGCGCAGGGCCCAGTCGCTCTTGGGGTCCAGGGCCTCGTCGAAGTTGGGGCGGCTCTCGTCCAGGATCTCTCCGGCGGTGAAGCCGTAGAACCGCAGCAGCCAATCCGCCTGGTAGAGGCGGTGCTCCCGCAGCAGGGGCGGCTTGAACCCCGCGGGCACGGGCAGGCTCTTGTGGTCGGAGACGGGCATATAGGCGGAGAAAAACACCCGCTTCAACCGGTATTTCCGGTAAAGCCCCTCCGTCAGCGACAAAATGTGCCGATCGCTCTCCGGGGTGGCCCCCACGATCATCTGGGTGGACTGCCCCGCCGGGGCAAATTTCGGCGCGTGGCGGTAGAGCTTCAGCTCCGCCTTGGACTGGGCGGCCCCGTCCCGGATCTGGGCCATGGGGGTGAAAATGGAGGTCCGGCTCTTGTCCGGGGCCAGCAGGCGCAGGGAGGACTCGGAGGGCAGCTCGATGTTGACGCTCAGGCGGTCCGCCAGCAGGCCCAGCTGGTAGGTCAGCCCCGGATCCGCCCCGGGGATGGCCTTGGCGTGGATGTAGCCGTTGAAGCGGTACTCGGTGCGTAGCAGGCCCAGGGTTTCAATCATCCGCTCGGTGGTGTAGTCGGGGCTTTTCAGCACGGCGGAGGACAGAAACAGCCCCTCGATATAGTTTCTCCGGTAAAACTGGATGGTCAGCTCCGCCAGCTCCCGGGGGGTAAAGGCCGTCCGGGGCACGTCGTTGGAGCAGCGGTTCACGCAGTAGGCGCAGTCGTAGCAGCAGTGGTTGGTATAGAGCACCTTCAGCAGGGACACGCACCGCCCGTCGGCGGAAAAGGTGTGGCAGCAGCCGGAGTTGACGGCGGTGCCGATGGTGCCCGGCTTGGCCCCCCGGATCACTCCGCTGGAGGTGCAGGCGGCGTCATACTTGGCGGCATCGGCCAGAATTGTCAGCTTGTCCATAACCTCCACAGGGCTTCCCTCCCGGCAGATGGATTGACGCCGCCCGTTTGGGAGGCCCCGTCCCTATCAAACGTTTGTACCTTTTATTATAGTACAAACGCTCGATTTGTCAAGCTCTATTTCTGCATTGACATACCATGGGCGGCGGTGAAATTGACCGCCCAGGCCGGAGGCGGATCGCCAAGCGGCCTGGGCGGTTTTTGAACACCGATCATGAAATTAAGCGGGGATTACCGGTTCTGCTTGCGGTATTCCATGGGGCTCATCCCCTCCACCCGCCGGAAGCTCTGGGAAAAGTAGCTCAGGGTGGAAAACCCCAGCATCTGGGCGATGAGGGAGAGGGAGTGGTCGGTCTCCCGCAGGAGGAACCTGCTCTCCTCAATGCGGCGGGAGATCAGGTAGTTGATGGGGGAGACGCCGAACTCCCGGCGGAAGGTGTGGGACAGGTAATATTTGTTCAGGTGGGCCAGTCCGGCCAGCTGCTCCAGGGTGAGGCTCTCCTTGAAATGGTTGTCGATATACCGCCGCACCAGATCGCATTCCCGGGAGGTCCGGGGCCCGGCGGGCTCGCCGGACAGGGCCGCCTCCCCCTGCCGCCCCAGGCGGATGAGAATCACCGACAGCAGCGCGCCGCAGGCCCGCTCATACCCCGGCAGGGCGGCGCGGGCCTCCCGGAGGATCAGCTCCAGCAGGCTCATCAGCTCCTCCCAGCCGCTGTGGAGGTGGAGCATGGTGTAGCCCTCCGCCCCCGCCAGGGTTTCCAGCCCCTCCACGCCCAGTACGGTGTATTCCAGGGGGCTGTCCGCCTGGCTCAGCTCGGTGTGGGGGACGTTGGTGTTGATGATGATCAGGTCCCGGATGGATACGGGAAACTCCTCCGACTGGGTGCGGAAGCGGCCGTGGCCGTCGGTGATGAAAAACAGCTCGGCGCAGCCGTGGGTGTGGAGGTTGGAATTCCAGTCCTCCGAATACTGATCCCTGGTGATATAGAGCATCCGCGGGGCCCCGCGGACGGGCGGAGCCTGCTCCGCCCGTGAAAAGCTGTAGGTTGCCATCCGGCCTCGCCTCCCCGGCGCAATTTTATCAAAAATCCTGCGTGCGGCGGTTCCGCAATTATTATAAACGATTTCTCGAAATTGTGCAAGATCGGGGAATTGATTTAGATTTTCTTTTATGGATTGTGCGGTATTTTCCGGCATCGGAGCAAAGCGGCTTGCACTTCGCTGATTTCCCTCCCCAAAGCGGCGGGAACCCTTGGGAAATTCCACAAAAGAGGAAAAGAGCAATATATATAAACAGTACAGCAAGAAAAGGACTGTTTTCCAGAGAAGAAAACCGATATACTCATATTTGAAATGGCCGGAGACGGCCAAAGACACCATTTATCATTTCAGGAGGTAGAAAATGAAAATGAAGAAGCTCATGGCTCTGCTGCTGGCCGCCGTTATGGTGCTGGCCATGCTGGCCGGCTGCTCCAGCGACGGCGGCAACGAGACCAAGGCCCCCGAGACCGATCCCCCCGCCGAGTCCAAGACCGGCACTGAGGAGAGCAAGGCTCCCGAGGGCGGCGACAAGAAGTATGAGGGCGTGGAGCTGACCATGTGGTCCATGTGGTCCACCGGCGAGCCCCAGGCCACTGCTATCGAGGCTGCCAAGGCCGCTTTCGAGGAGCAGACTGGTGCTAAGATCACCATCGAGTTCAAGGGCCGCGACGTGAACAAGGTTCTGGCCGCTTCCCTGGAGGCTCAGGAGAACATCGACATCTTCGAGGACGACTACAAGCGCATCGGCACCGTTTACAACAAGTTCACCTACGACCTGACCAACATGGCCAAGGCCGCCAACTATGACGAGATCGGCTACAAGTGCTTCAACGACCAGTCCATCGCCTGGGCTGGCTACCTGAACGCCATTGCTGAGCAGCCCCAGATCGGCGGCATCTTCTATGACAAGGACGCCTTCGAGAATGCTGGCATCACTGCCGAGCCCAAGACCTGGGCCGAGTTCCTGGACGTGTGCCAGAAGCTGAAGGATTCCGGCGTGGCCCCCCTGGCCCAGGATTCCGCCTACTGCGACTTCGCTTTCTACCACAGCCTGGTCCGTTACCTGGGCGAGGCCAAGATCGAGGAGCTGAACATGAACGGCGGTTGGGCTGGCACCGACGCTGAGAAGGCCGCCCAGGACATCATCGACCTGGTGAACAAGGGCTACTTCGTGGACGGTGCTCCCGATGAGTTCCCCTCCAGCGAGAACAAGATCGGCTTCGGTGAGGCTGCCATGATCGTCTGCGCTGACTATGTCACCGCCGAGGTCAACGGCCAGACCGGCACTCAGGTCAACTGGGGCCTGTTCAACTACCCCACCGTGGAGGGCGGCGCGGACAACGGTGCGGCCTACATGGGCGCGAACTCCCTGGCCATCTCCAGCTACAGCAAGAACCCCCAGGCCGCTTTTGACTTCATTATGTTCATCATCTCCGGCGAGTACGGCCAGAAGCTGGCTGACGAGGCCCACCAGATCCCCGCTGACAGCCGCAACACCGCTCCCGCCGACCTGACCGGCACCATTGAGACTCTGAAGGCCGCCGAGTCCCCCATGACTTGGTGCGCTGGCATCAGTGCCAACGCCGACCTGAAGGACACCATCAAGTCCATGTGCGTTGAGCTGTTCGAGGGCAAGTACGCCGATGGCGCGGCTTTCTGCGCCGCCCTGGACGCCCTGTATAAGTAAGACTACATCCGTCGCGCTGGCAGGCGGCGCCCCCATGGCGCCGCCTGCCTTTTCTATCCCGGCTTAGAAAGGAGAGGGCACTTTGAAAAAGAACAAAGCCATGATCTTCTGGTTCAGCCTGCCCGCCGTGCTGTCCCTGCTGATCATGTTCGTCTACCCCGTGTGCCGCACGGTGCTGATGAGCTTCTTCCAGGTGGAAAGCGTCACCGCCACCATGGCGGACTGGAGCTTCTACGGCCTGGGCAATTACCTGAAAATCTTCAAGAGCGCGAGCTTCCTGACTTCCATGCGCAATATGCTGCTGATCTGGTTCGTGGGCGGCATTATCACCCTGGCCCTCGCGATGCTGATGTCAGTGGTAGTCACCAGCGGCATCCGGGGCAAAAAGTTCTTCCGGGCCGTTATCTACCTGCCCAACATCATCAGCGCGGTGGCCTTGGCTACCATGTGGATTCAGTACATCTTCAATTACGATTACGGCCTGCTCAACGAGATCGTCCAGCTCTTTGGCGGCGAAAAGATCAAGTGGCTGGGCACCGATTTGAAGTTCTGGGCCATGACCGGCTCCTTCGTATTCGGCAGCGTAGGCTATTATATGCTGATCTACATCAGCGGCATCGAGGGCATCCCCCAGGATCTCTATGAGGCCGCCACCATCGACGGCGCGGGCAAGGTGTCCCAGTTCACCCGGATCACCCTGCCCCTGCTGAAGGGCGTGATCAAGACCTCCCTCACCTTCTGGAGCATCAACACCACCACCTTCTTCCTGTGGACCAAGATGTTCTCCCCCATCGACACCGAGTCGTCCACCATTGTGCCCGTCATTTACCTGTACGACATGGTGTTCGGCGGAAAGGGCATTACCACGCGGGACGCCGGAGCAGGCGCGGCGGTGGGCGTGGTGCTGACGTTGATCATCATCGCCGTGTATCTGGTTACCGAGTGGCTCTTTAGGGGCAATGACCTGGAATACTGAGAGAGGGGGAGCGAACATGAAAAAGGAAAAGAATACCTACCGCGCCAGGATCAACTGGCACAGGGAGCTCCGCCTCCTTCCCGGCTACATCATCGTCCTGCTCTGGCTGGCCTTCACCGTGGTTATGCTGGGCTGGATCGTGGGCGCGAGCCTGTCCACCTCCCGGGACATCTTCAAGGGCGAGATTTTCAAGTTTGCCACCGGCTTCCACTGGGAGAACTACGCCACCGCCTGGAACAACCAAAACGTGTCCGTGTTCTTCGGCAACTCCCTGCTGTACTCCGTGGTGTCCTGCGTGGGTGTGCTGGCTATCTCCGCTCCGGCGGCCTATGTGCTGTCCCGCTGGAAGTTCACTGGGGGCAAGGCCCTGCGCATCGGCCTGGTCATCGCCATGAGCGTGCCCGTCATCATGGTGATCATGCCCATCTACTCCCTGTCCGTGCAGTGGGGGATCAAGGGCCGGATCCTGCTGATGGTGCTCTACATCCTCCTCCGGGTGCCCTATACCACCATTTACCTCCTGGACTTCTTCTCCACCCTGTCCCGGGCCTATGAGGAGGCCGCCTATCTGGACGGGTGCAGCGCGCCTAAGACCTTCCTGAAGATCATGCTGCCCCTGGTGCAGCCCGCCATCGTGACGGTAACCATCTTCAACTTTATGTCTGTGTGGAACGAGTTCTTTATGGCCCTGATCTTCACCTCCAGCGACTCCATGGCCCCCGTGGGCGTGGGCCTGCTGAACATCATCAACGCCATGAAGTACACCGGGCAGTGGGGTGCTATGTTCGCGGCTGTTATCATCGTGTTCCTGCCCACCTTCCTGCTCTACATCTTCCTGTCCGAGAAAATCATCTCCGGCGTCACCGGCGGCGGCGTCAAGGGCTGAGTTACTTTTTCTCGAGAGAAAAAGTAACCAAAAAGAGCTTTATGCTCGTTACCGCCGCAGTGCGGGGCTGAGACATTTCTGCTCGACGACTGGCACGAAGCGGTTCTGAGGGCGTTCTGTCCGGCGGCTGGCATGAAGCGGTTCTGGGAGTATTCTGTCTGGAAATTGACGCAAAGTGGTTCTGGGACGCAAAACAATCTGGCAGCATAAACAGGGAGGATTCTTTCACTATGGCAGAAACAATACACAAAGGACGGGTCACCATTCCCACGGATGTGGACGTGGTGCCCGAGACGCTGGAAATTCTCAAGCGCTGGGGGGCGGACGCCATCCGGGACTGCGACGGCACCGATTACCCCGAGGAGCTGAAAGGCGTAGACGCAAAGGTCTATTCGACCTATTACACCACCCGCAAGGACAACGCCTGGGCCAAGGCCAACCCCGACGAGGTCCAGCAGTGCTACATCATGACGGGCTTCCACACCGCCTCCGGCGGACCCCTGTCCATCTCCCTGATGCAGGGCATCAGCCGGGAGCTGATGGAGCCCAACACCCGGGACGACGTCAAACGCTGGTGGGAGGTCATGGACCGCACCGCAGGGGAACCCCTGCCGCCCGATGCCTGGCGGTACGACGGTGAGACCGGCTGCGTGGTCATCGACGCCCCAGAGGCGTTTCACGACTATACAGTGAGCTTCCTGGCCTACCTCATCTGGGACCCGGTCCACATGTACAACGCCGTTACAAACGACTGGAAGGACTTCGAGCATCAAATCACCTTTGACGTCCGCCAGCCGAAGACCCACGAGTTCACAATGAAGCGGCTGCGGAATTTCATTGCGGACCACCCCTATGTGGACGTGATCCGCTACACCACCTTCTTCCACCAGTTCACCCTGGTCTTTGATGAGCTGAAGCGGGAGAAATATGTGGACTGGTACGGCTACTCCGCCTCGGTCTCCCCCTATATCCTGGAGCAGTTTGAGAGAGAAGTGGGCTACAGGTTCCGCCCCGAGTTCATCATCGACCAGGGCTATTACAACAACCAGTACCGGGTGCCCTCAAAGGAGTTTAAGGACTTTATGGCGTTCCAGCGCCGGGAGGTTGCCGCCCTGGCTAAGGAAATGGTGGACATCACCCACGAGCTGGGCAAGGAGGCCATGATGTTCCTGGGCGACCACTTCATCGGCACCGAGCCCTACATGGACGAGTTCAAGTCCATCGGTCTGGACGCGGTAGTCGGCAGCGTGGGCAACGGCTCCACCCTGCGGCTGATCTCTGACATCCCCGGGGTGAAGTACACCGAGGGGCGGTTCCTGCCCTACTTCTTCCCCGACACCTTCCACGAGGGGGGTGATCCCGTCCGGGAGGCCAAGGAGAACTGGGTTACCGCCCGCCGGGCCATCCTGCGCAAGCCCATCGACCGCATCGGCTACGGCGGCTACCTCAAGCTGGCCTGTCAGTTCCCGGAGTTTATCGACTATGTGGACAGCGTGTGCAGCGAGTTCCGGGAGCTCTATGACAACATCAAGGGCGCCACCCCCTACTGCGTGAAGACGGTGGCCGTCCTCAACAGCTGGGGCAGGGCCCGGTCCTGGGGCTGCCACATGGTCCACCACGCCCTGTATCAGAAGCAGAACTACTCCTACGCCGGAGTGATTGAGGCCCTGTCCGGCGCTCCCTATGACGTAAGGTTTATCAGCTTCGACGAGGTGAAGGCCGACCCCGCCGTCCTGGACGGAATTGACGTGCTGGTCAGCGTGGGCGACGGCGACACTGCCCACACCGGCGGGGCCATCTGGGAGGACCCGGCCGTCTCCGCCGCAGTGAAGAAGTTCGTCTACAACGGCGGCGGCTTCATCGGCGTGGGCGAGCCCTCCGGCCACCAGTACCAGGGCCGCTATCTCCAGCTGTCTGGTATACTGGGGGTAGAAAAGGAGACTGGATTTACGCTGGGTTATGACAAATACAACTGGGAGGAGCACCCCGGCCACTTCATTCTGGCGGACTGCCAGGGGGCGGTGGACTTCGGCGAGGGCAAAAAGAGCATCTACGCCCTGGAGGGGGCCCAGGTGCTGGTCCAGCGGAACAAAGAGGTCCAGCTGGCAGTGAACGAGTTCGGCAAGGGCCGGGCGGTGTATCTCTCCGGACTGCCCTACTCCTTTGAGAACAGCCGCCTGCTCCACCGGGCGGTGCTGTGGTCGGTTCACAGTGAGGACCAGCTGAACCTTTGGCTGTCCTCCAACTACAACGTGGACGTCCACGCCTATGTGAAAAACGGAAGGTTCTGCGTGGTCAACAACACCTATGAGCCCCAGTCCACCACCGTCTTCCGGGGGGACGGCTCCAGCTTCCAGCTGGACCTGGCCGCCAACGAGATCCGCTGGTATGAGATCTGAATGAAAGAGCGCCTGTAGGGTGCTGCGACCTTGGCAATCTTTAATCATCGGGAGGCTTTTTATGGATATCCGCTATTCCGCTCACCCCAACGACGTGAAGCGCTACACCACCGAGGAGCTGCGCCGCGAGTTCCTCATTGAAAACCTGTACCGGCCCGACCAGGTGGTGGCCGTCTACAGCCACGTGGACCGGATGGTCACTCTGGGCTGTATGCCCGTGAAGGAGACCGTTTCCATCGACAAGGGCATCGACGTGTGGGCCAACTTCGGCACCCGCTACTTCCTGGAGCGCCGGGAGGTGGGTATGTTCAACATCGGCGGCGACGGCTCCGTCACAGTGGACGGGACCGTCTATGAGCTGGGCTATAAGGACTGCCTCTACATCACCATGGGGGCCAGGGAGGTCCTGTTCGCCAGCAGGGACAGCGCCAGGCCCGCCAAGTTCTATATGGTGTCCGCTCCCGCCCACTGCAGTTATGAGACCCGCCTGCTCAAGCTGGCCGATGCGGCCAAGAAGCCCCTGGGGGATGCCGCCACCTCCAACAAGCGGGTCATCAACCAGTTCATCCACCCTGACGTGCTGAAGACCTGCCAGCTGTCTATGGGCATGACGGTACTGGAGAGCGGCAGCGTATGGAACACCATGCCTGCCCACACCCACGAGCGGCGGATGGAGGTGTATATGTACTTCGAGGTGCCGGAGGACCAGGCGGTTTTTCACATGATGGGCCAGGGCCAGGAGACCCGGCACATTGTTATGCAGAATGAGCAGGCTGTGATTTCCCCCTCCTGGTCCATCCACGCCGGGGCGGGCACTGCCAGCTACACCTTCATCTGGGCCATGGGCGGCGAGAACCAAGCGTTTGACGACATG
>OFFP01001994.1_pt1 | contig 12723 bp, 16 predicted proteins | sample 1521431 | NCBI WGS metagenome assembly OFFP01 (sample SAMEA3504104, study PRJEB24116) | mouse gut metagenome | biome: mouse gut; feature: mouse-associated habitat; material: faeces | place: Denmark | collected 2011 | reverse complement strand
CACCCGGCCCCCCAGCAGGTGGGCCATGAGCTGGCAGCCGTAGCAGATGCCCAGTACGGGCACGCCCAGGGTAAAGATGGCCGGGTCCACCTGGGGAGAGGTCTCCAGATAGACCGAATTGGGGCCCCCGGTGAAGATAAAGCCGATGGGCTCCATTTTTTGGAGCTCCGCCAGGGGCGTGGTGCAGGGCTTGACCTCGCAGTACACGCCGCACTCCCGGACCCGCCGGGCAATGAGCTGATTGTACTGTCCGCCGAAATCCAAGACAACGATCATTTGATGTGCCATAAGCAAATCCTTTCTCCGATCAAAATTTCGCGCCCGTCACGCCTCGTCCCGGAAGACGATGCCGTCCTCATCCGCCCGGTCGATGACGGCCAAGGCGTGGTAGGGCACTCCGGCGGCGCGCAGGCGGTCCCCGCCGCCCTGGAAGCCCTTCTCCACGGCAATGCCGATGCCCATCAGCTCCGCGCCCGCCTGGCTCACCAGATCGCACAGGCCCCGGACCGCCTCGCCGTTGGCCATGAAGTCGTCCACAATGAGTACCCGGTCATTGGCGGTGAGCCACTCCTTGCTGAGGATCTGGGTCACCTTCCTCTTGTAGGTGTAGGAGAAGATCTCGCTCTGGTACAGTCCGCCCTCGATGTTGTCGCTCTTGGCCTTCTTGGCGAAGACCATGGGCACGCGGTACTTCTGGGCACAGATAGCGGCCAGGGCGATGCCGCTGGCCTCGGCGGTGAGGACCATGGTGATGTCCCCCACGTCAAAGAACCTGGCAAACTCATCGGCAATGGCCTCCATTAGCCGGATATCCACCCGGTGGTTGAGAAAGCCGTCTACTTTGATGATGTTTCCCGGCAGGACCTTACCCTCCCGCCGGATGCGGTCTTTGAGCTTCTGCACGGTATGTTCCTCCTCCCGTTCCGTTCCGTTTTCGCCTTGATTGAGCCCATTATGACAGAAAAGGCCCCGGTACGCAACTGGTGATTTGGACAAAAATCGGCGGATTATGCGGACAGCACACAAAACCCGCCGTGCCTTTGCAAAGGCCCTCACATATCCCGCAGGCAGTCCCTGTTCTTCACAAAGTACTCCACCCCGGACCAGATGGTGGCCGCCACGATCACGGCCACGCAGGCGGTGCCCACCACCGGAGGGATGGGCAGGAACATGAGCACGATACAGACCATCGTAGAGGCGGTCTTCACCTTGCCGGACCACCCAGCGGCGATGACCCGGCCCTGGTCGCTGGCCACCATCCGCAGTCCACTGACAGCGAACTCCCGGACGATGACGATGAGGAGCGCCCAGGCGGGCATCTGCCCCTGCTCCACGAACCAGAGCATGGCGGCAGTGACCAGCATCTTGTCCGCCAGGGGGTCGGCGAATTTGCCGAAATCGGTCACCAGGTTCCGCTTCCGGGCGATCTGCCCGTCCAGCATATCCGTCAGGCTGGCCAGGATGAAAATAGCCAGGGCGATATAGGGCGCGAAAGGCACGTCCAGATACAGCACTAGCAGAAAGGGCAGGATCAGCACGATCCGCAGCAGGGTCAGCTTGTTTGGCAGATTCATTTTTCGTCCTCCTTTTGGGCCATAGCCCAGCTCTCCGGATACTTCTCCCGCATATAGCGGGCCCTGGGCACGTCCTGCCCCAGCAGTCCGGCCTCCAGGATCTCCTCGGTATGGACCCGTATGATCCAGTCCCGCGTCTTCTCCGGCACCGCCTCCCAGCGGATGATCTCCAGCGTCCCCAGACGCTCCTGCTCCAGCAATGCCTCATACACGTCCGGGATGGGGATCTCCTCCTCCACGGCAACCTCGGCTGCCGTCACATACTCGTTAAGGATCGCCGTGGTATCCATCCCTTCCTGCCAGACGCAGCGGTAGAGGGACGCGCTCCTCCTCCGGTACAATTCCTCCAGCGCGCCGGGGAAATACTCCTCGTAATACAGGCCGCCGTCCTTTGTGTATCCGTAGGTATACTCAAAGTGCTTGATGCCGTACAGCAGCGCCATGGGCTTCAGGGAGGTAAGGCAGACCTGCCTCGGCTTCCCGAAAAATTCCGTCACGCTGGGCCGCAGAACCGTCAGCCCCGCCGTGGGGGAGGCGTGATACAGCTCCATCCGTTCCTCCTCACATCCGCCCCGCCAATTCCAGGAAAGTGCCCGCCTGGACATTCCCCATCCCGCCGGATGCCGGGGCGGCGGCGCCCCACACGCTGGCCTCCAGCTGCTTTTTCAGCCGCCGGCCGAAGTCCAGATAAGATCCAACCCGCTCCCGCCACAGCGCCGTGGCAGTCCCCGCGGCAAACTCCGCCGCCAGATGGCTCTCCGCCAGCTTCCGCCGGACGAACGCGGCGGTCTTTTCAATCTGCTCCGTCATGCCTCCACCAGCTCTCCCGTCAGCTCTCCGTCCATGGCTCCGGTGATCCGCACCTGGACAAAGCTCCCCGCCTCCGGCTCCCCGTCCGCGGTAAAGTAGATCCGTCCGTCGATGTCCGGGCTCTCCGCCCGGCTCCGGCCCACGTAGGACATGGACTGCCCGTCGAACCCTTCGCAGAGGACCTCGACCACTTCCCCCTGCATCTCCTCGTTCCACTCGTCCATGATCCGGGACTGGATGTCCACCACCAGCCCGGCCCGGCGTTCGGCCTCTTCGGTGTCTGCCCGCTCCATTTTCGCCGCCGGGGTGCCGTCCTCCGGAGAGTAGGGGAATACTCCCGCCCGGAGCATCCGCTGATCCCACAGGAACTGGCACAGCTCCTCGAATTCCGCTTCCCCCTCACCCGGCAGCCCGGTAATCAGGCTGGTACGCAGTACCACCCCTGGAATTTTCTCCCGCAGGGTATCCAGCAAATTTTCGATATACGCCCTGTCCCCCCGGCGGTTCATCTTTCTCAGAATATCGTCATTGCAGTGCTGCAAAGGGATGTCCAGATATTTCAATATCTTCTCTTCCCGCGCAATCACATCAATGAGCCTGCCGTCCATCTGGTCAGGATACAGATAGTGCAGCCGGATCCAGTGGAAGTCCAGCTTGCACAGCTCTTCCAGCAGGTCCGCCAGATGGTGCTGCCCGTCCCAGTCCGTCCCGTAGCGGGTAATATCCTGGGCCACCACGATCAGCTCCTTCACGCCCCGGGCCGCCAGCTCCCCGGCCTCCGCCAGGACCTTGTCCATGGGGCGGCTGCGGTACTTCCCCCGGAGTTTTGGGATGATGCAGAAAGCGCACCAGTTGTCGCACCCCTCCGCGATGCGGAGGTAGGCGTACCAGGGCGGCGTGGTCAGCACCCGGCTAAATTCATCCACCGGGGCGTCCAGGTCTCCGAAGTACCGGGGATGCTTCCCGGCCATCACGTCCTCCACGGCGGAGACGATGTCCTTGTAGCTCCCGGTGCCCAGGATGCCGTCCACCTCCGGCAGCTCCGTGGGGATATCCTCCCCATAGCGCTGGGTCATGCAGCCGGTCACCAGGATCTTTTTCAGCTTTCCCGCCGCCTTCAGCTCCGCCATCCGGAGGATGTTCTGGATGGCCTCCTCGCTGGCGGAAGAGAGGAACCCGCAGGTGTTGACGATGGCAACGTCCGCCCCCTCCGGGGCGTCCGTCAGGGTATGACCCGCCTCCCGGCAGAGGGACATCATCTGTTCGCAGTTGACTACATTTTTGGCGCAGCCGAGGGAAATAAAATGGAGTTTATATGGCATGGCGGTCTCCTTTTGCCGCCCTTCGGGCGGCAGGCGGTAAATTCTTCTTTAATCGGCCCGGGACCTGCGCGGCCCCGGACTCCGCGGGTACTTTTTGTGTGAACAAAAAGTACCCAAAAAGTCACTTAGGAAACTGCGTTTCCTAAGAACCTTCCTTCATTACGGGGGTAGTTATTTACGCTACGACCTTTGGATTTGTGGTCTATCGTCCGTGCCTTGGGCCGATGCCAGTGCTTACTTCTGCGCACAGTCCTACCGATAGTGCTGGTTGCCGCGCGGCACGCGGCACGAAAAGATAATCATGATCTTGAGCGGGGAACGAACCCATCATCAAACAGGATCGGTCCATGCGTCTTTTCCCACGTCTCGATATGCCGGATAATGAGCTGCTCAATCTCCTTGTTGGCAGAACGACCCGAGCGGTCCGCAATATATTTCAGCTTATCCATAATCTCCGACGAAATTCGCAGGCCATACTGCGGCTTTTTATGTGGGGCATTTGGCATACCAGCTACCTCCTATTGTCAATATGACAACATATAGACAACAGCTCTCACACTGTTCCTCTCCTCCGGACCTCCTCCAGAAGCTTCGGCTGTATCTCCGGATACGTCCAATTCCCCTCCAGAGGCTCCTCCAGCAGAAAAATCTCCTCAATTTCGCTATGTAGCTCCCCAAAAGAGGAAACCTCCGCATAGTACAGTCCGCCGAAGCTCTCACCGTCATCCCGCACCACGGAATACACGCACACGGGCCGGAGGCTGAACACCTCCGCCCCCGTCTCCTCCCGCAGCTCCCGCGCGGCGGTCTGGTCCACGCTCTCCCCCGGTTCCCGATGCCCTCCAGGGATCTCCAGGGTGGTCCGCTCCTTATGCCTGCAAAACACCCATTTCCCCTCGGACCGGGCCGCGATCACCGCGAATTTCAGCAGGGCGTCGTCCACCTCGTCATAAAACCGGACTTCCCTAATCATACGTATCCTCCAGCATCTCCGTATACCGTCCCATGGCGGCCTTCACATCGCTCCACGCGAACCCCCGCCGGAGCAGCGCGTCGCTGACCCGCTTCTTCTCCCTCGGGTCAGACAGCTCCCCCCGGCACTTCTTCCGGATCAACTGATCCAGCACCTCTGCCGCCTCCGGCAGCTCCTCCAGAGCCTCGTCCCACAGCGACCGGTCCACGCCCCTCCGGCGCAGCTCCTCCCGGACCCGGGCGGGTCCGTAGCCCTTCCCGCCGTAGTGCCGCGCCAGCGCGGCGGCATAGCCCGCGTCGTCCACGGCGCCGATGTCCTCCAGCCAGTCCGCCGCCGCCTGAGCGTCGGCTTCATCATTGCCCTTCTTCACCAGCCGCCGGGTCAGTTCCTTCTTGCTGAGGGCCCGGCTCCCGATGATATTAGCCGCCGCCGCCCTGGCAGAGGATGCCTTCACGGAGGCCCTCACCGCCTCCAGCGTCTCCCCGTCCAGCTCCAGCCCGGCCCGGAGTCCAAACCGCAGCAGCTCCTCCTCCGTCACCCGCAGGATGTTCCCATCCTCCAGCCTGACCAGAAACCGCCCTTTCTTCCGCTCGGACCGCTTCACTTCCTCGATTCGTATCATACCAATAAAGTTTTTTTGACTCATTTTCTTTCAAGAAAAAGAATCAAATCCAGCTCTCATCCACTTCTCTCTTCTTGTTCCGGCTCATCAAAGCACCCACGACCTCCTGGACGCTATGCCCCTCGTACAACACCCGGTAAGCGCACTCGCAGATGGGCATCTCCACCCCGGCCTTCTCCGCAAGCTGGTGGGCGCTGAGAGCGGCATAATACCCCTCTACCGTGGCCCCCACCTCCTTCATGGCCTCCTCCACGCTCTTCCCCTGTCCCACCAGGATCCCGCACCGCCGGTTCCGGGAGTGCATGGAGGTACACGTCACGATCAGGTCACCCATGCCGGACAGCCCCGCGAAAGTCTCCTTCCGGCCTCCCAGGGCCACCCCCAGCCGGGCCATCTCCGTCATGCCCCGGGTCATGAGCAGGGCCTTGGTGTTGTCCCCCAGCCCCATGCCGTCGCTGACGCCGCAGCAGAGGGCCAGCACGTTTTTCAGCGCCGCCCCCAGCTCCACGCCCAGCACGTCGCTGTTGGTATACACCCGGAACCTTGGGCTCATGAACACGTCCTGTACCAGCTCCGCCGCCGCCATATCTGTGGAGGCCGCCACGCAGCCCGTAGGTACCCTGCGGCCCACCTCCTCGGCGTGGGAGGGCCCGGACAGCGCCACCACCCGGCCCTTGCCCTTCAGCTCCTCCTCGATGATCTGGGTCAGGCACAGCGCCGTGTCCTTCTCGATGCCCTTGGCCACGCTGACCACCACCGCGTCCTGCCGCAGCAGGGGCGCGGCCTTCCTTGCCGTCTCCCGGACGGCGAAGGAGGGAGTCGCCACCACCACCAGCTCGCTGTCCGCCAGCACGTCCATGCTGGTGGTAATCTTCAGCGCCTCCGGCAGGACAACTCCTTTCAGCATGGGATTCTCCCGCGTGGCGCGAAGCACCTCCGCCTCTTTCTCCAGAAAGGACCACAGCGTTACATCGTTCCCATTATCCAGCAGCAGCAGGCTCAGGGCCGTGCCCCATCCGCCGGAACCCAAAACCGTAATTTTCATCGTCAAAAACGCCTCCTACCCCTGATTTTTCTTATGCAGGGAGAATTTATTCTCCGTCCCGCTGAGCAGCCGTCTGATATTGGCCCGGTGCTGCCACACGATCAGCCCCCCGATGATAAAGGCCAGCACGATCACCCCGGTCTCCTCCGGGAAGCAGATCCATGTGATAAAGGGAAAGCTCCCCCCGGCCCACACAGACCCCAGGGACACATATTTCGTCAATACCGCCAGCAGGATAAACCCGCCCCAGACCACCAGCGCCACCCGCCAGTCGATCATAAAGGCTGCGATGCCGCCGGAGAGGATACCCTTGCCCCCCTTGAAATGGAACATGCAGGGGAACATATGCCCCAGAAGGCAGAACAATGCCCCCCAGTACATCGCGGGCCTGTCTCCCACAGTGGACCAGGCTCCGTCCCACAGATACCGGCTGATCCAGACGGAAATAAGGACAGCTGCCGCCGCCTTCAGGACGTCGATGAGGATCACGGCCAGGGTCAGCGGGCCGCCGAAGGTGCGGTAGAAGTTGGTCAGTCCCGCGTTGCCGCTGCCGTGGGTGCGCACATCGTCCCGCAGGATATATTTGGAGATGATGACCGCTCCGTTGGAGCAGCCGAGGAAATAGGCGATCACCGCCGAAATCAGCGGAGCGCCGAAGTTCCACGTGAGTTCCAAAGGCATAGCTTATTCCTCCTTATCGCCCTTCTGGCGTATCGTCATACGGATCGGCGTCCCCTCCAGCCCAAACACGTTGCGTATCTGATTCTCCAGATACCGCTGATAGGAGAAGTGGAACAGCCTCGCGTCGTTGCAGAAGCAGATAAAATGGGGCGGCTTGATCCCCGCCTGGGTCATATAATAAATTTTCAGCCGCCGCCCCTTGTCCGTAGGCGGCTGGACCCTTGTCTGGGCGTCCGCCAGCACGGAGTTGAGCATCCCGGTGGTGATCCGGGTAGCCGCCTGATTGTTCACGTACTGGATCAGCTCAAAGAGCCGTTCCACCCTCTGCCCGGTCATGGCGGAGATGAACAGGACGGGGGCGTAGGTCATATACCCAAGGTCCCGGCGGATGTCCTCCCGCATTTTGTCCATGGTCTTGCCGTCTTTCTCGATGAGGTCCCACTTGTTGACCACGATGATGCTGGCCTTCCCGGCCTCGTGGGCCATGCCGGCCACCTTGGTATCCTGCTCCGTGACGCCCTCCTGGGCGTCGATGAGGATGAGGCACACGTCGGCCCGTTCGATCGCCATCTGCGCTCTTAATACGCTGTAGCGCTCGATGGCCTCGTCCACCCTGGATTTCTTCCGCATCCCGGCGGTGTCGATGAAGACGTACTTCCCCGTTTCGTTCTCAAAGTAGCTGTCGATGGCGTCCCGGGTGGTGCCCGCCACGTTGCTGACGATGGTCCTCTGCTGGCCCAGAATTTTGTTGGTCAGGGAGGACTTGCCTACGTTGGGCTTGCCGATAATCGCTACCTGGATACGGTCGTCGTCCTCCTCATCGTCCCCCTCCGGGGGGAAGTATTTTACGCACTCGTCCAGCAGGTCCCCGGTCCCGTGGCCGTGGACCGCCGAGACGGCGATGGGGTCCCCCAGACCCAGGTTGTAGAACTCGTAGAAGTCCGGGTCTACGTTGCCGGTGGAGTCCATTTTGTTCACCGCCAGGACGATGGGCTTGCCGCTCCGCTGGAGCATCCCCGCCACCTCCTGGTCGGAGGCGGTGAGGCCCGTTTTGATATCGGTCAGGAATACGATCACGTCCGCGTGGCTGATGGCGATCTCCGCCTGCTCGCGCATGAACGTTAGAATTTCGCTGTCGGTTCTTGGTTCGATTCCCCCGGTGTCGATAAGGGTGAATTTTCTTCCGTTCCAGTCGGATTCCCCATAGATCCTGTCTCTTGTTACCCCGGGGGTGTCTTCGACGATAGACAGTCTCTGCCCGATCAGTTTATTGAACAGGGCGGATTTGCCTACGTTGGGCCGGCCTACGATGGCGATGATTGGTTTCGGCATGGTTTACTCCTTCTTCGCGCCGTCCGGCGCGAGGGAAATTTGTTCTTTGATCGGCCCGGGGCTTTCCCAGCCCCGGACCCTGGGGTTACTTTTGCCGCGCGGCAAAAGTAACCAAAAACGCGCTCAAGGGGGAGGGGACTCCCCCTTGAGAATCCCGCTCCTCACCTGTTTAGTTTGCGCCCGAGGCACAGTCGGTTTTGTCTACCGGCAGTACCGTCCGCTTCGGGCAACTCCAGTTTCTATTTCAGCGTGGTTACTGGCAGCCCCTACCGTGCAGCGGGGTCAACTCCCCGGGGTTCTGTCTGATGGACCTCCGGGTCCTCCGTCCGCCCCAGCAGGTAATCCACAGAACATCCCAGATAGTCGGCAATCAGTACCAGATTCCCGGAATATATCTTGGAAGTAGGTTTTTTTCTCCATTCAGTAAACATACTGGTAGTTAATCCTGTCGCTTTTGCAACCTTATATCCAGTAAGTCCTCTATCCGTAATAATTTGCAATATTCTATCAGAATGTTCCATATGCTACCTCTCAAAACACAAAGGACTTTTTGAGTAATTATAGTTGACTAATAAGGATGTTTGGAATATAATAAGTTTACACATAGTAAAGGAGGTTCACCCCATGACCGATGTTATCGAATTTCTGTATGAGAGCCAATGCAATGAAGAGCCGGAGTCAATCCCGGAGTTAGCGGAACTCTACGAAACAGAGAGCGAGATTTTCGACAAAATCCACGCCGCCCTCGGCCTGAAGGCTCTCGACCAGCTAAACTGTGCCCAGTCCCAGATAAGCCACCTTCTCGAGCTGGACTGCTTCCGCAAAGGCTTCCTCCTCGGCGCCTCCCTGATGCTGGAGCTTTTATAAAAGGGTTTCCGCATAACTCCCCAGCCGCTCCAACCGCAAAGCTTTCGCGTCCGGCTCTTCCGGCAGCTTATTTTTCAGCAGTCCGCTGATAGCGTCCACCGCACTTCCGGCAGACTTCACCAGCTTGGGGACAGTCTTCTCGTTCTGCGCAGTAACCGTCATAGAAAAACCTCCCCCCCAAAAATGTTTCACGTGAAACATTCGTTCCAATCACTTCCTGCCCAGCATGGCGTCCAGCAGGTCGAACCCATCCTGCTCCACCACCGTCACCGGTACTCCCAGCGCCTGCTCCACATCGGACACATGGAGATCATCCAAAAAGACATCCCCCCCATGCCGGAGCATGTTGACCGGGATAAGCAGCCGCGCCCCAAGGTCCTTTCCCTTCAACTGAGCGATCAGGTCCCCGCCGGTGATCAGCCCTGCCACGTCGATGGTATGCCCAAAGAAATCGTTCACAATGGCAACGACCTGTCCGGACACGCCGGTCTGCTCTCTGGCCTTATCCGCCAGCTCCTGCAAAAAGGGCCTGGCGCTGACGCCGGTGGCGATGGTATAGGCCGAAGCCTCCGCCGTTCCGTCCTCCAGCCGCAGTCCCGCCTCGAACTCCGTGATGAGACTGCGCAGCATCCCCACGCCGTTCTCGATCTGGACGTAGTCCTCGTAATAGTCCTCCTCCGGCAGCGCCCGTCCTGCCCGGATATACAGCTCGTCAGAGCAGAAGAACATCCTGGACCCGTACCGCTCCAGACACCGCGCCCCGAAGGCGTCCACCTGATCGATGACCTGTCCGGCGGTCTCCCGGTCCACGGCTTTGAGCTTGGACAGCCCCTCCCGGAATTTTGTCAGGCCTACCGGCACAATGGAGCAGCTGTTGAACCCCCACGCGGCCATGTCCTCCATGGTCCTCTGGAGCTGTTCCCCGTCGTTGTATCCGGGGCAGAGGACGATCTGTCCGTTCATGACAATGCCCGCCTGCCCGAACCGCCGCATGGCCTCCAGACTCTCGCCCCCGGCCTTATTGCCCAGCAGGATACTGCGCAGCTTGGGGTCCGTAGCGTGGACGGAGACGTTGATGGGGCTGATGCGCAGGTCGATGATCCGCTGGACCTCCCGTGGGGAGAGGTTGGTGAGGGTGATATAGTTGCCCATGAGGAAGCTGAGCCGGGCGTCGTCATCCTTGAAGTAGAGGGTGTCCCGGCACCCGGGAGCCATCTGGTCCACGAAGCAGAACAGGCAGTGGTTGGAGCAGGGCCGCGGCTCGTCCATGAGGTAGGTCTCGAAGTTGAGCCCCAGCTCCGCCGCCTCCGGCTTCTTGACCCGCACCGTCCTGCGGGAGCCCTCCGGGGACTCCAGCACCAGCTCCGGGTCCCGGTCGTAGCCGAAGAAGCGGTAGTCCAGCACGTCCTCCACGGCGTGACCGCCGATGGAGACGAGCCGTTCGCCGGTACGCACTCCGGCCCGCTCCGCCGGGGAGCGATGGTCGATGGATGTGATGACTGTACTCATGGGGCCCTCCTGGATATCCTTGCTTGATAGATATGAGTATACTGTAAATTGTTCCCCATTTCAATATCTAATTCCACATATTCGCGGGAGACCTCTTTTTTGCGGCGGGACCGGCCCAAAGAAATTCCGGAAAAACCCATGGTTCCCCTTGAACCACGGGAGAATTTTTGGTACAATGGTGAACAACGTTATATCCCCAAAAAGAGAAGGAGGAAACGATCCCAATGGACTATTTGAAGGAGTATCAGAAATGGCTGGACAGCGGCGTCCTGACCGCGGAGGAACACGCCGAGCTGGAGGCCATCAAGGACGATCCCAAAGAGATCGAGGGCCGGTTCTACGGTCCTCTGGAGTTCGGCACCGCCGGACTGCGGGGCACCATGGCCATGGGCCTGCACCACATGAACATCTATGTGGTCCGCCACGCCACCCAGGGCTTCGCCAACGTCATCTGCGCCGAGGGCGAGAAGGCCAAGGAGCGGGGCGTGGCCATCGCCATGGACTGCCGCCTTCACGGCATGGAATTTGCCCGGGCCGCCGCCGAGGTCTGCGCCGCCGCCGGGATCAAAGTGCGCATTTTTGACGCCCTGCGGCCCACGCCGGAGCTGAGCTTCGCGGTACGGCATTATGGCTGTCAGGCGGGCATCAATGTCACCGCCAGCCACAATCCTAAGGAATACAACGGCTACAAGGTCTACTGGGAAGACGGCGCCCAGCTGCCGCCCCAGCACGCCGACGCCATTGCCAGAGAGCTGGAGAAGATCGACATCTTTACCGACGTAAAGACCATGCCCTATGACGAGGCGGTAAAGGCCGGTCTCATCACCGTAATCGGAGAGGAGACCGATGAGGCTTTCCTGAAGGAAGTCATGGCGATGACCGTGGACGCCAACGCCATCCCCGCCGTGGCGGACAGCTTCAAGCTGGTCTACACGCCCTTCCACGGCTGTGGACACAAGCTGGTTCCCGAGGCCCTGAAGCGGGCCGGGGTGAAGCATCTGCTGTGTGAGCCGCAGCAGATGGTCATCGACGGCAATTTCCCCACCGTCAAGTCCCCCAACCCGGAGAATCCGGAGGGATTCTATCTGGCCATTGATCTGGCCAAGGCCAACGATGTGGACTTCATCCTGGGCACCGACCCGGACAGCGACCGGGTGGGCATCATGGTCCGGGACAAGGACGGCGAGTACAAGGTCATGACCGGCAACCAGACCGGCGTGGTGCTGCTGGACTACCTGCTGGGGGCCATGGAGCGCACCGGCAAGCTTCCCAAGAACCCTGTGGCCCTGAAGACCATCGTCACCACCGAGATGGCCCGGACCGTGGCGGAGAGCTACGGCGCGGCCTGCTTCGACACCTTCACCGGCTTCAAGTTCATCGCCGAGAAGAAGAACGCCCTGGAGGGATCCGGCGAGGGCAGGGTGGTGTTCTCCTACGAGGAGAGCTACGGCTACATGCTGGGGGACTACGTCCGGGACAAGGACGCGGTCACCGCCTCCCTCCTGCTCACCGAGATGGCCGCCTACTACGCCGCCAAGGGCATGACCGTGCTGGACGCCCTCCAGGCCCTCTACGAGAAGCACGGCTTCTACGGCGAGAAGACCCACAACCTGGTGATGCCCGGCCTGGACGGCCTGGCGGACATGGCCAGGCTCATGAAGCGCCTGCGGGAGGAGCCCCCGGCGGAGATCGGCGGGGTGAAGGTGGCCCAGCGCAAGGACTACGCCGACGGCAGCGTCATCGACTGCGCCACCGGAGAGAAGAGCGCCATGGAGCTGAGCGGGTCCAACGTGCTCCGCTTTGAGCTGGCCGACGGCACCTCCATCATCGTCCGCCCCTCCGGCACGGAGCCCAAGATCAAGGTCTACATCCTCACCAAGGGCGCGGACGCGGCGGAGCGGGACGCCAACGTGGCCAAGTACAGCCAGTGGGTGGAGACCCTGAAAAAGTAGCCTCCGCCTCCCCATGAGACAGGCATGAAAGAAACC
>OFFP01001993.1_pt1 | contig 12724 bp, 8 predicted proteins | sample 1521431 | NCBI WGS metagenome assembly OFFP01 (sample SAMEA3504104, study PRJEB24116) | mouse gut metagenome | biome: mouse gut; feature: mouse-associated habitat; material: faeces | place: Denmark | collected 2011 | reverse complement strand
CCGGCCGGATTTTTGCAGAGCCAATGTCCATATGCCGGTAGACCTGCATGGAATCGGCGGATATGATCTCGCCGCCGATCTGTCTGGCAAGTTTTATGGAAAGTTCTGATTTTCCAACGGCCGTCGGTCCGGTAAGGATCACAAGGCCGGGATTTTCTGCTGATTGTTTCAACTTACTATCCTCTTGAATTTCTTTTCCAGTTCATATTTGCTCATGGAGATGATGGTCGGCCTGCCATGAGGACAGTGATAGGGATTGTCCAATGTGAGCAGTTCATCAATTAACTGCTCCGCTTCCTGTCTGCACAGCCTCATATTGCCCTTAACCGCCGCCTTACAGGCCATGGTTGCGATACGGGTTCGAATGCTCTCCGGAGTGCCGGAAGCGGATTCTGCTGCCAGCTGATCCAGTATCTCCTGGAAAAAGGTCTTCTCCTCATAGCCGTACAGATCCATGGGCACGCCCCTGATGGCATATTCACTGCCTCCAAATTCCTCGATCACAAAGCCAAGCGCTTCAAAATCCCCGGCGTGCCTGCTGTAACACTCCCGCTCTTTTCCGGTTAAGGTCACCACCAGGGGCGGATTCATGGTCTGTGAGACAATTGCCTGTTCCCGGAACTGCTTCATAAACCGTTCGTATTTGATCTTCTCATGTGCCGCATGCTGGTCAATGATCAACAGTCTGTCTTCATAAGAGATCAGCCAGTAAGTATCGAAGATCTGTCCGATCAGTTCAAAATGTTTTCTGGCCGTTTCCGACAGAATCTTATCTGTGAACATTTCCATCTGGACAGGCTGCAGTGACTGTTCTGGTAAAGTTACTGTCTGTTCCGGCCTGCTCGACGAAGGTATTGCAGGCACCGGATCACCTGCAGGCCGATGGCCTTCAGGCACATTGCCGGCATGATACAGATCAGGAGAACGCACCATACTCTGTTGATGGCTCTCATAGATGCGGTTGATGGCATCGGATGCCGCCCTCTGGGGCATTTCGGCAATCCGCTTCTTCTCGAAAGGTTCCGGCATGGACAGGGCGATATTCTGCCTGCCGGAGCACGATTCCTCCGATCGGGCTTTCTTCTGTTCCTTTCGTTCTGTCAGGCTGACTTCCGGAATCATCTCCTGTTGGCGGAGCGTATCATGGATGGCTTCTTTTACCGCCTCATGGAAAATCGGTCCGTCAGCGATCCGCACCTCCATCTTCGTGGGATGTACATTGACGTCGATCCGCTTCGTATCAATCTGGAAATGCAGCACGCAGAACGGAAATTTATGCTGCATCAGATATTCCCGGTAGCCCTCCTCGATGGCTTTGCTGATCAGGCTGCTCTTGATATATCTGCCGTTGATATAGAAGATCTCATAATTGCGGTTGGCGCGGTTGATCACCGGTTTCCCCAGAAATCCGCTGACCGTCATGCCATCCCCCTGCCAGGAAAAAGGAAGCAGTTCGGCCGCCATATCCCTGCCGTAAATACGATAGATGATCTCCCGCAGTTCGTTATTTCCCGTGGTATAAAACCTGGTCTGTCCATTCAGAATAAATTTGAAGGAGATCTTCGGGTCAGACAACGCAAGATGTTCCATCAGATCCGCCACATAGGAGCCCTCTGTCTGCGGCTGCTTTAAGAATTTCTTCCGGGGCGGTGTATTGAAAAAGAGGTTGCGCACCAGGATCGTGGTGCCTTCCGGAGCGCCGATCTCTTCCTGCTCCTTCTCCATACCGCCCTCGATCACATAGCGGATTCCCGTCAGCTCCTGGGGGACCTTGGTAATCAGTTCCACCATGGACACAGCAGCGATACTGGCAAGTGCTTCTCCACGGAAACCGAGACTGACCAGGTCAGTCAAATCATCTGCCGATGTGATCTTACTGGTAGCATGGCGCAGAAAAGCATTTCGCACCTGAGATTTCTCAATCCCCCCTCCATTGTCCGTAACGCGGATCAACGAAGTCCCGCCGTCTTTAATCTCCACCGTAATGGCATCCGCTCCGGCGTCAATGGCATTCTCTACCAGCTCCTTCACCACGCTGGCCGGCCGCTCTACCACTTCACCGGCCGCTATCTTATCTATCGTCTGATGATCCAGAATATTTATCGTAGCCATATTTCCTAACCCTTAGTCTTTCTGCCATCGGTTCTTCAACTTCGTCTGCAGCCGGTACAGCACATTCAACGCGTCAATAGGTGTCAGATTTCCCACATCGACCTCCTGCAGCTCCCTGATCACGTCTTCATCCCGCACAGTATCGAAAAGCGACATCTGTTCCAGATCCACTTCATCGTATTTCACCGGCTTACGCTTTTCATGCTTGATATTGATCTCGATCTTCTGCACCTTTTCCGTGATATCGTTATCGCTCAGCTGCTGCACGATCTCTTTGGCGCGGTCTATGACCATATCGGGTACGCCCGCCAGCTTTGCCACCTGAATACCGTAGCTCTTATCGGCGCCGCCTTTGACGATTTTGCGCAGGAAGACGATATCGTCACCTTTTTCTTTCACGGCAATGCAGTAATTGTTCACGTTATCCATCTTACCTTCCAGTTCCGTCAGCTCATGGTAATGGGTCGCAAACAATGTTTTTGCCCCCAGGATCTTGCGGTTGCTGATATGTTCGATCACCGCCCAGGCGATACTCAAGCCGTCGAATGTGGAAGTGCCGCGCCCGATTTCATCCAACACCAGCAGACTGTCGGCGGTGGCGTTGCGCAGGATATTGGCCACTTCGTTCATCTCCACCATAAAGGTGGACTGGCCGCTGGACAGGTCGTCGGAAGCGCCCACCCGGGTAAAAATACGGTCCACAATACCGATATTAGCCCTCTTCGCAGGCACAAAGGAACCAATCTGGGCCAGAAGGACAATCAACGCTGTCTGCCGCATATAGGTGGATTTACCTGCCATGTTAGGTCCTGTGATCACGGCGATACAGTTCTTCTGGTTGTCCAGATAAGTATCGTTAGAGATAAACATATCGTTACCCGTCATCTGCTCCACGACGGGATGTCTGCCATCCTTGATATCAATGACACCCTTATCGTTAAGGGACGGGCGCACATATTGATTCCGCTCCGCCACATAGGATAACGCTGACAGAACATCCAGCTTGGCAATGGCCCTGGCCGTCCGCTGAATGCGCTCCACCTCCGCGGCAATGGCGTCTCTGATCTGACAGAAAAGATCGTATTCCAGCGAAGAAAGCTTGTCTTCCGCGTTCAGGATCGTATCCTCCAGCTCCTTCAAACGCGGTGTGGTATAGCGCTCCGCGTTGGCCAGCGTCTGTTTGCGCACATAATCTTCCGGCACCAGATCCTTATAGGAATTGGTAACCTCAAAATAGTAGCCGAACACTTTATTGTACTTGATCCGCAGATTTTTGATTCCGGTCCGCTCCCTGTCTTCCTCTTCCAGCGCGGCAAGCCAGTTCTTGCCGTCCCTTTTTGCATTTCTGAGGGCATCAATGTTTTCACTGAATCCTTCTTTGATCATGCCGCCGTCCCGGATGGAAATGGGCGGTTCCTCCAGGATCGCGTCGTCAATCAGATGATAGATATCTTCCAGCGTATCCGTATTGTTTCGTATCTTTGTCAAAAGTCCCGTGTCCAGATCATGCAGCAGTGTTTTGATGGAAGGCAGCATGGCCAGAGAATTGCGAAAGGCAATCAGATCCCTGGGATTGGCTGTCTTATAACTGATCTTGCCCATCAGGCGTTCCAGATCGTAGATTGCATTCAGATACTCGCGCAGCTCATCGCGGTCCACACTCCGCTTACAGAGCATCTCCACCGCATCCAACCGCAGGTTCATCTGTTCTTTGTCGATCAGCGGCTGTTCGATATATTTGCGCAGCAGACGGCCGCCCATGGCAGTCTTTGTGCGATCCAGCACTCCCAACAGAGAACCTTTCTTCTGTTTCTCACGCAGGGTCTCCGTCAGCTCAAGATTCCGCCTGGTGGCACTGTCCAGCAGCATATACTTACTGATCAGATAAGGATACAGATGGGTAAAATGCGCCAGCGAGGTCTTCTGTGTCTCATACAGATAGGTAAGCAGCGCCCCCGCTGCAATCATACCGGAAGGAAAATCCTCTATGCCCAGCCCGGACAGGGAATTAACCTTAAAATGCTTCATCAGATTCCTGCGGCTTCCTTCCTCATCGAAGTAATGGGAAGCCAGGGAATATACCGTAATTCCCAGGCGGTTCTTCAGATCTTCAATATCGTAACCGCTGACCAGGAACTGTTCGTTGCAGATGATCTCCGAAGGTCCGTATTTCTGAATCTCATCCTGCAGTCTGCGGATGTCGTCCACCTCTGTCAGATAATAGTCTCCGGTCGTCACATCCGCCATGGAAATACCAGTCTTACCCGGAGAATATACGATACAGAAGATATAATTATTCTTACTCTCGTCCAGCGCCTGCAGGTTCAGATTGGTGCCCGGCGTGACGATACGGATCACTTCCCGCCTGACAATACCCTTAGCCTGCTTTGGATCTTCCACCTGCTCACAGATCGCCACCTTATACCCTTTCGACACCAGTTTGTTCAGATAGCTCTCCACAGCATGATATGGAACGCCGCACATAGGCGCCCGCTCCTCCTGGCCGCAGTTCTTGCCAGTCAATGTAATCTCCAGCTCCTTCGATGCGGTCAGAGCGTCCTCGTAAAACATCTCATAAAAATCGCCCAGGCGATAAAGCAGGATACAATCCTGGTATTCTTTTTTTGTCTCCAGATACTGCTGCATCATTGGTGTAAGTTCTGCCATTTTATTAACCGTCTTTCTATAAAAATCATTTGATACTATTCAGAAAATCTATTTCCCGCAGACAGCAGCCTGCCTGGGCAGCATTAAACGCCAAACCCGTATGCTGTCTCAGTATTTTGCCGTAATATCAGGTATATCCGCCGGGAATCTACGATCACATACTACTCAACGACATGTCCCGTATAATAGAAACCATGGCATGTATCCAGGGAAACCTGCACCAGCCGGCCGATCAGGCTTTCGGACGCCGGAAAATGCACCAGCATATTGTTGGACAGACGTCCTGTCATCAGAGAAGCATCCTGCTCGTTCACTTCCTCCACCAGCGCTTCCATCACTTTTCCCTGTAATAGGGCGGCCCGCTCTTTCGCCGTATCCTGCACCACCTTAAGGAGTTTATCGAATCCTTCCCGAACCACCGTCTCCGGCACCTGATCTTCCATGGCCGCCGCAGGGGTTCCCGTCCGCCTTGAGTAGATAAAAGTAAAGGCATTGTCATACTGAACCTTTCGCACCACGTCGATGGTCTCTTCCACATCGGCAGGAGTCTCCCCCGGAAATCCCACGATGATATCCGTGGTCAGGGCAATGTCCGGCATAGCGGTTTTGATCTTATCCACCAGGGCCAGATACTGCTCCTTCGTATAACGTCTGTTCATGGCCTGCAGGATCCTGTCGGACCCGGCCTGCACAGGCAGGTGCAGATGCCGGCAGATCTTCTTTGACTGTTTCATCACATCAATCAATTCATCGGACAGATCTTTCGGATGGGATGTCATGAAGCGAATCCTTTTCAATCCTTCTATCTGCTCAACTTCCCGCAGAAGCTGTGCAAAGGTGATGGGATTATCCAGATTCTTCCCATAGGAATTGACATTCTGGCCAAGCAGCATGACCTCCACCACACCGTCCGCCACCAGCCGTTCAATCTCCTGCAGGATCTCCTTCGGATCCCGGCTCCGCTCCCGTCCCCGCACATAAGGCACGATGCAGTAACTGCAGAAATTATTGCATCCGAACATGATATTGATCCCCGATTTATAGGAATATTTACGGCTGACCGGCAGCTCCTCCACGATCTGGTCGGTCTCCTGCCAGATATCCACGATCATCTCCTGATTCTCGAACATGGTCACCAAAAGCTGCGCAAACTTGAAGAGATTGTGGGTGCCAAAGATCAGATCCACAAAACGGTAACTTTTACGGATCTTGTCGATGACGGTCTGCTCCTGCATCATACAACCGCAGAGAGCGATCTTAAGATGGGGCCGGCTGCGCTTTATACTGTTTAAAAATCCCAGTCTGCCGTAAACCCTCTGGTTGGCGTTGTCCCGCACCGTACAGGTATTATAGATGACAAAATCAGCCTCCGATTCCTCATCGGTGGCTCCATAACCAATCTGTGTCAGGATTCCCAACAGCTTCTCGGAATCCCGGGCATTCATCTGACAGCCGAAAGTGGTAACACAGCAAAGCGGCTGCCGTCCCAGCTGCTGTTTCAAATCCGCCACATAGGAAACCGCCTTCTTCATATATTCCTGTTGCAGAGCCAGCTCCTGCTCATCATTCCTGGAAGCATATCGTCCCATCGTAAACCTCATTTCTCTCTTTTACATAAACTATATATACGTATATTACCCTGCTTATCCGAGTTTGCCGCAGGCAAATCCCGCAAACATGTATTATTCTACTTATCCGAGTTTGCCGCAGGCAAATCCCGCAAACGTATATTGTTCTGCTTATCCGAGTTTGCCACAGGCAAATCTCGTAAACGAGCTATGCTCGTTTTCTACATGAAACAAAACAGGTATCTTCACTCCATACCGTTGTGCCGCCGTAATCCGCCACACCTGTGGACGATAACCTGTTTTGCATTAATCGTGTTCTATCTTTCTTTTGAGACCGCTTAAATCGCTCCCTGACACCTTATCGTTAAATCCGTATCTTACGATATCTTCTTACAGCATGCAACGGCCAGTGAACCGGGGCCAATATGGCAGGCGATGCTTAAAGACAACGGATCCATATGAATATCAAATCCCGGGAATTGTGCCGCCACTTCCTCCTTCAACTGAGTTGCGGCTTCCAGGTCATACGTATAAGCGATCTGCAGCCATATCGTGTCCTTATTCACACCGCCAAAGCGTTTCTCCATATCATTACGTATGGCGTTGATCATCATGGATTTACCCTGGGAGACGGTTCTCGCCTTGGCAAAGGCATCCAGCTTATCCCCCTGAATCGTCAGTACCGGTTTTAACCGCAGAATTGTTCCAAGCGCTGCCGCAGCGGGCGTAATCCTGCCGCCCTTTTTCAGATAATACAGAGTATCCAGCATGATATAGATACTGGAGTTAAACTTGTCATCCTCCAGAAACTGCTTGATCTGCGCAGCATTCATGCCCTTCTCCACAAGCTTAAGCGCATCCAGAGTGGACTGTCTCTGTGTAACAGAAATTCTTTGATTATTAACGACCTGCACCCGGCCGTCATAATCTGCAGCCAGCATAAGTGCACTCTGACAGGAACCGCTCAGGCCGCTGGACATGGGAATATGTACGATTTCGTCATACTCGCCAAGCAGTTCGTCCCACAGCTTCATCACCGAATCCGGAGAAGGCTGACTGGTTATCACGTCTGCCCCCGACGCAAGCCTTTCGTAGAACGCCTCCTGCGTCAGTGTGATATCTTCAAAATAAGTCTCGTTGTCAATCATGAAAGGCATAGGCAGCACATAAATTCCCAGCTCCTCTGCCTGTTTCTGCGTAATTCCACTGTTACTGTCGGTAACAACTGCAATATTCTTTGCCATATCCGTTCTACACTCCGTCATCAAATATTCATTCAAAAAACAGTTAACACATACAGACCTGTCCGGCATCCTGTACGCACAGACCTGCCGCCGGCAATCCCATTAAGTCTCCTGACAATGACCTTCCTCATGAAATTGCTTCCTGAACTGTTACACAAACATCTACTTAACCATATTACTTTCAGATAGTCCTAAAGTCAACCTCATTTATTACACCATTCTTTAAATCACGCGCTGACCGGGATACACTATCACTTAAATATTCCCGTAAGGATAGATACGATTCCGTGGCCAGGGCCGGGTCTTCGGACAGGATCCTGTCCGCCCAGTCGCTGGCCCGCTGAAGGATTGAAGCGTCCTGGAAAATATCACCCAGCACAAATTTAAGAGCGCCGCTCTGACGGATGCCGAACAGATCCCCCGGCCCCCGCAGCTTCAAGTCCTGGCTGGCAATATAGAAGCCGTCATTGGATTCGTTCAGGATCTTAAGCCTCGCCATGGTCTCCGGTTTCGGCGACTTGCTCATGAATATGCAGTAGGACTGTGTATCGCCACGGCCCACACGGCCGCGCAGCTGATGCAGCTGTGCCAGGCCGAACCGCTCCGCATTCTCCACCATCATCACCGTAGCATTCGGCACATTGATCCCCACCTCGATTACCGTTGTGGATACGAGAATGTCAATCTGCCGGGCGGCAAAGGCCTCCATGATCCGGTTCTTCTGTGCAGGCTTCATTTTCCCGTGCAGTGCCGCGATCTGGATCGTATCGGGCAGGATGCTTTTCAGTCTGGCAGTGTAGGAAACCACGTCCTCCAGCTCTGCCATCTCCCCCTCTTCCACCATGGGACAGATGATATAGACCTGATGGCCGGCGGCGATTTCCTTTTCCATAAAATGATAAGCAGTCTCACGGTAGGAAGTATTTACCACACAGTTCTTGATGGGCAGTCGGTTGGCCGGAAGTTCATTGAGCACCGAGATATGCAGATCACCGTACAGAATGATGGCCAGCGTCCGCGGAATCGGCGTTGCACTCATGACAAGCACATGTACCTGTTTCCCCTTCTGCGCCAGACTCTCCCGCTGGCGCACACCGAAACGGTGCTGTTCGTCCGTGATCACAAGCGCCAGATTATGGTATACAACTTTATCCTGAATCAACGCATGAGTGCCGAGGATGACGTTCGCCTCCCCGCTCTCGATCTGCGCATAGATCTGCCTGCGCTCCTTTGCGGTGGCGGAACCAGTCAGCAGCACGGGACGAATCGGCAGTTTATACTGCTTCTGCAGTTGTGATAACGTCTCATAATGCTGCGCTGCCAGCACTTCCGTGGGGGCCATCATGGCTCCCTGATAGCCGTTGGCCACACACATGAGCAGTGCCAGAAAAGCAAGGATAGTCTTGCCGGATCCTACATCCCCCTGAATCAGCCGGTTCATCACATGCTCCGAGGTTAGATCGGCCTCAATCTCCTGCCATACCTTCTGCTGGGCGGCTGTCAGGCTGTATGGCAGTGTTTCCAACAGCCGCTTCGTCTCCGCTACCTCGATCATCGGATACTGGTTCTGTACAGCCTCAGTATCCTCCCGCATCCGGCGCAGCATCAGGATAAAAAGCAGAAATTCATCGAAAACCAGCCGCTCTCTGGCCTGCACCAGCAGATCTTTGCTGTCCGGAAAATGCATCTGCCGTATGGCATCCTCTAACGCGCCAAGATGTTCGGATTCTCTGATGATGTCCGGCAGATGATCCTGCGGCAGTGGGGATACGGCAAGTGCCTGTCTGACAGCCCTGGTGATGGCATTGTTGGTAAGCCCTTTCGTCGTTCCGTAACAGGGCATCATGCGGCTTGCCATCTTCCCATATTCCTCCGGTTTGTACAGCTTCGCCTGCTCCATCACGAACCGGCCGCCCTTCTTTAACAGATAACCGCGCGCAACATACTGCGTGTCGCGCTTTAGGCTGTTCTTCAGATAAGGCATGTTAAAGTAGGTCATCTGCAAAATCCCGCCGCCCGTACACTCCATCTCAAAGGCGGTTATACTCAGTCCACGCACATGCCTGGTCGCGATATTGCCGCGGATACGGCCCGAAATGGCTGTAATCTCGTCTGTGGCGGCCCGTTCTAAAGTCACCGGGTCAGAGAAATATTCATAATCACGCGGATAATAGGTCAGAAGATCGTCCGTTGTTGTGATATCCAGCTTCTCAAATAATTGAGCGGTCTTCTCGCCGACACCTTTCAGGGATGTAATGGTCATGGCTCAATCCTTTCCATATCCACTTTCTGTTAACAGCCTGCTCAGCTCTTCGTCCAGTCTCTTTTTCATATCTTCCAGCTCTTCGTCCGTCGGCAGATATCTGTCATCACACATCTGCGCTCCGATCTGCCAGACCGGCCCCGGCGATGGCGTATCGCCCTCTCTTCTCGGAAAAAAGTGCCAGTGCATATGGACATTATTCCCGACTCCCAGCAGTTCGTAATTCAGTTTGTCAGGCGAAAACGCCCTATAGACCGCTTCTGCCGTCAACGACATTTCCTGCAGGAACCGATTCTGAAATTCTTTCTCCAGAAAGTGAATTTCCGTGGCATGTTCTTTGCATAAGAAAAGCGTATAACCCTTAAATCGCTGATGATCTCCGATCACGACATATCCTGTTTCCAACTCTCTGACAAAATATGGATTTTGCCCCTGTCTGGTGAGGGCAATTCTCTCACAGACACCACAGCTGCAGCTTTTGTTCCCGTTCATGTGCTCATCCTCTTTGTGATCCCGTTACGGTCTCCGAACATGATTTAGTTCTACCGGGATACTGCATTTACGTTCTCCTGGTAGAACTAAATCTTCTTTCCTCTAAATTCATAAAAAATCTATAAAATCTGCAAACCTGAACTGCTCCTGCAAAATACAAAGCCTGTGATTTACTCGGCCGACACAATATAATAGTAAATGGGCTGTCCGCCGTACTGCAGTTCGATATCGCAGCCGGGATATTTCTCTTCTACCTGTGCACGCAGGCTCTCGGCATCCGCTTCCTGAATCTCAGAGCCATAATAGATGCTGATCAGTTCCCGATCGTCAGACATCATCTCATCGATCATCTTAAGCGTCACTTCCGAGATGGCGATGCCTACGGAAAGAATGCCCTTATCACCGATTCCCATGAAATCTCCCTGCTTGATCTCCTTGCCGTCAATATTCGTATCTCTGACCGCATAAGTGACCTGTCCGGTGGAAACGTTGACAATCTCTTCTACCATGGCCTTCTCATTCTCTTCTACACTCAGATCCGGTACATAATTAATCACAGCCGTAATCCCCTGCGGAACCGTCTTCGTGGGAATCACCACGATCTTCTTATCCCGCACAAGGGACTGGGCCTGGTTGGCTGCCAGAATAATGTTCTTATTGTTGGGCAGGATGAAAATCGTATCGGCATTCACCTGATCGATGGCATTGAGCATATCCTCCGTGCTGGGATTCATGGTCTGGCCGCCCTCGATAATGTGATCCACGCCAAGTCCCTTGAAGATCTCGTTGATCCCGTCCCCCACGGATACGGCGATAAATCCCACATCCTTCCGGGGCTGCTCCTGAACCGTTGGCATTTCCTCCGTCTTCTCTTCCTTCCGGGACATCTTAAACAGCTTCTCCTGATGTTCAAGACGCATATTGTCGATCTTCATGTTGGAAAGCGCGCCGTATTTAAGCGCTTTCTGGATCGCGAGACCGGGATCATTGGTATGTACATGTACCTTGACCACGTCCTCATCCGCTACCACCACGATCGAATCACCGATGGATTCCAGATAAGCCTTAAAATCCATCTCCATCTTAATGTTAAATACCTTGTTGAGCATAATGATAAACTCAGTGCAGTAACCGAATTTGATCTCTGCCGACGCCTGGGCTTCCAGATTGGCTCCTGTCGTTCTTCCACCCGTATGGGCCGCAGTTGTCGTATCCAGAGAAAGGTCGATCTCCTTACCCAGGTATGCGTCGTAGGCTCCTTTTAAAACCTGCATCAACCCTTGACCGCCAGAGTCAACAACACCGGCCTGTTTCAATACCGGCAGCATCTCCGGCGTCTGTTCCAGCACCTCATCAGCCTGGGCAATGATCTGTGCCATAAATTCTCCCAGATCCTCCAACCCGCTGTCAGCCAGTTCTCTCGCCTTGATTGCCGCTCCCCTGGCGACGGTCAGAATCGTACCTTCCTTGGGCTTCATGACAGCCTTGTAGGCAGTCTCCACGGCCTTGTCCAGGGCTTCCGCAAGGATGGGGATCGTCAGGCTCTCCTCCTCCTTGATCCGCCTGGTGAAGCCGCGGAAGAGCTGTGACAGGATGACGCCGGAATTTCCTCTTGCGCCCCGCAGGGAGCCGCCGGAAATGGCCTTGCACAGCCCCTGCATGTCAACTGCGTCGCCCAGTTCCAGGACTTCCCTGGCCGCGGACATGATGGTCATGGTCATATTGGTGCCCGTGTCGCCGTCGGGGACGGGGAAAACGTTCAGCTCATTGATCCACTCCTTCTTGCTCTCCAAATTCTTTGCGCCGGCCAGGAACATCCTGGAAAGCATCCCGGCATCGATTTGTTGTAAACTCACGACACGCTCCTCCTTAATCAATCACTCTGACACCGTCTACATAGATATTGATCTTCTCGATTTCGATACCGGTAAATTCTTCCACTTTGTATTTCACGTTGCTGATCAGGTTGTCTGCCACGGCCAATATGCTGACGCCATAGGCCACGATGACATGGAAATCCAGAATCAGTTTATTGTTCTTGTTGAGCGTCACGGTGATGCCCCTGGTGATGCTGTCCATTTTCAGAAGCTTTACCAGACCGTCCTTTACGCTGACGCCTGCCATGCCTACGATACCAAAGCATTCCACGGCGACGCCTCCCGCATACTGGGCAATCACTTCATTATGAACGACAATCTTTCCCATATGGGTATTCATAGAAGAACCTTTCATAGTAACCCTTCCTTTCCTTGTCCAACAATAAAAAGCAGACATATAGATACTATTTTAACAGCTTTCCCAGAAAAAGGGAATAATAAATATTAAAATTAAAAAAAGATTTTTTTTACTTGCTTTTTCCATATATTTCTGTTAAGATA
>OFFP01001992.1_pt1 | contig 12737 bp, 12 predicted proteins | sample 1521431 | NCBI WGS metagenome assembly OFFP01 (sample SAMEA3504104, study PRJEB24116) | mouse gut metagenome | biome: mouse gut; feature: mouse-associated habitat; material: faeces | place: Denmark | collected 2011 | reverse complement strand
GCCGCGGGATTTATCGGTGGATTCGGTATACTGGCAATGATATTTTCTGCCCTGGGAGTAAGGGCAGGTGTAAAAGGACTGCGGGAGAGGGAGAAGCGGTATATTTTTTGCAGGCTTGGGATTGCTGCAAATATACTGATCCTGCTCAGCCTGATCATTATTTTTTGTGGAGGAGTTAAGAAATGAGTGAAAACCAAGGGCAGGTTCCGGAGGGAGCGCCGGAGTCTGAAAAAGAAGGATATCAGGAAAGATATGACCTGTCGGTTGCAAGGCTGAAGGAGATGCAGGCAGAGGATACTACGGCAGAGCCGTTCCGGGAATATTTCCGGCAGATGGCGGGCTTTGCCCTGCAGCTGGCGGAGATCTCCCGGCAGATCATGGACGGCTCCTGGCGCAGGCTTAGCTTGGTCAGGCTGCAGGAAGGGAATCATGCGCTGTATGCGGACATCCTGCCGGAGCATTATGAAAAAAGCTATGCAAATCCGGCATACGCCGGGGCAGTATTCGGGGAAGAGTGGGGAAAGCTCTTAAGCTTCCTGTATGCAGAACTCCGCGGCGGTATTGCCTTTGCGTTTGAATGCAGGCCCGATTACCTGACAATCCTGAATGAACTGCTGATCCAGGTGTACAACCATTTTGAAGGCGGTATTCCGACAACAGAGAGTATAAAGGATATCTTTTACTGGTATGCCAGCGATTACTGCGACATCTTTCTGACGGAGCGGATTGAGGAGCAGCTTTATCCCATGCAGTCTTTTGCGGCGGATGTGATCCTCTGTGAGGATCTGGACGATGAGCGTTATCTGTACCGATTCGGGGAATATATTACGGAAAATGAGCTGGGCACCGCCAGACATCTGAGGAGCCTTCCGCTGGAAACGCTGAAAAAGATGGCGGATGTCTATACAGAAGGCTATCGGATCGGTTTTATCAATACGGGAAAAGACTTGTCTAAAAAATCGGTGGTAGATATCCGGTATCGTCTGGGATTTGAACGGGTAGTCAAGCTGGCGATTGAAAATTTTGAAAAAATGGGTCTGGCTCCGGTCATCTATCGTGCGGCTTCCAGCGTAGTGACAAAACGCGGACAAAGAAAGATCGGCTTCTGGGGCGCTTCCGCGAATAAGCAGTACGACTATGATCACCGCCAGGACGAGGCGCTGTTCCTGGACAAAAGATATATGGAGCGGAAGCTGGACGTGCTCCGGCACGTATATGAGGAGAGCAGGAGACAGGCGGCGCAGTATGCAGGCCCGGCTCTGATCGAGACATTTGGAGAGAAGCCATTTTCTCCAGAGGTGAAAAAAGAAGCCAGCAGCTATACGGAAGCACAGAGGGAGTTATCCCTCCAGTATGACAGCCGGTCCGGACAGATAACGAATCAGTTTATCAAAGGGGAGGAACGGAGCTTCACGATCATCGCGTTTCCTGTTCCTGAGATCGGGGAGCAGTATGCGGAGATCTTTGACGAAGTTATCCGGATCAATACCCTGGACGCCAGGCTGTATGAGACCGTACAGCAGAGGATGATCGACGCACTGGATCAGGGGCAGTATGTCCATGTGCTTGGAAAAGGAAAAAATGAGACCGATATCAAGGTGCAGCTCTACCGTTTGGAGGATCCGGAAAAAGAGACTGTTTTTGAGAACTGTGTGGCGGATGTGAATATTCCGGTAGGTGAGATTTTCACCTCCCCGGTCCTGGAAGGGACAGAAGGGGTTCTGCACGTGAGTAGGGTGTATCTGAACGAACTGCAATATAAAGATTTGAAGCTGACATTTCAGGACGGAAGGATCACGGACTACACTTGTTCCAACTTTGAGAATGAAGAAGACAACCGGAAATATGTCAGTGACAACGTCCTTCATAACCATCCGACGCTGCCGCTGGGAGAGTTTGCGATCGGGACGAATACCACCGCTTATGTGGCGGGCAGAAAATATCAGATCGAAGAGAAGCTGCCGATCCTCATTGCAGAGAAGACAGGCCCGCACTTTGCGGTAGGCGATACCTGCTACAGCTGGAGCGAGGATGTAAGGGTATATAACCCCAACGGGAAGGAGATCGTGGCGAAGGACAATTCTATTTCCGTGCTTCGGAAGGAAGATCCGGAGAAAGCTTATTTCCAGTGCCATACGGACATCACGATTCCCTATGAGGAGCTGGATGAAATCAGCGTAGTGACAAAAGAAGGAAAAAGAATTATACTGTTGAAGAACGGAAGATTTGTACTCCCGGGAACGGAAGTGCTCAACGAACCATTAGAAAGGTGGGAAAAGAATGCCGAAGGTAGGAATTGTAATGGGCAGTGACTCGGACTTGAAAGTCATGAGCAAGGCTGCAAAGCAGTTGGAAAAATTTGGGATTGATTATGAGATGACAATCATCTCAGCTCATCGGGAGCCGGATGTGTTTTTTGAATGGGCGAAGGCGGCGGAAGGAAAAGGAATCAAGGTGATCATTGCCGGGGCAGGTATGGCGGCCCATCTGCCGGGCATGTGCGCGGCGCTGTTTCCGATGCCGGTCATCGGTGTGCCGCTGTCAGGGAAAAATCTGGACGGGATGGACGCGCTGTATTCGATCGTACAGATGCCCCCCGGTATTCCGGTGGCAACCGTGGCGATCGACGGTGGTATGAATGCGGCGATCCTGGCTGCGAAGATTCTGTCTGTATCGGAACCGGAGCTTCTGGATCAGTTAAAGGATCATACGAAAGAAATGAAAGAGACCGTTCAGGCCAAGGCTTCGAAGCTGGACGAGATCGGTTATGAGGCATATCTGGCACAATGAGAATTTCCGGCACGCCGGGAGGCAGAACGGGACGCGCCGTTTTGTCCGCCAGCGACCTGTGCTGACAGGGTTGTGCGCGTGCTGTTCACAGGACAGAAGAAGGAGAAAAAGCAATGGCAATAGATTACAAGGCTGCCGGCGTGGACATTGAGGCCGGCTATAAGGCAGTGGAATTGATGAAGAAGCATGTGCAGGGGACGATGCGCCCGGAGGTTCTGACGAACCTGGGCGGTTTTTCCGGAGCATTCTCCATGGAACGGTTTAAACAGATGGAAAAGCCGACTCTGGTATCCGGTACGGACGGTGTGGGGACAAAGCTGAAGCTGGCGTTTCTCATGGACCGGCACGATACGGTGGGGATCGACTGTGTGGCGATGTGTGTCAACGACATTGCCTGCGCAGGCGGTGAACCGCTGTTTTTCCTGGATTACATTGCATGCGGCAAAAATGAACCTGAGAAGATCGCGGCCATCGTAAGCGGGGTTGCGGAGGGCTGCAGGCAGTCTAATGCCGCGCTGATCGGCGGAGAGACCGCGGAGATGCCGGGCTTTTATCCGGAAGACGAATACGATCTGGCCGGATTCGCGGTGGGGATCGTAGATGAAAAGGACCTGATCACCGGAAAGGACTTGAAGGCAGGAGACGTACTCATCGGCATGGCGTCCTCGGGCGTACACAGCAATGGCTTTTCCCTGGTGCGGAAGGTATTTGAGATGACAAAAGAATCTCTGGAAACGTACTATGACAGTCTGGGATGTAGCCTGGGCGAAGCACTGCTGGCTCCCACCAAGATTTATGTGAAAGCACTCCGCAGTATCCGCGGGGCCGGTGTGACGGTAAAGGCATGCAGCCACATTACCGGGGGCGGTTTTTATGAGAATATTCCAAGAATGTTAAAGGACAGCACACGGGCAGTCATCCGCAGGGACAGCTATCCCATTCCTCCGATCTTCGGGCTGCTTGCAAGGAACGGCGGCATCGAAGAGCAGATGATGTACAACACATACAACATGGGATTGGGAATGGTGCTGGCAGTGGATGCGGCAGACGCGGACAAGACCATGGAAGCGATCCGGGCAGCAGGCGAGACTCCTTATGTGGTAGGAGAGATCGAAGCAGGTGAAAAAGGGGTGTCCTTATGCTAAACGTCGTAGTCATGGTCTCCGGAGGCGGGACCAATCTGCAGGCCATTATTGACGCAGTGGAAGCCGGAACCATTACCAATACAAAGATTGCGGGAGTCATCAGTAATAATAAAAATGCATATGCCCTGGAACGTGCCGCAAAACACGGCATACCGGCGGCTTGTATTTCGCCGAAGGATTTTGAAGACCGGGTGCAGTTTAATCAAAAGCTTTTGGAGGCGGTGGATGCCTTTGAGCCGGATCTGGTGGTGCTGGCCGGTTTTCTGGTGGTGATTCCTCCGGAGATGACGGCAAAATACAGAAACAGAATGATCAATATCCATCCTTCTCTGATCCCCTCTTTCTGCGGAACCGGATATTACGGCCTGAAGGTGCATGAGGCGGCTCTGGCCAGAGGTGTGAAGGTGGTCGGCGCCACGGTGCACTTTGTAGACGAGGGTACGGATACCGGGCCGATCATCCTGCAGAAGGCCGTGGAGGTGCGGCATGGAGATACTCCCAGGGAACTGCAGCGCAGGGTCATGGAGCAGGCAGAGTGGAAGATCCTGCCGCGGGCCATTGACCTAATCGCCAACGGGAGGGTCACGGTGGAAGATCAAAAGACAGTCATAGAAGAACCAACGAGAAGCGGACAGGAGGCAGAGATGAAAGTATTGATTGTGGGAAGCGGAGGCAGAGAACATGCGATCGCGGCCAGCGCCGCGAAAAGCCCGAAAGTAACGAAGATGTACTGTGCACCGGGAAATGCCGGAATTGCAGAGTATGCCGAATGTGTGCCGATCGGCGCCATGGAGTTTGACAAGCTTACGGCATTTGCGAAGGAGAGCCGGATTGATCTTGTTATCGTGGGAATGGACGACCCGCTGGTAGGCGGACTGGTGGATGAGCTGGAAGCATCCGGCATCCGGACATTCGGCCCTCGGAAGAACGCGGCGATCCTGGAGGGATCCAAGGCATTTTCAAAAAATCTGATGAAAAAATACAACATTCCCACAGCAGCTTTTGAGAACTTTACCGATCCGGATGCAGCTCTGGCTTATCTGGAAACGGCGAAGTTTCCGATCGTACTCAAGGCGGACGGGCTGGCTCTTGGTAAGGGCGTGCTGATCTGCCAGAATCTGGAAGAGGCAAAAGAAGGCGTTAAGACGATCATGCTGGATAAGAAGTTCGGTTCCGCGGGAAATGAGATGGTGGTGGAAGAATTTCTGGTGGGACGGGAAGTGTCGGTGCTCTCCTTTGTAGACGGCAAGACCATCAAGACCATGACCTCTGCTCAGGACCACAAGCGGGCAGGAGACGGCGATACAGGTCTGAATACGGGAGGAATGGGAACCTTTTCTCCGAGTCCTTTCTATACGGACGAGGTGGAGCAGTTCTGTGAGAAATATATCTATCAGGCCACTGTCGACGCAATGGCGGAAGAGGGAAGGCCGTTCAAGGGAGTGATCTTCTTCGGACTGATCCTGACGGAGGATGGGCCCAAGGTGCTGGAATACAATGCGCGCTTCGGGGATCCGGAAGCACAGGTGGTGCTGCCCCGGATGAAAAATGATCTGATCGAAGTGGTAGAAGCCTGTATCGACGGCTGTCTGGGTCAGGTAGAACTGGAATTTGAGGACAATGCGGCGGTCTGTGTGGTGCTGGCATCGGACGGATATCCGCTCAAATACGAAAAGGGCTTTGCCATCAGCGGGCTGGAAAAATTTAAGGAGCATGAAGGATACTATTGCTTCCATGCGGGAACCAAGTTTGATGGGGATAAGATCGTGACCAACGGCGGCCGGGTGCTGGGTGTAACTGCCAAGGGAAGAAATCTGAGGGAAGCCCGGGAAAATGCATATGCGGCCACAGACTGGGTGGAATTTGGAAATAAGTATATGCGGCATGATATTGGGAAAGCTATAGATGAAGCGTAAGAAGCCGTAAAATACAGCGGTCTGCGGCCAGAGGATGCCGGGAGGCAGTATGCTTCCGGCATCCATCGCACAAATTACGGCAGAAGTACGAAAAAAGGAGGAAGAACAATGGCAGTATTAACAATCACGGCACAGAATTTTGAACAGGAGGTCCTGCAGTCCGATAAGCCGGTCCTGGTAGATTTTTATGCGGACTGGTGCGGGCCCTGCAAAATGATGGCTCCGGTGATCGAGGAGATTGCAGGGGAAGTGAATGATGTAAAGGTAGGAAAGCTGAATATCGACAATGAACTGGAGATCGCACAGAAATATGGTGTCATGAGCATCCCGACTCTGATCGTATTCAAGAACGGCGAGGAAGTAAAGAGGGATCTTGGGGCGAAACCCAAAAGGGCAGTACTGGATATGCTGAAATAAGTCAGAGATAAAAACTTTAAATGTTCTGCTGTATACGACGAAGCAGGACGGAAGATTATGAGAGAAATACAGCACAAATTTTGTGGGATATTTTGCCGGTTGCAAATTTATATTGAAAATATGGGGGAGAAATAGTAGAATGTTAGTAATTGTTCAGAACAGAAGCGTATCGTCTGCTGTTTTGAAATGCTATTTTCGGGGAGAATACAAATGAGAACAGGGAAAAGAGCCCATTTACCAGATATAAAGTTTATTTTATTGGCGGCAGGGATAATCATTATCGCTGTCGTTATTATTGTGTTTATTTATAAAAACCAGAAGCAGGAGCAGAATAAGGAAAAGGTAGCCCAGGGCATCCGTTATCTGGAAAGCCTGGAACAGCAGGATGAGGCGGAGATCAATGAAAGAATTAAGGCAATCCGAGTCAGGCACAGCCTGGATATGGCAGATACAGATGAAAGCATGATATGGGGCAGCTTTGAGAGTTGTGCCGTGATGGGGGATTCACGTGCAGTGGGATTTTCTTTTTATGAATTTCTTCTGGAGGACTGGGTCATTGCGGAAAGCGGCAGCATGATCACAGATGTGTCAGAGCATATTGACCAGTTGAGGAGATTGAATCCGGAACGGGTATTCCTCTGCTTTGGAATCAATGATATTACCTGCGGGCTGTGGCCGGAACCGGCAGATTATGCGGCGGAGTGTGCCGCACAGATGCAGGCGGTCATAGGGGCGCTGCCGAATGCAGAGGTTTATCTGAACTCCATACTGCCGCCTGGGCCTACAGCGATCTGGAATGAGAGTTATGCACGGCTGGGAGAATATAATGCTGCGCTGAAAGCAATGACAGAGCAGCAGGGATACCGTTATATTGACAATACATATGTTGCGGAAGAGCATCAGAACCTGTATCAGGACGACGGCCTCCATCTGCAGCCTGACTTTTATAAATACTGGGCGGCGAATATGCTGACAGAGGTGAACGAGCAGTGAAGATGAAAAGAATTGTTTTTCCAAAAAGACAAGATAGTAAACTGGATGAAGCCAGGAACGGATCCGGAAATATTCAGTTCAGATTTCCAAAAGTAAAGATGCCCGTCAGACAGGAGTCCGGGATTCACGCATCCAGGCAGAACCGGATGGAGGGAGCGCTTCCGTATGAAAAGCTGTCAGGGATTCCCTACCATTATATCAAGTACGCACTTGCTGCAGTCCTGCTGATATTTGTCATACTGGATATGGTCAATGACCCCGTCAGCTCAGCTAAGATTGAGACAGTGGCAGAGAATGTAGTTAAGGCTGCGGAGTTCCAGGGGATGGAAGTGGCAGAGGCGAGGATGGTAAAGCGTTTCTATGGTCTGAACCCCAAGGATTATGAGGGGGCGGTATTGTATGCCCCGATTGACAATATGGATGCCCACGAGATGCTTCTTGTAAAGCTGAAAGATAGCAGCCAGAAGAAGCAGGTGCAGGATGCCATTTTGGAACGCCTGGATACTCAGCTGAAGAGCTTTCAAGGTTACGGCGCGGAACAGACAGCATTGCTGAATAAACATGTACTTTTAGAAAGAGGCAATTTTGTGCTCTATGTGGTTGGGGAACATGCGTCCGATGCACAGGAAGCCTTCGTAAAAAGCTTATGAGGTAGAGATTATGATTTTCAGCAGTATATTTTTTATCTTTGTATTTTTGCCTATTGTTTTGGTGATATATTATGTGATGCCGTTTGCAGGAAAGAACCTTGTGCTTCTGATCTCCAGCCTGATTTTTTATGCATGGGGCGAGCCGGTGTATGTGATATTGATGCTGCTCAGTATCGGGATCAACTTCGTCAGCGGCATGGAGCTGGAAAGCCATATCAACGCCGGCAATATGGCAAAGGCAAAAACAGCCTGCATCGTGACGGCGGTGATCAATTTTCTGATTTTGGGATTTTATAAATACTATGGCTTTTTGATCGAGAACTTAAATACAGTGCTGCCGTTTGATATTCCGTATAAAGAGCTCGCGCTTCCTATAGGGATTTCTTTTTATACCTTCCAGACCATGTCTTATGTGATCGATGTGTACCGCGGCAAGGTAATGGCGCAGCATGATCCCATTGCATTCGGCGCTTATGTAAGTATGTTTCCTCAGCTCATTGCCGGACCGATCGTACGGTATTCAGATGTGGAGAGACAGCTTAAGAAGCGGACCATCTCCTGGGAACGATTCGGGGAAGGCTCCGTATGGTTCCTGCGGGGTCTGGGAAAAAAAGTGCTGATCGCCAACAATATCGGAAGTATTTACGAATCCATTATTTCACTCGGAATCCCGCAGATGTCCGCGCTGACGGCATGGATTGGATGTTTTGCCTATACGATGCAGATTTATTTTGATTTCGGCGGCTATTCGGACATGGCAGTGGGACTGGGAAAAATGCTCGGGTTTGATTTTATGAGGAACTTTGACTATCCATATATCTCTAAAAGTATCACGGAATTTTGGAGGAGATGGCATATCTCCTTAAGTTCCTGGTTCAAAGAGTACGTATATATCCCTCTGGGCGGCAACCGGGGCGGTACGCCAAAAGCCATCCGGAATCTGATGATCGTGTGGATGCTGACCGGACTGTGGCACGGCGCTGCATGGAACTTTATTTTATGGGGGCTGTATTACGGTATCATCCTGTGTCTGGAAAAATATGTGCTGGGTGATGTGCTGGAACGCTTTCCGCAGGCGGCCAGACACGTGTACACCATAATCCTTGTGATGTTCGGCTGGGTACTGTTCTTCTCGCCTTCGCTGGGAGGCGCGGCGTCTTATCTGGGCGCTATGTTTGGTATCGGGGGAAAAGGACTGATCGATATGACTGGCTTCTACTACCTGAAATCCAGCCTGATGCTCGGTATCATTGCGGGAATCGGAAGCACTCCGCTTGTATACCGGAAGTTCTCGGAACTGATCTGGAGGGAAGAGCGGTATATGCAGATTGTCAGCGTTGTGATGTATGCAGGGATTTTTCTGATTTCAACGGCGTATCTGGTCAATGATACTTACAATCCCTTCCTGTATTTCCGGTTCTGATCCGCATGGAGGATCGGACAGACGCTTCAGCTCTGACGGGGACTGTATCGTAGGAAAACTTTTGGGCAGGAAGAAACGAGAGGACTGGACTAGCGAATGATTGCAGGCAGTGTAAAGTATTATATGCAAATCTACAATGCGGGCGAGAAGGGAAAGAAGAATGGAATTAAAAAGGGGAAAGGAACGACGGCGGAAGGAAAATAAAAATCTGCATCGCAGCATGGCCTGGTGTTTCGCGGGAATGGTCCTGCTGCTGGTGGCGGCAAGCATCATACAGCCTGACAGAAAGATTTCGGATGAAGAGAACCGTGTACTGACTACATTTCCCAGGCCGGGTATTGAAAATATTAAGAATAAAGAGTATATGACTGAATTGGAAGACTATTCTTCAGATCAGTTTATTCTGAGAGATCTCTGGATCCGCTTGAAAGTGCGGTGCGACCTTTTCGTAGGAAAACGGGAGTTTAACGGGGTCTACCTTGGAAAGAAGAAGTACCTGATGCAGATTCCTGTAGGAATGGATGAAAAAAATACGAAGGAAAACCTGGAGGCTATGAACCAGTTCCGCCAGAAAAACGGCGATCTGCGGATGAATGCCCTGATCGTACCCAATGCGGCCTATATCATGAAAGATTATCTGCCGATGGGCGCTCCTGTGCGTGATCAGGGAGAGGATATGAAATATATCAAAAAGCAGCTTTCCGGGGGAATCGGCCTGATCGATATCACGGAGACTCTCAGAAAGCATGTGGATGAAGGAGTCTATTATAAGACAGACCACCATTGGACAAGCAGGGGGGCGGCATATGGGTTTAATGCCGCTGCAAAGCAGTTGGAGATCGAAGGACTAGTGTCAGATTATAAGATCCATACTGTGGCAACGGATTTTTCAGGCACACTGGCATCCAGGAGCGGCTACCACAAGGCAACGGACACCGTGGAGGTGTATCAGCCGGAAAATGTGGAATATCAATATCTTGTAAGTGATTCTGACAACGAAGAAAAGCGGCCGACCATATACGACAGGAAGGCTCTGGACGGAAAGGATAAGTATCAGGTGTTCTTCGGCGGCAACCACGCCATGGTAGACATCGTTACCACCAATGACAACCAGAGGCGGCTGCTGATATTCAAGGATTCCTATGCAAACAGCTTTGTGCCGTTTCTGATTCCTTATTATAACGAGATCATCATGATCGACGCCAGATATTATTATGAGAATGTGCACATGCTGGTTGAGAATAAGGGTATTACGGATGTGTTATTTTTGTATAATATGGATACCTTTTTGAATGATAATTCGCTGAGTGATGTGCTGGCGGGGGAATAAATGAATTTTTTATAGAGAAAGGAGTCAGAGATGGAGGAACGCAGAGCGATCGGCAGGGTAGGCTACTCTGCCAATGCAGTGATCGTAGTATGCGACACGCAGGAAAAATATTTCGTGCATACGGAAAACGTAAGCCCGCTGGGGATGGGAATCCGAGTGCCGGAAGAAGTCCCGGATATTCTGGGAAAGGATATCATCCTTGTGGCGGATACACTGATCATGTATGCGGATGTAACAAGGCAGGAAAGGCAGGGAGACGGAAGCAGCATCATAGGAATTTCAGCGCGGAAGTTCTCTGAAGATGTGCTGCAGTATCTTTTTGATAAAATCGCGTTGGAGGAAGAAGAATAGAAAAGGAGACTGCCTGAAGGAATGCGGAATGAAATAGTTTCTGCATTCTTTTTTTATCTATTAGGAAATTTCTCCATTTTTGCATAAAGAAAAATAACCTACCAAAATGATAGGTTATCGAAAGGGCATAATGACTCATGAGAACGATTAGAAGATATAGAAACCATCTTCAGAGTCATTCCCGTCAAGATCCTCATCTTCAGTTAGAAAGTAATGCATGTCGAGCAGGTCGGAATCCGTCATGTTTTTTACCAGCTTGGATGTCATACCTTCTGGCGGGTTTTTCATATAGCGTTGTCTGAGTTCCTCTAAAAATTTTGAATTCATCATGGAGCCTCCCATCTTTATATTACGTTTAGTATGGGACAGATGGGAAATAAAATCAAGCACATTTACCGGGAGGGCCTTTGGATTGACATCGGTAGGGTGCCATGGCCTTTTCGTATAATTCTTCTAGAGGGACACGCTTATGCTTCTGGTAGAGTTCCATAAAAACCATTTTGTGTTTGCATTTTGGACATTCTAAAGGGTCATATCCAAAAGAGAGAAAAATGAGATTCCGCCATTGATTCCAATCCAAAATGATTTTATGTTTACAAGGATCAACGGCTTTGCGTATGGTTTTATCAAGTTCCCGCCGCCGGGCATAGAGTCCATAATAGCGGGTTATCTTGAAATGCTTTTCCGGGATATGCTGGATCAGAAGTTGTATAAAATCCAACACGGGAAGCGTTTTTTCCACATAAGAGTCATCTTCATGCTTGTTATAATGAAAAGTCACGTTTTCGCCATCATAGGAATCAACTCTGGAAGAGGCGATCGTGGGACGTCCAAGATATCTGCTGATATATTTTACCACAGTATCAGGATCACAAAGGTTTGGTTTTGCATAGACATAAAATCCTTCTTTATCCTTACGGTAGATGGCTCCTTTCATTTTTTTAAAAGAAGGGCCGATCTTCTTCTCCATTTCATTTAGGAGAGTGGTCTGGAAAGCTTTCCGGAGATAAGTGTAATTGAAATAGTTCACATTACGCCAGAATCCATCATCGGAAAATCCACCTTCGGTAAGGAGGCAGTGGATATGAGGGTTCCATTCAAGGGGGCGTCCAAAGGTATGAAGAACACAGACAAAACCAGGGACGAAATTTTTACGTTTGTTTAATTTGTGAAAGAGTTCCATGATGACACTGCGGACAGAGCGAAAGAGGCAGTCCAACAGGGAACGGTCTTCGAGAAAAAAAGGACGGAGTTTTTCGTCAATCGTAAAAACAAGATGGCGATGGGGCCCGTGGAGCAATTTAAACGACATTTTAGTGGAACGGTCAATGCAATATTTATTGCCGCAGGTGGGGCAAAACTTGGAATGGCATCGGAAAGGGACAAATTTAAAATTACCACAATGAGGGCATCCATACATGGCACCGCCATAGGAAGGATCCCCACAATTAATCATCTTTTCGATATTTTCCATCACAACAGGACGAGGATGAAGGATATATTGAATTTCTTCAAAATGCTCTGTGAATATTTTCTTTAGTATGTTCATGAGACTATTATGAACTAGAATGGGAAAAAATGGAACCCCCTAATTCCCCTCATGAATGAGGGGCTAGGGGAGTTGATGTGCCGTAGGCACTTTCTTGAAGTAACGTCCCATGAGGTCTTTTGTGGGAGACGCAGATGAAAGCATAGAAGAGTAAGGTTTTCTGAGGCGGAGAA
>OFFP01001989.1_pt1 | contig 12747 bp, 7 predicted proteins | sample 1521431 | NCBI WGS metagenome assembly OFFP01 (sample SAMEA3504104, study PRJEB24116) | mouse gut metagenome | biome: mouse gut; feature: mouse-associated habitat; material: faeces | place: Denmark | collected 2011 | reverse complement strand
CATCGGCGGTGACGAGGTGAATCTGGATCTCGGCACCATCCGCGGCGCGGCTGAGAAGTACGCTCCCGGCGAGCTGGTGCGCTATGTCATCAACACCACCACCGGCGGCGGTGAGTACTACCTAACCAAGCCCAACAACAATGGCTACAGTGTCAAGAAGGGCGGCATGTACCAGGGCGGCGCCGGCTTCCCGACGTATCCCAATGTTGCCAACACTGCCTATCAGATCGAGGAGAAGCCTCTGGCTACCGGAACGGACGACGCTAAGAACTGGGAAGGCGCTTACCGTGTTGCCCTGGCCTATGGCAATACTCCCACTCAGTACAGCATCAAGAAGAACCTTGACTACATCGTTCTGGACCGCTACGGCGCCGTTGCCGGCACCACCTCTACTGCCGACAATGTGGCTCCTACCACGGGCTATATCTGGGATGATGATGCTGTCTACTACGACACCAATCCCACCTTCATCTATGTGAACTTCGACAAGACCGGCGAGCTGGAGACCATCTACTTCGCCAAGGGCCGCCAGGACGTCCTCAATGCGGACCTGCGCGACTACAACACCGCTTGGCGCAACGTCGGCACCAATAACGACGACTTCGTTGCCAGCACTGCCGAGGCTTATGTCAATGACAAGGGCCGTGTCGCGGCCGTGGTCATCAAGACCGACTCCGCCGACGCTGACCTGTCCGGCATCCGCATCATCACCAAGAATACCGGCTCCAACAACTACGTGAAGAGCGTCGGCGCTGAAGGCGACTCTCTGACCGGCAAGTGGAACGAGCGCGTATATGTCCAGGGTCCCGACTTCGATAAGAACGAGACCGGCGTATTCGACAAGGGCTATGACGTTGGCGACATCCTGGTCGGCAACGAGAAGGACGGTATTTTCTACGCTAAGGAATTCCACGGCGACGAGTACCGCGGCAACAGCCTGGACGGCTTCTATGTCCAGGGCATCCAGAAGGTGCAGAACGTCCACGGCAAGGATCTTGAGGACTGCTTCCAGATCACTGCTACTGGCAGCACCCTGAGAACGCTGGCTGGTGAAACCCTGGACGCTGCCAGCTGGGTTGAAATGAACAAGCTCCTGGGCAAGGATGACGAGGTCGAGTCTGATGACCTCCTGATCCCCAACAAGGAGCCCGGTCTGATCCGCTGCGTCAGCGCGAAGGTCGTCGACGTTCGCGTGGGCCACGAGGGCGAGATCACCAAGCTGAAGGACCTGCTGAGCGACTATGACCTGTCTACGGTCGAGCTGAAGGTCCTGCTGAACGGCAAGTTCGGCGATGCCGGCTTCCGTAATGCCTATGTCATCGTCATTCTGGACGCCGATGCGAAGAAGGACAGTGCTGAGGCTCCCACTGCCAGACTCTCTGTTCAGACGGTGGCTGCTCCCATCGTGCCCGTGTCCTTCACTGGCAACGGAACCGAGAAGGCCCCCTATATCATCGAGGTTGATCCCAGCACCTGGGTTGAGCTGACTGCTACTCCCAGCGTGTCCAGCGGCAGCCTCCAGACCAACACCGCGAAGTGGACGGTGGTTGGCAACGCGAACCTTGGCGCCACTGGTAACACCATCCGTGCCCAGGCTCCCGCCACCACTTACGACGCTGAGGCGGAGGATCCCGCTGTCACCAAGCTGGTGTACTCCATCGACAACTATGACGCCACCAAGGACGGCCAAAAGACCGTGACTGGCTACATGTATGTCGAGCTGCGCGCCAAGGGTGAGGGTGCTCCCGAGACTGGTCTGACCTACAACCTGACCCTGGGCGGTCTGCTGGCTAAGGACGGCGAGGCTCTCGTGATGGTCGGCGGCGATATTATCGCTGGCACCAATAACGTCTACAAGATCCCGCAGAAAGCTGATGTGGTGATTACCGTGACCACCGCTGGTAGTATCACTGCCACCAAGACTGTGTTGGTTAACGAGGTGCCTGTGACCCTGACACAGGGCACTCCCGATACCATCACCTTCAAGATGGACAAGGATCTGTCCCTGGCTCTTGTCGCTGCGGATACGGTTGCGGGTGATCCCGAAGAGGTCGTAACCATCACCCTGAACGGCGGCGTGACTGCCACCTATAAGGCTGATGATTCTTCTGCGGCCGAGCCTGTGGTTAGCGGCGCTTCTGTCAAGAAGGGTGGCACCCTGACCATCACCGGCAAGGGCGATGGCGCTGCGGTTGTTGACAGACTGACCATTGCGGGCAATGCGACTGCCGCGACCTCTCCCACTGCTACCTACGTTGATGCTACCACTACCGGCCTGACTGGTTTCCTCAATGAGGGTCATGTGATTACTAAGCTCAATGGCAGCATTGAGCTGTGGTCCGCCACTGTGGTCAAGACCACTGACAAGGATGTTACTGCTAAGGCTAAGATCGGTGCGACCGAAATCAATGCCGGTGCTGCGGCGGCCAATGGACTTTACGTTCCCGTTGGCACCACGCTGGCCATCGCTGGCGGTGCGTTCGACGGTTACGTTGCGAGCAACTACACGAACGTGGCGCACGGTGCGAACACGACCAGCCTCGAAGTGACTGGCGCGACCGCTTGGAACATCTATGGCGCGTATGAGCTCAACATGGGCAATGGCGTGAAGGCCAAGTATGGCTCTAGCGATACTGCCCTTGCTGATGGAGACTTCGTGAAAGCGGCTCAGACCGTGAGCATTGAACCCGTGGATGGTACGAATACGGTTGTTGTTGCCGACAGGGCTGGCAAGGGCTACGGCACGGCCGTTGCGGCTGCTCCCGCTGTCATTACCAAGGGCGAGGTCTATGAGGCTTACACCAAGGTTACCGCCACTGGTACCACTCTCGCCGGCTTCAAGATGCCGATGGACGACTTTGGCAACAATGAGCTGATTGCTGCTAATGCGGCTGGAAACTTCGGCTTCAAGAGCGGTACGCGCTTCCAGGTCATTGGCGGCTCTAATGCGGCTAAGAGCATCCTGGTTTCTGCCGGAAGTGAGAGCAATGTTAAGGCGGATGCGGCTGATGCCAGCGACAAGATTTCCGAGATCGTGGCAGGAAAAATTGGAACCACTAGCTCTCCGCCTACTGCGACCATCATCGTTGCGGACCGCGCTCTGAGCTTCGCGCAGGCGACCTAAGCTTACTCCTCTGTGCGAGATGACCCTTACGCGAACTCCCTGACCTAAGCAAAGGGAGGCCCCGGACTTTCCGTCCGGGGCCTCTTTTCCCGCTCAGAGCTGCGCCACGACGGCGTCATATACCACCATTTTGCTCTCGTTCCCGCAGTCCAAGTCCAGCCGAAGGGAGAATTTTGTGGTAAAGGGCACCTTCAAAGCGTATATGTCGCATATGAGGTCCCGTTTGGTGACCGTGTGGTCCATAAAGCGGCCATGCGGTTCCATTTGCATGCCGTTGAAAAACGGCGTAACGGAGCCGCCGGAGACGTGGAGCCAGAGACGGACCTCTTTTCCTCTGTCGGGGATTCCCTGCACGAGGAAGGGCTTGCGTTCGATGGTAATGGAGCCTGTGGCCCCTTTTCCAGTGAGGGTGGCGCAGTGGTCGGCGACCACGATGCCCTCGGTGACGACGACCGGGTCCCGGGGGTGGAAGATACAAGTGGAGACGGGGTAGTGGGCCTGGACCTGCATGTCGTTCAGTTGGAAGTAAAGGCTGTCCTGACCGACGTAGTAGGCGAGGCCGAAAACATCCTCCCGGAGCCGGTCCAGCTCGGCGGCAATTCTGGTGTTGTCGGCGTTGAAGTCCTCCATGCGGATGCGGTCTGTGAGTTCCCACTGGTTCAGGCAGAAGTGTTCGGTTTGTTTCATATGGTAAATCCTCCTTGTGTTTTGGTCTTATGCTATACCGTCGTCTTTTTCTTGATTGCACGAAATGGTGCACGATTTTGCAAGAAACCACGGCAAGGCCGGAGGAAAATGGCCCTTGCTTTTTTCAGCGGTGGATGCTATAATGAAATCGCCAAAGGAAGCTGGCAAGGTGCTCATGGTATCCATGCAGCAAAATGAACCCCCGGAGAGACGTGACCTCTCCGGGGGTTCGTTTGGGCTTAGCTGCCCCTTCCGTGCCGATCCAGCCACCTACATATGTAGTAACAGGCGATGCCCGCGGCCAGTGACACAAGGAAGCTGACAAGGATACCGCTCATAGTACCCACCTCCTTCCTGTTGCCAGTATAGGAGGGCAGCATCTGTATTATACCAGATTTCGACAACCACGGCAAGAAACCACGGCAAAATTTCCCTCCCTCCCGGCGGCATTCTTGTGCATTCCGTCAATTGCATAAATATTCACAGGAGTTGTATAATTCATTCATCATTAAAACCAATGGAGGCGCAGTTATGAAAAAGAATATCAAAAAAGTCGTCCTTGCCTATTCCGGCGGACTGGATACATCCATCATCATCCCCTGGCTGAAAGAGAACTACGGCGGTCCGGAAATCATCGCCGTCTCCGGCGACGTGGGCCAGGGCGCCGAGCTGGACGGCCTGGAGGAGAAGGCCATCAAGACGGGGGCCTCCAAGCTCTATGTGGAGGACCTCACCGACCAGATGGTGGACGAGGTCATCATCCCCTCTATGATGATGGGGGCCAAGTATGAGGACTATCTGCTGGGCACCGCCTTCGCCCGGCCCATCATTGCCCGGCGGCTGGTGGAGATCGCCAAGAAGGAGGGGGCCGATGCCATCTGCCACGGCTGCACCGGCAAGGGCAACGACCAGGTCCGGTTTGAGCTGGCCATCAAGCGCTTCGCCCCCGAGATGAAGATCATCGCCCCCTGGCGGGAGTGGGACATCAAGGGCCGGGACGAGGAGATCGACTACGCCGAGGCCCACAACGTCCCCCTGAAGATCAGCCGGGAGACCAACTACTCCAAGGACAAGAACCTGTGGCACCTGAGCCACGAGGGCCTGGACCTGGAGGACCCGGCCAACGAGCCCCTGTACGACAAGCCCGGCTTCCTGGAGATGGGCGTCTCCCCCGCCACGGCGCCCGACGCGCCCGCCTATGTGACCCTGGACTTTGTCAAGGGCGTGCCCGTGGCTATCGACGGCGAGAAGATGAAGGCCAGCGACATCATCCGCAAGCTGAACAAGCTGGGCGGCGAGAACGGCATCGGCCTGCTGGACATCGTGGAGAACCGTCTGGTGGGCATGAAGGACCGCGGCGTCTACGAGACCCCCGGCGGCACCATCCTCTACCGGGCCCACGAGGTGCTGGAGATGATTACCCTGGATAAAGATACCAAGCATATGAAGAGCAAGCTGGCGGTGGATTTCGCCGACCTGGTCTATAACGGAAAGTGGTTCACCACCCTGCGGGAGTGCCTCCAGGCCTTCGCCGTCAAGACCCAGGAGCATGTCACCGGTCAGGTGAAGCTGAAGCTCTACAAGGGCAACATCATCACCTCCTCCGTGACCAGCCCCGAGAGCCTGTACTCCGAAAAGCTGGTCACCTTTGAGGAGAGCGACTATAACCAGAACGACGCCACCGGCTTCATCAACCTCTGGGGCCTCCCCGACACCGTCCAGGCCCTGCGGGAGCAGGGGAAGCTGTAAGTGTCCGGCTGGCTGTGCTATGGGCCGGACCCGGGCGGGCAGAGCCCCCTCCGGGGAGCGGGGTTCCGCCGCTTTCTGGACGTCTGCTGGCCCCACGCGGACTACTTCACGCTGTCCAGCCTCGCCATCCTGTATGACGACCGCTGCGGGCTGAAGAAGGCCCTGCGCCCCTGGTTTGCGGATGTCATCACCATTGACGAGTGGTTCGGCTACGGCCCCGGCAGCTCCAAAATGCGCGTGTACCGCTATCACGCCTCGCCGGGGTCAAAGGAGGCGCTGTTGTCCTGCTGCCATGATATTTTCTTCCAGTACGCCCCGGCAGCAAAGCATCCCGACCGGCCCAACCGGTATAGAGGCACGCTGAGCGACCTGTGCATCTTCTCCCGGGGAAAGCTGTTTTTCGGCAGTATCTCCCATGAGAGTGAGTGCTTTCTGTATCCTCTGGACGAGGACATGGCCCGGGAAGCCGAAGCCATGGATTGCTGGGGCCCCTGCCTGTGGCGGGATGAGAGATCCCGGCTGGACATGAAGAAATACGACTGGAAGGACCTCGGCCCACTGGATGATAAGTTTTGGAATCCAAAACTGGCGGGGGCGGTCCTGCAATGCACGTTCGTCGAAGAGCTGGCGGCCTTTTATGAGGAGCTGCTGGAATGGCCCGCAGTGGAACGGAGCGCCCAGCGGGTGCGGCTGCGCTCGGAAGAGACCGGTGTGGAGCTGATGGTCGAATACGCGGAGGACTATATCCCTCCGATGTGGCCCGCCGCGCCGGGGAAGCAGCAGGCGATGCTGTATATCGACTTCCGTTCGGATCTCTATCAGGAGGCCGTGGGCCGTGCCGAGACGCTGGGCGCGTACCTGGCGGAGGAGCGCGCCGGCCAGACGATCCTGCTGGACCCTGCGGGCCATCCTTTTTCCATTTCCAAAATATGACCTGGAAGGGCGGGGGCCAAAAGCGTCTCCGCCGCTTCCTGCTATCTGTCCCGGCTGCAAGCGGACATCCAATTTTGCACAGTTGCGGATAACTAACAGGCCCATGCGGAAAAATCTCTACCAGCCCGGAACCTTCCCCGTCTCGCACCCCGGAGAGTTTGCCCCGCGAGACGGTAGGGGCCGCCAATGACCACGCTGAAATAGAAACCGGAGTTGCACAGAGCGGACGGCAGTACGGTAGACAAAACCAGGCCGGGCCTCGGGCGCAAACTAAACTCTCCCGTAATGAAGGAGGATCCTTAAGGAACTACGTTCCTTAAGTGATTTTTTGGGTACTTTTTGTTCACACAAAAAGTACCCGAGGGGCGTCCGGGGGCGAGAAGCCCCCGGGCTATCAAATAGAAATAACCTACCACCGCGCCGGCAGGGCGCGAGAGAAACGAGGAATAAACGATGAAGCTATGGGGCGGACGGTTCCGCAAAGAGACCGACACGCTGGTCAACGATTTCAACTCCTCCATTCAATTTGACTGCCGCATGTACCGGGAAGATATCGAAGGCAGCATCGCCCACGCGGCCATGCTGGCGGACTGCGGCATCATCTCCATGGAGGACAAAGAACAAATCATCCAGGGCCTGAAAGACATTTTGGCCGGTATCGAGGCCGGAAAAATCGAATTTACCGCCGACAACGAGGACATCCACATGAACGTGGAATCCCTTCTGACGGAAAGGATCGGCGCGGCAGGCAAGCGCCTCCACACCGCCCGCAGCAGGAACGATCAGGTCGCCGTGGACCTCCGCCTCTTCCTCCGCCGGGAGATCGACGAGATCGTCCAGCAGATCCTGGACCTCCAGCAGGCCGTCCTGGACCAGGCCAAACAGCATCAGGAGACCGTGATGCCCGGTTATACCCATTTGCAGAGGGCGCAGCCGGTTTCCTTCGCGCAGCACCTGCTGGCCTACGGGGAACAGCTCAAACGGGACGTGACAAGACTGCTGGACTGCAAGGCGCGAATGAACGTCTGCCCTCTTGGCAGCGGAGCGCTGGCGGGAACTACCTACCCTATCGACCGCTGGCAGACGGCAAAACTCCTGGGCTTTGACGCCCCCTGCTCCAACAGTCTGGACGGGGTCAGCGACAGGGATTATGCCCTTGAGCTTCTGAGCGATCTGTCCATCCTGATGATGCACCTGAGCCGGTTTGCGGAGGAGGTCATCCTCTGGTGCAGCTGGGAGTTCAAGTTTATTGAGCTGGACGACGCCTATTCCACCGGCAGCTCCATCATGCCGCAGAAAAAGAACCCCGATGTAGCCGAGCTGGTCCGCGGGAAGACGGGCCGGGTCTATGGACACCTCATGGGTCTGCTGACCACCATGAAGGGCATCCCTCTGGCATATAACAAGGACATGCAGGAGGACAAGGAGCCGGTATTCGACGCCATCGACACGGTGAAAATGTGCCTGCCGGTGTTCGCGGGGATGATTGCCACCATGCGGGTACTGCCGCAGAATATGCGCCGGGCCGCCGGAAGCGGGTTCATCAACGCCACCGACTGCGCCGACTATCTTACCAAGAAGGGCCTTCCCTTCCGGGATGCCTATACTGCGGTGGGCAACCTGGTGTACTACTGCACCGAAAAGGGGAAGCTGCTGGAGGAGCTGACGCTGGAAGAACTGCGAGGTATCTCTCCCCTCTTCGAGGAGGATGTGTACGAGGCCCTTAGTCTGGAGACCTGTATGGGCCAGCGGAAGAGCTACGGCGGTCCCGCTGAGGAGGAGACTACACGGCAGATCAACGAATTAAAATTCTTCATTGAGGAGGCTCGCCATGGGTAAGCCTGTTGTATATATCGACGGCAAGGAGGGCACCACCGGCCTGCAAATTTATGACCGGCTGGCGAGACGGGAGGATATTCAGCTCCTTCTCATCGACGAGGACAAGCGGAAGGACGCTTCCGAGCGGAAGAGGCTGATGAACGAGGCCGATCTGGTTTTCCTCTGCCTGCCGGACGCCGCCGCCGTGGAGGCGGTGGCGCTGGCGGAGAACCCTGCTACCCGGATCATCGACGCTTCCACTGCCCACCGTACCGCTCCCGGCTGGGTCTATGGCTTCCCGGAACTGGGGACGGAACAGAGGGAGGCCATCCGGACGGCGAAGCGGGTCGCTAATCCGGGGTGCTATGCTACTGGGTTTATCTCCCTGATCGCGCCGCTGGTGCGGCGGGGGGTGCTGGCTCCGGATGCTCCGCTTGCCTGCCACGCGGTCTCCGGCTATACCGGGGGCGGGAAGAAGGCTATCGCCCAGTATGAGGCGGAGGACCGGGAGGCAGAGCTGGTCAGTCCCCGGCACTATGCGGTGACGCTGGCCCATAAGCATCTCCCGGAGATGGCGCAGGTCTGCGGACTCACGCGGAAGCCGGTCTTTATGCCCATGATCTGCGATTTTCCGCAGGGTATGGTGGTGACGGTACCGCTGTATCTGGATATGCTGGGCGGCAGTCAAAGCCTTGACAGCCTGCGGACGCTTTACCGGGAGTTCTATGCCGGGGCGCGGTTCGTGACGGTGCGTCCGGACGACGCTCCCGCCTGCGGCTTTATCGGGAGCAATAATCTGGCGGGAACAAACGAACTGCAAATCTTTGTCTGCGGGAATGACGAACAGGTCATGCTGGCGGCCCGATTGGATAACCTGGGCAAGGGCGCAAGCGGCGCGGCGGTGCAGAATATGAATATTATGCTGGGCTTCCCGGAGGAGACCGGGTTGGATGTGCAGTCATGATAGACCGGCCCCCCAGCACGGCGTGAGCCGTGCGGCCCCACAGAACCCGAAAAGATGTCAGGCGAAACGGAGTTTCGCCATTAAAAGTTTTTCTTTTGATACTTTTCTTTTTTCAAAAAGAAAAGTATGTATGCCGAATGTATAGGAGAATCTACCATGAGTCAAATGATTTCCGGCGGCGTGTGCGCCGCGCAGGGGTTCCGGGCGGCGGGGCTCCATGTGGGCGTTAAGACCCACGCTACCTGGAAGAAGGATGTGGCGCTGATCGTTTCCGACGTGCCCTGCAGGGCGGCGGCCATGTTCACCAAAAATGTGGTGAAGGCGGCTCCCATCCATGTTACCATGGACCATCTGGCGAAGGGCAGCATCAGGGCCATTATCGCCAACAGCGGCAACGCCAACGCCTGCGCTCCCCATGGGGAGGAAAACGCCGGGAAAATGTGCGCGGCGGCGGCGAAGGCCATCGGGTGCGCTCCGGAGGACGTGCTGGTGTCCTCTACCGGTGTCATCGGGCAGACCATCAACGTGAAGGTCATCGAGGACGGCGTTCCGGAGCTGTATGGCCTGCTGGAGCGCAGCGATGCGGCCAGCGACGCGGCGGCCCACGCTATCATGACAACGGATACCACGAAAAAGGAATTTGCCGCCGAGGTGTTCATCGGGGGAACCGCCGTCCACATCGGAGGCATCGCCAAGGGCAGCGGGATGATCCATCCCAACATGGGCACCATGCTGTGCTTCCTCACCACCGACTGCGCTATCTCTCAGGAGATGCTCACGGAGGCGCTGCACGAGGTGGTACGGATGACCTTCAACCGGATCAGCGTGGACGGGGATACGTCTACTAATGATACCTGCTGCATCCTTGCAAACGGTCTGGCGTGTAATCCGGAGATCACGGAAAAGAACGACCGGTATGTGGACTTCGTTATGGCGCTCCACGAGGTCTGCTATCTGCTGGCACGGTCCATGGCCAAGGACGGCGAGGGGGCAAAGCACCTTATCACCTGCACCGTCCGGGGAGCGGCCAGCGAGGAGCAGGCGGAGACCATCTCCAAGTCCGTTATCTCCTCCACCCTCACCAAGGCGGCTATCTTCGGGTGCGACGCCAACTGGGGACGGGTACTGTGCGCCATGGGCTACTCCGGGGAGAAGTTCGATCCGGAGAAGGTGGATGTGTCCTTTGCCTCCGAGGCCGGGGATATCCTGGTTTGCCAGGCGGGCCGGGGGCTGGACTTCGACGAGGAGCTGGCAAAGAAGATCCTCACCGAGGATGAGGTGGACATCGACATCACCATGGCCGAGGGGGATGAGTCCTGCACCTGCTGGGGATGCGACATTACCTACGACTATATCAAGATCAACGGAGATTACCGGACTTAAAAATGTTTCACGTGAAACATTCGTTCCAAAAACAGCAACCGGAGTTGCCGTTTGAGGCGCGGAGCCTGTTTCGCGGGGAGGGTGCTATGAATCTCAATCACAGCGACCGGGCTCAGGTACTGGTGGAGGCGCTGCCTTACATCCAGCGGTACTATGGGAAAACGGTGGTCATCAAATACGGCGGCAACGCCATGATAAGCGAAGAATTGAAAAAGGCCGTTATCAGCGACATCATCCTGCTGCGGCTGGTGGGCATCCATGTGGTCGTGGTCCACGGCGGCGGGCCGGAGATCAATGAGCTGCTGAAAAAAACCGGCAAGGAGAGCAGGTTCGTCAACGGTCTGCGGTACACGGACGAGGAGACCATGGAGGCCGTACAGATGGTGCTGTGCGGCAAGGTGAACAAGAATCTGGTCGCCACACTGAACCGGGCGGGCGGGCAGGCCGTGGGGCTGTGCGGTCTGGACGGCGGGATGCTCAAGGCCGTGCGGCGGCAGGAGGACGGAGTGGACTACGGCCTGGTGGGCGATATCACCGAGGTGAACCATAAGGTGATCCAGGACGCCTTTGAGGATGGGTTCATTCCGGTCATTTCCACGGTTGCCCAGGGGACGGACGCGGAGACCAGCTACAACGTGAACGCAGACACGGCGGCGGCAAAGATCGCCATCGCCATAGGGGCGGAGAAGCTGATCCTGCTGACGGACGTCCGGGGGCTGCTGCGGGATAAAAACGACGAGTCTACGCTGATCTCCCAGGTAAGGCTTTCCGAGGTGCCGGAGCTGGTGGGTCAGGGCATCATTTCCGGTGGGATGATCCCCAAGGTGGAGTGCTGCGTGGACGCCGTTAAGAACGGCGTCCGGAGGACGCACATTCTGGACGGGCGTATCCCCCACTCGATCCTGATCGAGGTCCTGTCCCACGCGGGGATTGGGACGATGATCTGGTAATAATACGGCAAGGGTAAGGAGTGAATTTCTGATGAATTTCCAAGACATCAAGGCACTGGATGAGAGCTATGTCCTCCAGACATATGGCAGAAATCAGGTCGCCATTGACCACGGCAAGGGCGCAAGCCTCTGGGACACAGAGGGCAAACAGTATATTGACTTTACATCCGGAATCGGCGTCTGCTCTCTGGGATACGCCAACGAGGCCTGGGCAAAGGCCATTTACGATCAGGCCATGAAGGTGGGGCACATCTCCAATCTGTTCTACACCGAGCCTTACGCCAGGCTGGCCTCCAAGCTGGTCCCCGCCTCCGGAATGGCGGCTGCTTTCTTCGGCAACTCCGGCGCGGAGGCCAATGAGGGTATGATTAAAACCGCCCGGAAATACTCCTATGAGAAGTACGGCGAGGGCAGGGCCACCATCATTACTCTGAAAAATTCCTTCCACGGGAGGACCATCACCACGCTGAAGGCCACCGGGCAGGACCATTTTCACGAGTTCTTCTTCCCCTTCACCGAGGGCTTCCAGTACGCGGAGGCCAATAACATGGACAGCCTCATGGAGGCCGCCGGGGACGATGTCTGCGGCGTGATGATGGAGCTGATCCAGGGTGAGGGCGGCGTCAATCCCCTCCGGCAGGACTACGTACAGGCGGTGGCAAAGCTCTGCGCTGAGAAGGACTGGCTGCTGCTGGTGGACGAGGTCCAGACCGGCGTCGGACGGACGGGGACCATGTTCGCTTTCCAGCAGTTCGGCATCCAGCCGGATGTGGTGACCTTCGCCAAGGGCATCGCGGGCGGACTGCCCTTCGGGGGCTTCCTGACCAACGAAAAGTGCCGGAACGTCCTGCGCGCCGGGGATCACGGAAGCACCTTCGGCGGGAATCCCATGGCCGCCGCCGCCGCCAACGTGGTGGTGGACACGCTGACGCCGGAGTTTCTGGAGGACGTGAAGCGGAAGGGGCAGTACCTCCGGGAGGGCATCGCGGGGCTGAACAGCCCCTGTGTGTCCGGCATCCGGGGCATGGGCCTCATGGTGGGCGTGGGCGTTCAGGGGATGACCCACAAAGAGCTGAAGGATAAGCTGATGGCGGAGGGGCTGCTGTGCCTCACCGCCGGGAAGGACACCCTGCGGCTGC
>OFFP01001977.1_pt1 | contig 12816 bp, 8 predicted proteins | sample 1521431 | NCBI WGS metagenome assembly OFFP01 (sample SAMEA3504104, study PRJEB24116) | mouse gut metagenome | biome: mouse gut; feature: mouse-associated habitat; material: faeces | place: Denmark | collected 2011 | reverse complement strand
AAGCTTTCTTCAGAAAGCTTCTCCCTCCCCCCTCCTATCATTCACCACGCCTCACTCTTTCCAGCCCCCGCCCAAAGCGCGGTAAAGCTGGATAAGGTTCTGTTCGCGATTTTCACGGACGGTCACGAGGTTAAGCTGCGAGCTGTACATCGCCCGCTGCGAATCGAGGACGGCCAGATAGCTGTCGATGCCCTGATTGTAACGCTCGCCGGACAGACGATAGGTTTCCGAGGTCGCCTTGAAGAGCGATTCCTGCGCCGTAAGCTGATTGGCCAGCGAAAGGCGCAGGAGGAGCGCGTCGGCCACTTCCCGGAAGCCGTTCTGGATGGTCTTCTCGTAATTGGCCACGGCGATCTTCTTGTCCGCTTCCGAAACGCGCAGATTGGCGACGTTGCGGCCGCCCTCAAAGAGCGGAAGACGTATCTGCGGCAGGAAGTTCCACATGCCCGTGCCGCCGTCGAAGAGGTTGGAAAGATCGTTCGACGCGGTGCCGATGCCCGCCGTGAGGGTGATGCGCGGGAAGAAGTTGGCCCGCGCCGCGCCGATGTTGGCATTGGCCGCCTTGAGCGCGTGCTCGGCCTGAAGGATGTCGGGACGCCGCAGGAGGACGTCCGAGGGCAGGCCCACAGGCAATTCCGGCCACAGGGGAAGATCGGACAGGGACTGGGCGGGCAGCATGTCGGGGGTCACCTTGGTCCCCACGAGCACGCCGAGCGCCGTCAAATCCTGCGCCACCTGCCCGGTGTAGCGGGCAATGTCCACGCGGGCCGTGTCCACGCTCGTCTGCGCCTGCCGCAGATCAAGCTCAGAGGACACGCCCACGTCGAAGCGACGTTTGATCATGTCATAGGAGGCCCTTTGGCTCTTGAGGGTATCCTGCGCGATGGTCAGGCGTTCCCGATCGGCCACCAGCGTAAGATAGGCCATCGCCACCTCGGACACGAGGGTGATGTGCGCGCTGCGGTAGGCCTCTTCCGTGCCGAGATAGGTTTCAAGGGCCTGATCCTTCAGGCTCTGAATACGGCCGAAAAAGTCCAGCTCGTAGCTGCTCATGCCCACCATGACCGAATCCTGCCGGGAGACGGTGCGCTCTCCGCGGCTGGAGAGATCAGCGGGCAAGCCCTTGTTGGAGGATTCGCCCGTCGCCTCGATGCCCGGCATGAGGTCGGCCCGCTGAATCTGGTAGAGGCCACGGGCGCGCTCAATGTTCAGGGCCGAGACGCGCAGATCGCGGTTGTTGTCCAGCGCCAGCGCGATGAGGTGCTGCAAGTGCGGATCGGTAAAGAACTGCTTCCAGCCGATATCAGCGGCGACGGCCTCGGAAGGCTGCGCCAGCACCGTTCCCGCGGGCATGAAATCATCAGGCCACGCCTGCGCTACCGGAGCCTCCGGGCGCACGTAGTTCGGGGCCAGCGAGCAGCCCGGCAGCAGCAGCGCCAACGCGAGCGCCATATACTTTCCAGCGGACATCATTTCAGGGGCTCTCCCGGTATGGTTTCAACGATGTTGGGCTTGCCGCGGCGTCTCGACGGCTTCCATTTCCAGCGGAACGAGAAGACCCGCGTGACGACCACAAAGAAGATCGGGATGTAGAAAATCCCGAGGGCCGTGGCCGCAAAGGTGCCGCCCATGACGCCCGTGCCGATGGCGTTCTGGCCGCCCGCGCCCGCGCCCGTGCTGATGGCGAGGGGCAGGATGCCGAGCAGGAAGGCCAGCGACGTCATGAGAATGGGCCGCAGGCGCATACGTGCCGCCTCGATGGTCGCCGCGATGAGGTCCTTGCCGTTGTCGTGCAGCTCCTTGGCGAATTCCACGATCAGGATGGCGTTCTTGGCGGAAAGGCCGATGGTCGCCAGAAGGCCCACCTGAAAATAGACGTCGTTGGAGAGCATCCGCAGGTTCGCCGCGCTGAGCGCGCCAAGCACGCCGAGCGGCACCACGAGGATGACCGCAAAAGGCACAGACCAGCTTTCGTAGAGTGCGGCAAGGCAGAGGAAGACCACCAGAATGGACAACGCGAAGAGCGCGGGGGCCTGGGAGCCCGACATCCGTTCCTGATAGGACAGGCCGGTCCATTCGTAGCCTATGCCCTGCGGCAACTGCCCGGCGAGCTTTTCCATTTCGAGCATGGCCGTACCGGAACTGACGCCCGGCGCGGGCATACCGAGGATTTCCACGGACGGCACGCCGTTGTAGCGTTCCAGACGCGCCGGGGCGTATTCCCAGTGCGCGGAGGCGAAGGAGGAGAAGGGAACCATTTCGCCCTTCTGGTTGCGGAAGAACCATTTTTCCATGTCTTCCGGCACCATGCGGAAAGGCGCATCGCCCTGCACGTAGACTTTCTTCACGCGGCCCTTGTCGAGGAAGTCGTCCGCGTAGGAGCTGCCCCAGATCGTGGACAGGGCCGAGTTGATTTCCGCCAGATTCAGGCTGAGCGCCCCGGCCTTTTCACGATCGATGTCGATGCGCAACTGGGGCTGGTCTTCCTGCCCATTGGGGCGCACGGCCACAAGGTTCCTGTTCTGGGCCGCCATGCCGAGGAGCTGGTTGCGGGCCTGAATGAGGGCCTCATGCCCGAGCCCGGCCTTGTCCTGCAACTGGAAGTCAAAACCCGTGGCGTTGCCGAGTTCCATGATGGCGGGCGGCGCAAAGGCGAAAACCTGCGCGTTGCGGATTTTCGAGAACGCGGCCATCGCCCGTCTGGATACGGCGTCCACCTTCAGAGACGGGTCCTGACGCTGGTTCCAGTCCTTCAGGCGCACGAAGGCCATGCCCATGTTCTGGCCGTTGCCCGCGAAGCTGAAGCCGAGCACGCCCATGAGACTGTCCACGGCGTCCTTCTCGTCTTCCAGAAAGTAGCGCTCGACCTGCTCAAGCACCTTGGCCGTCTCCTGCTGCGTGGCCCCGGTGGGCAACTGAATCTGCGCAAAAAGCATCCCCTGATCCTCATCGGGCAGGAAGCCTGTGGGCATGGTCTTGAACATGAGGGCCAGACCGCCGATGAGCAGCAGGTAAATGAACATGAAGCGGCCAGCCCGCCGGATGACGTAGCCCACCCCGGACTGGTAGCGCAGGGTCGAGGCGTCGAACCAGCGGTTGAACCAGCCGAAGAAGCCGTGCTGCGTGTGCACGTGATCCCCGCCGAGGGGCTTCAGGATGGTGGCGCAGAGGGCCGGGGTGAGCACGATGGCGACGATGACCGACAGCACCATGGCCGAAACGATGGTCACGGAGAACTGACGGTAGATGACGCCCACCGAGCCGCCGAAGAAGGCCATGGGCACGAAAACGGCGGAAAGCACCATGGCGATGCCGACCAGCGCGCCGGTGATCTGATCCATCGACTTGCGGGTAGCCTCTTTGGGCGAGAGCTTGTCCTCGCTCATGACGCGCTCCACGTTTTCAACGACGACGATGGCGTCATCCACAAGGAGCCCAATGGCGAGCACCACCGCGAACATGGTCAGCGTGTTGATCGAATAGCCGAAGGCCGCCAGCACGCCGAAGGTGCCGAGCAGCACCACGGGCACGGCGATGGTCGGGATGAGGGTGGCGCGGAAGTTCTGGAGGAAGAGGTACATGACCAAAAAGACCAGTACCACGGCTTCCCCGAGGGTCTTCACCACTTCATGGATGGAAATCTCCACGAAGGGGGTGGTGTCGAAGGGGTAGACCGTCTTGAGGCCGGGCGGGAAAAAGCCTTCCGCCCCCTTCAGGTACTCGTCGATGTTGGACGCCGTTTCCAGCGCGTTCGCGCCGGTGGCGAGCTTCACCGCCACACCCGTGGAAGCCTTCCCGTTGTAGCGGCTGAGCGTGGAGTAGCTCTCGCTCCCCAGCTCCACGCGGGCCACGTCCTTCACCCGGATGAGCGAGCCGTCCGGGTTGGTGCGCAGGATGATGTTGCCGAACTGCTCGGGCGTCTGCAGGCGTTCCTGCACCGCAATGGCGAGGTTCATCTGCTGGCCGGGCACGGCGGGCGTGCCGCCGAGCTGACCGGCGGAAATCTGCGCGTTCTGGGCGGAGATGGCGTTGAGCACGTCGCTCGGCATCAGGCTGTAGCTTTGCAGCTTGTGCGGATCGAGCCAGATGCGCATCCCGTACTGACTGCCGAAAAGGGAGACTTCGCCCACGCCGGGGATACGGCTGATGGGGTCCTTGAGGTTGGTGGCCACGTAGTCCGCGATGTCGGCGTTGTCCATGCTGTCGTCTTCGGACACGAAGGCATAGACCTTGAGGAAGTTCGCGGCGCGCTTGCGGACCGAAATGCCCTGCCGCTGCACTTCCTGCGGCAGCAGGGGCATGGCGAGCTGCAACTTGTTCTGCACCTGCACCTGCGCGATGTCCGGGTTGGCGTCGGCGCTGAAGGTCAACGTGATCTGCGCCTGCCCCGAAGAGTCGCTCGTCGAGGACATGTACAGCAGATAGTCAAGGCCGTTCATGTTCTGTTCGATGACCTGCGTGACCGTGTCCTGCACGGTCTGAGCGGACGCGCCGGGATACTGCGCCTCAATGCCGATGGTCGGCGGCGCGATGGACGGGTACTGGGAAATGGGCAGCTTCATGATCGAAATGCCGCCCGCCAACATGATGATGATGGCGATCACCCACGCAAAGACGGGGCGGTCGATGAAAAATCGTGCCATGTGGGATCACCTACCGCTTTTCGGGAGCAGGAGCGGCCTGCGCGTCGGGGGTTGCGGCGATGCGGACAGCCGCGCCGGGACGGATTTTCTGGATGCCCTCCACAATGACCTTGTCCCCCGCCTTGAGTCCGTCAAGGACCACCCAGCTGTTGCCCTGCGTGCGGCCGACCTTGAGCGGGCGCACCTCGACCTTGCTCTCGGCGTTGACCACATAGGCGGTGGCATTGCCCTTGGCGTCGCGCACAAGTGCGCGCTGCGGCAGGAGGATGGCCTGCTCGTCCACGCCTTCCTTGAGGATGGCACGTACGTACATGCCGGGCATGAGATCATGCTCGGGATTCGGGAAAATGGCGCGCAGAGTCACCATGCCGGTGCTTTCGTCCACGCTGACGTCGGTGAACTGGAGCGTGCCGCTGTGGGCGTATTCGCTGCCGTCCTCCAGCAGCAGGCGCACGGCGGCGTGCCCCTCGTCGGCCCGCTGGAGCGTGCCGCTTTCCAGCGCGCGCTTCAGGCGCAGGACCTCGGTGCTCGACTGCGTCACGTCCACGTAAACGGGATCAAGCTGCTGCACGGTGGTCAGAGGATTCCCCTGATTGGCCGTCACCAGCGCGCCGGGCGTGACCAGAGAGCGGCCCGTGCGACCGGAAATGGGCGACGTCACCTTGGTGTAATCGAGGCGGATGCGGGCGTTTTCCACCGCCGCCTTGTTCACGCCCACGTCCGCGAGCGCCTGCTTGTAGGCGGCTTCCGCGTCCTCGTATTCCTGCTTGCTCACGGCGCTGATATTCACGAGGTCCTTGAAGCGCTGCATCTTGAGGCGGGCCGGGGCGACGTTGGCCTCCGCCCGGGCGAGGTTGGCCTTGGCGCTGTCGAGATCGGCCTTATAGGTCGCGGGATCGATCTGATAGAGCGTATCCCCGGCCTTCACGTCCGTGCCTTCCGTAAAAAGGCGCTTCTGGATGATGCCGCTGACCTGCGGACGCACTTCCGCAATCTGGAACGCCGACGTGCGGCCGGCAAGCTCGGTGGTGTAGAGCACCTTCTGAGGCGTCACGACGTCCACGGCCACCTCGACGGCGGGAGCCGCCGACGGCCCCGGCGCCGTGTTTTCATCTTTGCAGCCCATAAGCGGCAGGGACCCGATCAGGCAGGCGAAAAGGGTCACGCCAAAACGAAAGGGCAGCCGTTCATGCTTCAACATATAACCTCACTCTGTTGTGCGGCGCGGGAGAATCCCGACGCGCAAATAGCGATGCAAGCCCCCCGTCTGCACGGGATGCCCGCATGGTTTGACAACACTTAATTGGATAGAGTAAGCTCTAACCGTTCACGTGCTATACTTCCACGAAGGGTGGCTGTCAAGATGGAAAAACACACCGCGCGCAAGTACTCCTCGCCGCTACGCGAACGGCAGGCGAGCCAGACGCGCGTCAACATCCTCGAAGCCGCACAGCGGCTTTTCCTTGAACGCGGCTTCGCCAAGACAACCATCGAGGCCATCGCGCAGGAAGCGAACGTTTCCAAGCAAACGGTGTACGCCGTATTCCGCTCGAAAAACGGCATCGTGGCCGAGCTGCTGGACCGGGCCGTGCATACGGACCGGACCTTCGACATCTACCAGCGTTCGCTGGAAACCGCCGACGTGCACGAGGCCCTGAAGCTGACCGCGCAGCTCGTCCTTCAGGTCCACGAATCGCAAAGCCCGGTCTATGATCTGCTGCGCGGCGCGGGGATGCTCACGCCGGAACTGGCGCGCATCCAGCACGATCAGCGCTGCCGCCACCGCGACGATCAGGAAAAGCACGTCCGTTTCCTGCTGCGGGAACGGCGACTCAAGGAAAACATCACCATCAGCATGGCGCTGGACGTATTCTGGTGCCTGACCAGCCGGGACGTCTACCAGATGCTGGTACCGGAACGCGGCTGGAGCGGGGAAACCTATACGCACTGGCTTTACGAAATGCTGGTAAGCTCCCTGCTCGACCACAGCGAAGCGCGCCCGGAGGATGAAAAAAAGAAGTGAGCGCCGGGAAAGGCCGACTGCCGCGACTTTGCCCGGTCCATGCGGGCCAAGCCGCAAGCCGCCCTTTTTCTTGGGGGATGACGCCGCCCCGCTCCCCAGGCGGAGGGAAAGCCCCAGCGACCGCGCGTAACCTCGTACCTTTACAGGGACCCGGTCAAAAAGGCGAGAGGAGAACATCCGTACGCCCTCGCACCCCTTGATCCCGGTGACAAGTATCTGCCCAGCAAGGAGAGCACACGCACGCGCCCTCACGCGGCCCCAGCCACAGCGCAGGTTTCCGGGATAGCGCCACGGGAAAGGCTCAGGCCCGGCGCAAAGGCTTCCAGCCCCGTGGGGCTTTACCCACGCGCCGCCGCCTCCGAACCCCAACGGCCCCTTCCGGCGCAGAGCCGCCGTAGGCAGTTCGTGCAGGGCTTCTCAGAACACGCCTCTCCCGACGCGCGAGGCTTTTTCCAGCTATTTTCCAGACACTTCCCCGCGTCCACGCCTCTCACGGTGCATGGAACCGCCCTCGCCCGGCCCGGAAAGGCCCCGGGACGTCATCCCTTCTTGCGCACGCTGATGCGGCTGACCACCCGGCCATAATACGGGCTCTTGTCCCCGAGGATCGGGGCGCGGGGGCGGCGGGCCCGGATGCGGGCGAGCACGACGTCGAGCTTTTTCATCTGGCGGACCTTCTCCTGTTCGTCCGTGCAGGTTTCGAGCGCCTCCATAAGCGACTGCGCCTCCTTGCGGTCCTGCACTTCCTCCGGGACGTACCCCGCGTTTTTCAAGAGCTTGTAGGCCATGCGCAAATCTTCGGGGATGTGGGAATCGTCCTCCAGTTCCAGAGGCTTTCCCGCACCCGGCAGGTTGTCGAACAGGCCCTGCTCGCAGGCTTCCCGAATGCGCTGTTCCGCAATGATGCCAATGGCGTCCATCCTTCCCCCCTTGCTCGCGGATGCCCCACGGTACGCCGCGCCGCCGCTCGAAGCAAGGCCGGTGCCGCTCCCTGCGCCACCTTTCCCGCGCTCATGGGAGGGGCCTGATGGACATCTCTGATCTTGACCTCACCATCAGCCTTTCCCGCGCTCGCGGGAGGGACCCGTTTGAAGAACTCGCCCCCCCGAATCCGTCCCCTTTCCCGCACTTGCGGGAGGCCCTCTATCAGAAAAAGATACGTATTCCGCATCGGCCTTTCCCACGCTCGCGGGAGGGGCTTACCCCATCGTGAAGCGCCTGTGCGGAAAAGGGCCTTTCCCGCGTTTACGGAAGGGGCCTTCCCGCAAGCGGATGCGAGGGACGCTCTTTGCGTAGCGCATGACCTGACTGCAAAGGGCCTTCCCGCAGGCGGACACGGGGACAGCACGTCCCCCTTCCCTACGCTCGTCGGGCGCATCCTCGTAGTCCCCTCCTCTGATAAGGCCCTCCTCCGCTCTTCCCCACGCTTGCCCGATATCCCTCCGGGGACTTTCCGGCACGGCGCGGAAACCTTCCCGCCGCCCCGAATCGGACAGCTCCCGCACGCCCCGGGCGCCGGGCAAGGCATCCGCCCTATCAATCCAGAATACAAATATTTTTTCACAAGGCTGCTTCCGTCCGGCCCTGAAAATTCTCTTTTGCTTCGCGTGAAAATGCGCTATGCTCAAAAAATGGGGCAGAAGGCTTTCCAAAGGCCCTTTTTGCGCCTTTTTCCCTACGAAAAGCACTCCCGTTTTCCTACGGAGAGCACCTTATCTTCAGGAGGACCCGCATCATGAGCTTGCTGTATCCCAAACACACTTCCCGCCCCCTGACGCTCGACAATCCGGCCGAGCCCGAACTGTACCGGGACGTTTTCCCGTATACGCATATCAGCCGCATCGAATTCGACGACACCTTCCTCATCCCCCGCCCGGCCGAGCCCATGTTCATCACGGACACCACCTTCCGCGACGGCCAGCAGGCCCGCCCGCCCTACACGGTCAAACAGATCGCGCGCATCTTCGATCTGCTGCACAAGCTCGGCGGCAAAAGCGGCCTGATTCAGGCGTCCGAATTCTTCATGTATTCGCCTAAAGACCGGAAAGCCATCGAAGTGTGCCGGGCCCGCGGCTACCGCTTCCCGAGGGTCACGGGCTGGATACGCGCCAATATGGACGACCTCAAAATCGCCCATGACATGGAATTCGACGAAGTGGGCCTGCTCACCAGCATGTCCGACTACCATATCTTCCTCAAGCTCGGTAAAACGCGCGAACAGGCCATGAACGACTACCTCAAGGTCGTCACCAAGGCGCTCGAATGGGGCATCGTGCCGCGCTGCCACTTCGAGGACGTGACCCGCGCCGACATCTACGGCTTCTGCCTGCCGTTCGCGCGCAAGCTCATGGAACTCTCGCAGGAAGCCTCCATGCCCATCAAAATCCGCCTCTGCGATACGATGGGTTACGGCGTGCCCTTCCCCGGCGCGGCGCTTCCGCGTTCGGTGCAGCGCATCGTGCGCGCCTTCACCGACGATGCGGGCGTCCCCGGCTCGTGGCTGGAATGGCACGGCCACAACGACTTCCACAAGGTGCTCGTCAACGGTGTAACCGCATGGCTCTACGGCTGCGGCGGCGTCAACGGCACGCTGATGGGCTTCGGGGAGCGCACGGGCAACGCCCCGCTTGAGGCGCTGGTCATCGACTACATTTCCCTCACCGGCAACGACGAGGCCGCCGATCCCACGGTGATTACGGAAATCGCCCAGTACTTCGAGAAGGAACTCGACTACCGTATCCCCGACAACTACCCCTTTGCGGGCAAGGACTTCAACGCCACCAGCGCGGGCATCCACGTGGATGGCCTCGCCAAGAACGAAGAAATCTACAACATCTTCGATACGACCAAAATCCTCAACCGCAGCGTGCCGATCATCATCAACGACAAGGCCGGGCGCGCGGGCGTGGCCTACTGGATCAACCAGCAATTCAACCTGCCCCCGGAACGGCAGGTTTCCAAGAAGCATCCCGCCGTGGGCCAGATTCACGCCAAGATCATGAACGCCTACGAGGAAGGCCGCAACACCTCCTTCTCCAACAAGGAAATCAAGAACCTCGTCCGCCGCTTCATGCCGGAACTCTTCGACAGCGAATTCGACCAGATGAAGCGCATCGCCGGGGAACTGGCCTCCCATCTGGTGGAACGCCTCTCCCACGAGTGCCAGAAGGCCGCCGATACCGCCGCGCTCACCGCGTTGCTTGAATCCTTCGTGCACGACTACTCGTTCATCCAGTACGTCTACGTCACCGACGTGCAGGGCCACTCCAAGGCCATCGCCATCAGCGAGCCCTACGACAAGGCCAACTACAAGGGCTTCCCCCTCGGCTTCGACTACTCCAACCGCGAATGGTTCCAGGAGCCCATCCACACGGGCAAGCTGCATATCATGAACGTGCATCAGTCGCAGGTCACGGGGCAGCTCATCATCACCGTCTCCACCGTGATCACCGACGAAAACGACGAGATCACGGGCGTGCTCGGAGCGGACATCCAGCTTGAGGAAATCATCCGCCGCGCCGAAGCCCTCGAAGACGAAACCCACCCCGCCGAAGAGGAATAGCCCCCGGTCGGCGCTCCCGTCTTCCCCGAACGACAAAAGCCCTGTTCCCCACACGGAACAGGGCTTTTTCCATGCAGGAAGCCCCTTGCCCCAATATCCTTGAAAGCAGCCGCATAGACGGGGGAAAAATGCCGCCTGCCTTTCCCCGCGCCGTCATAGCCCGTTCCGCAGAGGCTACATCCGCAAGAAGGACAAGCCGAGCTTCGCGCCGTAAAAGAGAATGACCGCCCCGCAGACGAGATTGATCATCCGCAAGAGGCGCGGCGTAAAGCGGTTCTTGAAAAAGGAGGAAACCGTGGTCAGGGTGAGGAACCACAGGCAGGACGCGGAAATCACGCCCAAAAGGAAACGCAGGGAATCTTCGGGCGGCAGGGCGGCGCGGAAGGAGCCGAGCAGAAGCGAGACGTCCACGAGCGCCTGCGGGTTGAACCACGTAACCACGCAGGCCATGAAAATGATGCGGGAAAGCGGGATGTCGGCGTTGACGGCGGGATTGGCGACGTTACGGGAAAGCATGAGCCGGGCTCCCATGTACATCACTACAAGGCTCCCCACCAGCAGCACGACCCGGCGCAGAAACTCGGAGTGCTCAATGAGCGCGCCCACGCCGAAAAAACCGGCCAGAGCGAGGGTTACGTCGAAAAAAATGACGATGAGCGCCGTCCGGTAGGCCCTCGCCCGGCTCTGGCCCAGCCCCGCGTTGATGACGAAGAGATTCTGCACGCCGATGGGCGCGACATAGGCCAGCCCCAACGACAGGCCCTGCACATACGCAAGCATGGTTCCTCCTTGCCCCGCCCTACGTCCAGCCATACACGAAGAAAGGTCTTGGGCGGCTGTCTTGAGACTTCCATAAATCCTGCGTCCAGCCGTGCACGGGGAAAGGGGTTAGTCTATAGGGAATCGCCTTTCCTGCGTCAAGCCGGACAGCGCTTGCGGACGATCTTTTTCCGTTCCATGCGCGGAGGCAGCCGCATAAGCCGCGCTTTTGCGCCCCCCCTTCCCCATAAGCCATATCACTTTATAATCATCTGCTTTTACACTACGCAGAGCCGAGCTTCCCGCCGGAACGAACGCCTTGAGCGCCGCCTCCCCACGCATCGAAAATCTTTGAAGGGAAGGGGGATAGGTTTGGGGAAGGGGGAAGGGAAACGTGGGGGCACTCCCCCCTTCTGAGAAAGTTTCCCCCCTCCCCAATCTCAACGCAGCCTCTTCAGCGTCCAAGCCATGTTGCGGCCGAGGTTGCGCATGTTGGCCATGCCCTCCTCGTCGAGCAGCACCTCGCCCGCGTCCCGGCCGTAGACCATATTCCAGTAGGTCGAACCGACCACGAGCACTTCCTTATTCAGAAGGAAATGGTTCATGGTGTCCACGGCGGTCAGGCCCCCTCCCCGGCGCACGGCAGCGACCGAAGCCCCCACCTTGCGGCGCAGCAGCCCCGGATTCGTCGCCACGACCACCCCGGCCCGCTCCAGAAAGGCCTTCATGAGCGCGGAGACGTCCGCCGAGTAGACGGGAGAACCGAGGATGATACCGTCCGCCTCCACCATCCGGGCAAAACAGTCGTTGAAAAAGTCATCCTTGAAGAGACAGGCCCCCTTGCCTTTGCAGCCGTAGCAGGCGCGGCAGCCGTCCATTGGCTTGCCCGCGAGCTGCACGAGCTCCGTGCGGATACCCTCCGCCTCCAGTTCCTCGAACACGGCCCGGATGATCAGCGCCGTGTTTCCGTCCTTGCGGGCACTGCCGCTGATGCCGATAACCTTCATACATACCTCCCGATTGCCTGCGCCCCGGCAAGGCGTCCGCCGTCTTCGGGGCGTTTGTCCGGCCCCTCCGGTCAGACGCGTTCCAGCAGGGCTGCCGTCTCCACGTGGGGGGTCTGGGGGAAAAGGTCCACGGGCCGCGCCGCCGCAAGACGGTAGGCCGGGGCCAGCCGAGCCACATCACGGGCGAGCGTGGCCGGATTACAGGAAACGCAGACGAGGCGGGCGGGGATGGCGTCCGTAAGCTGGCGGACGACCGTGGCGTCGAGCCCGGCACGGGGCGGGTCCACGACCACCACGTCGGGTTTGGGCCCGACTTTCGCCAGCCGCCCGAGCACTGATCTGGCGTCGCCCTGCTCCACCCGGTAGCCTTCCACGCCCAAGGCCCGGGCGTTGGCGCGGGCGCAGCGCACCGCGCCGGGCATGGCCTCGATGCCCACGACGCGCCCGGCATGACGGGCCATGTAGAGCCCGATGGACCCGACGCCGTAGACGTCCCACAGCACGGGCCCGTCAAACGTGTCCAGCGCGGCAAAACGCTCCGCCTCCGCGTAGAGCAGTTCGGCGGCGGGCGTGTTCACCTGAAAAAAGGCGTTGTGTCCAAGACGCAGGCGGATGTGCCCGATGCGCTCCTCAAGCTGCCCGTCCGCGTAGAGCGTGCGCTCCTTAAGACGGTAACAGAGTCTGCCGTTTACGATCTCTTCCTCCTCATTCTGTGCATGAATGCCACCCAGCATCGTGTACCTGCGAAGCTGGCTTTTCACTCGGGCTGCCAGCTCCTGTGGATGGAAGGGCTTCGCCACATAATCGTCCGCCCCCATAGAA
>OFFP01001969.1_pt1 | contig 12850 bp, 12 predicted proteins | sample 1521431 | NCBI WGS metagenome assembly OFFP01 (sample SAMEA3504104, study PRJEB24116) | mouse gut metagenome | biome: mouse gut; feature: mouse-associated habitat; material: faeces | place: Denmark | collected 2011 | reverse complement strand
TGACGGGACAGTGAGCGACTACTATGACAAGCTGGAGGACCTGGAACGGCGGGTGGACGGGCGCTTTTTCAAGTGCCATCGCAGTTTCCTGGTCAATCTTGACTATGTGCGCGGGTGCCAGGACGGGCAGGTCCTGCTATTTCAGGGGGAACGTATCCCCGCCTCCCGGCTGCGGGAGCGGGAGCTGACCCGGGCTCTTTTGTGCCATATGAAAGAGAGGAGGAGCTGATATGGACTGGTTCGCTCTGCTTCTGGACAGCCTCTGCCTCATTGTGGGACATGGGGTGATGCACATGGTCTTTATCGGCCGCCTAACCGGGAAAAAGCAGCAGCCGTGGTACTTTGTGGCTTACCTTCTCCTCCTCGGCGCTGTCCAGCTTGTCTCAATCCGGCTTTCCCTCAGCGGGACGCTCTCCGTTGCTGTTGGTGTGCTGGCACTCTATGCAATCAGCCGCTTTGGGATGGGAAACGGGCAATCCGTGTCCTGGCTGGCCGCCGTGCTGGCCTTCTACGTCTCCCAGCTCTCCTTTGGCATTATCAACTCCGTGGAGGCGGCGCTCTTTCCCCGCTTTATCGGAAGCCCGCTGTTGTATCTGCTGCTTTTGGCGGCGCAGATTCTCTTTCTGGTGCTGTGCGCCGGCTGCTATCACGCCGTGCTGAAGCTGCTGGCCTGGACGGAGGACGGCCAGACGCCCTATATCGGACTTCTGCTGTTTCCCGGACTGTTTTTCTTTGCCGCGGAGCTGTATATTCTCGAAACCGCCTACAGCTTTTTTGCCCCCATGGTTTCTCTGGAGGAGGTGGGAAAGCACAGTACGCTGCTGCTCCTGCAGGTTATGGGGCTGGCGGCGCTGCTGTGTACCCTGTACGCCTACCGCCAGCTCTGCCAGGGGTTTCAGGCCCAGGCGGAGCTGCAATCGCTGACCCAGGCGGCCCATGAGCAAAAGGTTTATATTGCGGAGGCCCAGGCGCGCTACGAGCAGACGAAATCCTTTCGCCACGACATCAAAAACCATCTATCCGTCCTGGACGGCCTGCTCCGGAGCGGGAAGCTGGAGGAGGGCAGGGAGTATCTGAAAAAGCTGGAGGCCGTCTCGGAGTCTCTGTCCTTCCCCTATCAGACCGGCAACCCGGTGGTGGATATTCTGTTGGGGGAGAAGCTGGGACTGGCGAAGGAGATCGCGGCGGAGGTGTCCCTGGTCCTGCCCAAGCCCTGCGGGATCGACGATTTTGACCTGTGTGTGCTCTTCGCCAACGCCCTGGACAACGCCATTGCCGCCTGTCGGGCCAATGATGGGGCCAAGGCCATCCGCATTAGCGGGAAGCAGCAGGGAGATTTCTACATGCTGACCTTTGAGAATACCTGCTTGGATGGACCACTGCCCCCGGCGGGGACCGGACTTTCCAACATCAAAGCGGTGGCGGAAAAGTACCACGGGGCGCTATTGACGGAGAAAAACGGACGGCAGTATTATCTGAGTGTGTTGCTGAATATTTCGCCCTGTAATTCTTAATTTAAGGGGGATCATTTATGCGTCATGTGTATGTTCGTGGAATGATTAGCGCAATCTGGCTGATCGTAGCGGCTGCAAGTGGTGTATCTGGTAAACCAAAGGACGCTGCCCGCTACGCTGTTCTGTGCATTTTGTTTTTGTATTCCACATATACAGCTTGGAAAAAGGCAAAAAAAGACGGCAAGAAGAAGGAAATTGATGATGGAAACGATACTTTATGTTGAAGATGATCTGAGTCTGATTGATGGCCTGGAATACACACTGGAAACCAACGGTTATTCGGTTGACAACGCCCGGACGGTCAAGCAGGCGCTGGCATTATTCAATAGCAAATCCTATCATCTGCTTCTGCTGGATGTTACCCTGCCGGATGGCAGCGGATTTGAAATCTGTAAAGAAGTACGGAAAAGCTCTTCCGTTCCGATCATCTTTTTAACCGCTTCCGATCAGGAAATCAGTATTGTGAAGGGCCTGGATATGGGCGGAGACGACTATATCACCAAACCGTTTAAGCTCAACGAACTGCTGTCGAGAATCAAGGCGCTGCTCCGCCGCTCTGCCGGATTTTTTCAATCGGTGTTTTTAGAGGCAAACGGTATAAAAGTGGATCTGATGGAACGTCTCGTCTGGAAGAACGGCGTTTTGCTGGACCTCCCCCTGGTCGAATATAAGCTGCTCTGCCTGTTGATGCGCAACCCAAACCATCTGCTGACACGGGAAACTATTTTAGATAGCCTTTGGGACGGAGCCGGCAATTATGTAGATGATAATACTCTTTCCGTCTATGTACGCCGTCTGCGAAACAAAATTGAAGAAACGCCTAACGCTCCCCAGCATCTGCTGACAGAGCGTGGGATTGGATATAAGTGGGTTGTGGAGTGAAAAAACGCTATGCGGAATTTAGGAAAAGAAGCTAAAACGCTATTGCTTGGAATCACCATTGTGTGCGTCCTGTCCCTCCTGTTTGCTTTCGGTATTTCCTCTGTCCTGACAAAAATTTTTCAAAGCAGTTTGGTGAACCATGACTACGGTGTGGCCGGGTATCTTTTGAACCATGATGATGGGTTTGTCCTCTCCGCCTTTACTGATGAAAAGGGTGAAGAGGACATTCTTTGCGGTCTCAATGCGCTGTCTTTACTTGGGTATCATGAAGCCGCTCCTATCAGATTACTCCCGGCAGTTTCCGCATACCGGAATAAAGTCCTGTTGTTTCTGTGTGGTCTTTTGCTTTTTGTTTTTGCTGCAATCTACGTTTTCTTATTTTTGTATTTACGCAGGCAGCGCAAAGCGGTTTGGGATGCTGGGCGGGCAATTCAAGAATTTCTTGATGGAAATACCGCGTCGCGGATTGAGTGTGAGCAGACCGGCGGCTGGTACAGCTTGTTCCATCAGGTGAATGAACTGTCTGCCATCCTCTCCGCCCATGCGGAAAAGGAGCGGCAGACGAAAGAATTTTTACAGGGGATGATCTCCGATGTATCGCATCAACTCAAAACGCCACTCTCCGCTTTGAAGATGTATCAGGAAATTATCGGCAGTCATACCGCTGATCCGGAGGCTGTCATTGGCTTTTCTCAAAAGTCTCTGCGCGAAATCGAACGAATGGAGGCGGTGGTCTATACGCTTCTGAAATTAGCGCGCCTGGATGCAGGCATGATTCAGATGCAGAAAGTGCCGGAAAATATTGATACGCTTATGCAGGATGTTCTGGAGCGGTTTGAGGTTCGCGCAGAGCAGGAGGGCAAAGTTATAACGCTGTCAGGAAACAGGGACGTGTCTCTTTCCTGTGACGCTCTGTGGATTTCAGAAGCAGTTGGTAACATTGTCAAGAACGCTTTAGATCATACCGGATCAGGCGGCCGCATCAACATTTCCTGGGAGCAAGGCGCTATTATTACAAAAATCGTAATAGAGGACAATGGGACGGGGATTTGCCCGGAAGATCTGTATAACATTTTCAAGCGATTTTACCGCAGCCGCTTTTCGCAGGATACACAGGGCATTGGATTGGGGCTTTCGTTGGCAAAGGCCGTCGTGGAGCTTCATGGAGGAACGATTTCTGTGGCGAGCAGGCTCCATACCGGAACTGCATTTACCCTCAGCTTTTTCCATCTTACAAATGAGTAAGATAGAAGTCACTTGAAAGTAAGCTGGAGGGGGTATGATGGAACCGTAAGGAGGTACTTGCCATGAATATTCTTGAAGTACAAAATCTGTGTAAAACCTATGGGTCAGGAGAAGCGGAGGTCAACGCCTTGAATCAGGTCTCCTTCTCCGTCCGTAAAGGGGAATTTATCGCCATCATCGGGGAATCCGGCTCAGGCAAAAGTACATTGCTGAACATTGTGGGCGGGCTTGACAATCCCACGTCGGGCAAAGTCTGGATCGATGGGAAAGATGTGTTCTCCATGTCCGAGAAGAAGCTGACCATTTTCCGGCGGCAGCACATCGGATTTATCTTTCAGTCCTTTAATCTGATTCCGGAACTGAACGTGGAGCAGAATCTGACTTTCCCGCTCCTCCTGGACTACAAAACCCCGGATCAGAAATTTGTGGATGAATTGCTGCATGTGCTGGGATTGACAGAGCGCCGGAAGCATCTGCCCAGTCAGCTTTCCGGCGGCCAGCAGCAGCGCGTGGCGATTGGCCGGGCGCTCGTTACCCGTCCGGCCTTGATTATGGCCGATGAACCCACAGGAAATCTGGACAGTAAAAACAGCCAAGAAGTCATTGCGCTTTTGCAATCTATGTCGGTCAAATATCAGCAGACGATTCTGATGATTACCCACAACGAAAATCATGCGGGCGCCGCGGACCGCGTTTTCCGTATGGCGGACGGCATTTTGAAAGACCTGGGGGGTACCCGGCAGTGAAAAGCTATCTTGCCCTTGTCCCCCAATATGAGCGGGTACATCGAAAGAGCAGCAGGATGTCCGTTCTCTGCATTGTTTTCTCGGTGCTGCTTGTAACAGCCATCTTCAGCATGGCGGATATGGCGCTCCGCGCGCAAAAGAGCTATTTTATCAAGACCAATGGAGAGTATCATGCCAGTGTGACCGGCATCAGCGAGGAAACCGCCGAACTGATTGGCGCACGGCTTGATGTGGCCGTCTGCGGCTGGACCTATCAGGGGAGCACAGGAATAATCGACTCCAAAACGGTCAGTTTTGCCGGCGCCAGCGAGGACGCTTTCTCCATTTTGACAGAGATGGAGCTGCAAAGCGGGACATACCCTGCCCGGCCTGATGAAGCCCTGCTCAATCAGACGGCATTGGAGCAGCTGGGGCTGTCGGTTGGTGATACGGTCACGGTTGCTCTATCAGATGGCAGGTCAAAGACTTACCATGTGACCGGGGTGCTGCGGGATATGGGCAGCCTGCTCAAAGCGGACGTGTATGGCATGGTAATGAATGAGGACGGATTTCGGGAGATTGCGGATGAAAATGCCATAGACGGAACGACTTTTCGCATTCAATTCAAGCCCGGAGTCAATATCCGTTCCGCTATACGGGAAATCCGGGACACCTATGGCCTCTCTGACCGCCAGGTGGCGGAGAATACAGCTCTGCTTGGCCTGATGGGGCAAAGCGAAAACAGCACTATGCAGTCTCTTTATATTGTGGCGACATTCCTGATTCTGCTGGTGTTGATCGCGGGAACGGTGATGATTGCCGCCAGCTTTAACACGAATGTTTTGGAGCGGGTCCAGTTTTACGGCCTGCTGCGCTGTCTGGGCGCGGATAAGGGACAGGTGAAGCATTTTGTGATCCGGCAGGGACTGCGGCAAAGCATGAGAGGCGTCCCCATCGGTTTGATTGCCGGTCAGGTTGTAACGTGGTTCGCCTGTTTCCTGCTGAAGTCCGTCAGCGGAGACCGTTTTTCTGAAATTCCCATGTTTCAGTTCAGTATCAGCGGCCTGATAGCTGGGGCGGTTGTTGGTTTCCTGATCGTGATTCTGGCATCTTTGTCGCCGGCAAAGAAAGCGGCGCGTGTGTCGCCCATCACCGCGATCAGTGGCAACACCCAGCTTACAGAACATAAAAAGGCCGCGAATACAAGCTGTCTTCGGGTGGATACCGGCATGGGAATTTTTCATGCGGTGTCCGGCAAAAAGAACCTGTTCCTCATGACCTGCTCCTATGCTATCAGCATTATGATGTTTCTCTCATTCCAGGTGCTGGTCGTTTTCCTGGGCGAAGGAATGCCCGCTCTTACACCATCCGCCGCTGATTTATCTGTAACAATGGGCGGCACAGCCCTGGACAGAACGCTGGTGGAGCAAATCAGCGCCATGGACGGCGTTGAACGGGTATTTGGACGGATGGAGTGCGCGGGTCTTCCGGTTTCGTATGATGGCGGCTATGGGACAATTACACTGGTTTCATACGATGAATCCCAATTACAGTGGGCGAAGGAGGAGTTAAGTCAAGGAAGTGTTTCCTCCGTTCAAGACAACAGTGGCTATGTTTTAGCGGTCTATCAGGACGGCCGGAATTGGACAACCGGCGATACCTTGACAATCAGAACCGCCGCAGTAGAGCGGCAGGTTATCATAGCCGGAGTGTTGCCTGTCACACACGCAGTCAATGGTGCGGGAAGTTGCGGTTATGTAGTCTGTTCGGAGCAAACCTTTCTTGAATTGGTGGGAGATGTCGGCTATTCGGCGATGGATGTGCAGTTTTCCGGCACAAATGATGATGCTGTAGTCTCCGCAATTCGGAACCTGCTCCCAGCGGACAGCACAGTTTCTGACAAACGCCTGAGCAACTCGGAATCACAGAGCGCCTATTATACAGGAGCGATTTTCATTTATGGTTTCCTAATCATCATTGCTTTCATTACGGTATTCAATATCTTCAACAGCATGAATGCCAGTGTGGCGTCCCGGACAAAGCAGTATGGCATTATGCGCTCCATTGGCATGGGCGCGGATCAGCTCCGCAGGATGATTGCGGCGGAGGCATTCACCTATGCGGTTCTCGGCTGCGTGGCAGGCTGTATTTTGGGACTGCCGCTGAATAAGCTGATGTTCCAGTTTTTGATTGCGGAAAAATGGGGAACCGGGTGGACAATCCCTGTAGGTTCGCTTTTAATCATTGTTTTGACATGCCTCGCGTCGGCGGGAATTGCAATCAGACGTCCAATCAAGCAGATCAGCAGTATGGCTATCGTGGACACCATTAAATTGCAGCAGTAATAAAATACCGAAGGGCAGCGGTTTTTTGCCGCTCCCTTCGGCATTTCCTTTACATCAGGGCAGCACACGCTGTCCGGATGCTTCTATGGCCGTCATTTTATTTTTCAAAATTTTGAGCACTTCGGACATTTCTGTGACATTTGCGTTTTACAATGACCTCACCAAAGGAAGCGAGGTGCGGTTTATGCGAAAAATTCTGCTGGTTGACGACAACAGCGCCATCGCACAAGAACTGGCAAAGCTGTTGAAACGCAGAGGTTATGGGGTGCAAATAGCGGCTACCGTGGCTGGGGCCAAGGAGGTCATTGAAAAGGAGCCGCCTCTTTTTATCAGCTCCGATCTTGATTTGCCGGATGGCTCCGGCCTGGAGCTGTTGGACATGGTTCGGGCCGCTGACGCTGATCTTCCATTCCTAATTGCATCCTGCCACGCCTCAAGCCACTATGAAGCGGAGGCTGTGCGGCGGGGCGTCACGCTTTGTCTGGATAAAACGAGAATCAATTTCGTAGCGGACAAGCTGATCGAATACGCCTACCGGCAATCGTGCGGGGAGGCGCAGCCAGACTTTCACAAGCTGCTGTATGTTCATGCCGATACCGCTGATACCAGTAACGGACTGCGATCCGGGGTATTGAGCGCGGCTATGCTTCAAAAAGGATTCTATATTGTGACCGCAGAGACGTTGGTCGGCGCAAATGACCTGCTGCTGGAGGATGACAATATTGAGTTGATCCTGTGCGACACAACTTTGCCCGATGGGTCAGGGCTTGATCTGCTCCACAGCCAGCGGAATTTAGCGGAACGGTATGGGACTCTTGTAAAATCCAGACCGCTCTTTATCCTGACAGACAGCAGGGATCTCGCAACAGAATACCAATACCGGCAGGAGGGCGTCAATGACTATTTGACATCCCCGGTCAACATCCCGGAACTGATTCGACGTATCCGCTATTTTATAGCGCCTCAAGAACAGATACAGGCGGCGGAATGAGGCCGTCAATCGAAAATAAATATTTCTTCGATGGGGGCCTCAACCGCCCTCGAAATATCAATAGCTAATTTCAGAGAGGGATTGTACTGTGCTTTTTCCAGCCGCATGATGGTTTCCCGGCGCACACCTACCTGCGCGGCCAGCTGTTCCTGTGTCAAATCCTTCAGCTGCCGGTACTTTTTTAATCTGCACTCAAACTCGGCCATGTCTTATTCTCCGCCCTCCTCCGTCTGGTCGTCGTGGTCATAGCGGTAAAGCAGATACTCCGGGAGAAAAATGCCCAGGGCCAATGTCAGGGAGAGTACGATAATCGTGGCAATCAGGGTATATTCCAGGCTGCCGAACAACCTCCCCTGACAGAGAATGACCAGCGCAATCAGTGTAATGCTGAACGTGATTTTGTAAGTGTTGAGCTGGGCGCGGGCAACATTCTCGCGGAAGCGTTCATCCATAAAGATCCCGGACATTTTTCCCTCATAGAAAAATCCAAAAAAGCCGAAAAACAGGAAAAACACAAAGGGGAAAACAGCGCCCATGGCGGAGTAGGTCCAGAAACCCGCAAGGCCCAAAAATCCCAGCAGCCCCAGGAACCCCAGCTTGGGATTGACTTTGCGTGTCATGTTTGTCTTTGCGACATTCTTCTTGCTTTTCCCAACGCTGATAAACAGCTGGATAAACAGAGCGAGCGCATAGACGCAAGTGAGGGAGATGGATAAAATCATGGGCAGGTCCTTCGGGGTAAAGGGGTAGCTTCCAAAGTCCATGGGAGCGACCAGGCGGGAATCGTTAAATGTAACAGCGTACCAGACTGAGAGCAGCACAGCCGCAATGCAGAATATCCCGCAGCCAACCCCAATTTTTACCTGATTCTTTTTCATGGTGTACCTCCAATTGACAAGATATATTTATCTCTTTATAGGATGAATATATCACTTCCCTTTCTCCGTGTCAATAAGAAAATGAGAAATATTTATCTCTTTCTATTCCGGGCACTTCGGAGTGACCATTGCAAAACATTTCGTGACATTCAGAGAGCATTTCATAACAAACAGGTGGATGGCTGCTTGCCAGTGCAGGATAGCCGTAGCTGGCGAAGCCAGCGCAGGGGGAGCGCAGCGCCCCCTGGATGGGAATGGAGGCCATGCCGGAATGAGCATCAAGCCCTCCGCAGGAGCCTTCGGAGAACGCAACGCACCGATTTATCGGTGTATAGTTGCGCCCTCACCCGGAGGCGAGGGGTTCAGCAAGTCTCCCGTCCAGCCGTTTCCCTCCGGTGTTCTATCAGCATCCCCAGCTTTTTCTGCGCCGCCTCGCCGTGGAACAGGAAGGTCAGCAGTTCCATCACATCATCGTCGGTCAGCAGGGACGGTTCCCGGATGAAGGTCTCCAGCATACCGCCGCGGGTGCAGAGGCGATGCGTCCGCTCCGCTCTTGTCAGCCTTGCCATCTCATGGGCGAGAGCCTTTTCATCATTGGCGGCTTTGCGAAGATGCCGCTCCGCCTTGTCACGCTCCTGCCGGAGTTTGTCCAGTTTGTCGCTCATGGGGTAGTCCTCCTCTTTGATTTTGGGCAAAAGAAAAGCGCCCAACTTTTTACGGTTGAGCGCCTTGTGCCTGCTATCATTCCTCATCTCCATACGGGACAGCTTCTTCGGCTACCATTCCCAACGGAGTATTATCCACCATGTCTTGATAATTCACAACTTTGTGTTCGGGGACAGGTTCAGTCGGACTGACCAGCCCGAAATATTTTTCAAAAAACGCTTTTAGCTTATCAATCACGGTCAGTTTTTTCTTATCGCGGGAGCCACCGCCGCCGAAACGGGAAACAGGCGGCAGCAGTCGGTCAACATCTGTACCGGTCGTTTTGAGAATGCCATCCCGGAAAGCGTTCTCAACAAACTTTCTGGTTTCTTCCGGCTTCAGTTTTTCCTCCTGGATTAAAGCCTGAATATCAACCTCCCGCTGCTCCCTGACAAAGCGCTGCCAGTCTGCGTTGACATCGGTGCTTGTATTGATCGTTGCAATGAAATTCTCAATCAGTTCCTTTTTAGACCTGAGCTGCAAACTGGACTTGATCGCCTTATCAATCGCCACCAGGATTTCTTTATCCTTGCAATTCCCATCGTGATACTTTGCCACCAGCATGAGGATAAAATGCCCCTTATCTGTTACAACGACAGCGTGTTCTGTGGTATAGTAATCACCTGTTGCGTAACAAACATTTCCGCATAACGCCCCCTGACGCCCTATGAGAGATTTCTCGCCCTGTTGATTTGCCAGTTTGACATAACCGCGTAAGCCATTACCGCCATAACAAGGCACAGAATATACGGAAGTTTTTTCCGAAAAAATCTCATGTGCAGGAATTGCTTTTCCTGCCTTGAGAGAACACACTTCTCCGAGTGTCCGCCACTGGCAATCACAAATCCCCTCGTAGACACCAAAGGTCAGCAACTTATCCCGATAGTATTCATACTGTTTCTTTCTCGCTGTAAGCTCCGCTGTAAGCTCCGCTGTAAGCTCCGCTGTAAGCTCCGTGAAATTGTCAAGAATCTTGACAATTTCACTCTGCACCTCCAAAGGAGGTACAGGGATAGTTACCGCTTTTAGCGTGTCTGGTGTAACTTCCATTACCTTTGTTCCGTGAACAAGTTTCCTTTTTTGCGTGGCAAACATTTGAGTGTGAAAGTAGTAGACCAGATACTTTGCATTCTGATTATGATGAATGATTGCCGTGTGTCCGCTGACCGCAACCGCCTCATCGCCTAACCAAGCTACACATTTGCATATGTCTTCGATATTTTCACTTGTAACAGCCATAACAATATCATTGGGATAAGCCAGTTTTTGCTTTTTGGCGCAATCCTCACTGATAAAAGTAAAAGTTTTACCAGCAAACAGGCCGTATCTGGTATAGATTTGTCCATAGTGAATACAGGGAACTCCATCTGAGCGGAAATCTTTCTTTTGAAGATTTCCGCCTCTTGATATTGTTGCAATTTCTCCCAGATTTTTATATTCCACCCCGTTCGGGCAAAGTTCCGCAATCAATTCTTCCAATCTGCTCATTCTGTATCACCGCCCTTTTCCAGCATCCGTTTTACTTCCCGGTCAAAGTCCGATGTGATCTTTTGCGTCCTGTTGAAAGCGGCATATTCCTCCTCTGCCTTAGCCTTTGCTTTCTGGCCAGAAATTCGGCCCTTATCAGGGAGAATGTCATACCGCCGGAAAGCAAGAAACTCGTTGATGCTTGCGGCAAATTCCTCCATAGTGAAGGTATTTTCTCGTTCAATCATGTCTTCGATGTAATCAAAATAGCCCGTCACCGCCCGCTCCAACTGGCGAATCTGCTTTTCATTCAGATAATTTTTTGCAATCGAAACATCGGATTTCAAAATCCGTCCGTCTGGTGCGTGTTTCCAGGTGGTCAGTCCCATGTTTTCCTTGTGGCGGTCGGCATGAGTGTAGACGATTTCTGCGGCAGTCTGGCCTGTAATGGCATAGTGGAATTTATTTTGCACCATAGCGTAAAATGTATGAGTGATTTCCGCATCGCTGTCATAGTCAATACTACACTCCGCAAAAATATCAGTGACCTGTTGCCAAATGCGGCGTTCACTGGCCCGGATGGAGCGGACGCGCTCCAGCAATTCACGGAAATAGTCCTTGCCAAAGGCCGTCTTACCCTGCTTCAGCCGCTCATCATCCAGTGCAAAACCCTTTGTCATGTATTCTTTCAGGATTCCCGTGGCCCAGATACGGAAATGGGTTGCCCGGCGGGAGTTCACCCGATAGCCAACAGAAATAATGGCGTCAAGATTGTAAAATTGAGCCTCCCTTGTCTGCGTCTTCCCAGACATAGCCCCATGCTGAGTGGTTATTTCCATTTTGGAAACAACCACTTTTTCGTTTAGCTCACCTTCCTCAAAAATATTTTTAAGATGCTTGCTGATGGCAGGAACCTTCACCCCAAATAATTCCGCCATTGCACTTTGCGTCAGCCAGATGGTTTCATCTTTAATTACCGCATTGACAGATACATCCTCGTCTGCCGCCCGGTACATCAAGAATTCAAATTCCTGGTTCATATACTTACCTCAGTTCTTTCTCAACGGTTCTTCCGTCTTTGATGAAAATGTACCTGCGCAGATTGTGAACACGCGTGTTCGTAATCAACCCACCTCGATTTCCGCGATGATCTTGTCAATTTCATCCCGCAACACCTGTTCCCGCGCTACGATTTCCCGTATCTCCGCATTGAGCTTTACAATGTTGATGACCTCTCTGGTGTCCTCGGCCTCTACATAGGTGGAAACAGACAGATTATAATTGTTTCCGGCGATCTCGTCATAAGGAACACAGCGGGCAAAATAATCCACATCTGCGCGGGAAACGAACTCCGCAACGATTTTCGCGATGTTCTCCTCTGTCAGCCTGTTGTTGTTTGTGACCTTCACGCACTCGCCGGAAGCATCAATGAACAGAGTGCGGTTATCGGATTTGCTGCGCTTCAAAACCATGATGCAGGTAGCAATGGAAGTTCCAAAGAACAGGTTGCTGGGAAGCTGGATAATGCAGTCGATAAAGTTGTTGTCAATCAGGTATTGGCGGATTTTCTTCTCGGCCCCGCCACGGTACATAATGCCGGGAAAACAGACGATTGCCGCTGTTCCGCTGGTGGCAAGCCACGCCAGAGAGTGCATGATAAAGGCAAGGTCAGCCTTGGATTTCGGAGCCAGCACTCCAGCAGGAGAGAAGCGAGGGTCATTGATCAGAACCGGGTTATCATCGCCCTCCCATTTGATAGAATACGGAGGATTGGAAACGATCACCTCAAACGGTTCGTCATCCCAATGCTGCGGAGACACCAGCGTATCTTCGTGGGCAATATCAAACTTGTCAAAGTCAATATCATGCAGGAACATGTTGATACGGCAAAGGTTATATGTAGTCAAGTTGATCTCCTGACCATAAAAGCCCTGCCGCACATTTTCTTTACCGAGTATCTTCGCCGCTTTCAGGAGCAAAGAGCCGGAACCGCAGGCAGGGTCATATACCTTGTTGACCTCCGTTTTTCCGGCAACTGCGATCCTGGTCAGCAGTTCCGAAACCTCCTGCGGCGTAAAAAATTCACCGCCGCTTTTCC
>OFFP01001965.1_pt1 | contig 12864 bp, 11 predicted proteins | sample 1521431 | NCBI WGS metagenome assembly OFFP01 (sample SAMEA3504104, study PRJEB24116) | mouse gut metagenome | biome: mouse gut; feature: mouse-associated habitat; material: faeces | place: Denmark | collected 2011 | reverse complement strand
GGAGTAGTGCTTTACAGCATTTGGGGAATCTGTGTGATCGCGGAATGGATTGTTAATGCTGTACTTTTACAGTGTGAGGACATTTTAAAACGTGTAGTTATGGGATTTGTGGCAGCGGTAGTGAATCTTATTCTGGTTGCCATCGTTTTTATGATTCCTGTTTTGCTTCAGGTAAACGCATAGAAGGATAGAGATGGAGGAAAAGAAATGAAGGAACGATTCAAAAAGATTTCAGCAGGGCTGCTTATCATCCTGCTGTCTCTGGTGGGATTATGGGAGTATATGCAGCTGTATCTGTATTTTGATATCCCTCAGGCGGTAGTGCTTCTGCCGGCTGCCGGAGCATTATCAGCGATTTTTCTCAAAAAGCTGGGTTGGGTGGTGCCAGGTGCTGCCATACTGATCTGCATTGTGTACCAGATGGTAGAGAAAAGATCCAGCTCCGTGGGCATCGTGGAAACCTCTAAAATAAAAATAATCCTGTATATTTTACCTGTGGTAATCATCCTTATGCTCCTTGGAATGGCCGGAGGGTTTCTGGTGAGGGTGCTGATTCGGAGAAAAAGGCCTCTGGCTGTGGGGATTCTTTGCGGTCTGTTGGGAGTACTCATTACTTTTGGAGGAAGTGTGGTGATGTTCGGAAATCCGCTGTATCCATTTATGGCGAAGGCAGCAGTTGATCGTTATGCGAAAAAATTTGAAAGTGACAGTTATAAGATCAGTGAAGTTTCTGTATACTACAGTTTAGAGGACCTGCAGTATCAGGGGCGTGTGGTGATGAGTGATGGCATTGTTTATGCATTGTATCATGACCGTGGCTCGGGAGAGGTGACAGAGAGCAGCGTGGGAGAATAAAATTTCATTTGCCCAGGAGTTTTGCGGAGTGAAACTCCTGTATTAAAATAATGTAAAAAAAGGAAAATAGTTGAAGATTGACATAATTGTAACATTTATGTAAAATATAACAATAGTATGACAAAATGATACAAGGGTCGAAAGGTCATGCTTTTCCATGTGGTCATGGAGACCAGCTCTTTTGACCTTGCAATACAAAATAATAAAATTTGGAGGAAACGCCGTGGACCATTTGGATATGTTGGAGTATAAGAGCGTTCATATTTTGCGGGAGGCATACAGTGAATTAGGAAATTTATGTATGCTCTGGTCGATTGGAAAGGACAGCACAGTTCTTCTCTGGCTTGCCAGAAAGGCTTTTTTTGGACATGTTCCGATCCCTCTCGTACATGTGGATACCCATTTTAAGATCAAAGAGATGATTGAATACAGAGACCGTCTGGCGGCAGAATGGAATCTGGATATGATTTACGGAGAAAACACTGAGGCGCTGGAGAAAAAGGCTACGTTTCCAGATGGAAATGCCACTCATCTGGAGTGCTGCAAATCGCTGAAAACAGAAGCTTTGACCAATACCCTCAATGCCAGCTGGCCTCGTTACCGTTTTAATCACGGGAAGGGAGTTTACGAAAAGGACGTCAACATTGAACCGTATACCGGCGTGATCGTCGGCGTTCGGGCGGATGAGGAAGGAAGCAGATCCAAGGAGCGATATTTCTCGCCGAGAGATAAAAACAATGACTGGGATGTGGGAGACCAGCCGCCGGAATTCTGGAACCAGTACAAGACCGATTTTGCACCGGGCACCCATGTGCGTGTGCATCCGCTGTTAGACTGGACGGAGCTGGATATCTGGGAATACATCGAGAGAGAAAATATTCCTGTTGTTCCGCTGTATTTCGACCAGGGCAATGGAAAACGTTACCGCTCCCTGGGGTGCGCCCCCTGCACCGGAACGGTAGATTCCACAGCGAAAAATGTTAGAGAGATCATAGAAGAATTGAAAACCGGAAAATTTGCCAATATCGCTGAAAGATCCGGGCGCGCCCAGGATAAAGAGGGAGGCGGCGGTCTGGAAGAACTGCGCAAAGAAGGATACATGTGACAAAGTCTGTCATGCGGCCGGAGCAAATTTATTTGCGACCGGACATATGACAGATAGTGTCAGCATATCAAGAAAAGGATTGGAGCAATTGCGATATGAATAAAAAAGAAGACATGAATATAGTCATTGTCGGTCATGTGGATCACGGTAAGAGCACCCTTATGGGACGCCTGCTGGCAGATACCGGTTCCCTTCCCGAAGGAAAGTTAGAGCAGGTAAAAGAGACCTGCCGCAGAAATGCAAAGCCATTTGAGTACGCATTTCTGCTGGATGCCCTGAAGGACGAGCAGTCCCAGGGGATCACCATTGACACGGCGAGATGTTTTTTTAAGACGGAAAAGAGAGATTACATCATATTAGATGCGCCGGGCCATATCGAATTTTTGAAGAATATGATTACAGGAGCTTCCCGCGCCCAGGCAGCACTACTTATGATCGATGCTAAAGAAGGTGTTCAGGAGAATTCCAGACGGCACGCTTACATGCTGTCTATGCTGGGAATCCAGCAGATCGCGGTGGTGATCAATAAGATGGATCTGGTGGATTACAGCCAGGAAGTATTTGAGAAGGTAAAAAATGAGTATCTTGAATTTTTAAAACAGATTAATATTACACCGAAGTTTGTCCTTCCTGTCAGTTCTTTCCAGGGAGATAATATCGTAAAGCAGAGTGACAAAATGCCATGGTACGATGGAATGTGTATTTTGGAGGTGCTGGATGCCTTTGAATGTGAGGAGGAGCACGACAAGCAGCCATTCCGTATGCCAGTGCAGGACGTGTACAAATTCACCAGAAACGGGGATGACCGGAGAATCGTGGCGGGAACCATCGAGACTGGAACGATCCGCGCCGGGCAGGAGGTTATTTTCTATCCTTCTGGCAAGAAGAGCCATATCAATAAAATCGAGTCATTTAATACCGATCCCATCAAAGAGGGCAAGCCAGGTATGGCCATTGGATTTACGATGAAGGAGCAGATCTATATAACCCGCGGGGAAATGATGGCCATCGCCGGAGAGCCGCAGCCCAAGACGGCATCGCGGATCTCAGCCAACATTTTCTGGCTGGGAAAGAAAGATTTTGTTCCAGGAAGATTATACTACCTGAAGATCGGCGGTGAAAAGGTCAGGGTAGAGGTGGAAGAGGTCAAAGGAGTCATTGATTCCTCCAATCTTTCCTCCACCGACACGAAGCAGGCGGTAGAGAAACATGAGGTGGCAGAGGTTATCCTGAAGACCGATAAGCCGATTGCTTTCGACACGGTAAAGGAGAGCGCCGGCACGAGCCGATTTGTTATTGTGGACAACTATGAGATCGCCGGGGGCGGAATCATAACCGAGGCCCTGGAAGATGAAGAAAGCGACATCAGAAGCAGCGCCATGCTCCGCAATTATAAATGGGAGACCGGTGAGATTAGTCTGGAGTCCAGAATCGAGCATTACGCCCAGAGACCGGAGTTGATCGTGCTGACCGGGGAAATGAATACCGGTAAAAAGGACCTGGCAAAGGCATTGGAAAAAAGCCTTTTGAACAGTGGCAGATATGTGTACTACATGGGAATTGTATCCTACCTGTATGGTGTAGGTGCTGATACGAAGTCAGGTGGAGATGAGGACCACAAAGAGCAGATACGACGTTTTGCCGAAGTGGCAAACCTCATGCTGGATGCCGGGATGATTCTGATCGTCACAGCCACCAGGCTGACCGAAAGTGACCGCAAGATCATGGAGGCGGTGATTCAGGGAGAAATGGATGTTTTCTGGATCGGTGATGAAGTGAGTACAGATATTAAAATGGATATGAAGCTGAAGGACAGTGAGTTTGATTATGAGATAAACATCCGGAAGATCCGGACGCTTCTTAAAGACAAAGGAATCCTGTTCCGCTGATGGAACAGGGAGATGGAGAAAAGGATGGCTTCAGACAATAAAAACGAAAATATTATCTGGCATGACGGAAAGGTATCTTATGAAGACCGGTGCCGGGTCCTGAATCAGAAGGGGATCGTAGTATGGTTTACCGGGCTTTCGGGATCCGGCAAGTCCACGGTGGCAGTGGAGTTAGAGCACATGCTCAACGAAGCCGGAAAGGCAGTTTACCGTCTGGACGGGGACAATATCCGATGCGGAATTAACTCGGATCTTGGATTTAGTGACGAGGACCGCAACGAAAATATCCGTCGTATCAGTGAGATTGCAGCGCTGTTTCAGGACGCGGGAGTGATCACACTGGTATCCTTTATCTCTCCTTTTCGGGCGATGCGTCAGTTCGCCAGAGAGAGAGCAGGTGAGGGGAACTTTATAGAGGTCTACGTAAATACGGATTTTGAGACATGCAAGCAGCGGGATCCGAAGGGATTGTACAAAAAACAGATTCAACAGTTTACGGGAAAGGATTCTGTCTATGAGGAACCGCTGAATCCTCACTTCCCTCTGGTTTTGTGTGCTCCTTTTCTTTAAAAATGGACACTATTGAATGTGCAATGCAGATTTATGAGAGAATATGGGGAGAGAGGCATGAGTAGTTTAGTCAAAAAGCTCAAACGCAAGGTTAAGCGCAGCAAGCGGGAATTTGAGATCGCCAGAGGTGCCAGGGAGAAAAAAGTCTATCGCAGCAATGGCGGGACAATAACAGTTCGGCCGGAGGCATGGGTGATACGGGGCTCGGAAGCCTATGAAGAGGTTTTCCAGCGGGAACAGTCAGATTCTTTTAAGACCAATATAAAGAAGAAGAAAATGTATTCTCTCGTTTCTCAGGCAAAAGACTGGTTTTTGGAATTGCAGCTGCGAAGTGAAAAATATAAGTTTAACAATATGCTGGCAGTGGTAAACCCTTTCGGGGAGGCGCCATTGACAGCTCTTGTGCTGTTTACCACACTTATGGATTACAGCGTGCGCGTTACTGTAGAGGGGGACACCGAGGACACCAGCTTCATATCGGAGTATCCGCCTGCCAAGCGCCACCGCATTCCCATCCTGGGGCTGTATCCGGGACGGAGCACCAATGTAGTTATTGAGCTTCTGGATGAAAACGGTCAGGTGTGTGACAACCGCAGATTTCCTCTTACTACAGAGCCTCTTCCAGAAGACTTAAAGGATATCATATCTGTGAAAAAGAAAAATGACAAGGCGGCATTTAAAAATATATTGATTGCCGGAGGCATTGATATCAAACCCTGCGTGTTTGACAAGGAGGGGCAGATCCGGTACTATCTGCGGAGAAAACCAAAAGGATATGGTATTTTTCCGTTGTCAAAGGGACGTTTTCTATTTATGGAACGGGAAATTTCTGCTCCTTCTTTCACCAATCCCCATTCTGTCCAGATGTATGATATGGATTATCTCGGACGGGTGGGAAGAACCTATCTCGTAAAAAACGGGGCCCATCACACCGTGGAGGAAAAGACACCGGGCGGCAACATTCTGACAGCGGGAAACAGCCTGGAAGAACATTCCGAGGACCTGATCCTGGAATTGAACCGGGAAAATGGGGAGATTGTGCATCAGATCAAGCTGGGAGATCTTTTTGATGAAACCTATCAGGATATGATGGACTGGGCGCATATCAATTCGGCATCCTATGATAAAGAGCAGGATTCCATGCTGGTATCCATGAGAAATATCCATTCTGTGGCATCCTTTGACTGGAGCCGGGATGAAATCCGGTGGCTGTTTGCCGATCCCCGGTTCTGGGAGGGAACAGAGATGGCAGATAAGCTATTAAAGCCTGTGGGCGAGGTGCCGTGGTTTTACCAGCAGCACGCCGTATTCGAGGTGGAGTTGGAGGAAAAGAAACCGGATATCAAGCACATCATGGTCTTTGACAATCACTGGCACAAACGCCGGAAAGTCAAATTCTTTGACAAAGATAAATTAAGTTATATCAGCTTTTATGAGATCAATGAAAAAGAAAAAACGGTGAAATTGTATAAGCGTTTTCCCTGTCCCAAGTCCAAGATCCGCTCCAATGCCATTTTTGATAAAGAAACCAGGCATCTTTACGCCATGGCGGGATTTCTGGTGCCTGAGATAGAGGAAAATCTCGGTTTGATCCGTGAATATGATTTTGATTCCATGGAAGTACTCAGTGAATATTATGTAAAGCCAGGCTTTTTCCGGGCTCATGAATTTTTGCCGGATATGGTGTCCCTGTCAAAGACACTGGTGAAAAATACGGATTATCTGGGCGGGGATCTGAAACGTCCCCAGCGGTTGACAGAGGATGAGGTGGAAAGTCTGGATTTCCAGGAGGCGCCAGGTGTAAAGGATTCTTCTGTATTTTACCGGATGCAGGAAGACCTTCTCTATATTCATGAGATGGACCACGCCATCGGGGCGGTTTATCTCCGGGGGAATGAAGGGGTCTGGAAGGTGGATTTTTCAGATACCTGGCAGACCATGAAGACCTTTGAGGATGCGGATTACCGGATCGCCATGTGGCTGGACCAGCTTCCTCTGGATCAGTATGAGTTATATATTCTCCTCCATGGGGAGTTACAGAATACAGGTAAAAAGCTCACGAAGCAAAAATAGATTTCTGGCGATAATACCCTTTAACTGCCATCGGGGGACCGGGGTTTTCAGGAAACCGGTTTCGATGGTGATAGAGTGTATTTTTTTCTCATAGACGCACCAGTCGCCAAAGCCTCCGGCGGGACGGGTGTCTTTGGTGTTTTCCACGAGGCGGTATCCGGTCACCCGGTGGGTGACAGCAGCCATCGTGGTGATCTGGCTTTTCAGGGAGCCATGAACATCGTAGTCATAGTAGATGAGATTGCCACGGGAGTGATAGTGTATGATGCCCAATGGATTGGTAAGCCCATTTACGAATTCCATCAGACACCGGGTCTCCTGCTGGTCACCGGCAGTTACCCCGGGATTTCTTTTTGCACGGTCGGGAGATTGGCCGAAACCACAGGGGAAATTTCGGTTCAGATCCACACCCCGTCCATTTTCTTTCCAGGTTTTCGCTTCGGTGGACATGGAGATACATACGCCGTCTGGATTTGTCATCGGGAGAAAAATCACGCAGATCTCTTTCCAGAGTTCCCGGTAACAGCCTTCGTAATGTTCCAGATAATATTCCATTGTTTTTAAGAGAAGAGCGGTATTGATGTATTCCCTGCCGTGGATGGAGGCGGTTATGACAAATTGGCCCGGCGCCTCGGAAGATCCCAGGCTGCAGGCATAAATCTGGCGTTTGCCATGGGTGATACCCAGGGATTTTACCTGAAAATATTCTGGCGGATACTGTTTTTCCAGCTCACGGATACGTTTTTCCATCGTCGTATAAGTATAGAGAGAATTTTTTTTCATGGATTACCTCACTTCTGCGCTGCCTTTGCCCATAACGCAATGTAAGCTCCGGCTGCTTTTCCTAACGCAGCTCTGCCGCTGTGTTAATATGATAGGATATTTTATGCCAGAGTTTTATGATTTATGAGCTTTGCTGTGAGGTGGGAAAAAAAGCAGACAGTACAAAGAGGAAGCAGGTTTCCGTAACAGCAGGTAAATTCACACATAAGAAATACGCCGGTGAGAGGGGCGCCAAGAGCTGTGGTGAAAAAACCGGACATGCCGCCCAGAAGAAAGCAGGCGGGAGAAAAGCCGGTTCCAGGAAACAGAGAACACAGAGCGAGTCCATAGAGCTGACCGATACAGGCGCCCACGGTCAGCAGGGGAAATATAGTCCCGCCGGGCAGCCCGGAGCCGGAGGAGATCATCGAGAAGAGATATTTTCCAAAAAGAAGCAGCAAAAGGGTGGTATAGGAAGTGGCTGGCGTCTTGAGAAGGGCGAGCATATTATTTCCAGATCCTGTGATGGCAGGGAAAAAATAACACATCACACCAGCTAAAAGAAAGAGAATACTCCACAACAGCCCATTGATGCGCTTATTATATTTTGAAAGCATTTTTGCATATCGTTTTAGGGAAAAGGCATAATATTTTCCAGCAACACCTGAAAGAATACCCAGCAGGGCCAGCGCGGGATAATAGTAATACTGCTGCATTGGAATGATGGTATCCAGGATGGGAGAGGTTCCAAAGAACAGATGACCGACCAAAAAAGCGGACAAAGAGCCGACAGCGATCGTCAGTACAGAGACCGTTTTATGTCTCGGAAATTTTTCAAGGGTGAACATAAGGCCGGATACTGGGGCACAAAAAAGTGCAGACAGCCCGGCTCCAGCGCCGGTACAATAGTATTCTGTGGAGGAGAGACGCGGCTGGTGGTGGCGGCCAAAAGACTGCAGGTAACGATAAATTCCTTTTCCAGACATGGTTCCGATCTCAACGGCAGAGCCGGTTTTTCCCAGAGAAAAGCCCGCGAGGATACACAGGGGAGCAGAGGTCAGTTTTACGAGAAGCACAGACCACCATCTGGCATCGGTAACACCCTGGGCTTCCTCGATGGAATGGGTAATGCCGCCGCCCTCCGCCTTTGGTTCCAGGCAGATGCTCCAGTATACAAAACGGGACAGGAGTAACAACCCTGCGCCCCAGGCGGCGGGATAGAGAAAGCTGCCATTGTGGAGAGAGGGAATGATCTTGTGATTCAGGGTGTTGTCACAGAGGCTCATGAAAAAACGGTACAGACATATGATAAGACCGGAAAAAATACCTGTGACAAACCCTGCGGATATTCTTTGAATTATGTATTTCTTTTGTTTCATATAAATCTCCAAGTTGCGTATTTATTACTTCAATGATATCATAAAATCAGTAGAATGTAAATAATGGGAAAGGATGGTACATTATGTCAGCCGCCGGAATTATATGTGAGTATAATCCCTTTCATGAGGGACATCAGTTTCATATACAGCAGGTACGTGAGAAGACCGGAGCAGACACGGTGGTGGCACTGCTGAACGGTGACTTTGTCCAGCGGGGGGAGCCAGCCATTGTGGACAAATACATCCGTACCCGCATGGCGCTGGAGGGAGGCGCGGATATGGTGTTTGAACTTCCGGTGCGTTATGGCTTGTCCAGTGCGGAGGATTTTGCCAGAGGAGGAATACTGGCTCTGGATACCCTGTCTTTTATAGATTTTTACTGTTTTGGCAGTGAAGGGGTCCTCCAGGAGAAACTGGAACAGGCCGGACACGATCTGGCGGAGGAACCGGAACATTATAAAAAACAGCTTGGTCACTATCTCCGTGAGGGATATTCTTTTCCGGCGGCAAGAGAACGGGCATACTCCGATTGTGCGGAGTTGACAGAGGAAGAGAGAGGGCAGCTGTTTATGCCAAATAACACGCTGGGGATCGAATATATCAAGGCAGCTCTTCGGATGGGATCTTCCATGAAACCTGTGGTGATAAGAAGACAGGGGATGGGCTATCATGAAGAACTGTGCGGGCAGCAGGAGGGACAGGGTTTTTTATCAGCAACGGCAGTGCGCGGCCAGATACGGAAAGGAAATTTTGTCGGCCTGACAGAAGGAGCGGTGGAACTGTTAAAGAAAGCGCCCTGTTTTCTGTGTTCCGGGGATTTCTGGCAGATGTGTTCTTTTGCCATCCGGGACAGATGGGACAGGCTGGAAGATATAAAAGATCTATCTGATGAATTGGCGAACTCTTTTCGCAAAAACTGGTATGAGGCGGTGTCGCTGGATGATTTTGTGAACCGCTGCAAGACGAAAAATATAACGATGGCGAGAGTTAAACGGTGTGTGTTCCAGACCCTTTTGGGAATCAAAAAGGAATCTTGCAGTGAGGAAAGTCTTCCCTATATCCGCCTGCTGGGAATGCGGCGCAGAGCGGCAACGAATCTCAAAAGCGTAAAGAAAACGAAGGTGTTGGGCAGGTTGGCCAGAGATATGGAGGAGCTGGACGACAGAGGCAGGAATAAGCTATTGCAGGATATCAAGGCGGCAGATCTTTACCGCACTGCGGCAATGGCGGTAAGCGGGAAGAAGCTGCCGGAAGAGTTTCGCCGACAGGTGATCCTTGTGGATTAGAGGATTAACTATTGGCTGGGCGGCGCCACTCTCCGGCGTGTCACTGGACTGTGGTGCAGAATAACAGAGTTTAAACTCATACCATAAAACCCGAAGGAGGGAACAGTATGGAGAAACGGTTGAAACTATATTTAGAATTTTACCGGAGTGCAGCTGAGGGGGAGATCGATATCGGGGAAAGGGAGTCCTTTCGCCGGGAGATGCTGGTTCAGATACAGTTTTTCCAGCATGAGAGACTTATTCATCTGATCGTGACGGTGCTTTTTGCACTGCTGGCGGTCATCACGATCCTGGCAAGCCTGATTATACAGGAACCGGCAGTACTTCTTCTGTGCCTGATGTTTATTGTGCTTTTGATTCCCTACATACGGCATTATTATATTTTGGAAAATGGGGTGCAGAAGCTGTATGAGTATTATGACCGGATTGAATTATGAGTAAAGCCTAAGTATATGCCGGGTGAAAGATATTAGATCGTCTCAAAATGTTTGCATTATTTGACAGTAGAATCTCCTTGTACTATCATGAGAGTGAAAATGGTTTCAAGGAGGCTGGCATGAGAAGAGGGACGGAGAGTGAACTCACTGTAATTACAAGGGCAAAGGAATTAGCTCAGTACATATTAACGGTTACGGATAAATCTCCGAAAAAGTTTCGTTTTACACTGACCAGCAGACTGCAGAATTATTCTCTGTCTGTGATCGAATCTCTGTACAAAGCCAATCATGTATTTTTAGGCAGTTCATCGCAGAGAGACCTTCAGTTTGAAAAGAGACTTACACTACAGCACGAGGCGATGACACAGCTCCGTCTTCTGTCATATCTTTCCATGGTGGCGAGAGAATGCCAGTGCATTCTTCCAAGACAGCAGGCGCAGATATCCTCAAAGGTTATGGAAACCCAGCGGCTATTGTATGCCTGGATGAAGAGTGATGAAGCCAGAAAGTAACACTGGGATCCGGTTGAAGATGATTGGTGGCTCCGGTCCCCGGGCAACAATAGTAATAACGCTTCCAACGTGAATAACAATGGAAATGTCAATACGAATGGAAACAATGTCAACAACAATAATAACGCCGCCCGGCCGGATTTGTGTGTACAACATTGCCTGAAATTATTTCCGGGGGGAAATAATCCGTGCACTCATGCAAAGGAACCGGATTCCATCCCGTAAGGGAAAACATATGCTGCCGGAAAACAGGACGGAATCTTCCTTTCTGGATTTTGGGAAATTTATTTATTGGATTTCTCCCGGCAGCCTGTATGATAAGGGGTATATCCGATGGAAGAATATGAACGGGTCTATTGTTATGAAAGTCTGTACCAGGCACATAAACTGGCGAGAAGAGGGAAACAGAACACCAGAGAGGTAATTCTATATGAAATGAGGCTGTCGGAGCATATCGAACGCCTGAGCTATCATATAAAAGGACATACATACCGTATCCAGGGGTACCGCAAATTCCGCATCTATGATCCCAAAGAAAGAGAGATCCAGGCACTTTGTTATGGGGACCGGATCGTCCAGCACAGTTTATGTGACAACGTTCTGGGACCATACCTGGAAAAGCATCTGATCTATGACAACAGTGCATGCCGAAAGGGAAAGGGAACGCATTTTGCCCTTGGCAGACTGACGGGTTTTCTGAGAGAATATAATAGAAAATATGGAGAAAAGGGGTATATACTCAAATGCGATGTAAAAAAGTACTTTGACTCCATCGACCATATTGTCTTAAAAGAAGGGATAAGCAGAATGGCTTTGTCAGAAGACGTGAAATGGCTGCTGGAGACGATTGTGGACAGTTATGAATGCGAACCGGGGAGGGGTCTGCCCATGGGCAATCAGACCAGCCAGTGGTTTGCCCTGTACTATCTGGACGGGCTGGACCGTCTGATCAAAGAGAAACTGCGGATAAAATATTATACGAGGTATATGGATGATATGATACTGATCCACCCGGACAAAGATTATCTGAAAGAGTGCCTGCATGAGATGAAAACTTATCTGACAAAAGAACTAAAGCTGGAATTCAATGAGAAGACGCAGATCCACGCCATCCGGCAGGGAGTGGACTTTCTCGGATTTCATTTTTATCTGACGGAGACGGGAAAAGTGATCCGCACCTTGCGGCAGTCAGCTAAGAAACGCCTGAAGCGCAGGCTTAGGAACTACCGCCATGCCTATGGGGAGGGAAAGATCGAACTGGAAGCCATCAGCCAGAGTGTGGCGAGCTATAAGGGACACTTAAAACATGCCCAGAAAAATATATGGAAACATTTCATACTCAGAAGAAAACATCCAGAGGAGGACAGAGTGAAAAATAAATTTTTCACTCAGCAAGTTTGTGTCTGCGCTGCGACACAAACATTGAAAGAACTTTAGTTCTTTTTATGCTACAAAGGCAGCGCAGAAATGAGGTTAAACATGAAGAAAAAGAGTAAACGATCACTGGCGCTGCTTCTCATCAGCGCCCTGCTGGCAGGAATTCTGCCCCTGTCCGGATCAGCCCCGGTTCAGGCGGCGGGCTATGGTCTGAACAACCCCACAACTGATACTGATGGCGTCACCACCTGGGACTGTATCTGGTTCGGGAACTACTGGCAGGAGGACACCAACGGGGACGGTAAAGCAGACAAAAACGATGCGAAGCAGCCGATCAAGTGGCGGGTGCTGTCGGTGGAGGGCGACGATGTATTTCTGCTGGCGGATAAAAACCTGGACTGCCAGATGTATAATAATACATCTACAGGTGTCACCTGGGAGACCTGTACGATGCGCAGCTGGCTGAACGGCTACGGGGGAGAAATAAACAAGGACGGGAAGGACTATAGTGATAGTAACTTCCTTAACAATGCATTTTCTGCGGCTGAACAGTCAGCAATCAAGACTACAAATATAGTAAATAATGACAATCCTAGTTATGGCACGGAAGGCGGAAAGG
>OFFP01001964.1_pt1 | contig 12866 bp, 12 predicted proteins | sample 1521431 | NCBI WGS metagenome assembly OFFP01 (sample SAMEA3504104, study PRJEB24116) | mouse gut metagenome | biome: mouse gut; feature: mouse-associated habitat; material: faeces | place: Denmark | collected 2011 | reverse complement strand
ATCTTTCATGTAATATCTATTTTGACTATCACCCTAACATATTTTATAATTAAAACTATAATTCTCAAAATCCGCATTCACAATGTGAAAATTCTGATAGCAGCCAAACTTATTTTTCATCAAAGCAGTGAAATTTTCTCCAAGCTCGATTGCAGTATAATCACACCCTGTTTTTAATACAGGTTCTGTTGCCTGGCCCGTTCCCGGTCCGATTTCAAGTACTTTTTTTCCTGATTTTAAACCGCATACCATTTCCAGTTCTTGAAATAACTCTTTACAATATCTTGGTCTATACTTATCAAATCTTTCTGGTATTCTATCAAATGTTTTACGAAAATCCATTTTCTTATCCCCCTCATATATTTAAATTATGAAACTTTACTTCCAAATCACCTGTAAATCCTTTGTGTTAATCAAACTTTCCTGTCTGCATTTCGGGCAGTAGAGAGGAAAGTTTTTCAGCTCTGTATCTGCCCATATCTGTAACCTTGTCTTATTTCCGCAGACAGGGCAGCGCCCCATTCAGAAATCATATTTGCCATATCATTTATCCTCATTTCTTACTTAAAAAAACCGAACAGAACAATAAATGATATCACGTTTCCAAGAATATGTGAAAACGTACTGATAACGCAATTACCCGATTTGTGATAAATCATGGAGAAAATCAAGCTGTCAATAAACACATTGGAAATGTCAAAAATCACAACGCCAACGTTTCCCGGTGCAATATGACCTGCGGCAAAAATAATGGACGATACAACCGCACATATCCAAGTAGGAAATAACTTTGAGGTTTTTCCGAAAAAGAAGCCGCGAAGTGCAATTTCTTCGCCAAATCCCGCAAGGATAAACTGTATTATCAGTAGTAATGTCTTGTTAAAGGATAGGATAGAACTCGTCCGTCCGAGTACATGGTCAACAAATTCCCCACTGAAAATCAAATTTCCCACAACAATCGTTACAATGCCATTAAAGCATGGCACCAATGCCCATGCGATTACACCCGGCTTTTTAATATCCTCCACAATCGTATTAAAACGCAACCCCGATTCAGCATTCGGTGTTTTGGAAACCGCTTCCACAATGAAGAAAAACGCAATCCCAACAAACACAGAATAACTCGCAATATTTGAGGACGGCACAACTTTTGTTGCCGTCAATAGTATCATTATTGCCACACCTATCATTGTGAGAATAGCACCCTTTTTATTATTTCCCATAGCTTGTTGATTTTTCATTTCATTTCCTCCTGTACGGCTAATACCGCACCTCTGTAAGCTCGTTCCAAATGTGACTTTATGAGTTCTTCATCATAAACCAACGAATTGTTGGCTATGATACTTGCATATCCATGCGCAAACAGGAAAACCGTCAAAAAAATTTCTTTCACCTGCTCGATACTTCCTCCGACCGCTCCCTGCATTGCCAAAATAACAGGCATAAGTTCCTCGGCATCTATCATTTCAAGCAGCGTAGTTCCAGTGAAAAAATTTGACTGAAAAAGGAAGCGGAACAAATGCGGTTCTTCAATCGCAAAGCGGATATAATTCAATCCAATTCCAAGCACAGCACCCTTCTGTGGGTCTTTACTATTCATCAGGTATTCCGAGTGACAGCAGTCTGCTTTTGCATAGACCGCCTTTTTTAATTCCTCAATCGTTGCAAAGTGGTACATAACGGGTTGCGTAGAACAGTTTAGCTTTTCTGATACTGTCCTTGCATTGATATTTTCCATGCCCTCTTTACGGGCAATCTCAAAGGCAGCGTCCACAATCATCTCTTTTGAAACCTTTGCTTTTGCAGGCATATCCGTACCTCCCGTTTTATAATTTGCATTATATATAATTCGAATTATATATCAGAGTAACGAATCTGTCAATCCCTTTGTATGAAGGTTATACTTTAGGATGTGCCGGTACGCCAGTATATCCATTTTTTAATCAAAAAAATATATGTATTTATGTTATAACGGGATTGTATAATTGAAAAGGAAGCAGGATGCGGTTTTCTGATAGATGCCCTCTAGTCTTACGAAAGAGGGTGGTGCCCATGAGCGTGATGGAAGTTTTGACATTATTGCTTGTCATTTTTGCGGCTCTGTCTTACCTGGACAATCATAAAAAGAAACAGCATCCCTACCCTGAGAAAGTAAGATACTATTTCTTTTTTAATCTTATTATACCGAGGGCAGATCGGAACTCATGTCCGATAAACCTTCCTGTTTTGATTGTACACCAGAGCCGTCTGTTTTACAAGCAGCTCTTTTTTACATATTTTTACTGTGTTTTCCACCGTATTGTATTTTTCCCATCATATACAGGAGTCGAGTAGACATACCCCCTTGATCAGATCGACCACCTGTTCAAGACTCATCTCTCCCAGGTCCTGTTGATCACGCTCTGCGTCTCTCTGTCTTACGGATACAGATGCATTATTCTTCTCGTTTTCGCCTGTGATGATCATATACGGCACCCTGTCCATGCGCGCTTCCCGAATTTTATAGCCAAGTTTCTCGCTTCTGACGTCCACTTCCACCCGGATATCATTTTCTTCCAGGGCTTTCTCAACTTTCCGGGCATAGTCATTATATTTATCTGAGACCGGCAGGACCTTAACCTGTACCGGTGCGATCCAGGCAGGAAATTTTCCCGCATAATGCTCCAGCAAAATACCAACAAAGCGTTCTATCGAGCCGAATACAACTCTGTGCAGCATAATGGGGCGATGTTTCTCTCCGTCCGCTCCAATATAGTCGATATCAAATCGTTGCGGAAGCTGGAAATCAAGCTGAATCGTTCCGCATTGCCACGTTCTGCCTATGGAATCTTTCAGGTGAAAATCCAGTTTCGGTCCATAGAATGCACCGTCTCCTTCATTTATGACATAAGGCTTACCCAGTCCCTGCACTGCTTTTTCCAAAGCCTGCGTGGCAAGCTGCCACTCCTCATCACTTCCTATGGAGTGCTCCGGTCTCGTTGACAATTCTATTTCATATGAAAAACCAAACTTCCGGTACATTTCATCGATCAGGCGCATAACACCCTGTATCTCATCCATTATCTGATCTTCTCTCATAAAAATGTGGGCGTCATCCTGCGTAAAGGAACGTACTCTCATAAGCCCATGTAATGTTCCGGACTTTTCATTACGATGGACAAGCCCCAATTCTCCCATTCGCACCGGAAGCTCCTTATAGGATCCTGGCCTCAGCTTATACACCAGCATTCCGCCCGGACAGCTCATTGGTTTGATCGCATAATCATCCTCTTCGACCTTAAGAGAATACATGGAATCTCTATAAAAGTCCCAATGACCAGATGTCTCCCAGAGACTTCTTTCCAGCATAATAGGCGTAGAGATCTCAACATATCCTTCTCTGCGATGGATCTTCCTCCAATAATCAATCAGCAGGTTCTTCAGGATCATGCCCTTTGGCAGAAATACAGGCAGTCCCGGTCCTTCATCAAAGATCGTAAATATTCCAAGCTCTTTCCCCAGCTTTCTGTGATCTCTTGCTTTTGCCTCTTCAACCATATGCAGATATTCATCCAGTTGTGCCGCTTTTGGAAAAGAGATCCCGTAGATTCTCGTAAGCATCTGATTCTCTTCGCTGCCTCTCCAATAGGCCCCGGCCACCGACAACAGTTTGATCGCTTTGATCTGGCACACATTAGAAATATGCGGCCCTGCACAAAATTCCTCATATTCACCCTGCTTATAGAAGCTGATCTGCTCTGCATCATGCAGTTCCTGAATCAACTCAAGTTTATACATTTCACCTGCATCCGCCATAAAACTGACCGCTTCTTCTCTTGACTTCTCATAGACCTGCAGGGAAAGAGACTCCTTGACGATCTTTCGCATCTCCGCTTCGATCGTCCCTAAATGCTCTTCTGAAAATGGAAATGCAAATTGAAAATCATAGTAAAATCCATTTTCGATCGCCGGCCCAATGGCACATTTCGTTTGCGGATATAAACGCTTTACCGCCTGTGCAAGCACATGTGCACTCGTATGCCAAAATGCCTTTTTACCCTCCTGTTCTTCAAAGTTTACTTCTACAATTTCTCCATTTTTTCGTAGAACCTTCATACTCTGTTGCTCCTCTCTTTTCAACTTTAACTGTCTGGCAACAACATAAGAAAAGCACCCAAAAGACCATATTCCTATCGTCTTAAGGGTGCATTCAGCACGGTTCCACCTTAACTTTTCACTTCAGATTCTATCAAATCCTATCCTTTAACGCAGGCATACGGTAACACTTACTTATTTCAGCATCACAGCTCTGGAATGGTTTTCGTCTAATCTCCGCATAAACAGCTTCCACCAGTTGCTGTTCTCTCTGGATGCTTCCAACTAAACTACTCTTTCCGTCGTCGCTTTTCTTATGTTATTGAAGGTACTTTATCACAACCTCTTTCTTTTGTCAATGCACATGTTGACCGCAGTACGATACACGCCCTCCAAAATCCCCACTTTCTTTTCCAGTTCAATACCCTCAGTGAACAAAGGAATACACGCCTTTGTTCACTGAGGTTAGCCTGCTTCGATTTAGAAATTCAATCTTTAACTTAACACTGAATTGCACATTATTCTTTTTTTCTCTTTCAAAACAAGCAATACTGAAAGAGCGGTTGCAAGCAAGTCACTGATAGGCTGTGCAAAGAAAATACCATTGATTTCAAGAAGAATCGGCAATATATAGATAAATGGCACCAAAAAAACTATCTGTCGCAAAACCGTTATGATAATAGATGGTGCCGGACGGTTAATTGACTGAAAAAATGTGGTAGCTAACATTACAAATCCCAAAACAGGTGTAATACAGAAATTTATACGCAAACCGGAAATTCCAATTCGGAACATTTCTTCCGTTCCACCAAAAGCACCAAGAATCTGTTTTGGAAAGACAAGAACCATTATCCAAATAAAACAGGTAATGGACACGGAAAATACGGCAGCCTGACAAAGCGTTGATATGACCCGCTTGTACTTTCCAGAACCATAATTATTCCCGATGATTGGCTGGATGCCTTGACTGATACCGCTTGCGGGCATAATTACAAACGTCATAATGCTTGATATGACAGCATATACGCTGATTGCAATATCACCGCCATATTTTCCTAATTGACTGTTATAAACAAGGCTGATCAATCCCATAGCCATCTGTGCTGCCCAAAAAGCAAAACCGCAGGAAATAATCTGCAAACATAATTCTTTGTTCAAATGAAAAATATCCTTTGAGATTTTAACCTGTGTTCGGTTTCCAAATACTAAATACGCTCCGAAAAGAGCCGAAAAAATCTGTCCTATTACAGTAGCGCTTGCAGCTCCTATCACACCCCAGTCAAAAACAATGATGAAAACAGCGTCCAAAACAAGATTTGTGACTGCCCCAATGCCCGTTACGCACATTCCTAAAACTGGTTTTCCTGACACACGGACAAAATCGCAAAATAGCTGTGATAGTCCTTGAAAAATGCACCCTAAAGCCACAATCCGATAATATAAAATTGCATATGGATATGCGGTTTCCGTAACTCCGAAAACCTTTAAAATTGGGTTAGGAAATAGGAGCAGCAAAACGCTTAGTATGATTTCAAATACGCAAACAAGCACCATCGCATTGCCAAAAGACCGATTCATTTGTTCCGGTTCGTTCTGACCGGAGAATAAACTGAAAAAGGTAGAACCTCCCGCACTGCACATCAAAGCAAAAGCCATCATCATATAGGATAAGGGAAAACAGACTGATAAGCCCGCTAATGCGGAAGTTCCATTAAAATTGCCAACAAACATTCTATCCACGATATTATAAACAGCTGTTATCAATAGTGAGATGGCTGCCGGTATGGAAAATTTTAAAATCATGGGAAACAGTTTCCCGTTTAAGTAATCCACTTTTGTTTCATTCATAGTGACACCTCCATTTATTAGTTTCCTAAGTTTATATTTAAAAATACAGCTGCCGATTTATCGACAGCCTTAACACTTTCACGAAATGTTATCAAGCATTTTTTCAATTACTTTGAAAAAAATATCCAGCTCATTTTGCGAAATATCTTTTGTTAGTTCTTCTTCCAGTGCGGTAATATCTGCTATCACCATATCCTTATACTGCAATGCTTTTTCACTGACAATGATTCGTTTCATTCTTGCGTCACTTGCCATAGCTTCCCGATAGATCAAGCCGTTTTTCTCCATTTTTTTCAGCAGTTCGGTTGCTGTTGGCGGGCGCAGGCTATATTCTTCTTCTATATCTTTTTGAAAAACATCATTGCTTTGAGCCAAAATAAAATGCAGCACCCGTCCCTGAGAACCGCTGAAAGATTCCTTACTTGAAAAAGCATCAATTTTTCTGCGTAATTTATTTGACAGCTTGCTGACATAACGTGCTGCGTGCTTATCGTGTTGCATATCTCTCCTCCATTACTTAGTAACCTAAGTATAGTGAATATCTCTGTATATGTCAAGTCGGTAAAATGAAAATTTCTCTATTTTAGTCTATCGTTGAGATTACGTTTTCCTTTACGTTTTCTCTCTGCGGCTGTATGATAGTCTTACAGACAACAGAACGGAGGCGGCTATGACACAGACACAACGACTTGAATTTATGATCAACTATCTGCTCAATGAAAGCGGGCAGTCAGACGCGGTTCCTGTCCCTGACGGGGACGCTGAACGGAAACGCCTGCTGCGTTCCCTTATGAATATCCGTCCGCCCCGTCTGATCGATATAGAATTTCTCAGGATGCAGGACGCATATCTGACTGAGGAAGTGAGGGCAAAAGGCATTACTGACAGTGATACGTTACCCGTATCCCCCGTCGATAACCGCCTTGTCCTTTGGCGTGGTGATATTACCACCTTAAAAACAGATGCGATCGTCAATGCCGCAAACCGCACGCTGAGAGGCTGCTTCATACCCTGCCATTCCTGTGTGGACAATATCATTCACAGCGTCAGCGGTATCCAGCTGCGCTTAGCCTGCGATGAGCTGATGACAGAACAGGGCTGTGACGAGCCGACGGGAAAAGCGAAGATCACACCCGCTTTCAATCTTCCATGCAGCTATGTGCTTCACACAGTCGGCCCGATCGTATCAGGCGCTTTGACAAAAAAGCATTGTGACCAGCTTGCAGACTGTTATAGATCCTGTCTGGAACTGGCATCGGATCAGGAACTGAAAAGCATTGCCTTTTGCTGTATTTCCACAGGAGAATTTCATTTTCTGCAGGAAAAGGCGGCCGAAATTGCGGTACAGACAGTCCGCGATTTCCTGCAGACAGACAATAGGCTTGAAAAAGTGGTATTCAATGTTTTCAAGCAGGAAGATTACGATATCTACAAAAGACTGCTCTACTCTACCGCCCCGACGGCCTCCACGATGCCAAGCCGTGAGATCCGGCGCAGCGGCAGCGCCGTGGCAGCCAGACATGCCGCCACCGAAACCACCGCAGACTCCAGAATCGGTATCACCGGCACGGGCACCAACGTAAGCACATTGGACATGGCAGCTTCCATAAGCATCGTACACAGATAGCTGGTGAGGCTGCCGGTCACGGCCGCGATCATGCCATAGTAAGCCCCCTCCCACAGAAAAGTTCGATACAGGCTTCCCACACTCATACCGATTGCCCGTTTTATCCCGATCTCCGTCACTCTCGTATGAATATTGGTATAAACGGTATTGATGATATTCAGAATCCCGATCATGCCGATCAACAGGATCATCCCCCAGGCCAGCAGATTGATCTGGCCGGCGCTCTTAGCAAGCTGTCGGTCCGTCTGCTCGTAAGACACCCAGGTCGTCCCGGCCACACGGCTGCCAAGCGATGCCAGCTTCTCTTCAAAAGTCTCCCTGTCCGCGTCTTTTTCCAGAATCGGCCGCAGCTCCGCATAACAGTCCGTACCGGTCAGTTCAGGATAGAGCCGGTCACTTACGATCACCTGCACGCCGTTGATAAAACCGCTGCTGCCCACACTGAAATAACCGTCATACCCATTCATGGCCAACAGGACCGGCAGCTTCTTCCCTGCCACCACGATGGTACTTCCCTCCTCGATGCAGGTCGTCCCGATTTTCTGCCCTGCCACTTCCATCTGCAGGGGATTGCGTACAACACACCCTTCTCCCGCCTGTAAGGCATCCCACGCCTCTTTTGACAACTGTCCTGCAAAAACATCCTCCATCCACGTATCGTTTAAGCCGAAGATCTGGAACCGTTCTCCGATCCCCAGTGCAAAATCCGTGTCGATCCCCACCGGCCTGTACTGTTCATCCAGCTCATAGATGGAAAACTGCTGCGCCGCCACTGCCGCCACATTCCGGTCTGCCGCCAGATCGTTCATTTCGTCTTCTGTAAATCCGGCGTACTCGTTGACCACCGAATAATCCCCCAGATGTTCCGGCACCCTGTTCGAAAGATCCACCAGTGCGAGAACGCTCTGCAGTGTGATAAACACGGTAATGCTCATGACCAGGGACATAACCGTGATCACCGTGCGGCTCCTGTTGCGCCGCAGGTTAAGCCCTGCATAATACCGTTCGAAATTCCGTATGGTTCGCATTTTGCGGCTTCTGCGCTTAAGGTTTCTGCCTGTCATTCCATGCATGGCCATCACCGGAGACACCCTAGCCGCGTACCGTGCCGCCGGCGCCGCCGCCAGAAATGCAGACACAAGGGTGATCAGAGCGCTCAGCGCAAGAAATCCCCACTTACCGGAATCATTGGCGGCGATCAGTTCCTGCAGCCTTACCGCATCCTGTACCAGAAACAGCTCCGGGGAAAGCTGGCTCAGCGCCGCCTCAAGAATCCCTTTTGCCGACAGCCTTCCAAGCAGCATCCCGATCGGTATTCCCAATGCGCACAGCAAAAGCACCTCCGCCGCCACGATGCCGTACAGCTGCCTTTTCTGCGCACCGATCGCCCGCAGGATGCCGTACCGGCCCATACGCCTTGTCACGGCGATCTTCAATATATTATAGATCACCAGTCCGGCCGCCGTCAGCACCAGTCCCGTTACCAGAACACCGGCCAGCATCATATAGGAAAACCCGGCGTCATCCATGCCGTCTGCCAGATCAGCATGATCGTGCTCCCCGCGGTAACGGATGCCAAGCGCATTCAGGTAAAGCTGGTTATAGATCGTATCCAGCTCATGAATCTCCAGTTTCTCTTCGATATCGTCCATACAGTCCTGAAAATGCCTGGGATCCTTCACCCGCACATTCACACTGTAATAGAAATACTCATCCGGCAGAACTTCCCCGGCCGTCCCTTCCCCGACCAGTCCCAGAAGAGAGCCGGCCACGTACCCCAGATAATTACTCTCCGTAATACCGGTAAGTATAAACTCTGCCTGATAGTCATATGCCTCTATGGCAACGCCGTGCCGCAGCGCTTTTGACAAAGACAGCGTTATTCTGTCCCCTGTTTTTCCGTCAAATCCCAGAAACTGCAGCGCATCCTCTGACAGCGCGATCTCCACCGGCGCCGCCGGAAGCCGCCCCTCCACCAGTTTCGTATGGGCGGGGATCGTCTCTATACTTTTTCCCTGATATTCCACAAGATCCAGCCGCAGCAGATCGTTCAGCTCCACACTGCCCACAGGAACGGAGCGTCCCGTGTAGGAAAACCGCTCGTCCGCCTCCAGCATCCGTACTTTTTCCTCATTCATCTGGACGAAGGTCGCATGGTAATCTCCTCCCAGCATCACCGCCTGCTGCCTGCGCATGGCGGTAAGCACGCCTGCCGACTGCCCCACCGCCGTTGTCATCATCGTAGATAAGACCACCGCCGTCAGGATCAGAAAAGACACCACCTTCTGTTCCAGAATTTCTTTTTGTGCCAATATATAACACGATATACGATATGGTTTCATGTTCACCTCTCCAGAATCTCAGTCTTTACGCCAACAGGTCTTTGTGTGCTGACGACACCTCGGACAGCCTCCCGTCCACGATCACAAACTGCCGGCTGGCCCGCCGTGCGATCCGGCTGTCATGGGTGATCACCACCAGCGTCTTTCCAAACTGATGGTGGATCTCTTCCAGCATCCGCATCACCTCCCCGCCGCTCTTACTGTCCAGATTTCCGGTGGGTTCATCTGCAAAGATAATGTCCGGCCTGGCGATCAGCGCCCGGGCGATGGCCACCCGCTGCTGCTGTCCGCCGGAGAGGTTATTGGGCATATTTTGCAGCTTATCCTCCAGGGCCAGCATGTGGACGATTTCGTCCATGAACTTCTGGTCCACCGTGTCCCCGTCCAGCTCTACGGGCAAGACGATGTTCTCGTAGACGTTCAGAATGGGAACCAGGTTGTAGTTCTGGAAGATGAAGCCGATGTTCCGGCGGCGGAAGATGGTCAGTTCCTCGTCGTTCTTCTTTGCCAGCTCGTCCCCCCGGACGATGACGCTGCCGGAGGTGGGGGTGTCGAGACCGCCCATCATATTGAGAAGGGTGGACTTGCCGCTGCCGGAGGTCCCCACCACGGCCACAAACTCCCCCTGCTCCACCGAGAGGTTGACCCCATCCAGGGCGCGGGTGATGTTCGGCTCGCTGCCATACCGCTTTTTCAGGTCGATGGTCTGTAATACGTTCATTTTCGTCTGCTCCTTTCACGGCTGTTCGCCTGTTGCAGAGCGATTGTAAAATCCAAATGTCTCAGAAATGTCCGAATTGGAGCTTTGAATGTGAATTTTTTGTGAACAGTTTACCGCCGGGGCAGGAACACCGAAAACGTAGACCCGCGGCCGGGTTTCGAGGCCACCTGGATATAGCCGCCCTGCCGGGTGACAATCTCCCGGGCCAGATACAGCCCGATGCCCACCCCCGGCTGGTCGTGGACCTCCTCCTCACGGTAAAAACGCCGGAAGATGGCGGCCTGACGGCTCTCCGGGATGCCCTTGCCGGTGTCGGTCACATCCAGCTTGACATACATCTCCCACCGTTCCACGGATACGCTGATCTTCCCGCCCGCCGGGGTATACTTTACCGCGTTGTCCAGCAGGTTGAACAGGGCCTCCGCCGTCCACTTGCTGTCGTGGGACACCCGCAGGTCGTCAGGGCACTGTACCTCCACAGAGATGCCCTTTTGCTCCGCCCCGTAGACGATGCCGCTCATAGCCTGGGCCAGAGTGTCCAGCAGTGGCACGTCCTTCTTTTCAAGCGTGATGGCCCCAGTCTCCAGGCGGGAAGCTTTCCCCATGGACTGCACCAGAAATTCCAGCTTGTCCGTCTGACTGCGGATGCCCTGCAAGAACTCCCGCCGCTCCTGCTCGGTAACGGGCTTTGCCAGCAGGGTGTCTGTCACCATTTTCAGATTTGCCACCGGCGTTTTTACCTGATGGGAAATGTCTGACACCAGCGTTTGCAGCTCCCGCCGCTCCTCGTCCACCCTGCGCCGGTTTTCCTGGAGGATGTTATATAGCCGGGAGAGGCGGTAGCTGATGCGGGCGAAGATGGTCTCACGGTCTTCGGCTCTGGCCGGTTCCTCGCCGCCGCTGATCATACTGTCCATGGTCTGGCACAGGTCGCTGGTAAATTGGGACAGCCGCTTGGCGAAAAACAGCGTCAGGAGGAACATCCAAAAAAGAGCGCAGGCCGTCAACAGCGAACCGGCCAGCAGCACCCACCCCTGGCCCGTCATGGCGGAGAGGAGGAAGGAAAGAGCCAGCATGGAAATGGCCGCGCCGGCCTCCACCAGCAGAAACATGGTTTTGACGGGCATACGCCTCATTTCCGCTCACCTCCTGTCCATTGGTAGCCGATGCCGTAGATTGTTTTGATATAGGTATCTCCCTCCGCCTCGATCTTCCCACGGATGCGGCTGATGGAGGTGGTCAGGGTGTGCTCGTCCACAAATTTCTCGTCCACATCCCACAGACGTTCCAGGAGCCTCTGCCGGGTCAGCACCTGGCGGGGATTTTTGCAGAACAGGTACAGCATCTTATACTCCATGGAGGAGAGGGTAATTGGCTTTCCGTTCAGGGCGGCGGACTGCTCCGAGAAGTCCAGGAACAGCCTGCCGTCGTCGTAGAGATCCTTTGCCGGTCTGTGGTGCTCCAGCATGGCGAACATGGCACGGATCTTCCGCTGCAAGGCCCCAATGGAGAAGGGTTTGGTGATGTAGTCCACCGCTCCCGCCTCATAGCCTCGGAGTTGATCGCTCTCCTGGTCGTTGGCGGTGAGGAAGATCACCACCGTGTCCGGGTGCTCCGGCTTAATCAGCCCGCACAGGTCATAGCCGTTCCCGTCGGGCAGATTGATGTCCAGCAGCACCAGGTCGTATGACCTCCCAGCCAGCAGATTTTCAGCGGTCCTGGCGTTCAGGGCGGGGGTGACATCCCAGCCGTCGGAGATCAGGTTGTAGGCTAAAGTTTTATTCAAAAGGGCATCGTCCTCGACAATCAGTATCCGTTTCATAGCCCTTCCTCCTTTTTGTGATAAGGGCAGTATAACAGATAAATGTCCGCGAAATGTTACAGCAGTCTGTCTTTTTGAAAAAATTCTGCCTGAGCGATCCTATCCGCCCAGGCAGAAAATTGTTTCAGAACATACTCACCAGCCCGGCCAGCAGGAGCATGACAGCGGGCACAACATATTTTCGCGGGTGATGCCAGAGGTCGCTCTCGATTTTCCATCCCCGGATGGGGCAGTACCACTCCAGCAGGACGGAGCCAGTGGCACTCAGCAGAGCGAAGACCGCCGCCGTCAAAGCATAAAACAACGTGATACCGCCAAGCTGAATCTGCCAGCTGCACAGGAAAACGATGTCCGCCGCCAGATTGCATAGGAAGATGAACAGGCAGTAGGGGACGCAGAACGCCTTCCCCTGCCCCGGCAGGAACCGCACCG
>OFFP01001961.1_pt1 | contig 12880 bp, 15 predicted proteins | sample 1521431 | NCBI WGS metagenome assembly OFFP01 (sample SAMEA3504104, study PRJEB24116) | mouse gut metagenome | biome: mouse gut; feature: mouse-associated habitat; material: faeces | place: Denmark | collected 2011 | reverse complement strand
ATAACTTTGGAATATATGATGAATATTGGGATACATATGTGAAAGATACTTTCCAAGCTGGAGAAGTAAAAGAAAAAACAGAAATTTATACAGAATCTTTAGAATATGAAGATCTTAGATGTTTTCTGAGAGTTGCGCAGGAATTAGATATAGAAGTTATTGTAGTCAGTATACCGGTAAATGAAGCATGGTATACATTCCGAGGAAAGCTCTGTGATAAATATTATAAAAAAGTTAAATTAACAGCTTGTGAATTTGATAACGTCAGATTTTTAGATATGACGAAATATGCAGACGAGAAATATTTCCATAAGGATGTTATGCATCTCGGCTGGAAAGGGTGGGTGAGAATTAATGAAGCACTTTATAGAGAATTTAAAGAGGAATAATACGATCCAGCTGATTGGATATGTAATAGGGACTTGCATAATTTGCTGTGTTATTTTAGGATATTTGTTGAATATTGATATCTCTCAGGCGCCTACATACATATATAGTCAATTCTAATTTATGTTATCTTTAAAATATAGCAGATAAAGTATTATTGTATGCCTTTTCGTTGGATTATGGAACATGCCATTGGATTTCAATAAGAATAGTTTTAGTCGATGTGGGAGGATAGAAAATGCAATTCAGAGATTTACAAAAGCAATACAAAATATTAAAAAGTAATATAGATTATGCAATTCAGCAAGTCCTAGACGCAGGAAATTTCATATCCGGCTCACAAGTCACGGAATTGGAATCGCAATTGGCATCCTATGCAGGCGTCAAACACTGTGTTACCTGTGCCAACGGAACGGACGCACTGTCATTGGCGCTGATGGCCTGGAACATAGGAGAAGGGGACGCTGTATTTGTACCGGATTTTACCTTTTTTGCATCAGGTGAGACACCTGCATACGAAGGAGCCGTGCCTGTCTTTGTAGATGTGGAAGAAGATACCTTTAATATTTCCGCAGAATCTTTGGAACAGGCGATTCTGCAAGTAAAAGAAGAAGGAAAACTGGTTCCCAAAGTAATTATTACGGTAGATCTGTTCGGACAGCCTGCGGATTACCCTGCGATCAGAAAAATCGCGGACAAATATCATCTTCTGATTTTAGAAGACGGAGCGCAAGGTTTTGGCGGAAAGATAGGGGAGCAGATGGCATGCAGCTTCGGTGATATCTCTACAACTTCCTTTTTCCCGGCAAAACCGTTAGGATGTTATGGAGACGGCGGAGCAGTATTCACCGACAATGATGATTGGGTGGCATTGCTTAGATCATATCGTATACATGGTAAGGGATCGGACAAGTATGATAATGTACGCATTGGGATAAATTCACGGTTGGACACATTGCAGGCTGCAATTCTGCAGGTGAAGTTAAAGGCATTCCGGGAATATGAACTGAGAGACGTGAATCATGCGGCCGAAAGATATAGCTGTCAGCTGGCAGATTATGTGAGAGTCCCTTTTATTAAGGAAGGCTTTTATTCCAGTTGGGCACAATACTCGATTTTACTGGATAGTGAGGAACAGCGCAATGGTTTACAGGCATATCTTAAGGATAGGGGAATTCCTTCTATGATTTATTATCCTAAGCCGATGAGCAGGCAGACGGCATTTGAGGGGATGGATTGTGTGAAAACGGATTTGTCGATGACGGAACAATTATGCCGCAGAATATTGGCATTGCCGATTCATCCGTATATGGAGGCTGAGGAGCAGGATATGGTGATAAACTGTATCAAAGATTTTAAATCATGCCGTTCCTAATGAAAATTATCAGTGAGATGAAATAAGTTACCTTATTAATTTCGGATATCTCTGGATACTACACCAATTTCGTATGAAATTTGGGGTAGCTAATAGGTGTTAGTTCTGAATTTTAGAGAGAAGCGCCTCCTGCAATACTTTTGAAAAATTGATGCATTTTTCTTCACAAAGAGTATTCAGCCACATGGGGATGCTTAAAGTCTTTTTTACTGCCTTGTCGCTGTGCTGTCTTGCGTATTCAGTCATATCCACCAGTACCATATTGACGAAAGCACTATCCGCAGCGGATTCCATTTCAATATCTTTCAGGACGGCAGCAGGATCGATTTCGTTTAATGCACTGGGAGCTGGGATGGATTCACCGTCACGCAGGGCGGTAAACAGATACAGACCGCAGGCATCCCCCGCCATGCGCATAGCGTCCGCCACATTATCCCCAAAAGTTGCGAGATTCCCTAAGTCGGGAAAAATAACCGATATTTTGCCCTCTTCCTCATAGAAAACAGCCGGGTATACATAATTCATAAATCAAATGCTCCTTTCCGTGATTTATTTTAAGAGGCAGGGGCTTATTTCAGTCCCGCCTGATTGCGTATGGATTTAACAATACTTTTCGGGATGTCACCGGGATGATTCGGAACGCTTACTTTTCCGGGCTTTGTTGGGTGTTTGTATTGGTAATGTGAGCCGCTTATGTCTGACACGTACCATCCATCATCCTTTAGCATCCGGTCGGCTTCTCTGAATCTCATGTATGTTTCCTCCTTACAATTATATAATAGCACGTATTTTACGTATTGCCAAGAGAAAAATACACGTATTTTACGTAGATATTATATGCAGATACCAGGAAAGTATGCAGACTGGCAACAGTACACAAGGAATCCCCACAAGTGGTAGCGTACCCGGACCCGAATAAATTCCGCAAAAGTGTGGAACCAGGTGTGCGGCCAGACAGTACCCGGAAATTTCAGGGTGGGGTGCCGGTTATTACCGGCAGGGGTGCTTCTATTTATAATCACCTTTTTATTTGGGGTATTGACTTTTGTATAGCATTTCCTGTCAGAATATGGTATGTTGTAGGTATCAATGTATCGGAGGGATAGGGAATGTCATTCATAAGCAAAATAGTAGATGCATTTAAAATGGAAAGCGCATGTTCACATCTCCTTTCCCGTCTGGATATTTCAGCTTGGATCCCGTAACAACATTTATTACTTCAGCCGCCTGTCTTTCCATGCTTTGAAATTTTAAGTTTTCCCTTACAACCCTATCCAATATTTCCTTATTTTTAGAATATTTGATGTACAGCATCACTTCTCGCAGGTTTGAGTGGAATTCATTAATTTCGTCATCCGACATTTCCTTTGGAGCAATCAGGTTCACATGGTAGTCCGGTGTGTGCTAGAATGGCATCGTCCACATTGGAATACATTTCTTTTAGGGAGAGCGGCGCATCCCAGCTGTCTGATCCAAAATATATTACAAGGGTGACCACAGGGATAAGCATCAAACTTTTGTAAACGAGTTGAATTATAGTTGAACTATTTGTCCCTACCCCTCTTGTTTTGAACTCTCAAACAACCCACAAATACAGGATTTACGGTATTTTCCGCAAAACACCCAACTTGTCCAGTACACAATCTGGGGAAGAGAAATAGGAGATCAGGTCTTCGGGTTTGGGAATTGCTGTTTCGGAAGCGTTTTTGTCAGAACAAAAGTATATGCCGCAACCAAAAGGAAGTTTACGGCAGAGAACAGAATGCGTTTTTCTACGGTAAGCGCCGCCTCATTGGCAAAAACGCTGACGGCATTGTTGACCGAATGGGCAGCAATACAGGGAAGCAGACTGCCCCCGCCATAGAAAATAATCACAAAAAGGAAACCGCAGGCAATGGCGCTCACGATCTGCCAGAGATTGGCCGTTATATTCATTCCGCTGCCGTTGAACAAATTCAGGATATGCCCCAGACCAAAAGTCACACTGGAGATGAGGACTGCCGTTTTTACATTCTCTTTTGCCAGGGCCTTGAATAAAAAGCCTCTGAAAATGACTTCTTCCAGAAAGCCCACGCAGAGCATGCTTAGGATATGACAGGCTGTGTCCGCTGCCGGATAATTTACGGCAATTCCAAACCAGAGGTTGTGGGACATGAACAGCAGCAGCGGGAGATACCAGAGAAACCTTCCTGCCGGAGAATGGGGGCTGCATAATCCATAGTACTTTGTCAGGCCCTTTTTCCGGATCCACAGAAACAGCATGACTGTGAGAATGGAATTGCATATAAGAGATGCAGAGTTGTGGATACCTATGGCATCCGACAGGGGATTGGCCAGTGAGTTTAAAGCACAATAAATGCCAATCCATACCAACGCAAAAGTAAGTTCATTCTTTTCAAACAAATCATCCAACCACTTTGTCATGTGAATCCCCCCTGCCGCCTTTGACGGCTCAAATAGAAATGAAAAATGCAGTTTTTTGTGCGCTTTGGCGCAAAAGCAATCAGAATATGAAAGTCTGCTTTCACAGTTATATCTCTCTGTTCGCTCTGCGCAATACCAATGAGAATATGGAAGTCTGCTTTCACACTTCGCCCTTCTGTGATGCCGAGACTGCCCCCCGGTACGCCCGTTCCAGATGAGCGGAAACAATGGTTTCGTCAAATGCAAGCGAATTATTTGCGATGAGGCTGGCGTAGCCGTGGGCAAATAATGCAATCGTTAAAAACACTTCTTTCATTTGGTTTTCCTTCATCCCGGTGGCTTCCTGCATGGCAGCAAGAAGGGGGTTCAGTTCCCGGGAATCGATCATTTCAAGCAGACTGTTCTCCGCCGCATACCCGGATTGAAACAGAAAGCGGAACAGATGCGGCTCCTCAATGGCAAAACGGATATAGTTCAGCCCTATGGCGAGCATGAAATCTTCTGCCTGTGGGTCAGCTTTCATCAGATAGCCGGTATGGTACCTGTCTGTTTTTTCATAGACCACTCTTTTCAGTTCCTCGATCGTTGCAAAATGGTACATCACCGGCTGCGTGGAACAGTTCAGCTTTTTTGACACTATCCTTGCATTGATGTTTTCCGCCCCTTCTTCCCGGGCGATTTCAAACCCGGCGTCAATAATCATATCTCTTGTAATCTTTGCTTTCGGCGGCATTTTAATTTCCTGCCTTTGTATAATTATTGTTATATAACATTAATTATATATTATTCCGCAGGCATTGTCAAGGACTGAATAGGAGCGTGTTTGGATTATCCTGCTTCTTGTCCTGCTTCTTTTGGTTGGGATTTTTGCTGTCGGAGCAGGAAGATCTAAAGAAATCTTTATAGTTCTTATGGTTTTCTCTTTATACTTCCTCTTTATACTGAAAGCATCAAATGACAGCATAGCACGCTGAATTTATATAAGTCCAGTTAAGAAATGTCAGTGCTTTTGAAAGATAATTTCCATGACAGGAAAGTCGCAAAGGTTTCGTGCTATGGCGAAGCGATTTAAATAAGGAGGAACATCTTATGTGGCAGTTTTTAAGAGAATACATCAGCGCTCCGGACACGATCGGAGCTATTGCACCCAGTAGCAGGTATTTGGCGGCGGCCATGACGGCTTCTATTGATTTCGATAAAGCGCGCTGCATTGTGGAATACGGTGCAGGGACAGGCGTATTTACCAGAGAGGTGGCGGCAGGAAAGCGGCGGGATACGACTTATATCGTGATTGAACAGAATGACCGTTTCTACGAAATGCTGCGGAAACAGTTCCATGGAATGCCGGGAGTGGTGCTGATCCATGGAGATGCCGGAAATGTATGCAGCTACTTAAGCGAACAGGGGGTTTCACATGCGGATTATATCATTTCCGGTCTGCCGTTTACGTCTCTTCCCCGGCAGGTGTCCCGCAGAATACTGTCGCAGACGCAAAAGGCCATGGGAACAGAAGGCGTGTTTACTACATTTCAGTATACACTGCTGCGGAAAAGCTTTCTGGAACAATATTTCAATATCCAGAGGATTGTGCGGGTCTGGCGAAATCTCCCCCCGGCATATGTGCTGCACATGAAACTAAAATCCTGCCATGCCGGGCAGATTTCCGCGGATGATGCGGTATGAACCAATAGCAGGAGGTGATGTTATGTGGTGTGTCTATTTTCTTACCTGCGTGCTGCTTCCCATATGTGTTCCGGTGCCGGAAACGGCAGTGGTACTGTGGGGAACCGGACAGATCGGCAACCTGGGGGCCTTTTTCCTCGGGGTCACAGGTTCCGTTCTGGGATTGGCGATTATGTATTCCTTATCTTCTCTGATTGCAAATCGTATTTTAAGGGGGAAAAAAGAGCAGAGGCAGCTTGCGTGGCTGCGGCAGCTGACGGGGCGGTACCGCTTTTGGATTCTCGGCATACTGCTGATCGTCCCGCTTGTGTCCGACGAAATAATTTGCGCAGGATCTGCTTTTTTGAAAATATCATTGCCCCGGTTTCTGAAAATTGGTATAATTGCTAAAATCATATCCATTGGTATGATAGCTTTTTCGGGGGTTCTTGGCGGCTTATGCGGCCTGGGGCGATGGCAGATGATCGCCGGGGAGCTTCTGCTCATGCTCCTTGCCTCGGCAGCTCTGCAGCATTTCTGTAAAAAGGGAGAAGCAAAATTATCATGAAAGAATTTATATTGATTGTTGACGATGATAAAGACATCCGCAGGCTTCTGGGCATCTATCTGGGCAATGAGGGCTACCGTTACCTGGACTGTGAAAATGCAGCCCAGGCGTTGGATATCCTGGAACACTATCAGGTAGATCTGATTCTGATGGATGTGATGATGCCCGGAATTGACGGTATCAGCGCCTGTCTGCAGATAAGGGAAAAAAGCAGAATACCAATTATATTTATGTCGGCAAAAGCGGAAGATATAGACATCATACAGGGCCTTACAGTGGGAGGAGACGATTATGTGACGAAGCCTTTTAAGCCCATTGAACTTCTCGCCCGGGTCAAAGCCCAGCTGCGCCGCTATAAACAGTATAATGACACGGATCGGCCGGCGCGCACAATCCGGACGGAGGATCTGACGGTGGATATGGAAAGCCGTCAGGTATGGGTAAGCGGACGGGAAGTGAGGCTGACACGCAAGGAGTACGACATTCTGGAATATATGCTGCGAAACAAGGGGCAGGTGCTGACCATGGCACAGATTTATGAAGCGGTATGGCATGAAGAATTTTTCTGTTCGGAAAATACGGTGATGATGCATATTGCCAATCTCCGCAATAAACTGAACTGGGACAATGTACATTCGGATTTTATCAAGACCTGTTGGGGAAGAGGGTATCAGATATGACGGTATTGCAAATAATTCCAAACTATATTTTGGTCAACGGCATTGTCATCGCAGGAACGGTTTTCGTGATTTTCCTGGTTTACAGAAGACTGTCCTCCTCATACCAAAAACGCCTCACGGCATATTTCCTGAAGGCGGCCTGCGTCTCCCTTGCCGTCAGCCTGGTGGTGCTGGCGGTGGTGCTGTCCATGATGCAGCTTCTGCTCCATTCAGGGATGTGGAATTATTTTCATGATCTGGGCTATAGATACCTCATTGCCGCCGAATATCTCCCGTCGGTGGTGGCAGCGGCGCTTCCCGTGATATGCTTTATTGTCTCCTTTTCCGTCAGGATCAACCGCAGGGTCAGGTATGTGGAGTATCTGTCCCAGGAAATCCAGAAGATCCGGGAGGAGGGCTTTGGAAGGACCATGGAACTGCAGGGGGACGATGAAATCACCCGGCTGTGCGCCGTCATCAACGAGATGTCCGTCCAGCTTCGGGAAAAGGAGGAGAGGGAGAAAAGGCAGCAACGAAGCAAGGATGAGCTGATCACCAATGTGTCCCATGACCTGCGCAGCCCCCTTACCTCCATCATCGGCTATGTGGAGCTGCTGAAGGAGACGGGGCCCGAAGACAGGCAGCGCTTTGCCGAATACATCGAAGTCGTGGAACGGCGTCTGACAGGGCTGAACGGGCTGATCAACGAACTGTTTGAATACACGAAGCTGAACTCCGCCGACCAATTACCGGACATGGAGAAAAGGGATGTGCTGGAACTGCTGCGGCATATCCTCTATGAATATAAAATACTTATGGAGGCGGAGGGCCTGACGCTTTCATGGCAGCTGGAGGCGGAAAGCCATATGGCCCATATCAATACCCGGCAGATGGTGCGGGTGTTCCAGAATCTGCTGGACAACGCCCGCAGGTACGCCCACCGTTCCGCTCCGGTAACCGTGACGGCACAGGACACGGGCCGGCTCCATATCTGTATCACCAACCGGGTGGCGGATCCTCACGGCATTGAGCCTGACCGGATCTTTGAGCGCTTCTACTGTGGAGACCGGGCCAGGAGCGCCCCCCAAAGCTCCGGGCTGGGGCTTGCCATTGTAAAGCGCATCGTGGAGCTCCACGGGGGCCAGGTGGACGCATCGCTGCAGGGACAGGAGCTGTCCATCCATCTGTTCCTCAAATAATGCTTGTGATGATCGCTTCGAAATCCTGCTTTCCGATGCCTGTTGTCCTTGCCATATCTGTGCCCTCATACCTGGTTCCAATGTGCTTTTTGCAATTTTTCTGCTATAATGATAATATATATTCGCCCTATCGGCAATCAATAAAAATGGAATTGCATTTCCCAAGGTTTTCAGGTAGAATGGAGTTGTTTACGAATCACAGACGTCGGGGATTGGCAGGCAACGGAAAGGTCAACCAGGGAAAGGGTACGGCTGCTTCATGACTCATGAGATACAGGATGAAAGATATTTTGTGGCTGACGAAGCCATATATGACGCGTTCTTTTTGCTTCTGAAGGAAAAGGACATGGACAAGATAACGGTTTCCGATATCATAAAAAGGGCCGGAGTGGTGCGCAGCACCTTTTACAACCACTACGAAAACGTCCCGGCTCTTGTGTCGGCCATTGAGGATAAGACGATTCAGGACATTTTCTCCCTCATGGAGACGTTCCACCCGAAGAATGACCATGACATGTGCAAAACTTTTTTCCTGACGATATGCGACTACACCAGGACCAACCCGTTTCTGGCCAATCTGCTCAGAAGCCCCAGAGGGGACGGGTTCTTTGAGAAATCCATCACCATGCTCCACCGCTATGTGGCGAAGGTCATGCAGGATACGGAGCCTTCCGAGCACAGCAAAGAAGAGGTATCCTACATGATTGCCTGTTCGATCGGCAGTACGATTGGCGTCCTTCACAAATGGAGCAGGGAGGATTTCCAGGCTCCGGCAGAGGTGGTGGCCGATATCCTGACCCAGGCCTTTATGGCGGGCATGCTCCCCTTTATGTCGTAGGGAGCTCCTCGTCGATCAGAACGTCCTGCCGCTTTATCTTCCTGGTGGAATTTTTGAGGAAAGGGTGCTTCCGGACGACCAGCCCTGTGATCTGGCGGTAGCTGGGCTGGCCTTTGTTGTATTTGTCCAGAAACGCCTGGAGCTCCTTCTGGATTTTCTCCTCATTCATCCGCTTTGCCGCCACCACGTCCTGATCCGGGTAGATTCTGGCGGTGAGCCCGTTGTTCTCGCCGGTTACCACTACCTCGCCCACCAGCTTGTCCAGGGCCAGTTTGTTCTCGATCTCTTCCGGGGAGATGTTCTCGCCGTTGGAAAGGATGATCAGGTTCTTGACCCGTCCGTTGATGAACAGGAACCCGTCCTCGTCCAGATACCCCTTATCCCCTGTGTGGAGCCATCCGCCTTCCAGGGTCTTTGCAGTCTCCTCGGGCATTTTGTAATAGCCCTTCATGACGCTGCTGCCCTTCACCAGGATTTCGCCGTCCGCAAACGATATCTCCACATTGGAAAGAGGCCTGCCGATAGAGCCTGCTTTGTGGTCGTCCGGCAGATTGCAGCTGATTACCGGGGAGCATTCCGACATGCCGTATCCCTCCAGGACGTCGATTCCGTAGTCGGCAAATTTATCGATGTAATAGGGATCCAGATGGGCGCCGCCGGTGAAGATGATTTTCAGGTTCCCGCCGAAAGCCTTTGCCGCTACCAACTTTTTGGGAATCAGAGGATTGGCGGCGGAAAGCCTTTTATAAATCGTTTCCAGCATCAGCGGCACCATGAGCATCACGTCCGGCTTGAACAGCCCCATGTTCTTTACCATATGCAGAAGGGAATCATTGATGCATACGGTGGCCCCCAGGGAAAATCCCTTGAGCCAGTCCATGACGAGGCAGAAGGCGTGATGGATCGGAAGCACGCTGAGCATCACGGTTCCGGGCTCCCTGGCATAATCCACGGCCGCCACGTTGGAGGCCAGGTTGTCCTGGGTCAGCATGACGCCCTTGCTCTTCCCCGTGGTCCCGGATGTGAAGATGATGGTGGCCGTGTCCCCGGGAGCGGGGCTGTCGGAGTCGGCCTCTGTGCCTTTGGAAAGCGCCATCAGAGACGGCAAAGACGCAATCCTGGCATCCGGCACATCCGGTTCCTGCTCCTGCAGGATCCATATTTTTTTCAGCTTCGGACATCCGGCCGCGATCGCATCCAAAAGGGCGGTGTGCTTGGGGCTCAGGAAAAGCCCTTCGGAATCCGAGCGGTCGATCAGGTCCACCAGATCCTCCCCGGGAAGATTTGCGTCCAGCGGCACGGCCACGTTCCTGCCTGTAATGATGCCCAGGTAGCTTTCGATCCACTCCACAGAGCTGGCTCCGATCAGAGCGATATGCTTTTCCCGGAATCCTTCCGCCAGCAGGCCCTTCCGCACCATGGCTATGTTCTCCGCCAGATGGCGGTAGCTTCTCTCCCGGATCTCCTTTTTTGCCAGCCACTTTACCGCCATGATGTCGGCATGTTTTCTGGCGCTTTCTTCTAAAATATCCCTGATGAGCATTTTTGTATCCCTCCCTTCCGGTCCTGAACCGGCCTTACGCCTCTTCCTGTAATCTTTCCATTAGCTCAAGGGCTTCCGCAACGGTAAGGATCTGTACCAGGTTTTCTTCTTCCAGTTCGATGTCGAAGGTATCCTCCAACTCTCCCAGGAAGGACATGAAGTCGAGAGAGCTGAATCCCAGATCCTCCCGGAACCTCATATCGTTTGTTATCTTCTCCGGATCCATGTTGCAATACTGCGCTACGATTTCTTTGAACTGCATTTCCTGTGTCATCTTTTTCCTCCTGAATAAAATGCTGATTATATTATATCTGTTCCATGATCTCCCCGATGGTCATGTCCGGTTCCGCGATGCCCTTGAAGAGGATGCGCATCATATAGTAGTAGAGGAGCTCCATGTCATGCTCCTGCAGATGGGCCGTCTGGTAGTGGAAGGAGAAATTCATCTCTCCGCTTCCGGTATGGGATACCGTCAGGTACATTTTCTTGGTGGCCGCGCCGTTTGCGAACCATTTTGAATGCTGGGGTATGTTGACCAGGTGGGGATTGTCCATCTTCACCGGCATGGGCTGATAGGTGAGGTAGCAGCTCTCATAGGTGGTGTTCTCCGGCGTATGATAGCGCTTCCGCAGCTCCTCCCAGATCAGGGCGGGGTCGTAATTGCTGTGCATGTAGATCCGGTTCTGCACGTTCTGGATCTCGTAGGCGGCCGCCAGGAAGTCCATATCGGCGGGGATCACGGTCCTGCAGGGGAACATGATCGTCCGGCTTCCCCCGGAGGTCCACTCGTCGTGGGTGGAGCGCCTGGAGATGAAGTTCTCGATCGTGATGTCCTCCTGGCCGTCATTTACCTTGGAAAGGTAGGTGCGGATGCCCAGGAGCAGCAGGTTCGTCATGGAAAGCTGATGGTTCATGCAGAAGGCGATCAGATTCCTTGTGGGCTCCGACTCCAGATAATAATCCTTCACCTGTACGAAAAGATTCTTCAGCTCGATGTCCGCCGCCCTTAAGGCCTTGTTTCCGTGCAGCTTCCTTGCCTCCTCCAGGACGGCAGGCCCCTGGATATCGGAATAGAGGGGCTCGCCCAGGGCATCCAGCTGATCGTCCCAGAACTTCTTGTCCTTGGCAAAGCGTTTCTCGTTATTGGCCCTTTTCAGATCCTTGTCCAGCACATCCTCGAAGACGGCCAGGTCTTCAGGATAGGCGGAGCCGAATTTGTAGTGGGTATAAAGCTGCATCAGGTCGTTAATCATCACCACCAGCCCGCAGGAATCGATCAGCCTGTGGTCCATATGGATGAAGAATCCGTTGTAGCCCTCAGGGAGCTTTACCATGGTCACATCGCACAGCGGGATGTTGTCCCCCTCAAAGGTTTCGTAAGCCCACTGCTGCATCAGCTGGTCCGCCTGGGCGAGGCTCATGCCGGACAGATCCTTAAACGGGATATCCCTTGTCTCTTTTTTTACGATATACTGTTCGACGTCTCCATTTTCATCCGGCTTCGTAAAGCGGATCCTCATACAGCCGTAACGCTCGAATTCCAGCTGGAGACATTTTTTCAGAAGCCCGAAATCCAGAGGCGCCTGCAAGGACGCCACAACGCTGACGCCTGATACCTGTTGGGTCCGGTACTTTTTGATCCAGTCGTGATGCATTTTCTGCGCCGCGGTTAACGGATAATATTCTCTCATTGAATTACCTCCCTGTTCTCTTCCCTGCAAAGGTAACACATTCTGTCTGCGATTTCTACCCTATTATGGACTTAACGGACACTTTTTATGAAAGTAACCGACATCTGGGGGCGTTCTTCAGGAATATGCCGACAACGTTTGAAACGCCGGCTTATTGGGCCGGCGTTAAATCGCGGATATCAGATTGCGGGAGGGAAATCAGATTTTCTTAAGTTACTTTGCGGGCATAAAATTTGCCATATACCCTGACTTATGGGCGAGAAGTGCCGTAGATATAGCGGCTGGCTTCATTGCTGGAGGGCTTGTCGTATGTGTTAAAAAAATGCAGAAGCTTTTTCCGGTAAAGCTCCGGCTGTTCGTAGGCGCTGCAAAGATGCCTTGCCTCCGGTATGATTGCCAGTTCCTTTGGCGCCCGGCACAGAGCATGGTTATGAACGGAATTCTTCATATAGACATAGGTGTCCTTCTCCCCGTGAAAGAACAGCACAGGCCTTTTATTGGTCTTCAGCGCTTTTGCCGTGTCGGCGTCCTTCA
>OFFP01001957.1_pt1 | contig 12905 bp, 15 predicted proteins | sample 1521431 | NCBI WGS metagenome assembly OFFP01 (sample SAMEA3504104, study PRJEB24116) | mouse gut metagenome | biome: mouse gut; feature: mouse-associated habitat; material: faeces | place: Denmark | collected 2011 | reverse complement strand
GTTTGGAAATAGCTTCGTCGGGGATATGTGCGCCTGTATTCTCAATCGTAAGGGTAGTTGTTTCAGTTTCTTTCCATAACTTTATCAATACTTGATTTCCCACTCCCGAATACGCTGCCGCATTTCCCAAAAGATTATCCAGTGCTTTTTGGAGCAGCTGCATATCGCCAATCCTGCCCTGGTGCATTATCAGTTCCCGCAGGATCTCAAACTCCCGGGGCGTGAGGTCAATGCTTTCCTGCCGGGCATATACCCGATATCCCTCTAAATCCAGGGTAAGGTCTTTGTAGGTGATTGTCTGCGGCTCGTCAGACTGTTTTGCAGAGCGGCGCAGGACAGCGGCGATTTTCCGCAGCAGGACAGGAATAGAAAAAGGCTTTGTGATATAATCATCAGCTTGTAAGTCCAATCCCTTAAGCTGATTTTCTTCGTCATCCAATGCCGTGAGCATGATAATAGGTACATCTGATTTTTGCCGGATAACTTCGCAGACACCAAAACCGTCAATTTTGGGAAGCATAATATCAAGCAGTATCAAATCAAAGCTCTGTTCGGAATACTTCGCAATGGCGTCCACACCGTCAGCCGCCAGTACGACACAATATCCGGCTTCCTGTATAAAGTCATGCAGCAATGCCTGTATGGATAGATCGTCCTCAACAATTAAAATTTTACTCATAGCGCACCTCTGACTGTAATGATAACAGAGTAATATGAATCTATTGTGTAGATTTGTAATTTTTTCATCTTTTATCGGTCGGTTTCTCCGCGTCCCCTGGTAGCAGCCACATACGGCTGAATTTTGCCACGCCGGGTATGCGCTTTTCCCCACATAGCTTTTGTACCCGTTTTTTGCAGGAAGATACGTTAACATTGACGACGGTGTAGCGGGCGTGACGTTGGACAGGACTCAATTTAATCGTATGATTGCGGTGATTGAAGCCGGAAACGCGGCGACGGTCATTGTCAAGAGCCGCAGCAAAAATCCTAAAAGAAGATAAGGTGCTGACTGCCAAAGTTTACTATGAAAAGAAAAAAGGAAATCCGCGGGAATTAGTGCATTGGTGTACTGGATAATTTTATGGTATGTAATGCTATTTTAATGGCAAAACGAGAAAAAAAGAAGCCCCGCCGCCTTCCGTATCCCTTACCCCCACATTCCCGGACAAAAATCCTGCCAATTCTTTAGCTATGCTTAGTCCGAGACCGAAATGTGACTTATCTGTATGGGACTTGTCGGCACAGTAAAAGCGGTCAAAAATGTAAGGTTTGTCCTGGGCGGAAATACCCTGTCCGTGGTCAATGACAGAAATAGTGACAGCCCTGCGTGACAGAGAGGCTTTTATCTGGATGGCCGCTTTCGTTTCGGAATGCGAAACGGCATTCTCCATAAAAATGCTTAGAATCTGAAAAAGGCATTCCCGGTCTGTGTATAGTTGGGGAAAACGGATATCCATAAAATCCGCATCCAAAGGTATTCCTTTCCGGCTGCATACCGGTTCAAAGGCTTCATAAAGCGTAATCAATAAGGTGTCAAGATTTACCATTGTTTTATAAACGGTGCGCGTCCCGGCATCTGAAGAAGCCAGAAAAAGCATATCTTTTATTAATTTGGACATATGCAGAAGTTCCGTGTCTATAACGGCTGTGGCCTTCCGGATAGGGGGAAGCTCCCTGCTTAAGCCGTTTATTTTATCATTGTTGGCAACAATGACGGCAAGCGGCGCCTTTAATTCATGGGAAGCAGAGGCAATAAAATCCTTCTGGCTTTTCAATACCATTTCGGTTGGCTTCATGGCATATTTCAGTAAAAAATGGCTGATGGATGTTACGCATAATAGAGAAATAAGCCATATGAGAATATAAAAAAATAACTGTTTTTTGATCAGTTCAAACGATATCTTATTCTGCTGCAGCAAATACAGATGGAACAGGGAACCGTCTTTGTCAACGATTGTAGCCGGTATTCCCCAATAGGTATCATGGGAGATACCGGAAATGGTTATAATCCCGCCTTGTGTTGTGGCGGAAGTCTGCTGTAGGACCGTGGTAGATTCCGTGTTTGAACGCTCCGAAAATCGATCTAATAAAAGGTTTTTATCTGTTGGAAACGGGATAGCGCTTTCATAAATCACATTTCCCTGTGGATCTGTGAGCAGGGCGAAAATAGAATAGCTGCTTTCATAAGGCTGAATAACCTTCCGGGGATGATTTTTTGGATTCTCCAATTCATAAATCATCAGCGTGGCGAGCCGTCCGAAAAAAGTGCTGTTTACCCGCTGTTCATTATCTACAGAATTTATGTATAATACTCCGATAACGGCGGTTATGATCAGCATCATGGAACTGATAAAAATGATATATAGTTTTTGATATAGTTTATTCAGCATTTTTGCTCTCCAATCTGTAGCCCGAGCCGTAAATCGTTTTTATTTCACAAATGCTTCCCAGTTCTTTCAGTCTCTTTCGAAGAAAGGAAATATAATTATCCACGTTTCCGGGGACGATATCCGTATCGGTTCCCCAGATTTTGTAGATCAGCTGCTCTCTGGAGATGAGGGACTGGGGGCGGCTGATAAAAACGGATAATACTTCCGATTCCCTTGCGGTTAAAAGCAGGGAATTTGTACCGCATGACAGGATATGCTCCGTTTGGTTGAAAGACAGATCGGAGAAACAGGTACATGTTTCCTGCCTGATTTCTGCCGGACGCCTGACCAGTGCCCGGATGCGCGCAAGGAGTTCCGGGATATGAAAGGGCTTTACCAGATAGTCATCCGCGCCGTTATCCAGTCCTTCTATTCTGTCATTCAGCGCAGACATCCCTGTAATAATAATGACCGGGATTGCAATTCCCTTCCGGCGCATGGCCTTAATAATGGTCATTCCGTCAATGATGGGGAGCATACGGTCAATGACTGCCAGATCATAGCAGTATTCTATATTGAGTGCGTGGAGCATGGCGGTTTCCCCGTCATGGCAGCAGTCAACTACATATCCGGCTTTTTGCAGTTCATCCTGTATGGAACTGCAGAGTTCTATATCATCTTCAAGCAGTAGTATTTTCATGAGATCGAATCCCCTTTCTTATATAGTATAGCAGAGAATTCTATAAAAATCCTATAAAAATTTACATTTAATTTGATTCCGGTTACAGGATTTTTTTAGGACTTTGCTGTTATACTGCAAAAAACAGAAAGGAGATTTCAGGATGAAAAATCAAAAAATGTGGAAAGGTTTCGTAATTGGATTGTGTCTGTCAGCTCTTACAGGATGCGGCACCGGAGCAGAGGAAAGGACAGGGAGCCGGGAGAGGCAGGGAACAGAGGACCAAAGCATCATATTAGATGACCGGGACAGCACTGGCTCTGAAGGAGATTATACAGACCAGGCAGAGGGCAATGACTTGCCGGATGGGAATGGAACAGACGGGGCGGACGCTTCCCGGGAGAATCAGGATAATACCATACCGACTGCCGCAGATGAGAAAGTGGATGCAGAGAGTCTGTATGCAGCGGCGGCCATAACAGGAAGCGTTGTGGAATTTTCTGATGACAGTTGTACAATAAGCCCTGTCGTAACGGAAGAAGGTGGAAATACCGGTGTCATTGCCGCGCCCGGGCATGAAAGCGAGGATACAAATGTAGTGGTGACATATGAGGAGGGCTGTGTGGTTCAGATTGCAACCATCTATACTTCAACCGGGGAGGCGGAATTGGAGCAGGCCAACATAGCTGACATCAAGAAACAGGCCAGTGTGATTATCTATGGAAGCTTTGAGGATACGCAGCATGTATCGGCAACCAAAATTATCATATGTCATAGGACAGCCTGAACAGGAGGGAATGATTTTGAAATTTTATCAGCTTGCATTCCGGTATTTGTGCCGAAAGAAGTCTAAGGCATGTATTTTGCTGTTGGTATTGCTGTTTATCAACAGCATGATCTTGAGTTCCTGTATGATTCTCCACGCCACGGAAGATTCCCGGCTTACCATGCAGGAAAAGATGGGAACCAAGGCCGTACCGGAGGTGAAGGGGAACAGTCAGATGATAACCGAAAAGGAATTGAGAACAATCCGGGATCTGGACGGAGTAATTTTCGTCAACCGCCTGGGCAGCAGCGCCGTTTATCCTGTTGATTTTAACCCTGTTACAAACAGCGACTCCGAAGAAGAAAATAATCGGAAAGTAACGCTGCTGTCCTGTGATGACCTGGAGCGGGACAGTGCCTTCAGTGAGGTAAGATACCGCCTGATGAAGGGAAAGCTGATTACGGAGGATTCTGAAAAAGGGGCTGTGATCAATTATGTTCTGGCGGATGCCAATGGTCTTGCAATCGGAGACGAGATGAAAGTGGGGACAGAAAACGGGACTGTCATCAGCGTAAAGATTATCGGTATCTTCTCTGCGGGAAGCGAGAGGAACCAGATGGATACCATGCCGGCAGTGAACCGTGTTGAAAACCAGATTTTTGTGGACAATGCATCCTATCGGGAGCTGTTTGAGCATGCAGGTTATGGGAAGATAGCGGTCTATACCAAAAATCCGGAAGGGATAGAGATTCTGGTGCGGGAATTAGAGGATATTCTAGGGGATAGAGTGAAAATCACAACTGCTGATATGTTATATCGCCAGTTGGAGGTGCCGCTGAACAGAATCGTTCGTGTGATGAAACTGCTGCTGCTGTTTACCCTGGCTGCAGGGGTAACCATCACATCCCTGCTGCTCTGTATGTGGATGCGGGGGAGAAAAAGAGAAACAGCTGTTTTTATCAGTATGGGAACAAGAAAAAGGGGTATTTTCCTGCAGGTTTTTTTGGAAACGGCAGCGGTCTTTTGTCTGTCTGTACTGGGCGCCTGTGTCATCGGAAGCGGAATGGCAGGAATGATGGAAAAACTGCTTATGGAAGACAATACGGCAGTCCTTTTATCCGTTTCCCTGCAGGCAGGGGATCTTGCAGCCATGTTCTTTGCAGGAGGCTGTATGGCAGTGGCGGCAGTCTGTATTTCACTGCTGCCTGTTTTCAGAACAAATCCAAAAGACATTTTATCAAAAATGGAGGGCTAGAAAATGACAGGTTTTCATTTGGCATGGTGCTGCGTTATGAGAAAGCCGGTAAAAAGCGTCCTGCTGTTTGTGACGGTGTTTACCATCAGCCTGTTGCTGCTGTCCGGAATGAGCAGCGGGAAGGCAACGATTCAAATGCAGGATCACACAAGGCAGGCAGTCGGGGCAGGGCTTCTGCTGGAGGAAAATGAAGCAGACAGGCACCGAAGGATTGATGTGTTAGCAGGGCAGCTTGGCCATAAGGAAGGCAGCCTGGGCGGATACCATCAGGAAAAAGTGACAATAAACGGATTTGAAAACTGGAGAACATGGACGGACAATTCTTTTGAAACGCTGTTGGTGGAGGATATTGAAACAATAGCAGGCACGGAAGGGATTGCCGACTACAATATTACAACAGTTACAACTGCCGTAAGACCGGTTGATTTTATCCGCATTGAGGATGAGGATGTGGACCAGTACAGTGATCTCGGCGGCGTGTCACTGGTTGGAAACAAAGACATGTCCATGGACTCTAATTTCCTTTCGGGCAATGCCTATATCAAAGAGGGCAGAATGGTGAAAGAAGGGGAACAGGATGTGTGTGTCATTTCCGCAGAGCTTGCAGATAAAAATCAACTGGAGATCGGCAGCAGAATCCGATTCGGCAAATGCCGTGAGAAAGAGGACTCCATGACTTATGAAGCGGAGATTGTGGGCATCTATCAGGTGAATCAGCCAATAGCCCCGTATATGTTCGGAGATACCTACCGATCTGAAAATATTATTTTTACGGATTTGGATTTCCCCGAAAAGGTGGACGGAAAAGCAGGGGACCCCTTATATGAGAAGGCATATTTCAAGATTGCGGATGTGAATGACTATGAAACCGTAAAGAAAAGGGTAACGGAGGCAGAGATCGCATGGGAACGGTATGATCTGATTGACAATAACGGAAATATGAATACCCTGTCCGCCAATTTTAACGAAATGGAGAAGTACAGCAGAGTTTTCGTCTGGGTTATTTCGGGGGCAGGCCTGGTTATCCTGTTTCTGATTTTTCAGTTCTGGATGAAAAGCCGGAATCGGGAAATTGGAATTATGCTGTCAATGGGGACTTCAAAGAGGCAGATTTTACAACAGATGATGACAGAAGCGCTTATGATTGGGGCGGCGGCTGTGGTGCTTTCCTTTCTGGCAGCGCCGGGCGTGTCAGGTCTGACAGCGGATTATCTGGCGGAACAGCAGATACGGAGCGGGGAAGAACAGGAGTTACTGGATGAGGGAAAAGTGGCATTTTCCTACGAAAAATCAGGGCAGGATGTGTTGGGTGTGCAGGCGGAAATTACCTCCGGGATGGTAATGCAGGATGCTGCGGGAATTGCCCTGCTGATTACAATATCCGTCTGTGTATCGGGAATCGCCATTCTGAAAAGGAATCCCAGGGATATCCTGCAGGATTTATGAAGCCGTTTATCCTGGCAGGGATTGGGGGATTGTTACAGGAAAGGGCAAAGGTACTGAAAAAACCGAACTGGGAAATGGAGGAAAGTTGAATGATATTAGAAGCAAAAAATGTAGAATATGCGTATAAGTCCCAAAAGGAGAGAAAAGTTCTAAACAATATTTCTGTCCGGTTTGAAGAAAAAAAGTTTTATACTATCATTGGAGCCAGCGGGGCCGGAAAAACAACGCTCTTGTCCTTGCTGGCAGGGCTTGACAGTCCAACCGGAGGGGCTGTTCTCTATGAAGGGGAGGATATCCTTGCGAAAGGCCTGAATGATCACAGAAGGAATCATGTATCTTTGGTTTTTCAGGAATATAATCTGATTGACTATCTGACTGCGGAGGAAAATGTAAAATTGGGAGGAACAGACCGGCCCGAGGAACTGCTTTCAAAAGTGAATCTTCCAAAGGAGGCATGGAAACGAAATGTAATGAAGCTGTCCGGCGGGCAGCAGCAGCGGGTAGCGATTGCAAGAGCGTTGGCAAGCAAGGCAAAGGTTTTACTGGCAGACGAACCTACGGGAAATCTGGATGAACAGACCGCAGAAGGGATCATTGCTCTGTTAAAGCGGACTGCCCATGAACTGGGGAAATGTGTAATTGTGGTTACGCATAGTAAATATTTGGCCAATGAGGCAGATGAGATTGTGCAGATTGCGGATGGAATGGTATGTTTCCGATAAGTTATACTGCACGCCGGTTGAATTTGCAGTATAGTTGAAGAAATAAGCTCCGGCTCCGGATCCTCAATGATATTCGGAATTTTCATATGGATTCTGCCAGTCGGGGCAGAGGTATGTTTCGCTCCAGGCCATCATGGTCTGCAGGACGGGGATAAAGCTCTCACCGAATTCGGTGAGAGTATATTCCACTTTGGGCGGGATTTCCCTGTAGATTTCCCGATGGAGGAAACCGTCGCTTTCTAATTCCCGGAGCTGCTTTGTCAGTGTGGACTGTGTGATTCCGTCGAGGCGGCGCATCAGTTCCCTGAACCGCTGTACTTTGTAAAAGGACACATACCATAAGATCAGGATTTTCCATTTACCCCCGATCACGGACTGGAGCCTGCCCATGGGGACGCAGCGGGCGATGGTTTTCTCATTGTTGAATTTATTGTCAGCCATTTTATTTTACCTCTTTTCTCTATGAGTATAAACCCACAGACAAGCATAACCAGGGGCGCACGGACAGACTTTGTGGGCAGGTAAAAGCCGCATTACATGGTTAAGAGAAATTACATCCTATAGATTCACGGGAACAATCCTCCCTGCTGAAAATTCAAAAACAGAATCCGACAATTCCTCAATATCACCGGCAATATGGCTTGTAAGCAAAATAAGTCTGTCAGGCGCTTTTAATTCTAAAAGCAGTTGTTTTATTAGCACCACGCCCTGTTTATCTAAGCCGTTAAAAGGCTCGTCCAAAATAATAATCTTTTGTTTCTCCATAATTGCCTGGGCTATGGCAAGTCTCTGACGCATACCTAATGAAAAGTTCTTGACTTTTTCATGATTGCCAGGATCCAATCCCACCATTTCCAATGTGGCTTTTATATCCTCATCATGAATGGTGTTGTTTATTTGTGCCAGATATTTCAAATTCTCAAATTGAGTGTAATTTTCAATAAAGCCCGGCTTTTCAATGAGAACTCCCAACTCTGGCAAAAAATCAATATCCTTTCCAATCACTTTGTCATTTAAGGCCACTGTTCCGCCATCGGCTTTTAGAAAGCCACATATCGTCTTAAAAAATACCGATTTCCCGGAACCGTTTGCTCCTATAAAACCATAAATATTGCCAAAAGCCAATTCCAGATTTATATCATCCAGAATCATTCGTTTCTTAAATTTTTTTGATAAATTCGTTATTTTCAGCATATATTTACGCTCCTTCTTTTAATCAGCACATAATAAAAAGATGCCGCCACCAGATTCATGCCCACAAGCAAGAGAAACAGAGGGGCGGCTGCAATCCGGCTTTTGAGAATGATAAATCTCACGGTTGACATTGCAAATAAAATGGGCACCGGTAAAACGGTATTTAATGCATAAACAGCAAGAATATACAGGTAACTGTTTTCTAATGAATAACAGTTATTCAAAATAATATATAATAACATTATGCCGAAAAAGCCCAGGGCATCCATGAACAAATAAAGAAGATTCGTTACGGCTTGCTCTAAGCAGAATCCCGCAACACAATAATATACTATGTGGGAGGCACAGAGAAGTATTTCCCCCAACGCAATTACAACGATTGAATATGCGCATATAAACTTACTGTAATCAGTTATTCTGGCAAGAATATATATCATGATGTCATCGGATAATTTATCAGCAATTTTTCCCACTGTGACCAACACAATGGAGATATTCGAACACTTTAATAAAAAGGTGCTTAAACCCCCAAAATATATATCATTTCCGCCTTGCCAGAGAATGCCGCTGATCTAACCATTTAACCGGATACCAGTAAAATTTGCATATATAAAATCTATTAAAACAAACAGCAAAATGGAACGGATGAGATCCCTCCCATACTCTTTCGCAATTATTTTAAAGAGCTTCGACACTTTCATTCTCCCAAAACTCCCATCGCTTAGATAAAAAACACACTGTTATCCAGATATGTAATGCCAGGCAGCCAACCAGGTGAATATTATAAGAGAAAATTGAACCCCATAAAACAACACCATCCATTACTAAAACATAATTTCTACCCGCCGAGAAGTCTAAAATGGGCAGATATTGTCCTTCTGCCACCAGAAACTCCATAGGAGCCGTCAATACAAAGTAAAGGAGAAACGGCAGCACACAAATACTGCCTCCTCTTTTTTGAATGCCCGGAAAAGCATACATAATGGAATAAATAATGTACTGAACCAATAATCCAAGCAATAGGTACCGCGCCAACAGAAAGAAAAAAGCCAACAACATTTCCGGGCTGACAATGGTTGTATCTTTTCTCAATAAAAAAAGCGGAGCGGATAATACGATACAAGTGAATATGCAGGTAGATACCGCCAAGGTAACATAATCCGCAAAAATCATCCTGTGTTTACTGCCGATTCTTGAAATACAGCTATAATACGTTGAATAAACGCTTACCTTATGCTGAACCACCATGACTGGAATATAAATAATCCACAAAAAGAGATCCTTCTTCAGAAGATTAAAATAACCGGAAACAGCCGTGACTTTATAAGCGTATATGTAAATAACCGGAAAAGAAATCTGAAAAAGCATCATCAAATATGTGAATGGCGACGCATAAATCAGTCTTATCTTACTTTTTACCAAATGAGACGGTTTCATGGATATCAATTTCCTTTTTTTTGATAGATTATTTCTGATATCATCAATAAGACAACCCCCGTTATAACATAGATTCCGATTAAAACACCATATCCGCCAATACAAAATGACCTCCGGTATGGCTGCATTACCACATTTGGCTGTAATGCTGTGGGTAATATCATATCCAACGCGCTCGCGATGATAAAGGGTGCTGCGATAACTGCAATTTTATTTTTTAAAAATGACGTTATCCCTGTTGCAAATATTAAAAAGCAAAAATAGTATACAATGTGCGACACATAAATTAATACAAAATACAGCAAGGGATTATCTAGGAAGAAAGCCTCTTTGAAAGACACGATTCCCTGTATGAATTCTATAGAGGTATCATGCTGTGTTAATAATCCGGTAAGAACCGCAAGAAGAATCTCGGAAAAAGCTAATACAATGGTACCTGACAGCGCGATGGCAAATGCTTTTTGGCAGACATATTTCAGATTTCCCTTTCTGCTGACACAAAAGAACCTAAAACGATTTGTTTTCTCCAATAAATAGGTAATTAAGTAGGGAGCAGCAAGAATCAACGGCGCCAATGCCTGAACTATGTAGTAGGAGTCTTTCCACACCCGATACATATTTCCATAATATTTTTTAAAGAAAATAACATCCTCTATGTTTAGCAGGTCTTTAGCAGAATCTGCTCTCAAAGCATTTTTCCAACCGCCATAATATGCATTAATAATCATTAAACCGACAACAGCAATGATAAGGACAAAGTTTGATTTTTTCAGCAATGACCTTTTCAACTCACTTTTCATGTTATCCCACCATTTCTTTAAATAATCCAATTTATTGAATTGTTTATTTTTATTGTAGCACAAGCATATGCTTATTTCAATTAAGATTTGTTTAAGGTTTAAAGAGGCGTCGTCATTTCTTCTGCATTGCTGTACCTCTCAACTGGCTTTAAGAAACGCGCGGCGGATTTACGGTCATTTTCATACTGTGCCTGTTCCGTCTTGTAACCGTCTGACTCACTCTGTAACTGTTCCTGCTCGCCCTCATATTGGTTATAGAGCATGGTATAACGCTTGTCTGACAGCTTTCCCAATGCGTTATCGTTATCCTCATATAGTATATTGGTACGAAAAAGTGTACTGTCAACAAAAAAAGACAGTACTTGAATACATGGAGTTTTTAGCGGTAATTTAGTGCAGAAGAGGATATCCGATTTGTAAAAATGCGAGGAGGAATACATGATGCACTATACAGGAACCATATGGAGACCGCCCTATGAGGCGTCTTCCCTGCTGTTGGAAGTTACCGCGGGCTGCACCCACCACAGATGCAAGTTCTGTACGCTTTACGCGGATCTGCCCTTCCGGTTCAGGATGTCGCCCCTGGAGGATATAGAGGCGGATTTGAAAGAGGCACAGAAGATGTACCGCCGTTTTGTCGGGAGAAAGGTTTCCCGGATTTTTCTCACGGGGGCAAATCCTTTCGTGCTGAAATATGACAGGCTGATGGAAATCGCGGGACTGGCGCACAGATATTTTCCGGAGGCGGAGACCATCGGCAGCTTTGCCAGGGTGACGGATGTTGCACTGAAATCGGACGGGGAACTGGCGACATTGCGGGGAGCGGGTTATGACGGGCTGACCATCGGCGTCGAAACAGCGGATGAGGAGGCGCTGCGGTTCATGGAGAAAGGATATTCGGCGGCTGACATACTGGAGCAGTGCGGCAGGTTGGACAGGGCAGGCATCCGTTACAGCTTTTTCTATCTCACGGGCATATCCGGCGCAGGCCGGGGGGAGGACGGCGCAAGGGCCACCGCCGCTGTATGCAATAAGCTTCATCCGACTTTGATCGGTGTAAATATGCTGACCATCTACCCGGATGCAAAGCTGTATGAGGAAATCCGGCAGGGGAACTGGAGGGAGGAAAGCGAGACAGAGAAGTACAGGGAAGTCCGGGCATTGGCGGAAGGACTGGAAATTCCCACGGATTTTGCCGCATATGGGGCTTCCAATGCATTTCAGTTCCATGGTGTTTTGCCGGAAGATCGGGAGAAGCTGCTTGCCTTTCTTGATGATGTGATTAAAAACGTGGGTGAGGACGAACTGCGGCGTTACCGTGAGAGCGTCCGCCATCTGTAGGAGGTGATTCAGATTGCACTTTACAGGAAGAACGTGGAGGCCGCCCTATGAGGCGCATTCCGTTATCATACAGGCAACCTCCGGCTGCACCTATCAGAAATGCCGTTTCTGCAGCCTTTATCAAGACGAGTGTTTCCGTATGTCTCCGATGGAGGAATTCGAGGAAGACCTGGCGGAGATCAAAAGCTATCAGCCCTATGCAAGGCGTATCTTCTGGACTGGAGCAAACCCCTTTGCTATGAGCTATGAGAACCTGAAACTCCGTGCGCTGACAGTGCGGGATTACCTGATTAAATGCCGGACCATGGCTATGTTTGCCAGTATCAGGGATATTCGGGATAAGGAAGTATGGCAGCTGAAAAAGCTTCGGGCAATGGGAATAAACGGGCTGACCATCGGGACGGAGAGCGGTGACGATGATACACTTGTTCTGGCAGGCAAAGGATACACGGCGGCTGACATACTGGAGCAGTGCCGGAAACTGGACCAGGCAGGGATAGAATATTATTTTGTCTATATGACCGGGCTTGCGGGGAAGGGCAGGGGATATTGGAATGGGGTGAACAGCGCAAAGTTATTTAGCAGGCTCAATCCGTATTTTATTTCCGTGGATTCCCTTACGCTGTTTGCGGATACGGAGCTGTACCGCATGGAGCAGGAGGGGCGGTTTACTCCGGCCGGGGAGAAGGAGCGCCTGCAGGAATTGATGGTGTTTATCAAAAATCTGCAGATCAGGACACATCTGTTTGCCAATTCCAGTTCAAATTTTTACCCGGTTACCGCCTGGCTGCCGAAGGAGCGGGGTTATGTAATCAGGGAATTGCAGCATGTCTTAGATACGGATAACTTCTCGGAATCTCAATGAATGAGATTCCAACCGAAGATTGACAACTGAA
>OFFP01001955.1_pt1 | contig 12914 bp, 9 predicted proteins | sample 1521431 | NCBI WGS metagenome assembly OFFP01 (sample SAMEA3504104, study PRJEB24116) | mouse gut metagenome | biome: mouse gut; feature: mouse-associated habitat; material: faeces | place: Denmark | collected 2011 | reverse complement strand
GTCAATCCCCCAGACCGTGTGAGACGTGCGCGCCTTCGTACTCTTTGCCATCGAACCGCCGATCAGGCCCAGGCCGATGAAACCTGTTTTCTTTACGTGCATGTTTTATCCTCTCTTTATATTTTTTTGAAATGAAAAACCACAAATATTTTAGCATTTTAAATCGTAAAAGTAAAGGGAGAGTTGCGTCGATGAGGGGCGGCGGGGCCGCCGGGGTTACAGTTCACGGCCGTCGTGCAGGAGAGGAAAAAGTGCGGAAGAATGGGAGTTTGAAAGAAGGAAAAGAAAAAAGATGTAGAAAATATGTGAAAAATTTATAAAAGAGTTGTAATAAGGGCAGAAGTTTAGTACAATATTTACAGAGTGTGTACGGCTGCGGTAAGAAATAAATAGAATGATTTTGTGCAGGAAAGAGGATGTACGGATGATATTGAGATGATTTCTGAGCAGATGCGCATAAAATAGAAACAAGGAGGCAGCAGCATGAAGGTTTACAGAACGGATGAGATCAGAAACGTAGTATTGCTTGGACATGGAGGCAGCGGGAAGACGAGCCTGGTGGAGGCAATGTTATATGTATCCGGAGCTACAAAGCGTATGGGCAAGGTTTCCGAATCCAATACGACGAGTGATTTTGATAAGGAAGAGCAGAAGAGAGGATTTTCCATCAGTACAAGTATTGTACCGATCGAGTGGGAAAAGGCCAAGATCAATATACTGGATACCCCCGGATACTTCGATTTTGTCGGGGAGGTAGAAGAGGCAGTCAGCGCGGCGGATGCGGCGGTGATCGTGGTATCCGGAAAGGCCGGGGTGCAGGTAGGTACGGAGAAGGCATGGGAACTGTGTGAGAAGTACCATCTGCCCCGTATGATCTATGTGACAGAGATGGATGTGGATGATGCCAGTTTCCGTCAGGTCGTGGAAGATCTGACTGTAAGATACGGCAAGAAGATCGCACCCCATTTTCAGCCGATCCGCGAGAATGAGAAGCTGGTCGGATATATCAATATCATCAAGAACGCGGGAAGAAGATACACCGGCATCGGACAGAGAGAAGAATGTGAGATTCCGGATTACTGCCAGGAGAACCTGGAGACCCTGCGGGATGCCCTGATGGAAGCGGTGGCGGAGACAAGCGAAGAGTTTATGGACCGTTATTTCAGCGGCGAGGAATTTTCCGTAGAAGAGATCCGCGCGGCTATGCGTACTGAAGTAATGGGCGGAGATATCGTACCGGTGGCAATGGGGTCCAATATTGAAGCGCAGGGTGCGGCGAACCTGCTGTCCGATATCGTGCGTTTCTTCCCAAGCCCGGACAAGAGAAGCTGTGCGGGAATCAACCGGACGACCAACGATATCTTCGAAGGCAATTACGATTTCTCCAAGGCGAAGACCGCTTATGTATTCAAGACAATGGTGGATCCGTTTATCGGAAAATATTCCTTCGTAAAGGTATGCTCCGGCGTACTCAAAGGTGATGACATTCTTTTCAACGCAACCAGCGAGGCGGAGGAGAAACCGGGCAAGCTGTATATCATGAGCGGCAACAAGCCGACGGAGGTCAGCGAGCTGTTTGCGGGAGATATCGGCGCTATCGCGAAGCTGGCAAATACGAAGACAGGCGATACTCTTTCTACTAAGAATACACAGGTGCTTTATACCAAGACCGAGTATTCCGTACCGTATACATATATGAGATACCGTGTCAAGAATAAAGGAGAAGAAGACAAGGTATCCCAGTCTCTGGCGCGTATGATGGCGGAGGATGTGACCCTGAAGGCTGTCATTGACAGCGAGAACCGTCAGTCTTTGCTTTATGGCATGGGTGACCAGCATTTGGAGATCGCGGTCAGCAAGCTTTTGTCCAGATACAAAGCAGAGATTATCCTGGAGACCCCGAAGGTGGCCTTCCGTGAGACAATCCGCAAAAATTCCGACGTGGACACCAAGTACAAGAAGCAGTCCGGCGGACATGGACAGTATGGTCATGTCAAGATGAAATTCGAGCCCTCCGGAGACCTGGAGACTCCATATGTATTCGAAGAGATCGTAGTCGGCGGCGCAGTGCCGAAGAACTACTTCCCGGCAGTGGAAAAGGGACTCCAGGATTCTGTGGTGAAGGGACCTCTGGCCGGATATCCGGTAGTCGGCGTGAAAGCCATCCTTTATGATGGATCCTACCATCCGGTAGATTCTTCGGAAATGGCGTTCAAGACCGCAACCTGCCAGGCATTCAAAAAAGGCTTCATGGAAGCTTCACCGGTCCTCTTAGAGCCCATCGTATCTTTGAAGGTAACCGTTCCGGACAGCTACACCGGAGATGTTATGGGAGATCTGAACAAGCGCCGGGGCCGTGTACTGGGCATGAACCCGATCGCAGGCGGATTCCAGGAGATCGTGGCTGATATTCCGATGACAGGCGTATTCGGGTACTGTACGGTACTGCGCTCCATGACAGGCGGAAGAGGCACCTATTCTTATGAGTTCGCGCGCTACGAGCAGGCTCCGTCTGACGTACAGGAGGCGGAGATCGCCAAGAGGGCTGCGGAAGAGTAGGCGGTAAAGACAAAAGATTACAAAATAATTAAGATATAGAAGAAAAGCCCGTAAGGGCTTTTTTTCTTATGGCAAAAGTGCTATAATCTCCTTGCTGCTAATTATAGGTTAAAATTTCTAACGTCTATATTACAGTAAAATAGAAAATGAATGAGGATTAAAAAAATGCAGATAGTAATCATTGGTGACGGTAAGGTGGGGCATAAGCTTGCCGTACAGTTGTCAGAAGAAGATTATGATATCGTATTGATCGACCAGAATGCAGGCAAGTTAAAGGAAGCTCTGAATCAGCTTGACGTTTTTTGTATCCCAGGAAATGGAGCAGATGTTGAGATTCAGAAGCAGGCGGATGTGGCACATGCGGATCTTGTGATCGCCTGTGCTTCGACAGACGAGTTTAATATGCTGAGCTGTCTTTTGGCGAAGCGGCTGGGGGCAAGGCATACGATCGCGAGGGTGCGCAATCCCATCTATTACCGGCAGATCGATCTGTTCCGGTCCGATCTTCATCTGAGTATGGCGGTGAATCCGGAGTTGTCGGCTGCAAATGAGATCGCCAGGATCTTGTTGTTCCCCGTAGCCAGCAAGGTCGAGACATTTATGAAGGGAAGAGTCGAACTGGTAGAGCATATTCTGAAGGCGGGCAATCCTCTTGCCGGGCTGTCCCTTGCGCAGATTGACCAGAAGTTCAAGATTGATATGCTGGTGTGCGCGGTCAAGAGAGGGAATGATGTCTTTATCCCGGATGGAGATTTTGTCCTTAAGGAGGACGACCGGCTCCATATAGCGGCAGGGCACCAGGATTTGAGGTCATTTTTCAAATCCGTAGGAAAGAAGAATACGAAAGTGAAGAGGGTGATCATCTGCGGCGGCGGGAATGTCTGCTTCTATCTCTCCAGGCAGTTATTGCAGGCAGGGATGCAGGTAAAGATCATAGAGCGCAGTGAAGCGAAATGTGAATATCTGTGTGAGCAGCTTCCCAAAGCAACGGTCATTCAGGGTGATGCCGCCGATCATGATCTTCTGATCGAAGAAGGGATCCGGGAATCGGACGCCGTGGTCGCGCTGACGGGTATGGATGAAGAGAATATTATCATGTCCTTATTTGCAAAAGGACAGGGGGTGGATAAGATCATCGCCAAGGTAAACGAAGATTCCAGAGCGCAGATGGTGGAAGGGCTTGGGATAGACAGTATTGTCTCCGTAAAGAGCGCGGCGGCAGATGAGATCGTGAATTATGTAAGAGCTATGAAGAATTCTTACAGCAGCGCCAATGTAGAGACCAGTTACCGGCTTCTGGGAGGAAGAGTGGAGGCGATGGAGTTCATCATAAGGAAAGAGTGCAGTTTTACGAATGTTCCGCTGAAAAACCTTCCTACGAAACCCAATCATCTGATCGCCTGTATCGGAAGAGGACGCAAGATCATCATCCCTGGAGGCGACGATCATATGGAAGTAGGGGACAGCGTGATCGTAGTTACGAAAGAGCACGTTATTAATGATTTTACAGATATACTTGCATAGGGGAGACTGAGAAAGAAGATAATGAATACGAAGATGATACGGTATATATTGGCGAAGATGCTGGGGGTCGAGGCGGTGCTGCTGCTCCTTCCGGCTTTGGTGTCGCTGATCTACCGAGAATTTAGCGGTGTGTTTTTTTTGATCCCTGCGGGGATCCTGGGAGTTGTCTATCTGCTGCTTGGCGTGAAGAAACCGGAGAACAGGACGATCTATGGGAAAGAAGGTATGATCGTTGTCTCAAGCGCATGGATCCTGTGGTCGCTGTTTGGAGCATTGCCATTTTCACTTTCGGGTTGTATCCCGAATTATCTGGATGCATTTTTTGAGACGGTATCAGGATTTACGACGACAGGTTCTACGATTCTGCGGGAGATCGAAGTACTGCCTCAGGGAATGCTGTTCTGGAGGAGCTTTACGCACTGGGTCGGCGGTATGGGAGTGTTAGTGTTCGTCATGGTGCTTACGACACTTGATAAGAAGAATTCTATGTACCTGATGCGTGCGGAGGTGCCCGGACCGGAGAAGGACAAGCTGGTGCCGAAGACGATGTCAACAGCGCGGATCCTTTATGGGATATACTTTGGGATGACGCTTATAGAAGTGGTTTTGCTGTTATTCGGCGGGATGAACCTTTTTGACAGCCTGCTCTTCTCATTCGGAACGGCTGGAACCGGCGGGTTTGCCAATTATGCGGCAAGCGTGGGATATTTTAACAGCGCCTATATAGATGCGGTGATCACGATCTTTATGATATTATTCGGGATCAACTTTAATCTGTATTATTTCCTGCTGCTGAAGGAGCTAAAGCCGATCTGGAAGAATGAAGAATTGAAGGTATATCTGGGGATCATATTGACGTCGGCGGTTGTGATCACGATGAACATCAGCCATATGTACGAAGGACCGGCGAAGGCGTTCCGTTACGCGATCTTTCAGGTGGCGTCCGTGATCACTACGACTGGGTATGCCACGGCGGATTTCATTGAGTGGCCTATGTTCTCCCAATGTGTGCTGCTGTTTTTGATGATGGTCGGCGCCTGTGCCTCGTCTACGGGAGGCGGTATGAAGGTGGCGCGTTTCCTGATGATGTTAAAATGTATCAAGCGTGAGATCGTCCAGATGGTACATCCAAAGGCGGTCAGGATCATTCGGATGAACGGGAAGAAGATGGATCAGGATGTGTTAAGAGTGCTGAATGTCTATCTGATGGCGTATGTGCTGACGGTTGCGGGTTCTGTCCTTCTGGTGTCCCTTGACAATATGGATTTTGGGACCACGTTCAGTTCGGTAATGGCTACACTGAATAATATCGGTCCAGGGATCGGGGCAGTGGGGCCCAATGGGAATTTTGCAGATTTTTCACCGTTGTCGAAGCTTGTGTTCTGTTGTGATATGCTTGCCGGGCGATTGGAGATCTTTCCGTTCCTGATGCTGTTTACAGCGTCGGCATGGAATCGAAGATTTTAGATTTTAGTTCTGATAAAGGAGAATATATGAATATTAAGAAAAAATTGTTGATTGTATTAGCGCTGATCGTTGCTGCAGGCGGATATTATTATGTGTCGCTGCCTGCGTTTAACATCCATTCGTCGGATACCTGGATGTTTGTCGTGGTATTCCTGGCTGTGGTTGTGACGGCATATGCGATGCGTAAGAAACTGGGCTTAAAAGATGTAAAACAGGACAAGATGATGAAGTTTTTCGGGCTGTTGGTGTTGGGAGTAGGGATCATATATTGTCTTGGTTCTCTTCTTTCTTCTCCGATCATCAATGCGAAGAAATACCAGAAGCTGCTAACGGTAAAAGAAGGCGAGTTCACAGAGGATATAGAAGAGCTTTCCTTTGATAAGATCCCGCTTCTTGACAAGGATACGGCGGAGATCCTAGGCGACCGCAAGATGGGAAGCATGGTGGATATGGTGTCGCAGTTTGAAGTTGACAGTATCTACAGCCAGATCAATTACCAGGACAATCCGGTCAGGGTATCGCCCCTTAGGTATGCGAATCTGATCAAATGGTTTACCAACCGTTCCAACGGGATTCCGGCATATATCCGTATTAATATGGCGACACAGACCACAGAGCTTGTAAAGTTAGAAGAAGGGATCAAGTATACGACCAGTGAACATTTTAACCGGAATATATACCGTCATCTGCGGTTCGCGCACCCGACCTATATCTACGGGGAGCTGAGTTTCGAGATCGACGACAGGGGGATCCCTTACTGGATCGCGCCGGTGAAGAAGTTCAACATCGGGCTTTTTGGAGGCGAGACGGTCGGCAAAGTGGTATTGTGCAACGCGGTTACCGGAGATATGAAGACCTATGATATCGAGAATGTTCCGGAGTGGGTGGACCGCGCTTATTCCGCAGATCTTTTGGTCCAGTTGTTTGATTATTACGGTACGCTGAAACATGGGTTTTTCAACAGCATCTTAAGCCAGAAGGATTGTCTGATGACGACGGACGGCTATAATTATCTGGCGTTGGAAGACGATGTCTGGATGTATACAGGAGTGACGTCTGTGAACGGCGACCAGTCTAACGTAGGATTTGTATTGTCGAACCAGAGGACGATGGAGACGAAATACTACAAAGTAGAGGGCGCGACGGAGGCTTCTGCTATGTCCTCTGCGGAAGGTCAGGTACAGAATCTGAAGTACAAGGCGACATTTCCGCTGCTGCTGAATATCTCTGATGAGCCGACGTATTTTATTGCGTTGAAGGATGATGCGGGACTGGTGAAGAAATACGCCATGGTAAACGTACAGAAGTATCAGATCGTCGCGATCGGCGACAGTGTGAGCCAGTGTGAAGAGAATTACCTGGAACTGCTTCTAAGCAGCGGCGTGAAAGAGGAAGAGAAAGATACCCGCGAGATCAGGGAGATCAGCGGGAAGATCACGAAGATCGCCCAGGCGGTCATTGACGGTACTTCTCATTATTATATCATGGTGGAAGGCTCCGAGGAGATATTTGATATATCTGTAGTCGACTTTATAGATGTGGTAAGATGCGAAACCGGGCAGGAGATCACAATGGAGTATAAAGAAGACGAGAGGGCGAATCTTGTAATGTCTCTGGAGACCGGAGGAAGAAAGAGCCAAAGACAGAAGGAAACGGATACGCAGACGGAAGAGACGGAACAGAATACAGAAGAGATGGAAGAAGAGTAATGGAAATAAGCATATTATTGGCACAACAGATCGCGGCAATGTTTCTCACGATGGCGGTAGGCTACGCCATCGTGAAGATAGGGCTGTTCCAGGCAAAAGACAGTAAGGTTATATCGAATATGATAGTATACATATGTTCGCCATGTATCATTGTTGAGTCATTTCAGATAGAGCTGACGCCGGACAAACTGAAAGGGTTGGTATTGGCGCTTATCATGGCGTCTGCTGTCCATGGGATGACAGTCGGCGGTACGAAGTTACTGGAGAAACCGCTCCATATCAACGGCATTGAGAAGGCGTCGATCATCTATTCTAATTCAGGGTATCTGGTGATTCCTCTGGTGGCGGCTGTCATGGGAAAAGAATGGGTATTTTATACAACGGCTTATACGATAGTACAGACGGTACTGATCTGGACGCATGGCGTCGGCGCCATCAGCCAGAGAAAGGAAAAGGATTATAAGAAGATTCTCCTGAACCCGAACATCGTTGCCGTGATGATCGGAATGATGATGTTCGTTACGGAACTTAAGTTTCCGGTGGTGATCGGCAGCTGCGTCAGCGGATTCAGCGATATGATCAGCGCTGCCAGTATGCTGGTGATCGGAATGGTGATCGGAGATGTGGATCTTCTGTGGGTATTCCGTCAGAAAAGGCCCTATCTTATCTGCTTCCTGCGTCTGGTTGTGTTTCCGGTGATCGCGGCGGCGGCTTTTGTCATTGTAGGGCACATGGGAATACATCCGGAGGCGGAATATATACTTCTGATCGTACTGTTAGCGACGGCGGCTCCGGTGGCAACTATGATCACCCAACTGGCGCAGATCTACGATAAGGATTCCAGGTATGCCAGCGTGATCAATGTGATGTCGGTGATCTTCTGTATCTTCACCATGCCGCTTATGACATTGTTTTATGAGATGTTTTTTTGATATGTTATAATTTTGCAGAGGCTGCTGCGAGATGCCGTATATGGTGTATAAACGGCATTTCACAGCAGCCTTTAATATTACCACTGGCTGTGTTCTTCAATCTTATCTAATATTCTTTGCTTTTCTTCTCCATCCAGGATCGTCGGACAATAATCGTTATACTTGGTGACGGAAGAGATGGAGCAGGGGATGATATTGACCGCATCGTCCTTTTCTACCACTCCATTTTTGACCGTAAATGTCTGCTGAAAGATGATGGTGTCTTTGTCCGCGGGATTTGAATTGCCGCCAAAGCAAAAATTACCCAGGCTGTAAGCGATATATTTGTCTTTATACTTCTCTATGCCCTGCAGTACATGAGGGTGATGGCCGATCACCAGATCGGCGCCTTCGTCAATTGCCAGATGCGCCAGGGTTTTCTGCGTATCGTTGGGCGTGTATTCGCGTTCCATGCCCCAGTGGAAATTCACGATGATCAATTGTGCTCCGGCTTCTTTTAAAGCGGCGATATTGTCTTTTACCTGCTTCTTTTTCCCCAGATGATCTGCCAGCTCATAGATTCCGGTCAGTCCCACCTTCACACCCTTGATATCAAGAATCTTTACCTGATCGAATCCAAAAGTCGGGATACCTGCTTCTTCCAGGGTCTTGACGGTATCGGCGTAACTTTGCTCTCCATAATCTTTGCTGTGATTGTTCGCCAGATTGGCGGCTTCCACAGAACTGCCGGAGAGGATAGCCGCATATTCGGGAGGGCCTTTAAAAGCATAAGTCTTATTCTGCCGCTGATTGGATTCTGTCAGTGTTCCTTCCATATTTACTATGGTGAGATCGTCTGCTTCCAGGACAGACCGTACATTTTGAAAGAAGTAATCAGGACCGTGCATGTCGTAGAAGGCATTCAGACTGGTGGATCGTGCAAAGTTGGCGTCGGTTCCCAGCGTGCAGTCGCCGATAGAGCTGATCGTCAACGTAACGGGTTCATTTGCTAATACGGGTTGGTTTGTGTTGATCACCAGTTCTTTTACTTCTACATGGGGAGTGTCGCTGCTTTTCTTTGGCTTATCGGATGCATTTTTCTTGAGAGATTCTGCCTTGTGATCCCGGACTAATCTGGTTCCGGCGGATATTACTGCGCGTGCGCCCGACACAAGCAGGAAACAACCGCATAAGCATAGAAGAGCGAATAACGTGATCCGGATCAATTGTATTTTCCGGCGTCTGGCTCTTCTGGATTTTGCGGCTTTGATCCCGGACGGAGATCCGGCGCCGGCTCGGGGCATGGTCTCCGGCATAGCTTTCTGTGTGCGCCGGGTATCTTTGCTCTTGTCCTGTGTGTGCCGGGCGTCTTTGCTCTTGTCCCGTGTGTATCGGGTGTCTTTGCTCTTGTCCCGTGTGTGCCGGGCGTCTTTGGTGTGCTTCTGTGTGCGTCGGGTATCTTTGGTTGTTTTCATATTGTCCTATCGTAAAAGGCAGCCCGTATGGACTGCCTGATCTTTCATAGAATTAATTCAAATAGCTGCAACCCTCTTCATTGATATGAGACAGGTCGGCGCGGTCTGCACTGATGCTTACGAAGAAATCAATGCCGCATTGTGCGGAGATCTTTTTCAGCCTTTCGATAAATTCCGGCATATTGTCAAGTGAGATATCAGCATGTTTCATGATTCCATCAATAAAGACACATTCGATATCGTGGTTGGAACTGTACATTCCGTATAAGAAACCGATGTATCCGTCAATATTCGTAATGGAGGTATAATCATCCATACAGATTGTGCGAATGTCGAATGCAACACTGGCAGTGTCTCTATGAGTCTTTTTAATAAATACTACATTTCCATTACAATCTTTTACTTTGTTGTTCGCCTGTTCAATCATTTGCTGCGTCTTTCCGCTGCCTTTTGGGCCGGTTAATAAATATACCATGATAAACCTCTCCTTTATGTATCGTATTTACTGAAACCTCAGTATGGAATGCTTATAAACTTATTATACACTAAAGAGACAGAGGGAACAACTAAAATTGTGACTTTTGTATAAGAAAATAATGCTTGACTTATTTTTACATTCTTCATATAATAAATAAGAGTCTTTCTGTAGGAGGACAGTGCATCTGCAATGTAAGCCTTTTCGTCTCTTTGGGGATGAGGAGGCTTTTGATTATTAAAGTACGGAGTGTGGTCTGCCACATTCTCAGGAAAGAGAGGAGATTCAATATGTCTAAGATACCTTATAACCATAAGGCGATCGAGAAAAAATGGCGAGAGAACTGGGAGAAGAACCCGGTGAATGTCAAGGTAGATGAGAAGGGCAGGGAGCGTCAGAAATACTACTGTCTGGATATGTTCCCATATCCGTCAGGAAACGGGCTTCATGTCGGACACTGGAGAGGTTATGTGATCTCTGATGTGTGGAGCAGATATAAGCTGCAGCAGGGATATTACATCATTCATCCGATGGGATGGGACGCTTTCGGCCTTCCGGCTGAGAATTATGCCATCAAGATGGGCGTACATCCTGCGATCTCCACGGCGGAGAACGTAAAGAATATCAAGAAGCAGATCAATGAGATCGCCGCCCTGTATGACTGGGACAGAGAAGTGAATACCACAGATCCGGGGTTCTATAAGTGGACCCAGTGGATCTTCGTGAAGATGTTCAAGGAAGGGCTTGCCTACGAGAAGGAATTTCCGATCAACTGGTGCCCGTCCTGTAAGACCGGGCTTGCCAATGAAGAGGTAGTCAATGGAAAGTGCGAGCGGTGCGGCGCGGAGGTAACGAAGAAGAATCTGCGTCAGTGGATGCTGAAGATCACGGCATATGCGGAGCGTCTGCTCAATGACCTGGATAAATTGGACTGGCCGGAGAAGGTTAAGAAGATGCAGTCGGACTGGATCGGCAAATCCTACGGTGCGGAAGTAGATTTCCCGATAGACGGAAGAGAAGAGAAGATCACGGTCTATACTACAAGGCCGGATACCTTATACGGCGCGACCTTCATGGTATTGGCGCCGGAGCATGAGCTGGCAAAAAGCCTTGCAACGGATGAGACAAGGGAGGCTGTGGAGAAGTATATCTTCGAGGCATCCATGAAGTCCAATGTGGACCGTATGCAGGATAAGGAGAAGACCGGAGTCTTCACCGGAAGCTATGCGGTCAATCCGCTGAACGGCGAGAAGACGCCGATCTGGCTGTCGGATTATGTATTGGCTGATTACGGAACGGGAGCGATCATGTGTGTACCGGCTCATGACGACCGTGACTTCGAGTTTGCAACTAAGTTTGGTATCCCGATCGTGCAGGTTATTGCAAAGGACGGTCAGGCGATCGAGCATATGACGGAAGCCTATACGGAAGCCAGCGGAACGATGATCAATTCCGGCGAGTGGAACGGGATGGAGTCTGCGGTTCTTAAGAAAGAAGCGCCGCATATCATCGAAGAGAGAGGCATCGGACGCGCGACCGTGAACTATAAGCTGCGCGACTGGGTATTCTCCCGCCAGCGTTACTGGGGCGAGCCGATCCCGATCGTGCATTGTCCGGACTGCGGCAATGTGCCTGTACCGGAAGAAGAGCTGCCGCTTCGATTGCCGGAGGTAGAATCTTATGAGCCGACAGGAACCGGAGAGTCACCGCTTGCGGGCATCGAGGAATGGGTGAACTGTAAGTGTCCGGTTTGTGGAAAGCCGGCGAAGCGTGAGACCAATACCATGCCTCAGTGGGCAGGTTCCTCCTGGTATTTCCTGCGGTATGTGGACAATCATAACGATAAAGAACTGGTTTCCAGAGAGAAGGCGGACGCCCTGCTTCCGGTTGATATGTATATCGGCGGTGTGGAGCATGCCGTGCTTCACCTTCTGTATTCCCGTTTCTACACCAAATTCCTGTGCGACATCGGAGCGGTTGATTTTGACGAGCCGTTCCAGAAGCTGTTCAATCAGGGTATGATCACAGGGAAGAACGGGATCAAGATGAGCAAGTCTAAGGGAAATGTGGTTTCTCCGGACGATCTGGTCAGGGATTACGGCTGTGATTCCCTGCGTATGTACGAACTGTTCGTAGGACCGCCGGAGTTAGACGCCGAGTGGGATGACCGCGGGATCGACGGTGTGAACCGTTTCTTGAAGCGTGTGTGGAATCTGGTGATGGACAGCAAGGATGCGGATATCAAAGCATCTAAGGCGATGATCAAGGAACGCCACAGACTGGTATGCGATATCACGAAGCGTCTTGAGGGCTTCAGCCTGAATACGGCGATCTCCGGATTTATGGAGCATAATAACAACCTGATCGAGATTGCCAAGAAGGAAGGCGGCATTGATAAGGAGACCTTATCGACTATGGCGGTACTGCTGTCTCCGTTTGCCCCGCATATGGCGGAGGAGATCTGGGAGCAGTTAGGACATGAAGGAAGCGTGTTCGCTGCGGGATGGCCGGATTATGACGAGGAAATGATGAAGGACGACGAGATCGAGGTGCCGGTTCAGATCAATGGCAAGACCAGAGCCGTGATCTCAGTGGCGGCAGATATTTCCAAGGAAGATGCGATCGCGGCAGGAAAGGCGGCTGTGGCGGATAAGCTGACTGGGAATATTGTGAAAGAGATCTATGTGCCGAAGAAGATCATTAATATTGTGCAGAAATAATAGGGGAGAAAATCCCGCAAGTGAATAAAGCGCTTGGAAATATTGAAAGAAGAAAATATTAAGAGAATGACGCA
>OFFP01001953.1_pt1 | contig 12924 bp, 16 predicted proteins | sample 1521431 | NCBI WGS metagenome assembly OFFP01 (sample SAMEA3504104, study PRJEB24116) | mouse gut metagenome | biome: mouse gut; feature: mouse-associated habitat; material: faeces | place: Denmark | collected 2011 | reverse complement strand
TTTAACAGTTTCTGGGTTTGTTTTTTTTAACTATTCAAGGTTATTTTTTAAAGATGATAGTCCTTTGTTGGATAGTGGAATTGGAGAAATAAGTAAAACAAAAATAGGGGCAAGTGAAGCTGAAATTGTTTCTCGAAAAATAAACAATTCAACTGGTTATGCAGAAGTCCTTGTTCATGTTGAAGAGTCTTCAGCCCAAGTTCATAAAGAATACGTTTCATTTGCCGGAGAAGTAAAAAAAGAGCAACCAATAGAAACAAAACTCATTCCTATTTCAGAAAATTATTATCTGATTCAATTACACGGTGTTCCTAAAAATTGGAAAACAATAGGGATTGACTTTGGCTATAATACTACACAGAAAGCACCAACGACTGTAGAACAAATTGAAGAACAAAATCAGCAAAAACAAACAGATAGATCACAACAAACTTCTTTTTATTGGGATGTCAGAAAAAGTAAAACAGACGATGATTTAAAAGAGAAACCTAGAGTAAAATATTTGGCTGATGTGATTGTCATTGAGGAAAAATCAACGAGAGATAAACAGAAATTGCTAGCAAAAAGTACAGAAAAAATTGATTCGGAAATTGTAAGAATAGATGAAAAAGTAAAACAAGAAACGGAAGAATTGATTTACAAAGTTGGAAAAGAAAAAGAAGACTCTCAGACTAAAATTGCTCAATTAGAGCGTGAAAAAGACAAGTATATTGAAGTAAAAAGTGGGATAAAGAAAGAAGAAAAATTACTTGATGAGAAGCTTGAAAAGTTGAAGGAAAGAAAAGAACAATCAACAACTAATTAGGCAAATTAAGGGGTGCTAAACAACTGCTAGTAGGTGCTAGAGATGTGCTATAAAGGGTGCTAGTTTGGTGCTAGTTACTGCTAAATACGTGCTAGTTTAGGTGCTAGAAACGTGCTATATGGTGCTAAAAAGGTGCTAGTTTGCATGAAGTTACCTGCTAGCCAAGTTCTAGTGGCGTTCGTTTTTGGGTCCCACGGGAAAGCCTTGCACTGCAAGGCGGGTCAGCTTGTCTGACCCCCATTTCCCCTTATGCTCTTCCGAAACACAAAGCGCAATTAAGCGAATACTAGAGAATAAATAAGAAAAATGTCGTGTAGTGATAAAAAATAAGCAGATCAAAGACTAAAAAATGGCTGAAAGGTAAGAGAAAAATGACAGAAAAACAAGTCATAAAAATAAGAGATGTAGATAAAGATATAGCAACTAGACTGGTAACAGTAGCAAAAGAAAAAGGCTACGCTAGTCGAGATGAAATGTTACGAGATGTGCTGAAGAAAATCGCGTACGAAGAGTTCCAATTAGAATCAGAATTACGTTACCAGGCATTTACAAAAGATGTCGTTGAATCAATGCAACTTGGAATGGATTTAATGGTAAGGGAATTCTTTCGTCCAGCGTCGAAATTAACTGAAAGGGAGAAAGAAAATGGATGAAAAAAAGAAACCGAAAAACATATACATGACAGACAAAACAAAAGATCGTTTGAGTCGAATTGCTGCAGAAAAGCATATGCATTTAGGTGACTTAATTGATTATATGCTAGATGTCATTGAAAACAAAAACGAGAATAATATAGACGAGCTTTTAACCCTTCAAAAACAGAATAAAAAATTATTATCTGTCATTGAAACACACACAGAGTTGACGACAATTCTCTTCAACGAATTAGCAAGAACTATGCAATTAGAAATTAAAGATGAATCGGACTCACTTGGTGTAACCCAAGCGAAAAAAATAGTACAAGAGCGACAAGAAAACCGAAGAATCCAAGCAATGAATTCGGCAAAATATTCCCAGTCGGTTGTAACAAATGAATAAGAAAACGGCGGGCATTATTCTTACGAGTGCGTTCGTTATGCCAGGTACAGATACGTTCAAAGAATATCTTGACTATATGGAAAGAAGTGAAGCGACCAGGAACGAACATTTTGATCAATTCAATGCCTTTTCACCTGACAATTCAATGGATAGTATTGCGACAGTTGAAGGTTCAAATGAGACGATGTTCTCAACCTATAATGACTACATGTCAAACCCGAAAAAAACGTCAGCTTTGTTTACGAATAATTATGACCAAGCGCCAGAAGAAGTTATCCGATACATGAAAAAATACTTCGAAATGGCTCAAGAAAATAAATCACCTTTATGGCAATTAGTTTTTAGTTTTCGGAACGAGTGGTTGATTGAAAATAACTATCTTGATCCAGAAACAAATCAATTAAAAACGCAACATATTTACCAGGCCACAAGATTAGCCATTGCTGAATTAGAAAAAAAAGAAGGGTTAAAAGGAGAGTGGACAGGTGCAGTCCACTACAATACGGATAATATTCATGTTCATGTCGGATATGTTGAAAAAAATCCAACAAGAGAATGGATCTTCTACAAGCACCCGAAAGACCCGAATAAAACTGGCTGGCAGTTTAAAGGAAAATTTTTACAGAAGAGTATTAAAGCGACAAAGCGAACATTTGTGAATGAACTGATGCAAAATAAAGAACAATTGTCTATGTTAGAAACGTACGTCACGCACCAAAAAAAGTTGGCTGAATCATGCAAAGAACAGTTTACACAAGGAAAGTATGAGCAACTATTTACGGATTTACTTCAAAAGCTACCAAGCAATCAGTATTTCTGGAAATATGGCTTTGCAGAACGTCATAAATTTAAACCAGAACTAGATAAAATAGTGGATTTGTTTATGGAAACAGATGGGAAAGAAAAAATGGATGAAATACTTCCACGTCTACAAAAAATTTCTGATAATTACGAAGAAGCTTATGGAAATCCAAGGAACGAACCAACTTATTTTGATAAGCAGCTTTACGGAAAAAGTGGATTATATTCACGAATTGGAAACATGATTTTACAAGAAGCAAAGAATTATCCGGAACTTCTTGCTAAAAGGAACACTGGTTTGATGAATGAATCAGATTTTGAACAATTTAATTTTGAAACGGAGATAGAAAGCGAAGGATTAATTGAGCCATTTGATTCATTAGAAATGTCTATGCCGCAAGAAGAAAATGCAGAAGAAAGTATAATCTATGATGATGTTTTACCTCATGAACTTTTAGAAGAGAGTCATGAGGAAGTTAATAATATAGAAGAACAAATAAAAGTAAAACAATCAGAAATTAAAATGGATCAGGCATTGAAGACGTTACATGATTACTTCACTGAAAGAGAAGAATCGAAAGATAGCAGAAACTTAAAGATAGTGGATCAATTAAAGGCAGAAAAAGAATCCTCAAAAAAAGAAATTCGGGGTATGTTCTTACATGAAGTTGAGGGTAATCAATTTGCCGAACCGGTAAGTAGTTTTACTCACGAGACTTTAGGTAGAAAAATTATTCTTCCAAGTAAAAATAAAGCACACTATATTTCGATAGAAACCTCTAAAGACAAGGAAGTAGATTCAAATTTACAGAGTTTTTCAGGAAATAATCAACGTGCAATCTTGCAACAAATACCTACTGCAACACATGTCTTAGGGGAAAAGCAATGGCAATTAAACAATCGACAGATAAGAGAAGATGAAATTGAAAACGCCATAAAAATTGTGACCATTAAAAAAGATGAGTCAGAATCATTTGTTTTTGAGACAAAAGATGTTTACGATATTTCGCAAACAGACAAGCTTCCCAAAAAAGAGAAAAATGCAAATTATAAAATAGAAAAAGCAACAGGAAAAAATGGTCAAAAGAGAATTACAAAAGTTTCCAATAAAAAGCCTGTAGTCTCGCATAAAAAATCAGATTATGAATTCAAGAAACAATTAAGACAATTGAGAAAATCGTGTGAGCGAAGTGTCCAACGTTATTTAAATGAAAAAGCATATCAAGAATTAGAGCAAAGTATGAATATCTAAAAAATAAATAGGAATTGTAAGAGGATAACTAATAGTTATTCTCTTTTTTTATTCAAAAAAGAAAGAGGATGGAAAATGACAGAAAATAATTCTAGGTTTGACTTCTCAGATTTTTATGAAGAAGGTTTCGAAAAGACAGAAAGCTTTGAACAAGCCATTTATGTTTTTCAAGATGGGACTTTATGGAGTGGCTATTCAGAAGACGGAGATGGTTACACGAGAGATGTTGATCATGGATCTATTGAAGCTTTTTTTAAAGATATTTCTATTGATCGGTATCACCCTGACTTTCATTCATTAAAGTTAGAAGAATTAATTCAGATTGTTCCTGAAACACGTACAGTATTAACAGTGATGGATAATCATTATTCACAAGAACAAGTTGAGGTATTGAAGCAGTTAGAGGAGGAGAATTTTATTATTGAACAGTTGGAAAATACTCTACAAGTGGGAACTGAAAAGCTCAATTCAGAAGAATATCAAGAAGGCGGTTTTGAGGAACAAAACTCTGAAAGTTATCTTTATGATATTGATATTGTCGAAGAAAACGAAGAAATAGTTCAAGCATATAATCACTTTTTAAAAAATATAGAAGTAGACTCCTTGTCAAAAAACAATAATCAGTACAAAACGAAAAATAAAATAAATGAAAATGAACAATTTAACGGAATTAGTCATGATATTTAAATAAAATACGTTATCGCCTTACTTGGCCAATCATATCTAATTAGATATGATTGGCGTGAGGGGGAATGAAAGGAAGATAAAGTTGACCCCTGAAGCGACAAGCAGGAACTTTCCCACAGGAAAAAGAGTTGAATGAAAAAAGCATTACAAATCAAATTGAATCAAGAAATACAAATAAGTTTAGAACAAGATAAATCAAAATCTACAAGAAAAGAGCAATTGATAGAACAAATAGACCAGGTAGAGATTGGTTACTAAAAAAAGCCATCCCAGTTATTGTGATGGCTTTTTTGTTGGTTGATTCTGTTGTCTGTTCTGTATTCTTATTGCGTATGCTTCTACGTCTTGTTTTAAAAATAAACGAACAGTTCCGGATGGCTTGTCACCTTTTTTTCAATAAACGGTACTAACTGTTTTGTATAAACAGATTGTGCAAACGCTGTTTTGCTTTGTTTCGTGATGGTCATTGCTTCTGTTCGATTGAGTAAGTTTTCTTGGCACCATTTTTGATAGTGTTCAAGTGTTTTAGTATCCAAATTATCAGCCCTTTCATTGTTTTTTTATCATAGCTTAAAGAACATGTCTCGCGCAATAAGTATGTAAGGAAGAACTATCTGTTTTGTGGTATACTAAGTAAGTAGAAAAGTTATGGCGGTGGCATCTTCCGAGAGGTGGTGGTGCTTATGAAAGTAAGTACTAAAATCTATGAAAGGAGAAGCCTTTTGTCTATCGCAGAAGCCTTAGCTCTGATGATTAGTTTCGGTTCTTTAATCGCAAGCTTAATCTTTGGAATCTTGAGCGCTGTAAACAACGACAAAAAAAGTAACCGTTCATATCTTTGGCTAGATAACGGTTACTAATCTGTAATTAAATCTGCTACCGTCTTAAACGGTTCTACACCAGAGAGTTGTGTTAGCGCACAGCTCTCTTTTCATTTATATATTAGCACAAGGGGTGCTGAAATACTAGTGAAAGACTTCCTGATTTTTAGGTGGTCTTTTTATTTATTTCTTTTGTTTTTTCCATATTCTATCATTTCAGACTTTAGATATAACTTAAATGTGGTGCGGCCGTTTTTTTGTTTAGAAAAAAATGGTTGGATAGTTGTTCCGATTTTTGCAGATTGATCAAAGCCGGCCTGTGTTTGCTTCGTATATTTAGGTGCTTCGTCTTTAGTTAACAAATTTTCTTGTAGATAAGCCTTTAAAAATTGAGGATTTTTGTCTAATAGCTCATTGAACTCTAGTTGATTCAATGTTATCCCTCCTCTTTATTGATATATAAAGTATACCTTATAAAGTAAAAAAATACAATACAATACTTTATAAAGTACACATTATAAAGTATGATATAGATATAAGGTTAAGAGATGGAGGGAACAAAATGAATAATGAAAAAAAGAAGAAGCACTAAAAAGAATGCGATTAATGGGAATACATGAAGCGACGATTGCACAATATACTTGTATACTATGCGATTGAACAAAAGTATATGGGGGGTATAACGATGTTGTACTTGTTTTATATATCTCCGTATGAAGAGGACTGGGAAATGGACCATCAAAGTATTGTAGAGAATTACCAATACACTTACGGCTTAAACGAAACGTATCCGTTCCTTTCAGAGTTTGGTGAAATCAAGTTTAAAAATATGTTTGGTGGTTTAGTAAAACAGTAAATATTTAGAAGTGATAGTACTAGTTGCTATCACTTCTAAAAAAATAATAGAAAGAGGTTTTTTAAATGATTAATAATGTGACTTTAGTAGGAAGACTTACAAAAGACTGTGATTTGCGTTATACGTCAAGTGGTGTAGCTGTTGCAGCTTTTACACTAGCAGTTAACCGAAATTTTACAAATCAAAATGGTGAACGTGAAGCAGACTATATTCAGTGTGTGATTTGGCGTAAACCTGCAGAAGCTTTAGCAAACTATACACGAAAAGGAACATTGATTGGTCTTGTGGGTAGACTTCAAACACGTAACTATGAGAATCAACAAGGACAACGTATTTATGTGACAGAAATGGTTGTAGAAAGCTTCCAATTGTTAGAGTCAAAAGAAGTTAGTCAACAACGTGGTGTTAACGCTTCTAATCCTACACCAGTTGGACAGCAGGAAAGCAATACGCAACAACCCTTTCCAGATTTAGAAGGTAGTTCTATTGAGATTTCAGATCGTGACTTACCGTTTTAAGGAGGATTGATTCATGGGTAATGAAAATTTACAAAAAATATATGCAGACAGTACAAAGAAACGTACAGCACAACAAACAGAATGGGAACAAGCTGTTGAAGGATTAACGTTTGATAGGTTAGAAAAAAAGAAAATTGAGTATTCTTTAAAACGGAAAAAAAGTTAAGGAGTTAGAAAATGAAACTATTTATTGGAAAAGAGCGTGGGACAATAGTCCTTTCTCCAAGTAAATATCCACCCGCATAGCGGGTGGCTTTTTAATAGCCCTAGAAGGGCTCGCTACCTGCCGCTCCCTTTAAGGGAGCTTTTTTAATAGATCGCCAACCGCTACCTTTCTATCATTAACTAGTTGTTACTTACTAAATGGATCTCTATACTCTATTTTGTTTATACTATCTCTTACTCGATCTTCTGCTTCTTGTTCTCGTATATACTTAGCTATCGTTTTTTGGTTCAGTCCTACAGTGCTTACATAATAGCCTTTTGACCAAAAGAATCGATTTCCATAATTGTATTTTAAATTTGTATGACGTTCATGAATGTTTACTGCACTTCTTCCTTTTAAGAAACCCATAAAACTTGATACACTCAACTTTGGTGGAATTCTTACCAACATATGGATATGATCGGGCATTGCATGCGCTTCAATGATTTCGACTTCTTTCATCTCACACAATTTTCTTAGTATTTTCCCTATATCTCGCCTCAATTGACCATATATTACTTTTCCTCTATATTTTGGTGTAAACACAAGATGATACTTACAATTCCAACGAGTATGTGCTAAACTTTTATCGTCGTTCGACATTCAAAATCCCCTTTCGATTTGATAACGGTTGGTAGCCTTTATCTATTATATCGAAAGGAGTTTTTATCGCTAAAGCTAGTTCCTCCACGCGCAGTACGCGTGGTTTTTTTGTCGAAATCTCTTTAGAGATTTCGACTGACTAAAGTCATTAATCAAAAAAATGAGACAATAATCAGATTTTTTTCTGATTATTGTCCCATTCTCTTCTATTATCAGGTTGTACAAATGTTGAACAAAAAGCACAAGATTTTGTTCAAGACCTAGAACAAGATGTTTATGAAGGCTTTTTTCAAACTATTTCAAATGATCAACGTATACCAGCTGATTTTGTTCGTCACGTAGACGGTGACACAACGGTTTTGAAGATTGAAGACAAAGAACAGAAAGTACGCTTTTTATTAATCGATACACGGAGACCGTCAAACCAAACACAAAAGTTCAGCCGTTTGGCTTAGAAGCTAGCAAACGTACAAAAGAGCTTTTGTCTACTACTTCAGAAATTACTTTTGAATATGATCAAGGGAATAAAAAAGATCGTTACGGTAGAGCGTTGGGTTATATTTTTGTAGATGGAACATTACTACAAAAAACACTTGTGAGAGAGGGATTAGCACGTGTAGCTTATGTCAAAGAACCTAACACTAAGTATTTGTCAGAACTAGAGCAAGCCCAAGAACAGGCAAAAAGTGAATCACTCAGAATCTGGAGTATACCAGGCTATGTGACAGACAAAGGGTTTAAATAAGGGAGAATGATTATGACTGAATTTGAATATGTAGCAATAAAATGACAAGAAAAATTAAAAAGTTTGAATCAAACGAGAAACTAGTTGATTTTCTTAAAACACCACAAGGGAGAAAGTATCGCGGAGAAGTAAGAGAAAAGACTAAAGAAAAATAAGAGTTAGTTCTAAAAAAATTTGAAAAGGGAGACAGGAAAATGGGATGTAAAAAGAATTTTGTAATTAAAGTTTCTCAAAATTTTGGTGGTGGTGTTGAACAATGGTATTACTATTCAGGCACAACATATACTGTTCAAGGAGAAGTATTTGGCAATTTTGTGGACGATATAAGAAATGCGAAAGACTACACGTCAAAAAAGAGAGCTGAAAATGCGATGGAAAAATTGAAAATAAAAGTAGGAAACTGGAGTAACATGATGGTTATACAAAAATAATTTAAAATAACGGTTTCTAAGAGAGATGAGGACATGACAGGTACACACCTAAATAAGTAAGGTACACAGCAAAAGAAGAGGATTTATTTTGAAGTATCTGAAGAAGCCGCCACAATGTGGGAAGAAATAGTCTGTTATGAAAAAAGCTAGTCAGACAATAAGAAAAGATATTATCCAGCGCACACAATGGAAAAATTGATTAGAGGTCGCTATGAGTTACTAAAGGTATTTGGAGAATAGCTTAAAAGTGACATATTTTAGGATGAAAAAATGTAGGTTAAGTTAGGAAGGTGATTTTTTGAAGGAAATTGTTGTAGATAATTTTGCGGGCGGTGGTGGTGCTAGCACAGGCACAGAGCATGCAATAGGACGTTCGGTAGATGTTGCCATTAATCATGATCCTGATGCAATTGCTATGCATGAAGCCAATCACCCAAACACAAAACACTATTGTGAAAGTGTTTGGGAGTCCACCCGAGAGATGTTGCCAATGGACGGCCAGTAGCGTTGTGTTGGTTAAGCCCTGATTGTAAACACTTTTCTAAAGCAAAAGGAGGAACACCTGTAAATAAAAAGATACGAGGGTTAGCATGGATTGCTGTTCGTTGGACAGCTACTGTTAAACCACGTGTCATTATTTTGGAGAATGTCGAAGAATTTAAGACATGGGGTCCTTTGATTGTCACTAAAGATGGTCCAAAGCCAGATCCCAAGAAAAAGGGGAAAACATTCCAATCCTTTGTGAGAGCATTGGAACGTCAAGACTATCATGTTGAGTTTAAAGAGTTACGTGCGTGTGACTATGGTGCGCCTACTACACGAAAACGGTTATTTATGATAGCACGCCGGGATCATAAACCGATTGTTTGGCCAACACCAACGCATGGGTCAAGAGAAAGTAAAGAAGTTGCTGAAGGGAAATACCTTCCTTATCAATCAGCTGCAAGTTGTATTGATTGGTCAATACCAGATAATTCTATTTTTGGTCGTAAGAAACCTTTACGTCCTAATACGTTGAAAAGAATTGCTCGCGGACTAAACAAGTTTGTACTTAATACGGTAGATCCGTATATTGTTAGAATTGATCAAACTAGTTATGGGAAAGTTAAACGTACAAATTCGATAAAGGAGCCTTTAACGACGAGCACAAATAAAGCAGAACAGCTGCTACTCAGTCCAATTATAGGTGTGAATACTACAGGACACTCTGGAACGAAAATATCTGCTCCATTAGCAACTATCACTACTAGTGGTCACCATATGTTGATTTCGTCTTTTCTTGCGAAAAACTATGGATCTGACATAGGGCAACATTTGAATGAACCACTCCATACGATCCCTACAAAAGACCGATTTGGGTTAGTAAAAGTTAAAGGAAGTGCCTATAGAATCGTTGATATCACAATGCGAATGCTTCAACCTCATGAATTAGCAAAAGCACAAGGTGTCCCAGACACATATGTATTAGATAAAGGTAAGAACGGAAAGAAAATAAGTAAGGCTAAACAGGTGGCTAGAATAGGAAACATGGTTGTGCCAAATTGCGCTGAGGCTTTAGTAAGAGCAAATTTACCTGAATTATGTTGTAATCAACCGTTCAATGAGCAAGTAGAATTGTTAAATGAGGATTTTAGCTGGTAGCAACTGACTAGTACAGAAAAGAAGCAGTCGAATACTAATTTACAAATGGATCAAAGAACAAGAATGTTCCCGGATATGGTTAGGAATAATATAATTAGGTAGTTAACCTTGACTTAAAAAGTAGTTCAAAGTCCGTTGGGAATGTTAATAACGGACAATCTAGTTTAGATATTACCATGTGAGAAAAGCAAAGCGATTTATGGGGAGTTAAATCCCTTGAAGGGGAACCGATTGTGAATCGCGAGCATTTACTTGACTATACGTCAAGCGTTAACTTTGACATTGACGAAAACTTTCAGATAGGTGAAAATGGAAGTTAAGATAATCCCAAAAATGGGAGACATAAACTGCTTTTACCAATCAAAAAGCGCAAAAGTACTATGAGAAACTGATTAGAAACGAAAAAAATCAAATTAAATAAAGTCCTTTATAAATTGGAATATTTTTTCGTAAGAATGGATTAATGCCTTAATGTTTATGAATACAAAGTGCAGCTAAACATTGTGTTCAATTATAAAGAGGGTAAAAAAATAGATAAAACAATGAAAGTGAGGGAAGATATATGACTAAAGAAGAGAAGATACTATTGATTGTACGTAATAGTGACTTTACGTATGAAGAACTAGAAAAGCTTCCAATGTCAAGTATCGATAGTATTTATAGAGCGCATGTTCTTGAAAAAAATGGAGGATAGGAGTGACATAGTGACAAATAAAGTGGAAAAGATAGATATTTTAATTCTCAGTAGTTTTGTTTTTGTGGTAATGTTAATTTACAATTTTGGTATTGAACAAATGGAATTTGGGGACGATGCGTTTTTCTTAAAGCAGTTTACACATGATTTTCAAAGTAACTATTATGAATTTTTGAAGTTTAGATACAATGAGTGGACGTCCCGATTAGTGATTGAAATAGCTCTAACACAAGCGGTACAACACGTATTTTTGTGGAGGATTTTAAATGCTATAGCAATGTCTATAGTGGCAATTGTCCCTGCACTACTGTTTAACGCAGATAATAGTCGAAGTGGATTAATTATAGGTACTGGCATGTCATTATTAATTCCTGCTTCGATGATAAATAATGCAGGATGGATAGCAACAACAACAAATTATGTTTGGGTCATGGCAGCAGCGTTGTTAAGTATTTGGCCTATTATGAACTATATAAGAGGAAAAAGTGTAAATTGGCTATCCTTTATTTTATCGTTGGTGTTCTTGATTTATGCTACAAATCAAGAACAAATGGTAGTCATTATGTTAGTTTCTTTATTAGTTTTGGCAGGTATTCTATATTTATCTAAAATGAATATCTTGATAACTTTACCTCATATTGCTATTGTAATCGCTAGCTTTGTGTTTATTTTAACATGTAAGGGGAATGCGGCAAGAAACGTCCAAGAAACGAAACAATGGTTACCTAATTTTTCTAGCTACAGTATTTTTGATAAGTTACAAATAGGGTATTCGTCCACTTTGAAAGCTTTATTTTTTGAGTGGTCTCCATTGATGTTAGCTTTTGTATTGCTAATTCTTACTGCTGGACTAGTAAAAAATGGAACATTAGTCAAAAAGATGATTAGTGGAATACCGCTATTGACGTATTTGATTTGTACAAGATTTAATACGATCATTAATCAAACTTATGATATAGCTTCAGGAAAAACATATATGTCACTAGTAGTTCTTCTTACTGGGTTGGTTTTTTTTATGTAATAGGGATTATTGGGGCAAGTAATAATCCTTTATAATTTTTGGCAGTTACCTTTCTTCTTATTTTGGGTGTAGGAAGTCGCATTATGATGGGGTTCTCTCCTACCATATGGGTATCTGGATCAAGGACTTACTATTTTACTTATGTTCTTATAATGATGTCAGGTGTTTATTTAATAAGTCAGCTACCTGAAAATAACCAAAGTAGAACCTTTAAAGTGCTATGCGGATATTTTCTGGTATTGGCTCTATTATTAATAATGATGTATACAAAAATATTGTAAAATGTTTTGCTAAACTTTCGACAGTTGTTGAAAGGATAGTGTGTATACTGTAGAATAATTACAAGTCACTTCAGATTTAACTATTTTCTTACAGACTGAATGAATCAATCGTTTAGTTCTATGAGTATTCGTTAGAAATGAAAGACTAAAATAAGTTATAACCTTAGAGACTGTCTCCACCCCAGAAGAGACAGTCTTTATTATACATTTGAGCCTAGTTTTTATTTTAAATGAGCTGTATAAGAATAAAAATGAACGTAATCATAAGGGAGGGTTTTACTGTTAAAAAATCAGTTATGATTAAAGTATAAAATAACAGTCATAATTATTTATGCTTTAAAATATAAACTGTTACTATGCCAACAATTATTCCTAAAAATAAAATCAGAAGGGATATAAACTTTTTCTTCATACGAAGCACCTTTCTTTTAATTTAAATATTCTGTGGTGAAATTTAAAAATCTCTTTTATTCAGGTTGCCATTGAAAAATATCTTCTAGTGGAGTATTCAGGTAGTAAGCAATT
>OFFP01001951.1_pt1 | contig 12941 bp, 10 predicted proteins | sample 1521431 | NCBI WGS metagenome assembly OFFP01 (sample SAMEA3504104, study PRJEB24116) | mouse gut metagenome | biome: mouse gut; feature: mouse-associated habitat; material: faeces | place: Denmark | collected 2011 | reverse complement strand
CTTCGTAAACATGGTGCTTCCCAAACGGTTCCCCGGCGGTTCTAACATGGCTTATGACTCTTCCAAACTGTTATCGCCTGCTTTCATTATGAGGTGAGCTGCAGATGGGTTTGTTTATATGGGAGAATAGAGAGGAGGGTTTGAGATAGAGAGGGGCCAGCGTGCGAGCTATGAAAAAACACCGTCTGGCCCAGGAAGCCCGGGAGGCGGTGCTTTATGGAATGCGTTGCAGTACCCATGCCCTTTACTGTCGCGGCATGTGGGTCTTGCAGTATTTCCGTCAGGACCTTGCGCGTGGCCGGAGTGATTTGCCACGGTGGCAAGTCACTCAAACTATGTCGGGCCACTCGCGGCCAGTAGGTCCCGCCCGCAATTCTCTTCTTGCCAAATCAAACCCCACCCCTCAGCCGCTCTTTCAAACGGGTCAGCCTCTGACTGGAGCTATCATTCTCTACAGCGTACCGAATGGCATCCGCTTCCCCATAGATGATGCTGGTCTTCTGCGCACGGGTGTAGAGTGTATAGAACAGCTTCCGGTTCAGCATCTTACGGTTGCATCCCATGACGGGAGCAATCACAATGGGCCACTGGCTGCCCTGTGCTCTATGGATTGTCATAGCATATGCCAAGGACAGGTCGGTCCAATCATCCTCGTAAAGCGCATACTGGTTTGGTCCATACCGGACATACAACCGCCGGTGTACATTCTTACCGTCTTTCACATCCATGATAGCTGCAATTCGCCCTACCTCGCCGTTCACAATGCCGGTCCGGAGGAAATCCTCCGCAAAGCCAATCCCTTTGGAGTAATTGTAGAACTTCATGTCGTAATTGTTGGTCGTATTGATGACCTTATCCCCCTCCCGGAGCATAAGTTTCTGTTTCTGGAGCACTCCATCGGCGTCCCGGATTTCGATTTCCCTGGAAAAGCACTCTAGCTTGCCTTTAGGCGGGTTCATTGCCTGCTGAAGGAAGTAGTTCAGGGAGTCAATCCCTACCTCCGTCAGTTTCTGCGGACACAATACCTGGATATCGTCCAGAGTGAATCCCCGTTTCCGCAGTTTCGTAACCATCTCCACGATTTTGTCCCGGCACGCGGGCGGCGTCTCAGAGCGGTACAGGTAAGCGTTGTTTTCCAGGGACTTTTCTTTTGTAATCTTGGACTGAATCATGTCCCCATCCAGAATCCGGTTCGCGTTGTAAAGGATGCCGGACCCCTCTGCCTGCCGGCGCACTACATTCAGAGTAACAACCGGAACCACGCCGGACTCAATGATATCCTGCAGCACATTACCCGGGTCGATGCTGGGCAATTGTTCATAGTCCCCCATGATAATCAGCTTGGTGCCAGGGGTGATTGCTTTCAGCAAGGACGCCGCCAGGGAAAGTCCCATCATCGAGAACTCATCGACAACCACGCAGTCTCCCGCAATCGAGACGGTGGATTCCTCGTTGCTGTCGGCCACGAGATGCAGAGCTTTATGAACGGTGCTTGCTGGAAGCCCGGTGGATTTGTGGGCTACCTGGGCTGCCTTCCCTGTTGGGGCCATGATTTTGGCGGAGAAGCAGCCTCCTTGCCGCCTGTACAGCTCTGTCATCACCCTAATGATGATATTCAGTGTAAAGGTTTTGCCGCAGCCAGCACGGCCATTCAGCACGAAAGCGCCTCCCCGGGCGCGACAGAACCGCAGGACCGCCTCTCTCTGCTTTGCCTCCAGTACATACCCTTCCCTCTGGCAAATGCTGTTTAACACAGATTCCGCTTCTGCGAACTCACCTAACTCACCGCCAACCATGTTCCGCAGCCGCAGGGCGACCTCATTCTCGGCATCTCGCATGTAGCCAAGGAAAATGCGGTCTTCTTCCTGGATGATGTAGCTGATACTCTTGAGAGAGGAAAACGCCGCTTGAAGGTCCTCCCCCTGCACCTCCACGCAGATATACGAAAATGTGGGCCGGGAAGCCCCTTTCTGCCACCTCTGAAGTGCCGTGTTCAGTCTCTCGCAATCAATGGGGTACTGATTGCATCCTACCTGGACGGCTGGAGCAACCTTTCCCGCCAGGATGGAGCGGGCTGTCCTGTAATCAATGCGGATGTTCACCAGCTTCTTTACTTGGTCCCAAAACGCCTCCTCCGACATATAGCAGTCGCCCCTGGCTGTGGATGCCTGTTTCAGAGCATAGAGCATCGCCTGCGAAAGTCGTTCGTGGCCATTCAGCGGGTACCCATTATCCAGCGCAATTTTGTCGCAATTGACAAACGAAAACCCTCTTACCTCCTCAGCCAGAAAATATGGGCTCCTTTTCAGCCGCTCAATGATGTCGGGATACTTCTCAAGCAGCCCCTTCGCTGCAGCCAGCGGAATTTTGTAGTCCCGAAGAGTCTGCACAATAACGTCGCTCTCTTTCAGCGCTCGCAGCCGCGTCTGCCAGTCCATGGCCAGCTTGATGCCCACCCCCTTCACCCGCCTGGCCACCTGCTCTGGGTCATTCAGGATGAGCTCTAGGACATTGTCGCCCAGCTGCTGGTAGAGCTGGTATGCCTTGGTGTCCAGCCGAGGAAGTGTCCTCAATACGGTTAAAATGCCATCTTCCGATTGTGGCAGAGCGCTCTTATACTGTTCCACCTGGAGAATCCGCCCGTACTTCCCCTCTTTCACAATACCTTCCACACTGTAAAAACTGTCGTACCGGAGTTCCGTGGGAAAATATCCGCTGATTTTGAGCCAGCGATTCTCGGTATTTTCCACGTTGTAAATACTGTACCCCGTGTCGTTGTTCCGGTAGATACAGGTGACAATCCGAACCTCAGTGAACACTCTGGAATTTAATTTTTTTCTCCCTAAGAATGAGGTCTCCTCGGTTTCCACCTCATATACGTAACCGTTTTCGGACATTTTTCGCATCCTCCTTCCGCAAATTTCTAATTTGTTATCCTATGCAAATTTCGAGCAGTGAATTTGTCATAGCGAATTATTCGTCATGTACTGTTGACAAAATCGAATATATGGTGTATAGTTTACTTATGGAACACCACATGTAGCCGGATACTTTTCCGCTCATCTGCATATAATAAAACATTAAGAATATTTTGGAGGTTTATATGGATTTTTTGATGACTGCTGTTGTAGGCTTCTTCGCCTATTTGATTATTTTCCTGTCTGCTCTTCCCATGAACGGCCATTCTCTGGCCTCCCTGCTCCTGGATGAAGTAGGCATCCACGTCCGCCCGGAGCCCCTGTTCGCTTGCGTCCTGTTCTACATTGCCGTAAGTTTCATTTACGGCGCCGCCTTTGCCGCTTTCCTTGCCATGGTGCTATTCATCCAACTCAAGTTCGTTTTCACCGCTCTAAAGGGAGGGAATTTCAATGCGTAAAGATATTTCGAAAAATACGCTCAAAACCTTGGTGATTGTAACGACTGCCATCGCGTTCCTGCTTGCCTTTTTCACCCTTTGGTGCGTATTGCAGGCGTCTTACATCCCCAGTGGGTCTATGATTCCTACCTTCCAACTGGGAGACATCGCTTTCGCAAACAAATTGAACGCTACGGAAAATCTCCAGCGGGAAGACATTGTCTTTTTTGACCCGAACACCGAGGCAAACGAAGGGTTTGTTTCAAGAAGTTCCAATCCTTATGTTAAGCGTGTTATTGGCCTTCCCGGAGACATCATTAAAGTTTCCGGTGGGGTACTGTACGTGAATGGCGAACCTCAAATCAGGGACTATACCGCTGAGGAGGCTATTTACGGAGATTTCGGACCCATCACGGTTCCTGAGAATAGTTTCTTTATGATGGGTGATAACCGGAACTACTCCGCAGACAGCCGTGTTATCGGAGCCATTCCCGCGGAGAATATTATCGGAAAGGTTTTCTGGCACAGTCGAAATCCCATTCTCTCCTTTCTGGAAAAGCACAATTCCCCCTGATTTTTGATTTCTCAAGAAGAGAGCGGCAGGAGTTTTTGCTGCTCCTTCCCTGCTCGACACAGATTCAAAAACCACCCCGCTCAGAAGGACGGGGTGGTTTTCTTATTTTTGAAACCGTGGCAAAAATCAGTCGTCTGTCAAACCGCGAAGTTTCGACGCTGACGGATAAAACAGCCGTTTTCCCCATGCCGTGATACCCTTAGCCTCCGGCTTCTGTGGCTCAGGCGGAGGCGGTGCCGGAGCAAACGATGGCGTCGCCGCCGGGGCAGTCGCTGCTTTATCAAGACCTGCTTCAACCTTCTGAACAAACTCTTCCAGCGAAATTTCCGGCTTCGGGGCACGGTACTGCTCGCTCACCGCAATAGGGATTACGGCGGTTTTATCCATGTTTCCAATTGTAACCGCAACATCCTGCTCTTCCAGCGGGCGGTCAGGCAGGATGGCATACGAGGTTACTGGCTGGAGCAATCCATTATTGTAGAATCCCGAGACTGTCATTCCGGTCGGGTCGAACTTTTCGCCCGGGGCGTAGGTTGTCCGGTCCGGCATCTTTGTGACCAATAACCCAATCAGCTGCTGTGGTGTAATTTCAACGGGGAATTTTGTCGTGAAGCCCTTATACTGAACCTCCACAACGCACTCTCCTGCCTGCCGGTTATCAAATCCACGGAGCATATCGTTGGTGATTTCGATAATGGACGGGTCTCCGAAATTGTATTCCAGGCGAAGCTGGCCTCCGTCTGCTTTCATCGTCTCTTTCTTCTCCAGGTACTTCGCCTTATCCGGCATCCGCTCCACGAAGATTCCGGTGATTTGCCGCGGGTTCACTCCGATGGGAATGTCGACCATAGCGCCCTCCGCGGCAATAGTCACCGCCAGACAGTCCAAGCCGGCCACCTTGGGTTCCCAGGTGTATTCTTCAATAACATGGGTCTCTCCGTTGTCGTATTCGGCCGCGAGCTTCAAGCCGTCAATCTGGATTTCCTGCCCCTCGATGTAGTTCGTTTTGGCTAGGCCGGAAATGACGTTCAAGCGGGTTGCCCGCTTTGCCCGAATCAGGACGGGAAACGTTGTCGTCATGGGGCCGATTTGCACGGTGAGGGTCTGTTCTCCGGGCTCCAGGTTGCTGAATCCCCTGACCGCATGGACAGTAAGGGGAATCTCCTTTTCGGCGCCGCTGTCGAATACCTGCACGACTGTTCCTCCAGTTGGGTCAAACTGTTCGACCCGCTCCAGATACTCGGTCTTCTTCGGGGGATTTCCCATACGGATACACACCAGTTTTGCAGCGGCGACCTTGATGTAGATGGGCACAGTGATACCGGAAATGGTCAAGGGGTATACTGCGTCGCCCTCTTTGACCATATACTCTATTTCTGGGATGTCTTCCCAGGGCTCTTTCTCTCCGGTCTCATATTCGGCGAACAGAACCAACCCATCCAGGTCCAGCTTCTCACCGCTGAGGTACTGGGTCTTCGTGGGCGGCTTCTTGACAATGAGCTTTCGCACCTTGGGCGCACGCAAATGGATTTGGAACAACGCCTCTTGGCCCAAGTACCGCAGTTTTGCCACGGTGGCACCCTCATGGCTGCTGTCGAACTCAGTCTCCATCTCAGGTCTCATGGGCATTTGCTCAAAAGTGCCGTTATCATAAACCACGCAGACGGTTCCGCCGGAAAGGTCCAGGGTCTTTGCTCCCACAAAATAATTCAGCTTTCTGGGCAGCTCTACCAGAACGAGGGCGGTTGCTTTCTTTTCAGGCATTTCTTGCGGCCTCCTTTCCATAGTTTTGTTTTGTTAATTTCACTATGGTATCCTTTTCGGTAAGAACGCGACAGTGATAAGATTGCTTGCCAAGGGCGGCAATTTGTTTAAGAGCATCTTCCAGCCCAGAACAATCAACGCCACGAAGAGCTTCTTTTGCCACCAGGACAGCGGCAAGCTCGTTTTTATAGCGACGGCGTAGAACCTGATTCTCTTTCAGGGCTGCCACGTATTCTGCAGCCGCCTCATCGGAAAGGTCATAGAACTCCGCCTGGTGCAGACGGTCTGAGGTAATCAGGTCGAGCTGGCGAACCTTATCTCTCAAGATGTCCTCCCGTTCCGTCAGCGATGATATGCCTCTCTGTGTCTGTTCCAGTAAAGACTGCACATCTCTCAGCAGCTCCGTGCTGCTTGTTTCTGTGACATTCGCGGGCGGGAAAATAACCGTGTTTGCTCCGGGAACAGCATCCCCGACCACTCGCTCCAGATACTCAGCATAGACGAGATGTCCATCACCAGAAGCTCCCTTGTCGGGCGGAACAAATTCGATTGCCTTGAGTTGGGGCAGCTTCTTGGTCTTAATCTTCTGCTGGAATACTTTCTTATTCAAAACGGATACCCCGCTTCTGGGATAGTTCGCCTGCAGGTATGCCCGGGCATCGTCTGCGGTCATAAAGCAGCCGACTTCCTCAAGCCGTTTACCGATTTCGTTTCCGGGAATCCAGTTGAAAGCGTGGCCCAAAACGGCACGGGGCTTGTTCTTCCAAAGGAAATACAACGCTACTCCTCCTTTCGAATTTATGATATGCAGAAGGGGTCTCAGCCATTGGGCGAGGAGATTTGCCACCGGTACAAAAGAGTAGTTGACCTCGTGGCAAAAACGCTGCCCAGGAAAATTTTGAACCCGTGGCAAAAATGTAGGGAGGGCAATTTGCATCCGTGGCAAAACCAGTAGGCAGCCACCCAGGCCCGCCCATGGTCCACCCAGAATCGCACTCTTTTCTTAAACAAGCCTTTGCCACCGTGGCAAAAACCACAAGATGGCTTATATCCTGTTGAATCAAGTCGAATCCTCGATTTGCCACGGGGGCAATTCGAGGCGCAGACTAGGAAGCCCCACTTTTGAACCCGTGGCAAAACCCAAAATCCAGCTCCTAACAGGACGACTGGCACAGCGTTCCTTTTTTCTACATCGATTTGAGCTCCCCCACTGCTCTCTTTTGAACCCGTGGCAAAAACGAAACTATGTCGGACAACATACGGTTTTTGCAACGACATAGATTCTTTTGCTTTTGCCAAATTACTTTATTTGAATCCGTGGCAAAACAGTTCCAGTAAGCGGCTGTCCCGAAAGCCCGTTTGCACCCGTGGCAAAATTTTTTACTCGACAAGATTTCCGATTGCAAACACCATCATGTTATGCTATACTAAACAACAAAAGAGAAGAGGAGGCGGCGTATGGGCGTCATTGTCTCGGTTACGAATCAAAAAGGCGGCGTGGGGAAGACGGTCACCGTATCCTCGTTGGCATCTGCTCTGAACAGTCAGGGATACAAAGTTCTATCTGTTGACCTGGACCCCCAGCGGAATTTGGACATGGTGGCTGGAAAAGGAATGGCCATCAAGGTTGGCGACGTTACTACCAAGAGTGTCCTTAATGTACTGAAGGGCGAGTGTTCTCTTGAGGAAATTATTGTTCCCAGCAGTATTGGTGATTTGGCAAGAGCTTCGAATCTTCTATCCCAATGGGCGGGACAACCCCTCATCACACGGACAGAATTTGAAAAACTATCCCAAGAAGAATGTTTTGCCACGATGTCAAAACGGTATAAGGAGGGCTGGGGAGAAAACGACCACAGGGTTTTGAAAATGAAGCTTGCCCCAGTTAAGGACAAGTATGACTTTATTTTGATGGATACGAACCCGTCTTTGACTCTGTTGACCGTCAACAGCCTCTTTGCTGCCGACTACGTTCTCATCCCGGCTTTTGCAGAAGCAGCCTCTCGGGAAGCAATATTCGAGCTTTGGGATACCATCCGGGGCATGAAAGCTTTTAATCCGGACATGAGGCTCCAGGTCGCCGGGATTCTGGTAACGAAGTTTAACAAGAGGAACCGAAATGCAAATGGCTACGTAAGAGTTTTCGAAAAGATGGCTAAAAGCATGGGCACCATTGTATTTCAACAGAAAATACGGCAAGGAGTCTCCGTAACGGAGTATTTGACCCCGCAAATGGACCTGCTTTCATACGATACAACGGGAATTTCTTCCGTGGATTATAAACAATTCACGAAAGAGTTCTTAGAACGGATTCACACAATGGAGGAGGCGAGGAAATATGGCTAAAAAGAGACTGGCTGATTCTGATTTTGATGTGCCGGAGAGCGGATTCGACGCTTCTACCGCCGTGGCAAAACTTCCAACCGACATCCGAGGAGGAAAAGAAGTCCTTGCTGGTTTTATGAATCTCCCTGTTGACCTCCTTACTCCATTTGCTCTCAAGGATGGGTCCGATTTCTCCCGCCCAACAGGCCGCTTTTATGAGCAGTTTCTTGCGTCTATTATCGAGGTTGGCGTCTTGGAACCGATTACAGTTCGTGGAAAAGACAATGGCCAGTACGAAATCTTGGCAGGCGAAACACGCTGGACGGCCGCAAAAGAGGCAAATTTGCGAGTAGTCCCATGTCACATCATTGAGGCAGATGATAATTTGGCCCGCAAAATTTTTGCTTGGACAAACCTTCTGCGGCGAGACCTGACCGTAAGAGACCGTATTAACGGGTGGTGGCAATATTACATGTCTGCAAAAGATGCAGGCGAACTCGCTGCGCTGCGTGATAATACCAGAGATGATGGATTGAATCAGTATGCCTCTACAAACGAAAGAATTTCTTACCGCCAGATTATGCGTTATGTAAAAATGCACGACTTGACCTCGGAGTGGGTAGAGCTATTGGAAGTAGACCAAAACACTTGGAAGCCCGCTGTCACCCTCCGGATAGGCTCGGAGATTGCGAAACTCAAGTCGGAGAGGCAAACTGATTTGCTTCCGTTTGCCACAAAGCTCACCGACCAAACTGTTAGCCTGCTTCTCTCTTTGGACAAAGGTGACTTGAAAAACCAAAAAGGCGAGTCCTATTCATGGAATGAAAACAGCATTCTCAAAATCATCGCAGGACATCCTCTGGACAACACCGAGGAAGATTCTATTCCGGAGGATGCTCCCGCTTTGAAACTCGCCCGGCTCAAGCCCGGCATTATGAAGATTGCCAAAAATTATCTCCACCCGGAGGACTACGGGAAGGCCCCAGAAATCATCCAAGAGGCACTCGAAATGTACTATAAAAGTAAAGAGCAGACATGACCACGTTGGCAGGGGAGATTTCCCCTGCCAGTTTCTTTTCTATAAGTGCATGAGAATTTGCCACGAGTTCAAAATCGCGTGATTGCCTTCTTATTGTCTGCATATTATAAAGGCGAAATCAAAAAGGAGGTTCGCTTTTATGCAGAATCAATTATTCGTATCTATCGACCCGGGTTTTGACAATATGAAGGTCATCGCCAACGGACAACACTACAAATTCCCCTTTAACGCCGTCGAGACAGACGAGCGGAAGATGAGCGACTACGGCCGCCGGAACGGTTTCATCCTGTACAAGGACGAGTCCGGCACCACCTGGCGGGTAGGCCAGTACGCCCGCGGTCTCATTTTCGACAACAAGGAGCAACAGGAACAGGCAGAGAAAATGCGCGGCTTCTATACGGAAGAACGGTTCACCAGCAACGAGTTCATGGTGGGCCTGCGCACCGCCCTGGCCATGGCCATCAATAAGGCCGGTCTCTATGACTGCCAGGCCAGCCTGGACATTCGGCTCATTGTTGCCTTGCCGCACAGCTGCCGAGCCAAGTTCTCTTCCACAATTGTCGGCGCTGCCGCTGGGGAACACTCCTTCTTCATGCGGTTTGACGACAGCCAGGAGAAGGCGTACCACTTCACCATTCAAGAGTCCAACGTCTACACCATTTCCCAGACAATTGCGGCCATCCTGGGAGAGACCTCCGATGACAACGGCAATATCAACGAGGAAAAGTTCTTCTATCTCAGTAACGGGCCCACGCTGGTCATTGATGGTGGCTACTACACCGTTGGCCTTGTCCCAGTGTCGCGGGGCGGCAGCGTGGATGATGCCAGGGCGGAGAGCGACACTGGTCACGCCATGAAGATGGTGAATGTAGCTGTCGAGCAGGAAATCGCTAACCAGCGGCCCGACATTAAGCACTACTCCATCGAGTACCTGCTAACCCAGGACGACGGCCGTGTGCGCTATCTGGAAAACGGCAAGGCAAGGACAATTGACCTGGCGACAATCCGGTCTGAGAAAATCCAGGAGGTCTGCGCCCACTTCGCCGGATACCTGGACAAGAAGTATAACAACCTGTTGGACTTCAAGTATGTCCTGGTTACCGGCGGTACCGGAGCCTGTTTCTACCAGCAGCTCCTCGCCTACTATAAGGAGGCTAGTATCATGGATGAAGAACACATGATGCTGACTTCTCCCGTAATTAACGATAAGCCGCTGCCCATCGAATTCTCTATTGCCGCCGGGGCATACAAAGGGCTTCTTGGCAAGATTTCCTGAAGGAGGTGTACCCCTCTATGGGAAAGCGAATTAACATTGGAATTTACATCGGCCCCAATGATTTAGACATCGCCGCCTGGCTGAATATGCTGCAGGAAAACGGTCTGAGCCGCGCCACCTGGGTCAGGGGTCTTCTCTGTGCCCATAGCCTGGGGAAGCCCCTTTCGATTGGGAGAATCAGCAATAAGCTCGGCACTTCTGCAGCCCCAACTCATAAACCAGCCGTGGACACGCTGATGTTTGGCATAGGGGACAGCCAGTCCCCCAAGAAGGACAAATACGGCTACGGATGGCAAATCCGGGGCCCTAACAAGGAGTTCATTGTAGGCAGCGTTGCCAACATTTCCATCAGCAAGAACGAAATTCTGTACATCCTGGATGAGGTTTGGGCAAACGGGCACGCAGTCGCGACTTTTGTAAAATCCCTCATCCGGCAGAGTCTGACCTACGACGAAACTGCCGTGGCTCCATCCAGCGATGAACTGCGGGCAATTTTTACGGAATTCAACATTGCGCAGACAAAAGTCAAGCTGCCGCCACGGGAGGAGCGGAAGCATCGGAAGCCACTCACCGAGAAGAAACCTCAAGCACCGGAAAAAGTTGAACCCGTGGCAAAACCTCCTGCCTCTGCACCAAATCCCATTGACTCCATGGCGGAAAAGCCTGTGCCTAGTGCTGCGCCGGTAAAAAACCCCTTGCTAAGCCTTTTCTGAGTGATACCAGCCCCGCTTTGATAGTAGAGCTGGTTTTTCTTCTTGTTTTGGCAACAGGAGAGCGCTCAGTGAATGTGAATTGACCGCCGGAGGCCCGACGCAGTTGGGTTGACACCGTGGCAAATATCCTTGGCCGTGTCGGGCCGCACGATGTTTCCCAAAGACTCAGGGCGCAGCTCTTCTATTGCTAAACCAATGCCTCCCCAAATGAAACAGGCTGCCTGCCAGTTTGATATTTTCGCATTCGCATACAATACTCCAAAAACGAAAGGAGGGGCTTCCCTTTGAAAGATACCAACATCATCACACGGCAGCTTTTGGACTTCCGCCTGGGTAAAGACAAGTCCCCAGAGCTAGCAAACGCCTTGCTGCAGCAGTTTCTGTCGCTTGAGCCGCTGTACCTTATCTACAACACCCAGGACGGTCAACCCCTGGAGGCCGCCGTTGTAAATTCGCAGCTGCCCGTGTTCCTGAACCGAGAAACCGCGGTGGCTCGGGCAAAAACAGCGGGCGGAGAGCAGGCTGCTATCGAGGTAGGCGCCGAAAAAACACGGTCCATTATCAGCGATTATTCCCAGAAAGGATATATTTCCACCGTCAAGCTGTGCGCAAACTCTCCTGTCACAGCGCTCATAAAACTACCTGGCCATACTACACCTCCGGTTTCGAAGCATATCAGCACAGAATCGGAGCCTGCCAGGGAGGAGCCCAATCCCAGAAAGGAAGCTCCGGCAGCTCTGCCCAAGCCTCTATTTGCACCCGTTGCAAATCGGGAATGGAAACTGGTAGAGGATGTGCGGAAGTGTCTCACCAGCCCAGCTGCTGCTGACCGCAGGAAACTGGACCCCGGTCAGAACTATGAGAACTTTCACACACTCATCCGTAAACTCATTCAAGAAAACGGACTCGATATAGAGGAGATGGACCGCGCCCTGGGCGTGCAGAAGGGGATGACTCACAATATTTGCACCGACCTGAAATCGAACAATTCCTCCAAAGAAATTGTTCGGAAGTATCTGGCTTACTTTGGGTTGGAGGAATTCATTCTCATATTCAAGAACGAAAGCTCGGAGATTGCCCGAGAACTGAAGAATTCGTCTCAAATCGACATCTACGAGATTACCCGGGCCAGCAACAAAACAGAGGAACCCTTTAAGCTGACTGCAATGAAGCCAGCACGGCTCAATGGGGCGCTTCTCTATGAGTTAACCCTGGAGAGTGTTTATCGGAAGCAGAAGACGTATGTCAGTTGTCCTTTCAAGCTGGTCGTTGGGAAAGAATATAGTGTCGGTGGGCTGACACCGCTCGGCAATGGCCCCGTGGCAGCTAAATCCGCTGCAAAAGGGGCCGCGAAGACATCTGCCCTGATTGTTGCGTCTGAGGAGGACGAGGAAGAGATTCTGGCAAAAATTGAAAGAGAGCAGCAGAAAAGAACCAGTGGGCCACAGCAGAGACAGTCTGAGCAGAGAAAAGACGCCCGGATGTCCGGAAAACAACGGTATATGGAGGAGACACCAGAGGAGAAGTTCGAGAAAGAGAAAAACATCATCCTCGAATACATCATCCGCACGCAGGGCTGCAATTCCCGGGATGCTCAGCAGAAGTTTGAACCTATTGGCGAGTATCCAGCCATTGTCTCTGACTTTGCCAAGTGGGTCAAGACTAAAAAGCCGGGCGGATACGGAGTACGGGGATATAACGCCGCCCGTCTGATGAATCAGTTACATTACGGGCCATACGAAGCCTATCTCATGCTGTCCAATCTGGAGAGGGACCCCAAGAAGACACAAGAGGTCCTGAAATACCGGGAAACAGACCCTCAATATCAGAAAAAGGAAAAACCGTCTCCCAAAGAGAAAAACTAACAGAAGGCCCACCGGATACCAACCCGGTGG
>OFFP01001948.1_pt1 | contig 12948 bp, 19 predicted proteins | sample 1521431 | NCBI WGS metagenome assembly OFFP01 (sample SAMEA3504104, study PRJEB24116) | mouse gut metagenome | biome: mouse gut; feature: mouse-associated habitat; material: faeces | place: Denmark | collected 2011 | reverse complement strand
CGTCGGAGCAGCCGTAGGCCACCACCAAACCGGCATCAGCAGCCTGCTGCTCCTCGTCTTTGGAAATCTCCATGCCGTACTCACGGCCGGAGAGCAGTTTGGCAAATTCTTTCATAGTCATAAGGGATAGTCTCCTTTTCAGATAGTAAGTCAAGTTGTGCGTCGTCCATGCGGAATGCGGCATCTATTTCGTCAAAGCGCAGTTCCCGTGTGAACAACTCGGTTGCTTTCTCCGGGAGCGCCTGCAATTCCAACAGGCGCCCCCACAAATCCGGGTGGTGGTCGTAGAGATGGCGCAACTCCCATTCCTTGGCATTGGGACAGAAGAAACATCCGTTTCGTGGGGCAAACTCATAGATTGGAGACAGCAGCCCGTGTTTGCGGCACAAATCCATTGCCATGTCTTCTGTCACACCATACTTTTCCAAAAGGGACACGGTTGGATATTGGTAGCTGTCCATCCTGGCAAGCCGATCCATCTCGTCGTCGGCTATCCCGACATATTGGATAATTTCGTCGCCCTGCCAGTGTTTCCTTTTCCATGCGTCCATAGGACGGACTTTCAAATCCCGTTGCACATAGCACTTTCCGCACAAGGGCCAAGACCACATCTTTCCGGCACTCCGCCCCTCGCCGCTGATCCTGTGCTGGAATTGCCCCACAAAGGTCTTTTCCCCTCTAACGATATGAACAGGGATACCGGCCCTTTTCAGGCGCGGGATGGCGATGCGATAAACAAAGTCGCGGTGCTCTGGCACTTCGCCGCTGGTCTCCTCGTCAAACATGACTTCACAGTACACCACTTCATCCAGTGGCTCCTTGTACTTCTTTGCCAGGATAACGGTAGCCATGCTGTCTTTCCCAAACGAGCAGGCCGCTACATATCGTTTCAAGTTTCCGTCTCCTCTGCGTCATAAAGGCTGAGCTGTCCGGCGGGCTGAAAATTCATCCAGATAGTTTCCTCTTTCCGCTGAGATAGCTGGTCTGTGGTTATAACCGCCTCTCGGTGCCATTCCCGGAGTTCTGCGTCGTACATAGGGCTTTTATACCCGCTTATCAGGACGGGCCCCTTGTGGCGTTTCAGTACGTCCAGGAGGCGCAGGTGGTCGTCGTCCGTCATTTCGCAGCGGTATTGCTTTCCCCGACGAGTTGACAGGACATAGGGCGGGTCGCAGTAGACGAGGACTCCCGGGGCGTTAAACCGTGATATGAGTTCCACCGCCGGGGAGCACTCAATCTGCACACCCCTCAGCCGCTCAGCAGCTGTCACGATAATGTCCGGCAGTTCCGTCCAAGCCTTTGCCGCATAAGCTCTCTCCCGACCAGCAACGTCGTTCTTCCAGCCGACACGCTCCCCTGTGGTGCGAAAGCCGTGGCCCATATTGCAACGGATCAGCAGGCGGGCGGCGCGGTCAAAGGGCTCCTTGGGTATCTCCTTGGAGAACGCTTTATCGTAGGAGGCCCGGGCGTAGGGCGTGAAGTAGATATCCCTGGCCAGCCTCTCCGGGTCTGACTTGATGCACTCAAACAGGTTTATCACTTCGCCGTCGAGGTCGTTTATTGTCTCGATGTTCGACCGGTTCTTGTTGAAGAACACCCCGCCCGAGCCAAAAAACGGCTCCAAGTAGCTATGGTGTGGAGGGAAAAAGCTGATTACCCACGACGCGACGCCCCATTTGGCCCCCGGGTACTTCAGCACACAGTTCATCCCGACCGCCTGGGGCTTTTCCGCCGCCGGTTCCTGGCTTTCTCCTCGCAGTAGTCCCGGATAATCTCCTGTTGTTCGTAGGGCGTGGTGTTGGCTACCAAATGGCCGTAGCTGATACCACGACGCCGGGCCTCCAGCGCCAGGGCTGACAACTCCTCGGTGGGGGTGGCGTATACGCCATTACGCAGTTCGGTCATTTGGAGCCCTCCTCCGGCGGGGCCTCGCAGGGATGCAGGATTGCCTCGCCCAGCGGTTTCAGCTCCTGGAACAGCTTCTCCTGCTTGGCCTTGATGCCGTCCAGCTCCTTGATGTACCCCTTGATGGTCTTCTCCCGGAACTTCTTGGCGTGAGCCGCCTTGATTTTGGCCTGGATCACTTTGCGTTCCTCAATCAGTTTTCGCATTTCATCGTTGAGGGTGAGGACGTGGTACTTCTCGCCACAGGCGGGGCAGGAGAAATACTGCCCCGTGAGGCCATCCGCCACAGCTACACCGTAAAGGGAGCCGTCCAGGGCAAACCACTTGCCGCACTTGTTGCATTGGACGTTATTCATTCCTCACCGCCTCCCTCTTTGCCGGGTGGCGTTCTGCGGTTCCACATCGCCCGAACAGCCCCCGGGTCTTGTGCGTATCCGGGGTCTATGCAGGCGATGCATCCAGTACACCAGCAGCGCCACCTTTTCCCTGCGGCGTGGGCGTACTTCTCATAGACCACCTCTTTGCTCCCGCAAAACGGGCATTCCAACAGGTGAAGATCAGCATTCCCCTCGGGCGGTTTCATGATCTCGATGCTATCGCCCCGCGGGCTGGTCAGGGCAGACCTCTCATTGCCGGCAGAAGATAGCGTAGCGGTAAAGTCGGTCACTACCTCGCAAATCTCCTCCGGGAAACTGCTGCCCTTGCCGTACCAGCACTGGTACTCCGGCTTATACAGCCAGTCGGCGGTCAGCTCATAGGGCTTCATGTTGGGGTTCTTGGGGACGATTCGCATGGTACCCCGAAACGCTTTGTATCCCTCGGAACAAATCATGTTGCCACATTCTCCTTTCTGTGGGCGTCCTTTGCCGGACGCTCTTTCTTGGGCTTGGCGTCTTTTGCCAGCCCGCACCGCCTGGGGCTGTTCAGGCAGTGGTTGACGCACCGGCTATAATCCGGGCAAGTGAAACAGCAGCGGTTCTCCCGGTGCCGGTCGCAGTTGAAGATACTGCACATCTTTTTTGCCATCAGCCCTCACCGCCTTTTCAAGCCGTCCACCCCGAACATCAGGGCGGCGATCCGCTCACAGGCGATGTCAATGTCCTTGTAAATCGTGCGCTCGACCACGCCCTCGGCCTGAGCCAGCTCCTTGACGCTCTTGCGCTCGTCGCTGATATACAGCCCATTGATAATACGCCAACGGCGCTCGTCCTCGGCCGTTCCGATGGTGGTGCAGTACACCTTGTAGAGATCCATCATGGCCTCCATGTGCTTGACGATAGTGGTGGTTCGGGCCACAGACTGCTTGATGCTCTCCACGAACAATGTGCTGTCACGCCCCGGCATCATCAGGTCGGCCCAGATTTCCTCCAGGGGCATATAGTCGTCCACCGTGAAAACGGAGTTAGCAACGTGGGCCTCGAATGAGCGGTAGTTCTTCAGCAGCAGCTTGGTGTTCCAGAGGCGACGGTCCGCTATCTCCTGCCGGTCGCGCTGGCGCTCACGATTCAGCGTCTCCATAGCGGCCTTGGCGCCGGCCTCAGCCGCAAGTTTAATGATTTCTTCCTGGTTCATTTCCACATCCCTCCTTTGGCTTTTTCGGGATAATTCGATATGCCTGTTTGTCCAGGTGTCTCAGCAGGAGTTCCAAAGGCCACCGCTCAGGGCAGTAGTAGATTGCCGCCCAGTGGTATCCTCTCAATCCGCCTTTTGTGCGCGGGGTTCGCTTTTCGAGGTAAAACACGGTCAGGCTCCTTTTCCTCGCTTTTTTGCGGCCTTTTTCTTCTTGTAGACGGTGGTTCTGACACGGGCAACCATGACGCCAGCCTCGGTCAGCTCGGCATCCGTACTGAACAGGCCTCGGCGCGTCATTTCCAGCCGCTCAGCCTTGGTGACAAGGGCAAGGTTGGAGAGATCGAAATTCCGCCTGTTTCCGTCTTTGAAGATAACCACGCAGTCGGGTGGGATGGGGCCGTATGCCTGTTCCCAAATCAGCCGGTGCTTTGCAACAAAGTTGTCGTTGCAGTCCGGCCGGCTGGGCCTCATTTTGACCTTTACCTCCACATAGCCGTCTCTATTGATCCGCTCATAGCCGACCGGCTTAGTGGTCGCTGGCAGGTTGCCTTTCCGAAATCGGGTCCTCTCGCACCCCGGGGCGCACACGCCCTTTTTCCCTTTGTTGGCAGGGACGTGCCCTTTCTCGAACCGTCCATCAAGACCGCTGTTCAACTTGTGATTCCCATAAAACCCCTTAATTTGCGTTGCTGTATACGATGTACCAAATCGCTCATTGAGCCGCTGCGCCATTTCCTTATGGCCGACGCCTATGTAGTTTTCCAGAATGTAGTCAACAACAGCTCTGGGGAAAACACTGGTGGTATGGCCTGCGGGAAAGCCGCAGGGGGTACCGCTCTTTAGGTGGTGGTTCGTTTTGTAGGATTTCATCGCGCTCTCGGTGAAGCCCAGATTGAACCGGGCGTTGACGAGGGAGACAAGCTCCCTCGTCGTGCGCCCCACGACATTTGCGGCAATAAACTCATGGACTTCCCGGGGATACCGACGAGCCATCACTTGGCCTCCAGCATTGGCGGCAATTTCCGCTCTCCGCTCTGGCCGACGCCGTACTCCTCCGCATGGCGCAACGCTTTCAACGACAGCTCGCCATTGTGGATGATTGTTTCAGCCACCGACGTAACGGCCTCGCTCCGGGTGATTTCTTTTTGGAGCTGTTCTTCGGTCAACTCGTCGTCAGTCAACCGCTCCAACGTCTCAAAGAGATAATTGTTGAGGTCAGTCAGAGTGTTCCGCATCACGCATCCCTCCGGCTGAGCAGCTGGTGGGTGCCGTCCCGCATAGCCTTTTCTTCGTCGGACATCTCATAGCCCAGGGAGACCAGGAAGTTGTAGAGACGGTCAAGCTCACTGTTCGGCTCATGCACGATCTCGTACTCCCGCTTGTCGGTGTTCCACCTCTCGTCCCAGTAGCCGTTATCATCCGCATCAACAGAGGCATAGGCGCAGACCAGCAGGGCGTACTCCGGGTGCTCGTCGGCGCACTCTTCCACCATGGCCGTGAAAGCGGGGTAGTCCGTGTTGTCGTCAATGCCCAAATCCAGGAGTTCTCCAGTGAGCTCGGCATTGATTTCATCCCGGCCATATTCGCCGTCTCCGACGATAGCACCGACCGCATACTTGCAAATCTCAACCAAGTGCTTTTTGGCGGCGGAGAAATCAGAAACGAACTCAACCCGCAGGGAGTAGTGCCGCTCGGTGATTTCCCTCAGCTCGGCCTTGACGCGGTTCCTGGCCCGGTCTTTCTCTTTGCGCTGGCGCTCCTCCTCGGTCTCGCCGCGCTCCTGATGGTCTTTGTAGAGGTCGATTCCGTTGGTGCCAACGAGGTAATAGTATCTGACCTTACCGGCGTCCTCGGGCCTTTCCACCATCTTGTCTTTGGGTGACCAAATGCCGTAATTGGTGACATAATCCATGGGAACCGCAGTAGAGCCAACGCAGTCCCGCTTTTCGATTTTGAGGGCAAACGCCTCCAGGTCGGTTTCCCACTGGGCCATCCGGCGCAGGTTCTTCTCCTCCTCAATAGCCTTTTTCAGAACGTCCCTGAAATTGGCGGTGCCGATGGCATCCAGGGCCTTGTTCTTCAGCTCGGGCGTCTCGATCTTCTCCAGCTGCGCATAGTCCTGGAGGGTGGCACCCCGGGCCTCGGACTTCTTGAACTTGTCCGCATCCAGCTCCAGGAGCGCACGGTGCTTTGGGAGAAACCGCAGTCCTTGGCGATACTCTCCACCGTCTCGCCCATATCCAGCATCATCTGGAAGCCCTGGGCCTGTTCGTACACGGTCAGGTCGCTCCGCTGGATATTCTCCATCAGCATGGTTCTGACCTGCTCCTGCGGGGTCATTTCCATGGCCACGCAGGGAACCACCGACAGGCCGGCCTTCTTGGCCGCTGCCAGACGCCGGTGGCCGATTACGACGGTGTACTGGCCGTTGCTCTGCGGAACGACGGTGAGGTTTTGCAGGACGCCGTTGGCCTTGATGCTGTCGGACAACTCCTGAATGTCCCCCAGGTTCTTCCGGGGGTTGTCCGGGTGCGGATAGATCTTCGAGACTTCGATATATTGCAATTCAGGCATGATTGTCTCCTTTCAGTTGTCAAAAAAGTGTCAGTTGTCCCGCCGGAGTTTCGCCCAAGGCCTGGGGAGCAGGCTCCGGGGGCTGCTCTGGCGGCAGTTCTTCCCTAGTCGCCGTCTCCTCGTCGTCCAAGGTCTCGGTCGGCTGTGGGCCAGAACAAATCATCCGGTCAACAGTCCACCACAGGCGGCGGTAGTGCCACACGTCCCGGAAATACATGGGGGTGTACCAGATGTTCTCCCCGGGAATGGGGATCAGCGGGTTCCCATCTACGCCGACGCATGGGTGGGTGAGGCTGTCGGCAATCACCACATACCCAGGACACCCCAGCAGGCTCAGCTGGATATAGCACATACAGCCCACGATGTAGTCGATATCCTGGGCAACGAACAGCACCGACGTCTGATAGTTCACGTTCTGGAGCTTGCATTCGTTGGCAAAGGCCACCAGGAGGGCCCCGGCGCCGCAGGCTGGGTCATTGACGGACACCCACCCCCGCCGCTCCATCTTCTCTTCCAGGTCTTGACCGTAGGTCATTTTCGCCGTCATTTTGCACACGTTGTACGGTGTGAAGAACTGGCCGTTGTGGTCGTTTCCGAGATCCAGCGCCATGAACATTTCCCCGAGGAAGTCCTGGTCTGGATTTTCGTCGATGCCGCTGACTACCTCAGCGAACATCCTGCAGATGCACTCCAACTCCTGCTTGTCGTACTTGGAGGCCAGGGACATATAGGTTTCTTCCCGTCCCTTGGCGTTGCTCTTGTCCACGGTGTTGGAAATGCTGATGGCAGCCATGACCACAAAATCTGCCCAGACAGTCCAGCGATTGTGCCGCTTACACGCCTGGTCGAAAATGCGGATAAACTCTTTTTGCCGTTCATTCCGCAGTTGCCGGGTGACGTTCCGGGCCATTACGACCCCTCCCAGTAGTAGGGGTAGCAGAACACATGGCCTCCGATGGTGCCCCACACGTTGTCGTTCTCCCCCTTCTGGCTGAAGAACACGACCTCCAAGGGCAGGATACTCGGCCCATTCAGGGCGGTGCTGATGGCTATGTACTGCGCCTCCGTCGGCTCGGCGGACTGGACGCTCTCGGCGGTGGAGAACTGCCCCTCCTGGTAGATCACTTCATCCAGCGTGTCGGGGAATGCCGGGGACAGCATACGGTTGAACACGACCTCGGCCACGGCCTGCTGTCCCTCGAACGGCTCCCCCCTGGCCTCCAGCCAAATCACCCTGGCCAGGGTGTCCGTCTCTGCGTCGGTCAGGTGGATCGCCCCGTACCTCCCCGGGCTCTCCGACGGTATGGCCTCTGGCGTGGCCTCTGTCGCCGGTTCCTCCGGGGGGATGGTGGTATAGGGGGCGTCGATAAACTCGTCTGTCCTCGGCCCCTGGGGGCCCCTGGCGATACATAACGGCACCGCCAGGGCGAGGAGCAGAGCGAGAACGAAAAGGAATGCTGCTCTGTTCATCGTTAAAAAGCTCCTTTGTTTTTGTCGCGGTCAAAGTCATAATCCTCAGCTTGGCCGAGGGAAGATATGCCGCGCTGTGCGAGACGTCCGAGGACGCCGTTGATGTACTTCCAGTCCCCTTGTTTTCCGGCAAGGGCCGCTTGCTCAAAGGCATACATCAGCAGGTCAATCCGGTCTTTGGGGAAAGTTACTGTCCACGTCCCGGTTTGCTCGTCGCGTTCGCTCAGGTGGATGGCCTGGAACACGCTGGCCCGGTCTGCGTCGGTAGGGGGGCGTCTGGCAAACCTGGAAAAGATGGCGTCGGTATAGGCGGCGACGGTGACAAGCTCCTGTTCGGAGACGCCGAAGTAGGTGCTGGCATCCAGACAGCGGTAGCCCAGGTACTCGGTCACGGCGCTCTCCGCCGCCTCGCGCGCGTGCGCACCACCACCAGAGAAAGAAGTATTTTCTTCTTGGCTTTCTTGTATTATTGCTTTATTTATTCTTCCTTTGTTGCCCGGTTGCTCGCCCTTTGTTTGCCCTTTGCTTGCCCCTTGGGTGCCCGGTTGCTCGCCCTCTTGCTTGCCCATTGGGTCAGTCGGAGACTGGAAAAAGTCGTATTTTTCAACGGTTATAACTGAATATTTGTTTGTCGTTCTGATTGTCAGCTCGTTTGTCCGAGTTAGCTTGCCAAGGGCCGTTCTGACCTCTTTGGTTGTTAGCCCCGTTTCCTCGGCCAGCTTTGCAACCGACGTCAGCCTTTGCCCTCGATGAATGGTCTCCCCGCGCCATGTGGTATCCTCATAGTTTGCCGTCAAGAGGAGATGGATAAAGAGGCGGGACGCATTGACATCGGAGTACCATTCCCATTTCAGCAAGGAGCGCCAAAGTTTGATGTAGCCCGCCCCCAGCACATACGTCACCCCCTTTTACGGCTGGTGCGATACTGCCTCAGAACGGGAGCTCTCCGTCGTCCTCTTCCAGCTCTTGGATGTACTTCTTCGTCTCTTCCCCCTCCTGGGGTGTCCCCAGGGCATCCAGCCAGGCCTGGGCGGCGTCCTTGGCCTCCTGGCTGCACGACTCAGCGGCCATCAGTTCCTTGGTCTTTTCCACTACAAAGTCTTGCAATGCCTTATCCATGGTAATCTTTCCTTTCTGATGCTTACTCTGAGAGCAGCATCCGGTCGTTTTCGATGTTGAACTTCTCTAGGAGATCTTTTACGGTGAGATTCTTCTTCTCCTCCCCACGGATGTCCACCACCACGCGCCCGGCGTCCATCATGATGATACGGTTGCCGTACTCAATGGCGTTGCGCATGTTGTGGGTCACCATAAGGGTGGTGAGCTTGTCCCGGGAGACGATCTCCTCTGTGAGCTTGAGGACCTTGTCTGCCGTCTTGGGGTCCAGGGCGGCGGTGTGCTCGTCCAGGAGCAGGAGCTTGGGCTCCGTCGCCAGCGCCCGGGTGATCTCCAGCTTCCTCTGCTTTCCGTAAGGAAGGTTGGAGGCCAGGGTCCGGGACTCCTGGTCCAGGTCAAAGACCTTCAAGAGCTCCATGGCCTTTTCGTCCATTTCCTTTTCTACCTTATAGTATCTGGGCAGGCGCAGGATGCCTTCCAGTGTGGAATACGGATGATGGTTGTGCAGGCCTGCTTTTACGTTGTCCAGCACGGTCAGGTCCTTGAACAGACGGATATTCTGAAATGTCCTTGCAATGCCTGCTTTGTTGATATCAATGGTTTTCTTTCCGACGATATTCTCCCCGTCCAGCGTAATGATCCCTTCATCAGGCCGGTATACCCCGGTCAGCAGGTTGAAGACTGTGGTCTTGCCGGCGCCGTTGGGCCCGATCAGGCCGTAGAGACAGCCCTTCTCGATATGCAGGTGAAATTCATTCACCGCGCGCAGTCCGCCAAAGGAGATTCCCAGATTTTTCACTTCCAGTAATGCCATGATTCTTAAACCTCCTCTGCCTTTGCTTTTTTCTTTGCACGGAATTTTTCCGCATACTTCTCTCTCCACTCAACAGCCTTGGGACTCCAGTTGAAGAGCATCATCACGATCAGGACCACCGCATAGATCAGCATCCGGTAGTCGCTTAAGCTCCGCAGTAATTCTGGAAGCAGCGTCAGCACGACAGCCGCGATGATGGATCCGCGGATATTTCCGATACCGCCCAGCACGACGAATACCAGGATCATGATGGACATATTGTAACCGAAGTTCTTCGGCTGGGCCGTCAGGGTCGCCAGGTTGTGGGCATAGATCACGCCCGCCACGCCCGCCAGCGCCGCTGAAATAGAAAATGCCATGAGTTTGTATTTGGTCACGTTGATCCCGATGGACTCCGCCGCGATCCGGTTGTCACGGATTGCCATGATGGCGCGGCCGCTCCGGGAATGGATCAGGTTCAGTACGATAAACAGCGTCAGGAGGATCAGGAGCACTCCCACCGTAAAGGTAGAATCTTTGGGCGTTCCTGTGATCCCCTGCGGGCCGTTGATGATGACCACCCCGTCAGGCTCCATGTTCAGCGCCATTACGTCCTTTGTGGAAAAATGAAATCCGTTGGCGTCTTTGCCGATAAACAGGATGTTCATGATGTTTTTGATGATCTCGCCAAAGGCCAGCGTTACAATGGCCAGGTAATCTCCTTTCAGGCGCAGCACCGGGATCCCGATCAGGATGCCGCATATCCCCGCTGCTGCCGCCCCGATCAGAAGGGCGATAAAATACCGCAGGCCCGCTGCCGGAATGGCCGCTGCCGTACATTTTGAGAAAAAGGCGCTGAAAAAGGCTCCCACACACATGAATCCGGCATGCCCCAGGCTCAGCTCTCCCAGGATCCCTACGGTCAGGTTCAGGGAGACTGCCAGGATCACATAGGCGCACAACGGCACCAGAAGTCCCTGCATGAGGCTGGAAAGGCTGCCAGACATGGTCATGGCCTGCACGATGATATAAAGGACGACTACCATCACATAAGTGATCAGATTATTTCTTGTAATTTTATTCATCTTTTTCATCCTGTTCACCTACACTTTCTCCTGAATATTCTTGCCGAGGATTCCGGCAGGCTTCACAAGGAGCACCACGATCAGCACGCCGAATACGATGGCGTCCGCCATCTGGGAGGAAATGTATGCCTTTCCGAAAATCTCAATGATACCCAGCAATATGCCGCCGATCATGGCTCCCGGAATGGAGCCGATCCCGCCGAATACCGCCGCCACAAATGCCTTGATTCCGGGCATAGCGCCTGTATACGGGGTCAGAGTCGGATAAGCCGAACAGAGCAGCACGCCTGCAATGGCCGCGAGTGCGGAACCGATGGCAAAGGTCAGTGCAATGGTCCCGTTTACATTGATCCCCATGAGCTGGGCCGCGCCTTTGTCCTCAGATACTGCCCGCATAGCCTGTCCTGCCTTGGACCGGTTGATGAATAAGGTCAGTCCCACCATGATCACGATACATGCCCCGATGGTCATGATGGTCTCCCCGGAAATGGTCAGATCGCCTCCTGCAAGTACCACCGGAGGGACCGGAACAACAGAGGTAAAAGATTTTGTGTTGGCGCCGAAGATCAGAAGCGCCAGGTTCTGCAGCAGATAGCTGACACCGATCGCGGTGATCAGAACTGCCAGAGGGGAGGCCGCATTCCGCAGGGGCTTATACGCCACCCGCTCGATCAGCATTCCCAGCACGGTACAGAAAATAACCGCTGCCAGCACCGCCGCGGCGGGAGGAAGCCCTGCGCCGGTCATGGCAGTCAATACTACATAAGCACCGATCATGATGACATCGCCGTGCGCAAAATTCAGCATCTTCGCGATACCATATACCATCGTATAGCCCAGCGCAATGATCGCATATACGCTTCCCAGGCTGATACCATTAATCAAATAAGATATAAAACTCATAGACCCGTCCACCTGTCTCTCATAGAATAACTAACATGATACAAATAGAAGGCTATCCCGAAAGATAACCCTCTAACATATCTTGCACCCTTCCGATGGCATGGAAGCCATCTTTTGAAATGTGTCTTTTACTCAACTACCGCATAGTCGCCGTCCGCGATCTTTACTACCATAGGCTCTTTGCTCGGCTCGCCGCTTGCTTCCCAGGTCAGTGCCTTTGCAGTCACACCGTCGATGGTGATCTCTGTCATAGCGGTCTTCATGGCATCGCAGATATCGGATGCGCTCATGTCTGCGGTCACGCCTGCTTTTTCCATAGCTGCCTTGATGGCGTAGATTCCGTCATACGCATCTGCCGCAAACTGGTTCGGTGTTCCGCCGTAAGCTTCTTTGAAATCTGTTACAAAGGTCTTGATCGCCTCATCCTCAGAGGTCGGTGTAAACGGACTCAGGAACATCAGATCCTGTGCCATGTCCGCATCGAATCCGTCCACGCCCAGGATACCGTCCATGCCGTCGCATCCGAAGAAGATCGGCTCATAGTTGATGCCTGCTGCCTGCTGCAGTACAAGCGCTGCCTCGGAATAGTAGAACGGAAGGAATACCAGCTCTGCGCCCGCATCCTTTGCCTTCTGGAGCTGTACGGAGAAATCAGTCTTGCTTTCTGCCGTAAATGCCTCTGTGGCTACCAGTTCCAGTCCCTGGTTCTTTGCTTCTGCCGCAAATGCCTGATAGATACCTGTGGAGTATACGTCGGAGCTGTCATAGATGACCGCAACCTTCGCTGCCAGCTTATTCTCTCCAATATATTTTGCAGATTCCAGTCCCTGCATCGGGTCGGAAAAGCATACACGGAATGCATTGTCATACTGTACGCATTCTACAGCAGTTCCGGACGGTGTGAGAAGGAACATGTTGTCGCCCTGCGCCACATCACCGACTGCCACACAAGGAGCGGAGGTTACGGTTCCAAGCAGCGCCTGCATCCCCCAGTCCTTCAGGGTGTTGTAAGCATTGACTGCCTTCTCCGCGTCATTCTCGTCATCCTGGAAATTAAATTCGATCTGGATGCCGCCTATGCCGCCGTCTGCATTGATCTCATTTACTGCCAGTTCCGCACCGTTCTTGACTGCCTCGCCGTAGATTGCTGCCCCGCCGGTGGTAGGTCCGATCCCGCCGATCTTCAATACCGCATCGCCGCTTCCTGCGTCGCTGCTTCCTGCATCGCTGCTGCTCTCGCTGCCGCTGTCATTGCTGCTTCCGCTGCTGTCACTGCCGCTGTTACCGCTGCCGCATCCGGCAATCATTCCAACCGTCATGGCTGTTACCATTGCGGCTGACAAAAATTTCTTCCAATTTCTCATCTCATCTTTCCTCCCAAAATAACAGAGTACGCTCTGTTCTTCTTTTCTCACAAATGATATCGTGGATTGGGGCTTTTGTCAAGTGTTTAATTTATCCATTCTCAGTTACTAGGTCGAGTAGACGTGCCCCTTACGAGGCACGCCCCTCCCAGAACCGGACGTGCGG
>OFFP01001942.1_pt1 | contig 12970 bp, 9 predicted proteins | sample 1521431 | NCBI WGS metagenome assembly OFFP01 (sample SAMEA3504104, study PRJEB24116) | mouse gut metagenome | biome: mouse gut; feature: mouse-associated habitat; material: faeces | place: Denmark | collected 2011 | reverse complement strand
TCCTGATTCTCGATATTTCTCGCGTTATATTGATTAAGACGCCAGCTACTATAGCCGTCTTTTATGTTTTGAAACACTTCATCTAAGCTTTGATAAAACATTTCCCTGTGCAGACCAGAGGGGAATCTATTGTTTTTACTAAAATATTTCTTACTTCTTTGCAATATATTTCCGAACGTCGATCGCAACGGCAAGGATAATGATCAAGCCCTTGATAACGTACTGCAAATACGCGTTTACGCCCAGATAGTACAGGCTGTAATTGATTACCTGCAATATAATAACGCCAATGATAACACCGGGAATGGTGCCGATACCGCCGTTAAACGAAACACCGCCGATAACGCAGCCCGAAATCGCGTCAAGGTCGTAGTTCAGACCCGTCGCCGTCGTAACGGACTGGATACGTCCCGCCTCAAGGTATGCCGCGATGCCATAAAGGATACCTGCAACCAAATAAACCAGCATGATGTTTTTTGCCACATTTACACCGGAAACAGCCGCCGCCTCAGTATTGCCGCCAATCGCAAACATATTTTTGCCCAGCGTCGTCTTATTCCATACGATCCACATCACAACTGCACAGATCAAGAAGAACCAAACCAAATTCGGCATTCCAAATGTCCAGCCATTTACCAAATCAATATAGTTTTTATCTAAACTTGCCAAAGGCTGTGCGCCGCCTTCCTGGCTATCGATATACAGACACAGGACACCATACGCAATTAACTGTGTACCCAGCGAAATAATAAAGGCGTGCATATGCAGCTTTGCTACACCGAAGCCATTTACCAGACAAAATACCACGCAGACCACAATCGAAAGCAGCAGCGGCACCCACAGCGGCAAAGGCTCCGTAATGCCCTTATACATGCGGGACGCATATGTTACGCTTTGCAGCAAAGATGCGGAAATAGCCGCGCCGCAGCCGAGGATACGCCCAGCCGAAAGGTCCGTACCGGCAAGCACAATCATGCCGGCAACGCCCAGCGCGAGGATACCTCTCGTAGATGCCTGCGCCAGAATTTTCCACATATTGTTGATTGAAAGGAATGAGGGGTCTGCAATAATTACGCAGAGTATCATGATGCCAAGGATGAAGTACAGCGCGTAATTCAGCAGAAACTCAGACCACTTCTTTTTTTCTTCCATGTAACGTTACCCCCTTATACATACATCGCGGCAAGGCGCATGATTTCTTCCTGATTTGCGTCCTTAATATCCAGCGTACCCGCCAGATGGCCGTTGCTCATTACCATGATACGGTCGCAGATGCCAAGCAGCTCCGGCATTTCGGAGGAAACCACGATAACGCTTTTCCCTTCGTTCGCCAGATTGATGATCAGCTGATAAATTTCATATTTCGCCCCGACGTCAATGCCGCGGGTCGGTTCGTCCAGCAGGAGGATTTCAGGCTTTGTCAGGAGCCATCGCCCAATGATGACCTTTTGCTGGTTGCCGCCGGAAAGGGAGCGGATATGCGTCTTTTGGCTCGGCGTCTTTACGCGCATGCTTTCAATGACCCATTGCGTATCCGTTTTCATCGTTGCGTTGGAAAGCAGGATTCCATTCCGGTAATTTTTGATATTTGCAATAACGGAATTGAACAGTATGCTCATGCCGCCGAAAATACCTGTCGCGCGGCGTTCCTCCGTCAGCATCGCAAAGCCGTTTGCAATCGCATCTTTCGGTGTTTTATTCTGAATCGGCTTGCCGTCTTTCAAAATTTCGCCCTTATCATGGTGGGCAATGCCGAAGATTGTTTCCAAAAGCTCCGTCCGCCTGCTGCCCACCAGCCCCGCTACACCAAGAATTTCACCCTTGTGCAGATTAAAGCTGACGTCTATACAGCTTGGCATATATTTCCCCGTCAGGTTTTTCACTTCCATGACAACGTCCCCAGGCACATTTGTTTTCGGCGGGAAACGCTCCGTCAGGTCACGCCCTACCATCAGCTTGATAATCTTATCTGTCGTCAGCCCGGACGCATATTCCGTCGCAATCCACTGCCCATCGCGCATGATGGTAACTTCATCGGAAATACGGAGGATTTCCTCCATTTTGTGGCTGATATAGACCATAGCCACGCCTTTTGCCCTTAACTTATTGATAATTACGAAAAGATGCTCAACCTCCTCCTGTGTCAGGGAAGAAGTCGGCTCGTCCAGAACAAGAATTTTCGCGTTATAAGATACCGCTTTTGCAATTTCAACCATCTGCCGCTGGGAAACGCTCAGCTTGCCGATGATGGTCTTCGGGTTTACGGGAATATCAAGGTCATCGAAAACCTTTTTTGTTTCCTCGAACATTACTTTATGGCTGACAAGACCGCCCTGCTTCGGGAAACGTCCCAGCCAGATATTTTCCATAACGCTGCGCTGGAGAACCTGGTTCAGCTCCTGATGTACCATCGCAACGCCGTTTTCCATAGCGTTTTTCGGACCTGTAAAATGTACCGACTGTCCGTCAATGCGAATTTCGCCGCCGTCCTGTTTATAAATGCCAAATAAACACTTCATCAGTGTGGATTTGCCCGCGCCGTTTTCGCCCATCAGCGCATGCACCGTGCCGGGGCGCAGCCGCAGTTTCGCGTGATCCAAAGCCTTTACGCCCGGGAACTGCTTTTCAATATCCGTCATTTCCAATACGAATTCGGATGCGGGCTGTGTCTTTTCCAGTGTCACCACTTCCGCAGTCGTCTTTTCCTGATTTTCATTCACCGCATTTTCACCACGCTTCCTTTTATCGAAGAACGCACAGTGAGGAAGCCCCCACTGTGCGAACATTCTTCCACAGTCAAAAACTGTATGCAATTACCATTCGGTATTATTCGCCCTCGTAAGGTGCGTAAGGGATACGAACTGCAACGCCTGTGTCGTCGAAGCTGTAATCCGTACCTGCAAGGAAATCTGCGCCGCCTGCAAGGTTCAGTGCAACTGCCGCAATCGCATTACCCATCGCCTGGCCATCCTGCAGAACTGTCGCGCTCATTGTACCATTCTGGATTGCGTCTTTCGCTGCATCTGTTGCGTCAACGCCGATTACAGGAATGAAGTTTGCGCCTTCAGCGCCTGTGTTGTAGCCAATGTTGGAAAGTGCTGCGATACAGCCGATTGCCATACCGTCATTGTTTGCCAGTACAAGCTCGATCTTGCCTTCGTTCGCTGCAAGCATAGCTTCCATTGCTTTCTGAGCTGTTTCTGTATCCCAGTTGCAAACCTGAGTTTCACCAATCTGTTCCATCTCAACGCCGTTTTCAACTGCCTGCTCTACGCTGTACTGTGTACGTGCGATAGCTTCAGGGTTGTCGGGTTCGCCCTGGAACATTACATACTGAACTTTGCCGTCGCCGTTCAGGTCATATTCAGGATGTTCGTCAAAAATCTTCTTTACAAGGTCGCCCTGCATTTTGCCTGCGTCCGCAGCGTTTGTGCCAATGAAGACAGCTTTTTCATAGGATTTGATTACCTCTGTGTCAGGCTCTCTGTTGAAGAAAACAGTAGGGATGCCGGCGTCTTTTGCTTTGTCCACAACGCCGCTTGCAGCCTTCGCGTCAACCATGTTTACGCAAAGAACATCTACGCCTTTTTCAATCATAACGTCAAGCTGGTCGTTCTGTGTAGCCTGATCGCCTTTGCCGTCCTGCATATTGACCTCAGCCTTGCCGTCCAGCGCAGCCTGAAGGGCATTCCGAACTGTGGAAATATAAGTATCATCATACTTGTAGATCAGAACGCCAACTGTGGGAAGGGCACCGCCATCGCCCTCACCATCGCCGCTGTCCGCCGCGGGCTGGGAACTGTTGCCGCAGGCTGCTAAGCCCAAAACCATCACGGATGCCATCAGCATCGCCAAAAATTTCTTTTTCATGAGTATCCTCCTCCTTATTTTGCCGCCATCACAGCGGCTGTAACAGGTTATTCAGCGGAATGTCCGCTGTTGGGAGTATTATACCAAAAAGTCCAAAAGCAAAACATAGATTTTTTTTCCTACTACCATAAAAATTATTTGATTTCCCCGTCAAATCCGACAATTTTTTTTCAAATCCGCAATTTTTTCTGGCAGTTAGAGCAGTGAATTCTCCAGAACATGCTATTTTGCTGACATTCTGTTGTATAAAGGCACTCTGACATATCGTTCCTTCTGGAGCATCACATCTCCCGGCACCCTGCCCTCTGCGGCGATGCACGCTGCAAGACGGAATACCGCCCGCCCCTGTGCCTTGCCATTGCAGTCCACCGTGCCCCAGAGCCTTCCGGCTGAAAGGGCCTCCATACCAACATCCGTTGCGTCTACGCCAAAGACCGCCGCGGAAACACCGGCTGCATCCAACGCATCCAGTGCGCCAAGCGCCATATCATCATTATTGCAGAGCACAAGCTCGATTTCGCTGCCGTAGGCCGCCAGCCATTGCTCCATGAGCATTCTGGCACGCCCGCGCTCCCAGTCCGCTGTGCCGGAATCCAGTTTTTTCAGCAAAATACCTGCTTCCTCTATCGTTTCAACGGAGTATTCGGAGCGCATGATGGTATCCTGATGCCCCATTTCGCCCTCCAGCATGACATACTGCAAAACACCATCGCCGTCCTTATCCATCTCCGGCCTACGCCGCAGGCTCGCCGCCACAGACCTTCCCTGAAGCACAGCGGTCTGCTTTGCGTCCGAGCCTACATAGTATATCCGTTCCCCGCGCATAATATCCTCCGGAACAGGCTCCCGGTTGAAAAAAATAACCGGAACAGAAGGGTCCTCCTGCAAAACAATGTCAATAATAGAGGACGCGCTCGTCCGGTCCACAAGATTCACGCACACCGCGTCACAGCCGAACGCCATAAACCGCTTGACCTGTTCATTCTGCAAACGCTGGCTGCCGTTCGCCGCAGAAATATTCAGCACGATTTTTCTGCCGGTTTCCTCCTCATACGCATGGGCTGCCTCCTCCATGCCGGAAATGATTTTCTCCACAAATGTATCCGTATCCAGATAAATAGATACGCCTATCTGCAAAGGCTTCTGCGCCGCATCGTGCGTTTTCCATGCGACACCGCCCAAAACTGCCGCCAGCAGACACAGGCACAGCAGCCTCCTGCCTTTCTTTCCCAAAGCTATCTCTCCTTACGCTTAAAATCCCTCAAACCTTTCTTTCCTTAAATATAGGGAAACACAACGCTTTCTACATTTTTATCACGCAGCGTTTCAGCCGTCACAAGCACAGATTCTACAACAACCGTTTCCTCTGCCGCGCCCTTCCCCTGCAATATCCGCGCGGCTCCCTCCACAGCGAGGTATCCCGCTTCATAATCCCTGTGTACGACCGTGCCGCGGACTGTGCCTTTCTCCAAAAAACCGCGCACCGCTCCGCTGAAGCCCGCGCCATAGACAGGAATCCCCTCTGTATTCGCCTCCCCCAATGCCTGTAAAACTGATATATCCCCGGAAACAAGGATATTTCCGCCCTGCGCCGCCATGCCCTTCAGCAGCGTTTCAACAGCGGACGTTTCCCCCAGAGAACCCCGACGCACCAGAACGCCCGCCTCCCGCAGACGCTCCTCCGTCAGCCCATGCAGCTGTTCCATATACCAGCTTTTCTGTACCGGTTCTACAATCGTCACGCTTTCACCTTTTTCCCGCCCTGTCAGCACAGCCTCCGCCAACAGGCGGCTTTCCTCCTCCGCGTTTCCGCCAATCCTGACGCGTACGCGTGCCGAATCCGTTTCGCTGTCATACAATACCACCGGTACACCGACTGGCACGCTTTCCAGCACTTCCTCTGCGTGGCGGCTGTCCCTGCATTGCAAAACAATGCCGCGGCAGCCTGTTTCCAGTTCCCGCTGGACTGCCGCCTGCTTTTCCTCCCCCGTCCGCATATCGGCAAGGCTGGAAAAGCTGACATCTACATTCCATTCCATCGCGGCTTTTGCCACGCCCATCCGAAAATTTTCCAGCTGCCGCCCTGCGGGCATATCCGTCAGTACCGCAATCCGTATGATATCCATTTTCCGTTCCCGCAGAAGAAAATCCGTAGAGGACAGCAGGAACAGGAACACCAGCAGGAATATATCAGCAAGCAAAAATTTTTTCATTTTTTTATCCAAAGGAATCCAGCCTCCTTTCCGCCAGCGTTTCATACGGCACAGCAGGAATCCGTATCCGAACCTGTGTCCCCTCATCCGGCTCAGAGGCCAGAGAAAGTCCATATTCTGTACCGAACACAAGCCTCAGCCGCTCCCGCACGTTTTGCAGGCCAACGCCGCCCTTTTTCCGGCTGACGCGTTCGCCCGCCAGTATTTTTTCCACCGTTTCCGCCGGCATGCCGCAGCCGTTGTCCTCTATGTCTATCAGAATGTCACCGCCGTCCCGCCTTACGGAAATGTGTATCTCTCCATCGCCGTCCATAAATTCCATAGCGTGGTAAATGGCATTTTCCACAACAGGCTGCAATATCAACTTTATTGTGCCGCAGTTTTCCACGCCTTCCTCCACGTCAAAGGAATAGGTAAAACGGTTTTTGAAGCGCAGCTCCTGTATCATTAAGTAGTTGCGGACATGTTCTATCTCGTCCCCAATCGGGATGATGTTCTTTCCGCCGCTCAGGCTGATTCGGAAAAACCGCGCCAGAGCCGTCACCGCTTCGACAGCCTCCTCCCGTTTCCCGTTTTCAATCAGCCAGACAATGACATCCAGCGTATTATACAGGAAATGCGGGTTAATCTGATTTTGCAAAGCCATCAGCTCGCTCCTGCGTTTGGCCTCATGCTCCTCCACAATATCCGCCATAAGCCGTTTCAGGTTTTCCTGCATCTGGCTGATTGCCTTTCCCAGATGCCAGACCTCGTAAAAACCGGAGGGTTGTATTCGGGTATCCAAATCCCCCGCCTCAATCTGGTTGACCGCTTCCTCCAGCCGCCGCATAGGTGCAGAAACCTTCCGCGAAAGGAAGGAATTGATTAAGACCATCACACTCACAAAAAACAGCAGCAGAAACAATATCATCATACTGCTTTGGAAAGCGTTCAGCATGACCATGCCGCTCTGTATCACGCCGACAATCTTCCAGCCCGTATAGCCCACAGTATTGACGAAATACTCCGCTTTTTTATCGCCTCCCTGCGGGCGGGAATCATATTCCCCGCTTGGGTTCCATTCTTCCAGCAAGCCGCTTTCCACCAGCTCCTGCTTCGGATGGCAGAGCAGGTTCCCATCTGCATCCGTCAGGTAAAGATAAGACCCTTCCCCCAGCAGCAAATCTGAAAATACGTCCTGCAACCCGCTCTGTTTCAGTTGGATGAGCAGTATGCCTTTTTCTTCCTCTTCCCCGCGGCTGATTTTCACCACCCGCGTCATAGGCAACACGCGGGTATATTCTTCCGGCGGAGTTTCAAACAAACGCTCGATTTCCAAATGCCCGAAGGTAATGTTTTCCTCCCTTGCAAGCGTCCTCCGGTACCATTCTTCTCTGTGAACATCCACGCCTTCCCGCAGTTTCCCCGCCGGTGCCGCCGCCAGAAGCTGCCCGTCCTCCGAAAAAAGCGCAATCCTCTGCACTTCCTCCCTGTTCGTATCGTACAGCAGCTGAAAAGAATCCAGAATAAATTCCTCATCTACGTCCCGCCGCTTTATCACACTGTAATACAGCGAATCCGAAACCTTCATCATATTTCGGATATACGCATGAAACTGGTAGCCTGCCTGTTCCAGCAAAGAGCGGTTTTCCTCCCGCAGAGTTTCCCGCGTCTGCTGCATAAAACGCCCATAGAACGAAAGCCCCATAAAAAGGGAGATTCCTACCGCTGCCGCCGTAAACGATATCCATATTACCCTGCGTAATTCCAGCCGCTGGCCGTCCAGCCTGAGCCTGCTCCAAACCGCCTGCTTCAGCCGTTCCAAAATCCCCACCGGCAGCCCCTCACTTTCCTCTGAATTTATTCGGCGAAACGCCGAAGCGTTTTTTGAACACATAGCTGAAATAATTCGGCTCATCATAGCCTACGCGGGCGGCAATGGCATACGTCTTGTCGTCTGTGCTTTTCAGAAGTTCCGCCGCTTTTTCCATGCGTATCCCCGTCAGATAGGAAGTATAGCTTTCGCCTACTTCCCGCTTGAATATCGTTGAAAAATAAGCTGTGCTCATATGCAGATGCCCGCAGAGCATTTCCAGCGAGAGCATGGAATTTTGATAATTTTCTTCTATATAGCGCTTTGCCTCCTGTATGATGGTGCGGGTCGTTCCCCTGCGCGCGCTGGAAACACAGCCGCTGACCGAAAAACATACGCCCGAAAGCCAACGGGCTGTTTCCTCTGCCTCCGTAATGCCGGAAAGCACACCGTTATAATCGCCGTATTCCCCGAAAATCAGCTGTTCATCCAGCCCATATTTCTGCACAACGCGCAGGATCACATTCAGAATCCCAATCAGATACGCCTGCACACCGTTTGCCATCGCTCCGCCCTTCATAGGGCGCACAATATTCTCCACACAGGAAAGTATGCTTTCTTCATCCCCAAAGCAGAGCGCGTGATTCAATTCTGCGCCTGCCTTATCATCCAGCCAGAGCATTGCCCTCTGCTGCGGCTCAACATCGTTGATGTAAATGACATCGCCCGCAATACCGCCATAAGAAACAGCCTCCCGCGCACTACTGTAACTTTGCTCGATTTCCTCAATCCGGCTGACGATCCGGCCAATGCCAACGGTCAGCGGCTGGCGGAGTATTTTCCGGCTTTCCCGGCAGACATCATCCAGCAGTGTCATCAGCCCTGCGAGGGCCGCCTCATCTTCCAATGCGGCAATCACGCTCAGGCCGGACGGACGATGAAAGCTGGTAAATTCGCCCCATTCCGAAAGGCGGCTGTCCAAAAGCCTGCGCACAGGCACCGCCGCCATGCTCTGCTCTTTTGTCATGGAAAAAATGGAACCGCCCCCGCCGATGTTGATTTTCAAGGCTGTCCAGCAGTTTCCCCGCATCAGCCCCAGGCCATACTCCTCCATGCTCCGCGCAATCTGTGCAGATTCCGCCTTGCCTTTCACCAAATTCCCCAGAAAATTCTCCCGCAGGACGTCCAGATTTTTGGCAAAGCTCTCCCGCAGAGCCGTTTCGCCCCGCAGTCGTTCAATCTCCTCATCCAGACTGGCACGCAGCTTTTCCAATATCTCCGTCAGCTCCCGTGCGTTGACCGGCTTCAGGATATATTCCGTTATATCCAGCCGTATTGCCTGTTTCGCATACTCAAAATCATCATAGCCGGAAAATATCACCAGCCGTATGGAGGGGCGGCTCCTGTGCAGTTCCGCCGCAAGCTCCAGCCCGTCCATATAAGGCATACGGATATCAGTCAGCACAACGTCCGGCTCCAGCAGTTCAATTTTTTCCAGCGCGTCCCTGCCGTTTTCCGCGTCGCCGATTACCGTAAAACCCGTTTTTTCCCAGTCTATTTTTCGGATAATGCTTGTCCGCACTTCTTCCTCATCATCTACCAGCAATATTTTATAGTTCTCTTCCATACATCCTCACCTGCCTGTTAAGAAAATTATAGCAAAAAAGGCGGCGTTATAGGTGCTGGCAAAAGAAAAAGTTATTTTCTTTTGTCAAGCCGCCTGTTCCGCTGCCCTTCTTCTCATTATTTTACAGGAACCGTTCCATCTCCGCCCAGAGTTCATCTACGCCTGTTTTTTTCTCGCCGGAAAAAGGAATCAGCACATCCTCCGCGCCCAGGCCAAGCGTTTTTCGTATTACAGAAAGCTGTTTCGGTATCTGGCTGCGGTTCAGCTTATCGGATTTTGTAGCGGCGATAATGATGTCATATCCGTAATGTTTCAGCCATTCGTACATCATCACGTCGTTTTTCCCCGGCTCATGCCGAATGTCTATCAGCAGTATGATTGCCTTAAGCTCCTCACGTTTCTGGAGATATTCCTCTATCATTTTGCTCCATCTAGCGATTTCCGTTTTCGGGGCTTTCGCATAGCCATACCCCGGCAGGTCAACCGCATACATCACACCGTTTACATCATAAAAATTGATAGTACGCGTTTTGCCGGGCTGGGAACTTGTGCGCGCCAAAGCCCGCCGCCCCAGCATGGCGTTGATAAGCGTGGATTTTCCTACGTTGGATTTTCCCGCAAAGGCAATTTCCGGTCTTCCATCCTGAGGGTACTGCGAAAAATTCGTGCCAACTGCCGCCAGCGAACTGTTTTTTACTTCCATACGCTTTCTCCTTCCGCAAGGGCAGCACGCAGTACATCTTCCATGGTTTCCGCAAGCACAAATTCCAGCCCTTCTTTTGCTTCCTCATCGACCTCTTTCCAGTCTTTTTCGTTTTCCCTCGGCAGTACCACAGTCTTAATTCCCGCCTTTTTCGCCGCAAGTATCTTTTCCTGCAAACCACCGATGGCAAGCACCCTGCCGCGTATCGTGATTTCCCCTGTCATCGCCACATCACTGCGTACCTTCGCGCCTGTCAGCGCGGAAAGCATTGCAGTCGCCATCGTCACACCGGCGGAAGGGCCATCCTTCGGCGTTGCCCCTTCGGGGATATGGATATGGATGTCCTTTTTTTTATAAAAATCTTCCTCCAGCCGGAAATCTGTACTGCGGGAGCGGATAAAGCTGACTGCCGCATCCGCCGATTCCTGCATCACTTTGCCGAGATTGCCTGTCAGCTTAAATTTCCCTTCGCCATGCATTACGTTCACCTCAATGGAAAGCGTCGTTCCGCCGGCTCTTGTCCATGCCAGCCCGCGCACAATGCCCACCTGCGGCTCCTGATAAATCTTATCCTGCGTATATTTCCGCACACCGAGCAGTTCTTCCAGATTCTGAACAGTAACATTCAGGCTTTTTTTCTCTCCTGAAAGCACAGCCTTAACCGCTTTCCGGCAGACCGTGCCAATGACACGTTCCAGCTGGCGCACGCCAGCTTCGCGCGTATATCCGTCTATCATTTCCTCAATGGCGTCCGCACTGATTTTAATCTGCCGCGCCGTCAGGCCGTGGCGTTTTCTCTGCTTGCCCAGCAGGTGCTTTTGAGCAATATGCAGCTTTTCCAGAGAGGTGTAGCTGCTCAGCTGTATCACTTCCATTCTGTCCAGCAGGGGCTGGGGAATGGTGTCCAGGCTGTTCGCTGTACACATAAACAGCACATGGGACAAATCATACGGCTGTTCTACGAAATGATCGCGGAAAGTATTATTCTGCTCCCCATCCAGCACTTCAAGGAGTGCGGCGGCAGGGTCGCCGTTATGCGAAACGCCCAGCTTATCCACCTCGTCCAAAAGCATCAGCGGATTTACAGTTCCTGCCTGCTTCATCGCGTTAATGATGCGCCCCGGCATCGCGCCAATGTATGTCCGCCTGTGTCCGCGAATTTCCGCTTCATCCTTTACGCCGCCCAGCGACATACGGACATATTTCCGGTTTAACGCCTTTGCCACAGAACGCGCAATAGAGGTTTTGCCCACCCCCGGCGGCCCGACAAGGCAGAGTATAGTCGCATTTTCTTCCGGCGCGTTTTCCCGCACCGCAAGGTACTCCAAAATTCGTTCCTTTACCTTTTTCAGCCCGTAATGGTCTTTATCGAGTATTTTTGCGGCACGCTCCAAATCAAAAATTTCCTCTGACCGCTCCTGCCAGGGCAGGTTCAGCAGGGTATCAATATAATTGCGGGATACATTGGATTCCGGCGAGGTAACGGGAATCTTCATCATACGGCTGATTTCCCGTTCAATGGTGTTCCACACCTGTTCCGGAGGATTTTTTTCTTCCAGCCGTTTCCGAAAATCCGCAGCGTCCGCGCCGACTCCATCTTTATCGCCCAGTTCTTCCTGCAAAACCTTCATTTCTTCCCGCAGAAAATATTCCCGCTGGTTCTGGTCTATCCGCTGTTTCGTTTTGCCTTCAATCTCTTTTTTGATATCCAGAACGGCACGTTCCTGCCGCATTTCCGCAACAACCGCTTCCAGGCGTTCCATCGGGTTCAGTATTTCCAGAAGGTACTGTTTGCGATGCACTGGAATATCCAGCCCTGTGGCAACAATATCCGCCAGAAGCCCCGGCATCTTCGCCGTTGTGATATTTCCCAGCAGGTCCACAGAAGTCGTATTCGGCACACGCTTCATATATTCCTCATACTGCTCCACAGCAATCCGCATCAGCGCCAGCATGTACGTATCCGGCTCCCCCTCGAAATCCTGCCCGATGGTTGTAATCTTGGCATAATCACAGGAACCCTTCGGGCGGATATCCTCCAGCCTGCCGCGCTCCTTCCCTTCCACAACAACATGTGTCAAATTCCCCGGCAGCTTCATAATCTGCTTTACCACCGCCAGCGTGCCAATGCTGTATAAATCCCGCCTGCCTGGCTCCATGACGGACGCGTCCCGCTGCGTCAGCAGAAAAATCTGGTTCGCGTTATCCTCTGCCGCATTGACCGCCGCAAGGGATTTTTCCCGTCCTGCCGGAAGGCTGACAATCATATTGGGGAATACCGTCATCCCGCGCAGCGTCAGCATCGGTATGATAATCGACTGTTTTTTCTCCATTTCTTCACCTCATATATCTCCGCTGTTGGGATAATTCCTTTTCAGCGGCTGTCTGCTCATTTTTCAGCTTATTGTATACCATACCACAAAACCTGCCTACGGTCAAACCTTGGTCTTCCGCAGGCCCTTTGAATTCCACAGGATAGCTGAATTTTTCATATTTTTCGTTTTTCCTGTTTCCGTTATTCCCTTTCGGGGAAAAATCATGTAAAATAGGAAAAGCACAGGCAAAGCTGCCAGTTTATTACAGAAAGGAAATTCCTATGAGCAATTTAGAAGCAATACAAAAACGCCGTATATTCGGCATCATCTCCCACCCCGACGCAGGTAAAACCACGCTGACCGAAAAACTGCTGTTGCACGGCGGTGCGATTCGCGAAGCGGGTACGGTCAAAGCCCGCCGCAACGCGAAATTCGCCAAAAGCGACTGGA
>OFFP01001941.1_pt1 | contig 12974 bp, 12 predicted proteins | sample 1521431 | NCBI WGS metagenome assembly OFFP01 (sample SAMEA3504104, study PRJEB24116) | mouse gut metagenome | biome: mouse gut; feature: mouse-associated habitat; material: faeces | place: Denmark | collected 2011 | reverse complement strand
TGATGGAAATGGAACCCTGCGAGGTGGAGATTCCAGACACTCCGAATATATCTTATGGCTTCTCAAGAGCCATGAATTCCGTTACTCTCCGCTGGAATGCCGGCCAGACAATGTACTCCGGAATGCCGCTTGATTCATATAATCTCTATTGCGGTTCGGAACTGGTGAAATCGATACCGCCGGATGGGTCGGGTTATGAGGTGGTTCTCGAAAACGTAGTTGCCGGATATCCCTCATACTCGATTGAAGCCGTGTACAGGAATACCGATGGAAAGACCGTCGCCTCGCCGAAGTCAGCAGAGGTGAAGGTGGCTGTGGCAGCGGATTTCTCTCTGCCTCTGCGCGAGACATTCGATTACTCTCTCGAAGGAAACTATTGGACCACGACTTCCGATTACGGTACTGTCGGCGATGTGAATCAGACAATTTTCAATCAGGCCGGAGTGGAGAACGGTTCGGGGTTATATTCCTCAATCTCCTCGCGCCGTCCATATTCATTCAGTCTGGTGTCGCGTCCGATGGATGCTTCGGATCATAAATATGTGTCAGTGTCGTTCGGATTCATACGCGCTATCTTCATGGACACGCAGAAACAGAATCTTGAGAATGATACAATAGCGGTTGAGATCTCCACAGATGCCGGCGACACCTGGATCACTTGCGGCAAATGGTCGCTCGACCGGATGTCGGAGGGAAACTGGTGCTTCAAGACTCTCGATATCTCCGACAAGGCGGCAGGCAAGATCTTTTGGCTTAGATGGCACCGTACCGGCGACGGAACCGGTTCTTACATCTCTGGAACAGACAATGTCATGGTCAACATCTCCAATGAGCTTGCCGCTCCGGAGGGACTTCACGGCACACGCCTCGCCACAGGCTCGCTCGGTCTTGTATGGAAAGGTCCGGATAGCCTTTACGGTCTGAACCATATTGGAATGATGCGCCAGTTGAACATGTCGTTCGGTAACGAAGGCAAGGACATTATATGCGCCAACCTATTTGATAAGGATGACCTGGCACCTTTCCAGGGTAAATACATCACTCATGTGAGCGCGCTTGTCAATTACATGTATGGTTACGAGGATAAATCAGGTATCCACGCCAAAGTGGTTGTATTCGAGGGAAATGAAATAGTACGCGAGCAGGATTTCGGAGAACTTGCATACAACGCCTACAATGCGGTGAAACTCGACGAGCCGTTCCTTGTGAAAGGAGATAAGGAAATATTACTGTCCGCTAAACCATAAAATAGTGAGTCCAACTTCTTGAACGGCAGAAGTTGGGCTTACTTTTTGTATAGGATAAGCCCCCTCAGTAGTTTTCAAGGACTTCGGGGGGGCGATTCCGAAGCTTCGGCGAGCATGATTTTCAGGTCTGCATCGGGCTGATTGAGGAACTTTTCGAGATTAAGGTAATACATCAGAACGATTCTCACGATTGTAGCCAGTCCCGAGAAGCTCCAATGCCTGTTCAAGGTGCTTTGCAAGACCGAGAGTAACAGATTGGCGATGAGCGTGACCCATATCTGGATTTTGATGGCGTTGGCACTTTCTCCGTAGAAATATCTCAGAGGGAAGTTCTGCTTGATCTGCTTGAAAAGAGACTCTATCTGCCAGCGGCGGCGGTATATCGCCACGATTGTCTCCAGCGGCATGTCGAAATCATTGGTCAGAAGCGATATGAGTTTTGGTTTCTTGCCTTTCTTGATATCGACGTATGTTATTATTCTGGCTATGTGGTTTATACCGTCTTTACGGAAAACTACGACCTGCTCACGATATTCCATAAGCCCCTGTGGATTCTGATGCATACAGTCAACAAGCACCTCATAATTGAGATTGCTCTTCATTTTGGTGACATATACGACGCCACGGTCTGTCAGTTCCTCGAATTTGGCATAGTTGATATATGCACGGTCAAGTGCCACAATCTCGTTGTGGCTGTAATGGCTCGGAGCGAGCATGAAAGAGTCATTGGTCGCCGCCGAAGTGAACCGCACGTCGCAGGGAACGCCTTCGTTGGCGTGTATGACCGAGTGTACTTTGATGCCACCCTTCTTCTTTCCGGTCTTGGGATGTCGGCCGACACCCTTGAAAATGGCATTGGAGAACAGCGAAATGGTCGTGGAATCAATGATTCGAAGCTGCTTTATCCATTCTTCCGTACCATTGCGTCGGCTGTCCGAGGAAAGAATGTCCTTATTGGCAGCATATAGGTCGCGATATACTTCTTCGAAGAACTTCTCTGACCGTCTGGCATTTGCATCCGACAGGGTGCTACGTCTGGGCACACTGTTTATACCTACATGGTGCAGTTTGCGAACCTCCGCTGTCATAGATGTCTCTATCTCACGCAGCGAGTCGAATCGCTGGATCACGGCGTAGAGCATCGTAAGCAGATGAGTATAGCCGTCAAAGCTCTTTACATACTTCTCTCCGCCATGTTTGCGGCTTATTTCAACAATTTTATCACGATTGAGTGATTTTATCAGCTGACCATATATCGGCTGTCCGAAGAAATTACTACTTTTACTCATGGTTATTAATGGATAGTTTGGCGACACCAAAATAACCATTTAGGGCTGACTCCTGCAATAGGTGCCAGCCCTAATTTTTCAACTGCTCAAAAAACTTTAGCGGACAGTAATAATTTTATTCAGACCGCATTCGATTATAAGACCGACACCGAACAATTCGGCCATGAGCGGCCGTTTTACGGCGACGAGTCCTTTTTCTATCCTCATAACGACTGTGAGGATCGGGCAATTCTTTTCTGTATCATCGCTAAGGAATTACTGGGCAGGAAGCCGGTTTTACTTCAATTCCCGGGCCATCTTGCAGCCGCTGTGAAACTCAGGGAAGGGGACAGGGAGAGCGGTGACATACTACGTCTCGACGATGGCGATTATCTGATTTGCGACCCGACCTATATAGGAGCGCGAGCGGGCATGTGTATGCCGCAGTTCCGGAATGCGAAGTGCGATGTCACAAGGATTTGAGAAATAGTGATGATTAACAGTTGTCATATTTGTCTGAAATATAGGCATATTCTCCTGCCATAGAATGTTTGCTGCCCCACTATTACAATTACTCCCTGTTTTTTTACTATGTGGTCAATAAGCCAGTAACCATATGCCGACTTTGCACTTGATGATAAGAAGTGTTGTTTGGCGTGGGTACGGTTCAAGTTTTTGTCAAGTAGATAAGCTTCGTCATATATTTTGGCATATATTATGCTGAACATGCTTTATATATCGTTTAATAAGATCAATAATTATATTCAGGATGTTTTCGATATCAAATTTCAACAGATTGTTTATTATTATGCTTGTGATATGGTGTGTCTGCCCGTTGCATTCTGCAAATATAGGATATGACCATAATCAAGAGCGTATTGAAGCTGATTCATTTCTCGCCGGTATGCCGGATAAGCTGCAGGAACTTCAGACGGAAGCGATCCGCAAAGCAATTTCTGGAGAAAACGACTTACTTTATAATGTAAGAAATGCACGAAATCTTGCAGCTGAATTGCCTGATGGTGTGTCGAGGACTGAAATAGGCAAAAGCTTAACCCTTTTCAGGAGTAATCATTATGCTGACGACACTATACCATTGCTTGTTTATTTCCACGGCGGCGGGAAGGCTGACGCCCGCAAGCCCGTGCAGCGGCCAAGTATCCGGGCACACGAAGGGCACGAGGACCGGCCGCACCGGAACGACCCGGTGCCCCCAGCGCCGGGCAAGGCGCATCCCCATATCTGTCGCGCCGCAGGAAGGCCACGCGGGGCTTCCCGTAGCAATGACGAGGCGCGGGGCCTCCAGCCCTCCCTGCGGCGTTTCCGCGATGAAAAGGCCGTCTTCGTGGCGGATGCCGCCCAGCGGCGTATTCATAAAAAAACGTGCCCCGCTGCCGCGGCAGGCGTCAACAAGGGCTTCCACCAGCCGTACGGCCTGTGTGGTGCAGAAAAGCTGGCCGTAGTCGCGCTCTTCCCACCCTATGCCGAATTCGGCCAGCATGTCGAGAACGAAGGCGGTGGAGCAGCGCCGCAGCAGGCGATCCGGGAAGCCGGGCTGATCGCCCACGTACCATTCGGAAGCTATATACCGATTGGTAACGTTTCCCTTGCCGCCTCCCGCAAGCCGCACCTTGCGCCCGGCGACGGGGCTGTGATCGACGAGCGCGCAGGAAAAGCCCCGCCTGCCCGCCGTGAGCGCGCACATGAGCCCCGCAGCTCCCGCGCCGATGACGAGGGCGTCAAACCTCATTGTTCGGAGAGGGTTTTGAGTTTGCGGAACAGCGCCCGAAACGCGTGGGGGGGCCTCCCGTGTTCCTTTTCGTTGCGGGCACGGGCGATGAGATCGCGCAGTTCGGCGGCGTCTTCCTCGCCGTAGGGAGAAAGGAGCGCCTCCGTTTCGGCTGGCGCGGCGGCCATCAGGTCATCGCGCAGCTTCTCGCAGCGTTTGAAGGCGGCGCTTTGGAGTCCTTGCCCGAGCTTGAGGGCGTCGAGCGCCTCCCGCACGGCGAGGGCGTCCCCTTCCTCGCGCATGAGGCGGCCGACGTACTGCATCTGCCTGCGGCGGCCTTCATGAGAGCTGAGGCGCTGCCATTCGAGGAGGGCCTCCCGGATGTTCGGCGTCAACGGCATCTTTTCCAGTACGGAGGGGGCGAGGACGGCAAGCTCCTCCCCCATATTCTGAAGGGCAGTGCTTTCGCGCTTTTTTTGCGAACGGCTGGGGCGGTCGTCCTCTCCGGCGGTGGTGATTGTATCCCACTGGTAACGTTTTTTCGGCGGCATGGATTCGATAGGGGTTGAGGATGATGGGAAGGGCGGCCCCGGCACCTGTGCGCTCCATTTCTTCCCGGAAGGCGGAACCGTCGGGAGGAAAGGAAAAGAAGGGCACGGGCGGAATTAGAATGTGACTTTGAAGTTACATTCAGGAAGGCCGATATGTGGGCTTGTTGCCCGTTCCCTGAAGAGGGTACGGGAGGGGCGGGGACGCCTTTCTGATGAGAAAGGTTCCCCGCCCCTCCGCCATTTTTACTTCGTTTACAGTTGCAACGTGCCGCGGTAGTCGGCGAGGTTCTTGATGCCGAGCTGCTGGCACAGTTGCGGCAATTCCTCGGCGATACGGAAGGCAGCGTCGGGACGGATGAAGTTCATGGTGCCGATCTGCACGGCGTGCGCGCCCACGAGGATGAATTCGAGCACATCCCGCGCGCAGGTGATGCCGCCGATGCCGATCACCGGAATCTTGACGGCGTTGCAGACCTGCCAGACACAACGCAGGGCCACGGGTTTGACGGCGGGGCCGGACAGACCGCCGATAACGTTGGCAAGAAGCGGTTTCCGGGTGGTCACGTCCACGGCCATGCCCGTGAGGGTGTTGATGCACGAGAGCGCGTCGGCTCCGGCTTCCTCGGCGGCGCGGGCGATGACCGTGATGTCGGTCACGTTGGGGGAAAGCTTGACGATGACGGGCAGATGCCCGGCGTGCTTCTTGACCGCTTCGGTCACTTCCGCCGCAAGCTTCGGGTCCTGCCCGAAGAGGATGCCCCCGTTTTTCACGTTGGGGCAGGAAATGTTCACTTCAAGCCCGGCAATCCCTTCCTCGGCGGCGAGGATGGCGGCAAGCTCGCCGAACTCGTCCGGCGATGTGGCGTAAAGGTTGGCGATGATCGGCGTTTCGTGCCACGGCAGGCGGGGGAGCTTGTTCTTGAGGAAGGATTCCACGCCGTCGTTTTGCAAGCCCACGGCATTGAGCATCCCGCAGGGCGTTTCCGCCACGCGGGGCAGCGGGTTGCCGGGCCGGGGCCGCAGGGAAAGCCCCTTGACCACGATGCCGCCGAGATGGGTCAGGTCGCCGTAGGGGGCGAACTCCATCCCGTAGCCGAAGGTGCCCGAGGCCGTCAGCACCGGATTTTTGAAGACGAGGGGTTTGCCCCCGGCGGGCTTGTGCGCGGCGGTGAGACGTACGGTGAAGCGTTCCATCCTAAGCCTCCAGCGTGATCTGATCGGCCCAGAACACGGGACCGTGGGTGCAGGTCTGTACGGGCGTGCCGGCCTTTTCCGCCACAGGCCACTTGTCCGTGGTCTTGGTGACGCAGCCGAGGCACGCGCCTACGCCGCAGGCCATGCGGGTTTCGAGCGAAAGCTGACAGCGCGCCTTGGCCGCCAGCGCGAAGCGCTGCACCGCCTTGAGGAAGGGCGCGGGCCCGCAGGCCAGCACAAGGCCGTTGCGTTCCGCGTAGGCTTCGATGCGCGAGCGGACGTGGTTGAGGAACCACTCCAAATCTTCGCTGGTGGTCTCGTGGAAGGACTCCACGTCGATGCGCTCCCCAAGGCTCTCCACGGGGTAACAGTCCTCGGGCAGGCGGTGGCCGAAGACCATCGACAGCACCCCGGGCGTGGGGTGGCGTTCCGAATAGCCCACAAAGGGCGCGATGCCGATGCCGCCAGCGAGGAGGAGAGTCGGCGTGCCGCCTTCTACGGCAAAACGGTTACCGAGCGGTCCCCAAAGATGGACGCGGTCGCCGCGACGGAGCTTGGCCATCTTTTCGGTGCCCCGTCCGGCGACCTGAAAGAAGATGACAAGTTCGTTGGTGCTGACCCGGCAGATGGAGAAGGGACGGGCCCAGGGCATGTCGAGCGCCCACCCTTGCGGGCGGATCATGACGAATTGCCCCGGCGCCCAGCTTTTCCAGCCGGGCCTTTCAAGGCGCAACGCAAAAAAACGTCCCTGCGATCCCGTCAGGCCGAAAGGTACGTTGTCGATAACCGCCAAATCGTAAAATGCGGACTGACTCATGATGTGAACTTCCTGTCATAAACAAGTGCTTTGGAGTTATGTAGAGCGTAGAGGGCCCCATGGTCAAGAGGCTAGAAGAATTCTTTTGTCATTGTTTTGTAACCCGCCGTGTCAGGGAGCCCGGTTTTGTTTGATTGTAGAATGCAAGCGTGGCATACTTCGCTTTTCCATCTTTTTGTGCAAGAGGGTTGCATCATGTCCATCGCTCCGCAGGGTTTCCGTTTTGCCGTGGCCGCGGCCGGCTTCCGCAAGGAAAACCGCCCCGATTTGGCCCTTCTCGTCAGCGATGTCCCGGCTGTGGCCGCCGGGACGTTCACGCAGAACCGTTTTCCCGCCGCCCCGGTCGTGGTCGCGAAGGCCATGCTTGCCGAACGCCCCGAGGCGCGGGCCGTGGTCATCAATTCCGGGCAGGCCAACGCGTGCACCGGCGACGAGGGCATGAGGAATTGCCGCCTCACCCTTGAGCTGGTTGGCCGCGCTGCGGGCCTTGATCCGTCCGCCGTCCTTCCCGCCTCCACCGGCGTCATCGGCGCGCAGCTCAAGATGGACCTGTGGGAAAAGGCCGCTCCCGTACTGGCCGCCAACCTCGGCCAATCCACGCCCGAAGATTTCGCCAGCGCGATCATGACCACCGACGCCTTCCCCAAGCTTTCGCACCGTGAAGTGGCTCTGCCCGGCGGCGTGGTCAGGCTCGTGGGCATGGCCAAGGGTGCGGGCATGATTTGCCCGAACATGGCCACCATGCTTTCGGTCGTGCTTTGCGACGCCGAGGTCGAGGCGTCCCTGTGGCAAAAGCTTTTGCGCGAGGCCGTGGATCAGACCTTCAACCGCGTCACCGTGGACGGCGACACCTCCACCAACGATACGCTTTACGGCCTGACCAACGGCGCGTCCGGCGTGGCCGTGGCCGACGGCGAATCCGTGGCCGCCCTTTCCGCGGCGCTGGTGTCCGTGCTCGGCGATCTGGCCTACATGCTGGTTCAGGACGGGGAGGGCGCGTCCAAGGTCGCCCGCATCCACGTGACCGGGGCGCGTTCCGACGCGGACGCCGAGCGTGTGGCCCGCACCGTGGGGCATTCGCAGCTCGTCAAGACGGCCCTCTATGGCCGAGACGCCAACTGGGGGCGCATCGTCGCCGCCGTGGGGCGCAGCGGGGCGGAGTTCGAGCCCGAGGACGTGCGCGTCTCGCTCTGCGGGGTGGAGCTTTTCCGCAACGGTCAGCCCACTGATCTGGATTTCGACGCCCTGCTTGAGGAACCGCTCAAGCGGCGCGATCTGCCCATCGACATCATATTGGGTGCGGGGCCCGGTTCCTACACCCTCCTAGCGTCCGACCTCGGGCATGAATACGTCAACGTCAACGCCGACTACCGCAGCTAATCCCTCTTCAGGCCTGGCCCCCTTCCCGTGCCGCACGTGAAAAGCGTTTTTCGCCTCAAGGGGCGGACGGCGAGGGGGGAGCTTCCCCTTGCAAGGCCGCCTTCCGGGAAAAGGCGGCCTTGCGGCGAGGCAAAAGGGGCCGGGCCTCAAGAGGGCCTTTCCCTCGGCATTGCGGGAGGGCGGCCCGTGGAGCCTGCCGTGGTTTCCCACCCCTTGCCTCTCCTCTCTTTCAAAAGGAATCCTTATGGCGCAACCACTGCTTGTGACGGCGGAGGAAGCGGGCCAGAAGCTCTTGCAGTTTCTGGCCCGGCGCTTTGACGAGCCGCAGGGCGTGCTGCATCGCTGGATACGGACCGGGCAGGTACGCATCAACGGCGGTCGGGCCAAGCCCTTCGACCGTGTGGACTTTGGTGACGAGGTGCGCGTGCCGCCTTTTGCGGGTGGCGGGGCGCAGGCCGCCGCACCCGTAAAAGAGGATCGTTCCCTTTTGCCGCCCATCGTCGCGGAGACGGATGAGCTGATCGTTTTCTGCAAGCCAGCCGGCCTGCCCGTGCACCCCGGAACCGGGCACACGGACAGCCTGACGGCCCGCCTTGAAAAAAGTTTCGCCGGGGCCCCCTTCATGCCCGCGCCCGTGCATCGGCTGGACCGGGACACGTCCGGGCTCCTGCTGGTCGGCAAGACCTATGCCGCCGTTCGTCGCCTTTCGGACGCTCTGGCCGCCCATGCGGGCATTGAAAAGGACTATCTGGCGTGGGCGCACGGCGAATGCCCGTGGTTGCGGCCAGCGCGCCTTGAGGATCGCCTCTCCAAGCGTTCCGTGGACGGGGGGAGGGAAAGGATGGCCGTGGGCACGCCCCGTCACGCGCCGGACGGGAAGGAGGCCAGCCTGACCGTGCGCCGTCTGGAGCTGCGACAAGGGAACAGCCTTTTGCTGATACGCCTGCACACGGGACGGACCCATCAGATACGCGCGCAGCTCGCGGCCCGGGGCTTTCCGCTGATCGGCGACGTCAAATACGGCGGCCCAGCCTGTGAGGGCGGCCTGAAACTGCACGCCGCGCGTCTGCGCGTGGGCGGCAGCGTCTTTACGGCACCGCCTCCGTGGAGCGGCGTATGGCGCGCGTCCCTTCCTCAGGAAGAGGAGTCGTGACATGTATTTTCCCACCGCCGACATCGACGTTTCCCCGTTCGTGCCGCCGCTCATGGCCTTCGCCGTTTCCTTTTTTTCGTCGATGGGCGGCTTGTCCGGGGCCTTTCTGCTGCTGCCCCTCCTGATGACGTTTCTCGGCTACACCAATCCCTCGGTGAGCGCCACCAATCAGCTCTACAACGTTTTCTCCAGTCCGGGCGGCATCTTCCGTTATTGCCGGGAAGGGCGGCTTTTGTGGCCTCTCTCGTGGATCATCATCGCGGGGGCTGTGCCCGGAGTGGTGGCCGGAGGATTCATCCGCCTCCACTGGCTGGCGCAGGTCCGGCCCTTCAAGCTCTTTGTGGCTCTGGTGCTCTTCGGCATCGCTCTGGAGATGCTCTACGATCTGCTCGGAAGGAGACGCGCGGCTCCCGCCCCGGCCTGCGGCGCACCGGGAATGGCCCGGCCCGTGGTCGAGGTGACGCAAAGCAGCCTCTCCCGCGTGGCCTATACGTTCAGCGGGCGGCTCCATGCCTTTTCCGTGCCCGCGGTCTGCGCCTGTTCCGTTGCGGTAGGGCTCGTAGGCGGCATTTACGGCATCGGTGGGGGAGCCATCATCGCGCCTTTTCTCGTTTCGATGTTCCGTCTGCCCATCCATACCGTAGCCGGGGCCACGCTCATGGCCACCTTCGTCAATGCCTTGGCCGGGGTCCTTTTTTATGTCGCCGTTTCGCCCTTCTACCCCGGCCTCAACGTCGCCCCCGATTGGGGCTTGGCCGCCCTGCTCAGCCTTGGCGGGCTCACCGGTATGTACTGCGGGGCGCGCTTTCAAAAGCGGGTTCCCCCGGTGCTGTTGAAGTGGATGCTCGTTCTCACCCTTTTGGGCATGGTGGCCGTCTATGGTGCCGAATTGTTGGGAGATTAGGGCTTTTCCGCCGCTGATGTCCTGAGAAGGGCGCGCCGTGGTGCGGCCTTTCGCGCCGCACGCTTTTCGTGGTCCGGGACCGGGACGGGACGCCCCGGAGGAAGGAGGCGAAAAGCGTGCCTTTGGAAGCGTTTTTCTTGTTTATTGTTTTATTTTTTTATGATATCTTCTTGTCATGACAAACAAAAAATATACAGCAACCAATAGGCCCGCTCCGATGGCGGCAGGCGGGGCACACCCCGTTTGCATGGCGATGCGGACGGGCGACGACGGACTCCGCTGAAAGGAGGGAACATGACCTATGTCGATCCCGCCGAAAAGTCGATGTGGTGTCCCGCGCGCCAGCAGTGGCGGCCTTTACTGAGCTGTTTGCGTTGCCCTCGTTTCCCTTGTCCCGTCATCGACGCGCACAGACAGCGGACCTTGGCCGAATCGCCGTTTGTGACCATTGACCCGGCGGCTTCCGGTTTTATCCAAAGGAGAGTCAAAATGTATATCTTGAAGTACAACGACGGCAGGCTTGTCTTTCCCGGCGAGGATTTCGATCCCGAAAACCTTGACTGGAAGATGATGGAGGACGTCGCTGAAGTGCTCTACGTGAGCAAGGTCTTTGTCCCGCAAATTCGGCTGGTGGCGAAGCCACTTGAGGAACGGGCGCGCATCCGCAAAAGCCTGAGCCGCGCGGAGGCCGAAGCGGAGGAGGAAACGCCGCTCGAAGAGCCGGAGGCGCAGGCCCCGGAAGAGCCAGCGACCCCTGAGGCCGCCGCCCCGGAAACGGCGGGGGAGGCCCTGCCGCCCGAGGGGAATGTTCTTTGCTCATCGTTCCGGCTCCTTCCTTTTCTGAGATTTGCTTGCCGTCCTCTGGCGAACCGGCACAAGTAATTCCCTCGAACACACCAGTTCGACCTCGGGCCGCTTCAGGAATGGCTCTCTGATCTCCCGGATGATGGCCATATCCAGTTCATCGGCATCGACTGCACTGGCGGTTGATATTCCGCCGCCGCCCTGGTATACGGTGCAGACAGCGGGCCATTCCTTCTGATGTGGGTATATGCTGGTGAGTTTTTGAAAAATGGGAGTATTTCGGACGCTGTTCACATCGGTGGCCGGCCCAGGCAGAAAATCTGCCCCGCATGGGCCGGTATCTACGCCCACAAAGACACGGGTGAAGGTGAATCGGATGGGATAATGGACCTGCATACGCAGGAGCTGTTCTTCCACCTGCTCTCTGGCGGGGAGGATGTCGTTGCCGGAAAGGTACCAAGACAGACAAATGGAAATATCATTCAATAATTTAAGCACCTCTAAAATGCGCCCCCGTTGGTCCCCCTCCAGCTGCTCCAGTCCGGCAGCATACCGGTATAGGATTCGAATGATATGTTTCTTCTCAAATGAAGTGAGCCTTGTCCTGGAAGGCATTCTCCAAGCCTTTTCCAGACACTGGTCGAAGTTGGCAGCGGCTTGGTCGCCGTTCTCCCCGGATACCTCCGCCATGCCTCGAAGGATGCTCCTGATCCACTCATTTCGTGGATGGTCTTGGTGCGGCGAGGAGAAGTCTTGCCGATCTATGACATATTTCGTGAGTTCCTCGGTTATGCGAGGAAGGCTGTACTTCATGACTACCGCTCCGCCTCCTTATCATGGACATGGCCGCAGCCAAACTCCGATGCGTGGAAACCGAACCGTTTGGTGTACAGCGTCCACTTGTGCGACTGCCGGGGGTCCTTGTGATCCACCATGAAAACCAGATCGCAAAGCGATCCATGCAGCGGCTCAAACCGTGCGCTGTCATACACCAGCTTGTGATCTGTGGATTCATTGCAAAACCAGACCGAGCATTGATCCAAAATAAACGGCGACTTGATCCCCATGACCACGGGGGCAATCTGCCTCAGCCGTCCGGCCAGGGCATCGGCACGACAGTACCAGTTCCACCAGCCAGCCTCACGCTGGACAGCGGTGTCCTTGCTGTCAAAGGCCCCGGCCCGGAACTGCTCCTGCCACTGGCGGACAGACAGCTCATCCGGCATCGCCGTCACCTCCCGCCAGCAGCGTTTCCAGAATACCGGCGATGGTGGAGAACACCTCCGCCAGCTCCTGGGCCTCCTGGGCGGAGTATGCAATCTCATCCGGGCGCATCCGGGTACACTCTACCCAAATGCGCACATTTTCCTCGGTGGGCGTCAGGGCCAAGGCCCGTTCAAAGGCTTTGCAGAAGGTTCCGGAGATCTTACCCCTGCGGTCTGCCTCGGCGTCAATTTGCCGTATCTCTTTTTTTGCTTTCTCCAGTTCCACCGCCATGGCGGCGGCCTCATCCCGCTGCTCCTCCGGCAGATCCCGCACCTGCTGGGTGATGTTGTAGCCCTGATTGATGGACAGGCCGCCGCTGTCCAGAGCCTCCTTCACCGCAGGAGGGGCGTGTTCATCGATCTGCATGACCCGGCTCATCGTTTGATGTCCGATGCCAACAGCGTCCGCCAGCTCCTTTGTCGTATTTACAGGTGAAATCGGGTTTTGTGAATTCGCACAACCCGATTTTGCATCCTCGCTTTTCTGATCCCCGCCGCCTGCGGACATATTTTCCTTGGCCCTGGCCTCGATGTCCGGCTTCAGCCGGAGGGCGATCTTGCCCAGCTCCCACTTGTCCAGATTGCGGCGGCCCTTCTGGGTGTCCAGCGCCCACTGCTTGGCCTCCAGCAGATCCTCGAACGAGAACACCGCCATCTGGTAG
>OFFP01001932.1_pt1 | contig 13014 bp, 14 predicted proteins | sample 1521431 | NCBI WGS metagenome assembly OFFP01 (sample SAMEA3504104, study PRJEB24116) | mouse gut metagenome | biome: mouse gut; feature: mouse-associated habitat; material: faeces | place: Denmark | collected 2011 | reverse complement strand
CCCGTCAAGTTTATGACTTGACGGGCTGGGCGGTTTGATATTTTACGGACAAGGCCTGTATCAAAAGATATCAGCGGATATCTCTCTTTACAATGTGTTTTCTCGAGAGGACCCAAGAGAGAATATAGAGCGCTGCTCCTGCGGCGGCCACCAGACCGCATGCGGCGATCCTGTTATCCATCAGAAGCGCGGCCCCCGCAAATACTGCGGCGGAAAGGGGATATGCAGCAATCAGGCCCAACATACTTTTTTCTTCGCTGAAAAGGAAGGTGAGCGGTATGGTCATGCTTCCAGAGAGCAATGCCATAGCAATGCTGATGCTGGCAAACAGTGCCATGGAATAAAGGTCAAGAGAACCTTTGCATATGGAAACCACAACACTTAAAATGATCCCCAGAAGCAGGCCGGCTCCGCTGAGCGATGCGTACAAAATATATTTGCTGTCCAAAATCGCTTTTCTGGGTACCGGTAAAACCAGAGAAACCTTTCTCCAGCCTGAGTTTTTATCCATGTTGATTGTCGTTACCGATATCATTCCGAGCATAACGGTTGCAAGAACCGTCAGCACCCATGTGGAGGTCAGGAAAGACATCCCGATTCCGACGACGGCAAAGACCGCGAGTATAACATAGAGAACAGACCGAATCAAATAATAGTCCTTCAGCAACAGCCCTTTCATTTGCTTTCCCCCTTTACATAGAGCAGCATGATTTCATCAATCGAAGCCGGATCGATCACCGCTTTTGGATACTTCCTGCGCGCCTGATCTCTATCTGCAACTAAAACTTCCCACTCATAATCCTGCTTCCGGTATGCGATTGCCTCCTCGTTGTCAATGGCGTCAAATTGGGCGGCGCCGCATCGGATGATTCCGTATTCGTACCGCAGCTCATCCTTGGATTTGCAAAATACAACCTTTCCCTTGTGAATAAAAACAATGTAGTCCGCGACCTTTTCCAAATCACTTGTGATATGCGAGGACACCAGAATGGAATGGCTTTCGTCCTGCACAAATTCCAAAAACATATCCAAAATATCATCACGGACAACCGGGTCAAGGCCGCTGGTCGCTTCGTCCAAAATCAGGAGCCTGGAATTGTGCGACAGGGCCGCCGCAATGGAGAGCTTCATTTGCATGCCTTTGGAAAATTCCTTGATTTTTTTATCCGCTGGCAAAGACATTTTTTTCAATAAGTCGAAAAATTTCCTTTCGTCCCATGTACGGTATATTTTTCTGAGAACACGATTCAGCTTTTGAGCAGAAAGGACGTCGGGATAGTTGTTTCCGTCAAAGACAACCCCGATTTGATTGCGGATGCTGTCATTGGACTGCGTATCTGCTTCCCCGAAAAGCTCAATACTTCCGGAATCCCTGCTTATCATACCGAGAACGGCATTTATTGTCGTGCTTTTCCCCGCGCCGTTTTCCCCGATCAGCCCAACGATTGTACCGCAGGGAACGGAAAAAGAAACTTTATCCAAGACAAAGTCCGGATATCTTTTCGTTAAGTCATTTACCACCAAGGCGTTGCTCTGCATACTCAATCCTCCTCATAAAACAGCCTTAATAATTCGATCAGCTTCTCCACAGAAATGCCGCTGGTTCTGCCGATATCAGCAGCTTCCTGTAAATGCTCCTCGGCCCGCCGCTGCTGCTCCTCCTGATAAAAATCCTTATTCTGTGCCGATACAAAGCTTCCCCGTCCAACCGTCGTTTCGATAAAGCCGTCCCTTTGTAAATCCTCGTACGCCTTTTGAACCGTTATAACGCTCACATGAATTGATTTTGCCAATGCGCGCATCGAGGGAATCGGGTCGCCGGTCTGCAGTTCGCCGCTCATAATCATGGCTTTGATCTGTGAGGTGATCTGCTCATAGATCGGCTTGCTGGTGTTGCTGCTGATGATAATGTCCACAAAGCCCCTCCTTGTTTTTGTATGTACTTATCGTATAAGTACATTATAATCATATAAGACGCACTTGTCAAGGGGGAACGCACAAATTTTATAGTCGATGCACAAAAACCGGCGCGGCTCTGAGAAAAGAACCGCGCCGGAGGTCTTTTTTACAATTTTTCCACGTCCGTCAGCACCCCGTCCCGCCAGCGGCACCGCCAGCCGCCGCCGTTGGGAGGCTGCCAGTCATAAAAACGGCCGCTGGCTTCAAAGGCCTCAAGCAGGGTCATGATAGTTCCCCCGTGGACCACAAGGGCCACCCGGTCCTCCGGCCCATGGCCTGCCGCCAGGGAGAGAAAGGCCTCCGTCACCCGCTGCCGGACCGCCGCCTTGCTCTCTCCGCCGGGAGGGGGGACCGCCCCGGCGGTGTCCAGCCAGGCGCGATAGGCGTGGGTCTCCTTCAGCTCCTCGTAGGTATGCCCCTCAAAAATGCCGAAACCGGTCTCCCGGAAGCCGGGCACCGCCATTTGCTCCATTCCTGGGTACAGGATCTCCGCTGTCTCCCGGCAGCGGATCATGGGAGATACGTATACGTACTCCGCCTCCGGCGGCCGGACGCCCTCCAGCTCCGCTTTCCCCTGGGGACAGAGGGGCTCATCGGTGGAGCCGGTGTACCGCCGCTCCAGATTGCCCCGGGTCTGTCCGTGGCGCAGCAGGAAAACCGTCATTTGATCCGCACCCCCAGTCCGCAGTACACCCGGTAGACCGCCTCCGCCTCCGCCGCCAGGCGGCAGCAGGTCCGGCCCACCTGTTCCCGCCAATCCCGGTCCTCCCGGGCGAGAGGGGTTACGCCGCAGCCCACCTCGTCGCAGATCAGCACGCCGCCGGGATGGGCCGCGCACCATGTTTCCAGCGCCTCCTGCCAGTCCGGCGTATCCCGGATCACCTGCTGGAGATTGCGTACGCAGTCCGCTTCCCCCAGGGTCCCCTCGCTCCAGGCGGTGACGCCCAGCTCCCGCCGGGCAAAGTCCAGCTTCCCCTGGGCCATGCCACCGACAATCAGAACCATACCGCGCCTGCCCTTTCCGCCAGCACCGCCGCCGCTAAGACGGCCAGCTCGCACAGCTGCAAAAACCATCCCGCCAGATCGCCGGTGAAGCCGCCGAACTGTTTCAGGGCCACATGCCGGTACAGGAAGTAGACGGCGGCAGCCGCCGCCAGCGCCGCCAGCGCGGGGATCAGGTCTCCCCACAGCCACACCGCCCCGGCCCAGAGGGCCAGATATCCCCCCAGCATCCACCAGGGGAACCGGCTGCTCCGCTTCAATTCCGACCCCATGCCTGATTGGGGACCGGATACGGGCCGGGCGGAGGGCAGACGCTCAATCCCCCAGGCGCTGAGACTCCGGCTGAGCAGGAAGCAGGCCGCCACAGTGGCGGTACTCTCCAGCTCCGTCAGCAGGGCAAAATACAGCAGAAACCACACACAGCACCAGATCACCGCGAAGGCCCCCGCGCCGGAGTCCTTCAATATCTCCAGCTTCCGCTCCCGGGAGGCATGGGAGGCCAGGGCATCCACGGTGTCGCAGTACCCGTCCAGATGGATGCCCCCGGTGACCGCCGCCGGGACCGCGGCCAGCAGGGCGGCGCGCAGAACCGGCCCCAGCTCCAGGAGGCGGCACAGCGCGTCCGTGCCCCAGAACGCCGCCCCTACCGCCGCTCCGACCAGAGGGAAAAAGGCCAGGGTATGCCGCATGGTCTTCTCGTTCCACTCCGCCTGGGGCATGGGGATGCGGGAATAGGTGGAGAAGGCGATAACGCAGGAGGATAGCAGATATCTCATAAAACGCCGCCTTTTTTCAGTATTTTCTCAAGGATACCACATTTCCGCCGCCGGCGCAAGGGGAGGGCTTTTGCGGAAAGTTCGAGAACGAACAAAAATAAGGGTGACAAACAGACCGGAGTGTGCTATACTTCCTTCCGTTGGGCGTTTCGCCCATGGAAAGGAGCAAGCTATGAACAACCAGACCAATCAAGGCATGTCCCAGCAGCTGGGCACCGCCCCGGTGGGGAAGCTGCTGCTGAAGCTGGCCGCTCCCACGGTGGTGGCCCAGCTGGTGAACCTGCTGTACAATATTGTGGACCGCATTTACATCGGCCATATGCCCCAGGTGGGGGCTCTGGCCCTGACGGGCGTCGGGCTGTGCTTCCCGGTGGTGTACCTTATCAGCGCTTTCACCATGCTGGTAGCCCAGGGCGGCGCGCCCAGAGCGGCCATCGCCATGGGCGAGGGGGACAACGGCCGGGCGGAGCAGATCATGGGCGGCTGCTTTACCTGCCTGGTGGCCATCGCCGTGGCTTTGACGGGTCTGTTCTGGCTGTTCGGCGAGCAGCTGCTCTGGATCTTCGGGTGCAGCGAGGAGACCATCGTCTACGCCCTGCCCTACATGCGCATCTATTCCAGCGGCTCCCTGTTCGTGATGATGGCCCTGGGCATGAACATGTTCGTCACCACCCAGGGCTTTGCCACGGTCAGTATGCGCACCGTACTGATTGGTGCTGTCTGCAACATCGTCCTGGACCCCATTTTCATCTACGGTCTGGATATGGGCGTGGAGGGCGCGGCCTTGGCCACCGTGATCTCCCAGGCTGTTTCCGGCATCTGGGTGGTGCGGTTCCTCACGGGGAAGAAGACGACCCTGCGCCTCAGAAAGAATACCCTGCGGCCCAGCTGGCGCCTCATGGCCCCGGTGCTTGCGCTGGGGGTGTCCCCCTTTGTGATGCAGTCCACGGAGGCGCTGCTGAATGTCTCTTTCAACGCCTCCCTCCAGCGCTATGGCGGCGACGTCGCCGTGGGAGCCATGACCATCGCCAGCACGGTGATGCAGATGGTCTGGATCCCCGCCCAGGGTCTTGGCCAGGGGGCCCAGCCCATCATCAGCTACAACTACGGCGCCCGGAACGCCAAGCGGGTAAAGGAGGCGTTCTTTGCCCTGCTGAAGGTCAGCTGCGCCTTCCTGGTCTCCTTCTGGCTGCTGGTGCAGCTGTTCCCCCGGTTCTTCATCAGCATTTTCAACAACGATCCGCAGCTGGTGGAAACTGCGGTGTGGACGCTGCGGGTCTACACTGCGGTGCTGGGGATGTTTGGCGTCCAGATGTCGGTCCAACAGACCTTTACCGCCATCGGCAAGGCCAAAGCCTCGCTGTTTATCGCCTGCCTGCGGAAGGTAATATTGCTGATTCCCCTGATCTTCCTTCTGCCCTTCTTCTTTGAAAACAAGGTTCTGGCGGTTTTCCTGGCGGAGCCGGTCAGCGACTTCATCTCTGTCACCGCCTCCGCCATCACCTTCTACTTCGTATTCCGGCCGGCTATGGCCGAGCTGGAGAAGGGGAAGGAATAGCAGCGCCTGTCAAAAATACCTGCGCGAACAGCGGCCCGATGAAAGCATCGGGCCGCTGTTTTGACGCCAATATGTAAAACAAGGAACTGACGGCTTTTAATAATAGGCCACCAGCAGGTCCACCACCGTGCCGTAGCTCTGGATCCCGGCGGTCTGGCCGTAGGATTTCAGCGCGTTGTCATAAATGGCGGTGCTGACCTTGGCCGTCAGGCCCTCGAACTGGGCCCAATAGGCGCTGTGATACCGCAGGTCCGCCGTGACCGCCTCCGGCAGCAGGCCGCGAAGCTCCGCCCAGCGGGCCGGGTCCGCCCGGTAGAGGGCGTTGGAGAGGTGGATGTACCCCATGAGATATCCCGAGTACCGGTAGGCCGGGTCCTCCGACGAGGTGGCGGCGGCTACCGCCAGGAAGTTGCACTCCTGCTCTGAGGCGATGCCCCGCTGGTGGGCCAGCTCGTGGGCGATGTTGGCGGGGAGCAGGCAGGCGGGGCTGTCCACATTCAGATTGGACTCCCCCGTGTAGGGGCTGTAGAATCCGGTAAAATTCATAGCGCTGAACAGCCGGGAGAAAAACATTTTCTTCGGCTCCCGGTCCGTCCGGGCCAGAAAGGGGAACTCCCGGGAAAGGCTGTCGTAAACCTGGGTGCTGCAGGCGAAAATATCCTCCCGGGGCACAGCGAAAACGCCGTTTTCGTCCCGGGCCACCTGCCCCGCCGTTTCCTCCAGCTTTTCGGTGAAGTACAGGGCCACCCGCTCCAGCTCCTCCGCCGTCACCGGCTGGGCATAGATGCCGCTCTTCTCCTGGAAGCCGTCGGCGTAGTAGTTCACCCCCCAGGTCACACAATAGAAACCGTAAGTGGTCAAAAACAGGCACGCCAGCCCCAGTACCCCGCCATAGGCCGTGTCCCAGCGCCGTCCCTTCCGGGTCCGCAGGCGATAGAACAGCACTGCCAGCCAGGCCATCACCCCCAGGATGAAGGCTGCATAGAACCACTCCACCACGGAGAAGGGAAACAGGTACCACAGCCGCGCATACCCGTCCTTCATCCTCTGAGTGAAGGCGGAGATGGCGTTGGCGGCCTGTGGACTGCCGGTGCCGTACCAGTATACGCCGAACAGCGTCAGAACCCCCAGCAGCCAAATATGTACTCCCCGGTGCCGTTTCAGAAACTCTTTCATGTCTGCCTCCCTCTTGCGCTCCAGTGGATGTTTCGCTTTTGCAGGAAGCTGCTCAGCGAAAATACTCCTCCTTCGTCAGCTCCAGCTGGAGGATCTTCCATGTCTCCCCCAGCATCTCCAGCCGATGTTCTGTCCCGGTGTCCCTGAATCCGGCGCTCCTGTAGCAGCGGCAGGCGGGCGGGTTGTTGTCGAACACGCCGAGGGTCACCCTGTCCGCCTTTAATATCTCAAATGCGTATTTGAGGGAGAGGGCGATCAGCTCTTTCCCGTAGCCTCTGCCCCTTTTCGCGTCGTCCACGATGACGAACCCGAAGCGGAGCGCCGTCTTTTCTGCATCCGTGAACCGCATGATGAGGTGCCCCGCGATGCCGGTCTCATCAAATGCGGTCATGGGGTAAAAGTTATCCGGCTCCGGACAGTCCCCGTTGCGGCCAATATATTTTTCGTTCATGTCCGCTGCCGTAATGGGAAATGACGCGTACCGGTCCCCGGTCCATTTCCGAAAAGCGGTTTCATCCCTGCACCAGGCAAGGATCGTCCCGGCGTCGCCGGGTTTGTAAGGTCTGAGCCGAAGCATATGGGTACTCCCTCCTTTGACTGGATGCCGGTCTGTACAGGTAACAGTATACCCTCCTGACAAATATTTGCCAAGAGGGTATAGTTGCCAATTTTCAAAAGATGGCCTGCTATTTTCTTATTCGCTGTCCGCCAGCGCCTGATAAAAGGGCTTCATCGCCGGATACAGCTTCCGCCACAGCCGGTAACGCTCCTCGTAGGCCGCCGTCAGACCGGGCTCCGGCCGGGTGATATCCTTCACCGCCGTCAGCTGCCGGGCGCACGTCTTCACGTCGGGATACGCCCCGCAGGCCACCGCCGCCAGCATGGCCCCGCCGTACCCCGGCCCCTGCTCGGTCTGGGGCAGCTCCAGAGGGATGCCCAGCACGTTGGACAGGATGGTCCTCCACAGTCCGCTCTTCGCGCCGCCGCCGCAGATGCGGCTGGAGCGGATATCCACACCCTGATCCCGGGCAATCTCCACGCAGTCCCGGATGGCGAAGGCCACACCCTCCAGCACTGCCTGGGTCATGTCCGCCCGGCCCGTGTCCATCCGCAGTCCCGCGAAAGCGCCCCGGGCGGCGGGGTCGTTGTGGGGACTGCGCTCTCCCATCAGATAGGGCAGATAGTATACATCGTTCCTCCCCAGCCGTTCGGGGGCGATCTTCGCCTCCTCCCCCTGGTAGTCGCCGCCGCCCAGGATGTCCTCCTGCCACCATTTGTTGCAGGAGGCCGCCGAGAGGATGCACCCCATGAGGTGATATCCCCCGTCGGCATGGGCAAAGGAGTGCAGGGCGTTCTGCCGGTCCACCCCAAAGGAATCGCTGGTAATGAACACCGTACCGGAGGTGCCCAGGGAGATGTTGCAGCAGCCGCCGCCTACCACGCCGCAGCCCACAGCGGCGGCGGCATTATCCCCCGCCCCCGCGCACACGGCCACGTCCGTGCCCAGCCCCAGCCGGGCGGCGGCCTCCGGCAGGAGCGTCCCCACCGTCTCCCAGCTCTCATACAGACGGGGCAGCTGCGCCTCCGTCACGCCGCAGATGTCCAGCATCTCCCGGCTCCAGCGTTTGTGTTCCACGTCCAGCAGCAGCATCCCCGACGCGTCGGAGAAGTCGGTGCAGTGGACGCCGGTGAGGCGGTAGTTGATGTAGTCCTTGGGCAGCATGATCTTGCGAATGCGCCCGAAAAGCTCCGGCTCGTTTTCCCGCATCCACAGCAGCTTGGGAGCTGTGAACCCGGCGAAAGCGATGTTGGCGGTGTACCGGCTCAGCTTCTCCCGTCCTATGACCCCGTTGAGGTACTCCACCTGCTTCCGGGTCCGCCCGTCGTTCCAGAGGATAGCGGGGCGGATCACCGCGTCGTTTTCATCCAGCGCCACCAGCCCGTGCATCTGACCGCCCGCGCCGATGCCCCGGACCTGGCTGGCGTCCAGACCCTCCAGCAGCTCCGGGATACCGGCGCAGACCGCCTCCCACCAGTCCGCCGGGTCCTGCTGGCTCCAGCCCGGACGGGGGAATTCAATAGGATATTCCCGGCTGGCGATGCGGACAATTTCGCCGCCATCTCCCATCAGCAGGAGCTTCACCGCCGAGGTGCCCAGATCGATCCCAATCGTATACATTCCGTATTTACCTCCCTACACAGTTTCTTCCCGTATCAGCCCCGTAGCGATGGCCCCCGCCGGGAGCTGGAACCGGGCGGCCTCATCCGCCAGCCGCAGGCATACGGGCAGGGTCTTGCCGCTCCGGTTGAGCAGCACCGCCGCCAGGACTCCGTCGGGACGCTTCCAGGCGGTGACGTCCAGCCCGTCGGTGTACTTGCTGTACCCCACCCGCATGGAACCGGGGAGCAGATAAGCGGAAAAGTGTTCAAAATGCCGCCGGATCAGCTGGGGCATCAGGGTATGGCTCTTTGTGTCGTAGAGGAAGGGGGCCAGACAGAAGTTGCCCACATGGTTGGGCCCTCCCCGCTCGTCCAGGAGGAGGTTCCAGTCGTAGAAGGCGGTCATGCCGTGGTTCAGGTCCCCGATGATCTCATGGGACAGCCGCAGGGCGCTCTGGAGCGCGTCCTCGCCGCCGAACTTGCTGAACTCGATGCAGCTCTCGGAGATGATGAGCTTCTTGTCCGGGAACCGCCGCCGGGCCAGGTCCAGGGCCTCGAAGTGGTCCCCGCTGTACCAGTGGAAGGCCGCTCCGGCCACCAGGGCGTCCGTCTCCGGGTCGATGATGTCCCGCATCCACTCATAGACCCGCTCCTTGTTGTGGTCCCAGAGGAAGATCTCCACGCCCTCCAATCCGTGCCGCTTCATGGCGGGGGCCATGAAGTCCCGCAGGAACTCCTTCTGTCCGGCGGGGGTGAAGATGCAGGAGTCCCAGGTCTGTACCGCCTTGGGCTCGTTCTGCAGGGAGATCCGCCGCACCAGATACCCTCTCTTCTGAAACTCCAGGATGTACCGGCACATATAGTCCGCCCAGGCTTCCCGGTATTCCGGCTTCAGCTCCCCGCCGCCGGTCCTCTGGCCGTTGGTCTTCATGAAGGCCGGCGGGGACCAGGGGGACAGCATCAGCTCCAGGGGGCGGCCCGCCGCCGCCTGGGCGTCGGCGAGCATGGGGAGAATGTACTTCTCCGTCCGGGCGAAGGAAAAGCGCTCCAGCGCCCGGTCCTCCGGGTGGGAGTCCGCCTCGTACATCTCCAGGGAGAAGTCGCAGCTGTCCATATGGATGCGCGCCAGCCGGTAGCCCATCCTCTCCGGGGAGAAGTAGGCGTCCATCAGCTCCTTTTTCTGCCGCTGGTCCATCAGGGAGTAGACATAGGCGGCGGAGTCCGTGATCGCGCCGCCGAAGCCCTCCACGGTCTCGAAGGTCATCTCCGGATAAAGGTTCACCACATGGTTTTCTTCTCCGGCGTCGGGGGCAAAGGGGATATCCTGCCAGGGGTTGTCTTCAGGGGAATGGGCCTGGGTTGTCAATAGGGAAAGCTTCATCGTTTTCTCCTCACTTCCTTGTTCAGAACTTGTGAATACAGGTTCTGAGTTGCAGCGGTATTGTTCCGGTTCCATAGTAGCTTATTATTGGAGGTAATGCAAGAGCAAGATGCGCTTTTTTGCCTGCTTTTGCCGCCGCAGAGCGGCGCTTTCAGCGCCAAGCCCCCAAAGGAAAAAGCAGTTGCGAAGTCCGGATCGCGCAGCTCTCGGGCTTTGTATAAGAAGCGCCCCCGTGCCGCCCCCCTTAGGGGCGGCAGAGAGAAAACCGCTGGGAGTGTCCAAACTAAAGCTATTATGCTATAATAAGGAATATGAGAAAACAAACGATAGATGCATGGAAGAAATGCCCGAAATGTGGAAAGCTTGAAAACCAGGTGAAAGCAGGGCGCAACAGCTCGGGGAGCCAACGCTGCAGGTGTAAGGAGTGCGGCATATATTACACCATCGAGCCCAAACGCCATGAGTACCCAGAAGAAACCAGAGAGCTGGCAATCAAAATGTACTACGGGGGAGTCAGCGGCCGAGGTGTGGGAAAAATTCTAGGGATGAACAAATCCAATGTGATGAATTGGATAAAAAAAGGCCCTTCGGACCGAGAAACCTGAAACGATATCCACAAGCGGGGTAAAAACTGTGGAAATGGATGAACTATACTGGTTTCTGGAGTACAAGCCCCGCACAGAAACACGGGAAAATATCTACATCATGACGATGGTAAGCCGGGAGCCGCGGCAGATCATAGGCCATGTTGTGAGCCGTGATAAGACCTCCAGGACGATTCAGAAGATGGTAGACGCAGCCCCTGATGCGGAACGTTATTGCACAGATGGATACTCTGGATATCTGGACGGGCCTGTTAAAATAGGACTAAATCAGAAACACCCCACAGCAAGGGGCGCTCTGGTTTAGTCCTGTTTTTATTCTATGAACATAGAAGGAGGCCAAAATGAGCAAAACAGCCAAAATTACGGCAATCTGTAACCAGAAAGGCGGAGTTGGCAAGACTGTAACAACGGTCAATTTGGGAATCGGACTGGCACGGGAAGGCAAGAAGGTCCTCCTGGTGGACGTAGACCCGCAGGGTTCGCTTACCGCCAGCCTGGGCTATCAGCAGCCGGACCAACTTGAAGAGACCCTTGCCGATGTGCTGGGATTTATCATTACGGATAAGCCTGTGTCCCCCGGAATGGGTATTATCCATCAGGCGGAGGGTGTTGATCTGCTGCCCGCTAACATTGAGCTGTCCGGTCTGGAGGTCACGCTGGTGAACACCATGAGCCGTGAGACAATCCTGCGGGAGTATCTGAACAGTGTCCGCGAACAGTACGATGTGATTCTGCTGGACTGCTGCCCGTCCCTGGGTATGCTGACCATCAATGCCTTAGCCGCTGCTGACGAAGTAGTAATTCCCATGCAGGCACACTACCTCTCCATCAAGGGCCTTGAACAGCTTATCCATACCATATCAAAAGTGAAGCTGAAAATCAACCCCTGCTTGGATATTGCGGGTATTCTCATAACCATGGCGGATATGCGGACCAACTACTCCCGCGAGATTGTGGAGCTGCTGAGAAGCGCCTATGGTAGCGGTGTGCGGATATTTGACAGCATTATTCCGCTGTCCATCCGAGCGGCAGAAACCAGTGCAGAGGGCCGGAGTATCTACCTCCATGACCCTGCGGGTAAAGTCTCCGCCGCATACGCAGCGTTGACGCGGGAGGTGCTGGCATGAAAAGCAGTGCCAGCAAGATACAGTTGACCGATTATGACGCTTTGTTTCAGACAAGTGATCCGGTAAAGGCCAACGGTGATCTGGTGCAGGAGATTCCGCTGTCAGAACTGTTTCCCTTCAAAAATCATCCCTTTCAGGTGCGGGATGATGAAGCGATGCAGAAAACGGTGGAGAGTATCGCAAGAAGCGGTGTTCTCTCCCCTGGTATCGTTCGCCCCCGGCAAGAGGGCGGCTATGAGATCATAGCGGGCCACCGGCGCAAGCGGGGAAGTGAACTGGCTGGCAAATCCACTATGCCGGTACTCATTCGGACTCTGGACGATGATGAAGCGACTATTATCATGGTCGATTCCAACCTACAGCGCGAGAAAATCCTGCCCAGTGAGAAAGCCTTTGCCTACAAGATGAAACTGGAAGCCTTGAAGCATCAGGGTAAGCGGTGGGACCTAACTTCTGCACCGACGGTGCAGAAGTTGACCACACGGGATAAGATCGCCCAAGATGCCGGGGAAAAATCCGGTATGACTGTTGCTCGGTATATCGCTCTTACCAAGCTAGTTCCTCCATTGCTGGTATTGGTAGACGAGGATAAACTGGCGGTTAGCACTGCCGCTGACTACATTTCCGATCTGACAAAACAGGAACAAACCGATCTTGTATCGGTGATGGACAAGCTGAATGTGATTCCAGGGAGAGGCCAACTAACAAAAATCAAGCAACATAGCAAAGATGGCACCCTGACTATCACCGTTATTGAAACTCTTTTGAAAGCGGAGCATCCCGCCGCTGTGCAGGTGGTTCTCAAACAAGCGAGACTTCATCAATATTTTCCGCAGACCTACACCGCCCAACAGATGGAAGAAGTCATTGTGTCCTTGCTGGAAGCGTGGAGTGTCCAACATTTATAGAGAGGAGAGATTGTATATGGCGATCACGGTTAGCAATATCACCGTAGATGCTCTGCCGGGAATGGTGCGGCAGTACGGAGAGGGGCTTATCATCCAGGACTGTGACATGAACCCCCATGAAGCGGCAAATGTGGTCAATCAGACATTTGCACATGGAGGTATCCTGTTGGAGAGGAGCGAGTTCCAGAAGGTCATGGTTTTCCAGAATGATGGCCGGACCAATCTGTTGTTTCCTTTCTTCAAGGTTAAATTGGAAATGGGGAAACTCGTCATATGGCAGTTTTTCACCTATCAGACCTGTCACAGCGTATTTCTGACCGATTACATCCGAGGTAAGAGAAGCATTTTAGGCGAAAAGTGGT
>OFFP01001931.1_pt1 | contig 13015 bp, 7 predicted proteins | sample 1521431 | NCBI WGS metagenome assembly OFFP01 (sample SAMEA3504104, study PRJEB24116) | mouse gut metagenome | biome: mouse gut; feature: mouse-associated habitat; material: faeces | place: Denmark | collected 2011 | reverse complement strand
AGCCTCGCAGAGCGCACGATACATGGCCGCAGGCCATGTATAGAAGTGCGCCCTTACTCGCTAACGCTCGGAAGGGATTTTGAAGCTGCCAGGACTAAATGTGAAGGGACTGGCCTCCAGTCAGCCAGTCCCTTCCAGAATTGCTACGGAAATTGTTTATGCCATATCGCGGTACAGGAAGGTCACGATCTGAGCGCGGGTGCAGGTATCACTTGGACTGAACGTCGTTGCGCTGGTGCCAGCGGTGACACCATTATTCACAGCCCACTGGACTGCCTTGGTGTAATAGGCATCGCTGGGAACATCCGTAAAGGCGTTCCCGCCGCTAATCGCCGGGGACTTCTCATAACGGTACAGGAAGGCCACGGTCTGCCCACGGGTGCAGGTTGCATCGGGGCTGAACGTAGTCGCGCTAGTGCCGACGGTAATGCCCTGGGTGACTGCCCACTGCACGGCGTCATAGTAATAGCTGCCGGGAGCCACGTCAGTGAAGGGATTGCTTCCACCCATCGACGGAGAACCAGCGGCCCGCCAGAGGAAAGTTACGATCTGCGCACGAGTGCAAGGAGCATCCGGGCTGAACGTGGTGGCGCCGGTGCCAACAGTGATACCTTTCTCCACGGCCCAGGCCACGGCATCATAATAATAGGCATCAACGCTCACATCAGTGAAGTTAATTTCGCCAAATGGATGCTGCTCAATTTCTGAGAAAGCTACGTCAATGGTCACTTTAGAACCGGGCATAGTGAAAGTGTACTTTGCATCGGTTTCTTTCACCAAGTTTACAGAGTTACCCTTGGCATCTTTCACTACCAGGCTGTCCAGAACATAGCCCTGATCGGGCCGAATGGTGAGCGTCACTTTCGTACCCTTTGTGGCACTTTTGGAACTAACGCTGACGGAGCCGTGAGTGAAGTTGCCTGCCGTGATAGAATAGTTGGTACTGCTGCTTCCACCGCTAGAGGAACTTCCACCGGAAGAACTACCGCCAGAGGAACCACCGCTATTCTTGGTCCAGTGCGCATAGACCGTGGTGTCAGATGTGAAAACGTAGTCTGTGGTGATTTTTTCGCCACCATTAACTGATGTAAACCAACCATCAAATGTGTGACCAGTAAGGCTTGGCATGGGCAAGGTTGACAGTTTCCCACTTAGTGTAGTTACCGCTGTACTTACATCAACAGTGCCGCCATTCGGATTGAATGTAACAGTATGTGTAGTGCTCGGGCTTAAAGTATCTCGCATAATTGCTGTAACAACCAAATCTTCATCCGGCATAATCAATGTAGTGTTAACGGAGATAGGATCAGCAATAAGAGCATTTGCGCTGGAAACCTCCCAACGCACAAACTCATAACCTTCTGGAACATAAGCATTAATCTGCAAAGTCTCACCTTTAGAAGCCGTTGTTTCTGCAAAGAGTTCCCCGTTCTGTTGCAGAGTACCAGAAATGACTTTAATGGTATGTGCTATATTGGTATCCATGCTGTCATAGTCGTGTTGTACCGTAGAATTGTCAGCCTTATCTACCAAATCATAGGGCTTCAGAGTTTCATCATCGGCATTCATAGAATATGTCTTGCCGTCTGTTACCGCAAGGTTGTAATAGTTAACTGTTCTCACTGCATTTTTGCTTCCGCTAAACTCTGTAATAGTAACATCCATATCCCCAGTATCATAGCCAACATACTCAATGTGGTAATCCGCACCATTGTAAAGACGGATTATTTTTTCATCGCCTACAAGAGCAATCATTACATCATCAACGGAGCAACTTACTCGACCATCAACAACTGCAGCAACGACATTGTCTTGTTGGTCATAAACATATACATTGACTGGACAGGCAGCTACAATTTCTTTTTTCAAAATTCTATTCCGAGTCTCATCAATTTTCTGCTCAAATTCTTCATACTTTCCGCTACCAGGATAATCATCTTCCAAGTAAAAAATCCAATCAGTTTCTGCACCAACATAATGAGTTTGGTAATTTTTCTGTATGCCTTGGATTGCGTTCTTTAATTCTTCATTACCTTTCTTGCCAAATGCCTGTTCAATTTTGCTGAGAAGAGAAGAGTCAATAGCATCTACATATTTATAGGCGTTATCGCAGTCTATATCGCGCAGTTGGAATGAAAGTACCATAGCGCCCAAGTATGTAGCTGCTGTCTTTACATCTTTTTGACGACCAAAATCAATCCGCAAATCATTATAAACGGAATTGATCATAGATTCTATCGTTGTAATTGAATCCATTTTCAAATATTGTTCGACCGCATCGTCAGTGTTGCACAGCCAGCTGGAAATCGTCTTGCCTGCGGTATATCCAATCTGAAGAATTGCCACCTCTGGACATGCTACTTGAATATAACTTGTAACTTCCGACCACAGCACATCTCCAATAATGTATTCCAATGCGCTCGCTCCAAGCATGGAAATTGTACCAGCCTGTATTTTGCTGAACAATTGCTCTGTGCCGGTGCTAAACATATCAAGACACTCTTTAAAAGCAAGGGTCAGACTGTCCGCCGGTCATAAACGCTTCTGCTTTTTTGATATGCTAAGTTCAACACTTCTTTGATATACTCATCGGTTTGAGAAAGTGCAATACAGGCAGAAATATATTCGGTATAGTCCTCGACTGTCCCAACAGCTTTAACGCCATTGGAAATCCACTTAAACGATTTTCCCAAATCACCCAAATCCGGTTGTGTATTTTTAAACCACTCTTTTGCTATTTCTTCCAAATATGCGTCCGTATCGCTATCATTGCCAAATATAGTAGTGAGGCTCTCATGTAGTTCAGTATCATCGTTCAATTCGATTCCATAGTCCGCCTTGAGTGCGCTACTGACATTATAAATCAGCGACTTGGATAGTTTGATACCCTCTTCCGCCTGACTGGGGATAATGTCATGAGAAACCTTTGCCTCTAATGCAGTTAAAATAAGTGCCGAGTACATATCTTTTTGATCCATCCCAGTTGCGAATTTGGCCAATGTGGTAACATCACTTAGTGAATCAAAGACCAGTTCAAAGGAACGCCAAACATCCATCGCTGTGCCAGCGCCAGAGTTGTTTATTTGATTCATCATGATGTCGCTGGGTGTGTCATCACGCAGAATGCTATCCGCATTCCCGTTTTTCGACAGCCAACTGGCATGATAAATCGTGGGGTCAAAATCCTCGAGTTTCCCTCCAGGATAGTAAACACCGGTGATTTTGAGGAGCGGACAATAATCCGATGAGCTAGTTGTGACAAAGTAGATGCCTTTTTGCAAATAGTCGTTGACAGTGTCCTGGAAGGATAAATCACTCAGATAATTTGTGGTATAAACCGTCCCATCAATCGTCGCCTGCCCGGTAGAACTGTTCCACGCCTCCAGCGTCCCCGTCTTTTCCTTCAACACGTCAAAGCCCATAATTGTCCCGCTAGAGACATGGTAAAGAACGTCCTCTCCATCATACATTCCCGATGCCATGAGACTGTCCTCCCGGACGGGATAGGTTGTCCCATCAATCGTCAGGGAATGCTCACCCGTGGAGGAGACAGTGCCTATTTTGGATTCCACTGGTTTGATGTCGGTGATGGTGTACTCCAACGAGCTGTCACCCTGCTCCATTGCCACCAGCACGTACTTGTCCAAGAGGCTGTCGATGTTGGATACGTCAATGCTGTCGGCTACGGTGTAGATGTCCGGGATGGACAACGTATTATCGCCAAATTGTACGGTTCGGGCAGCAGCATCCCAGCCGTTAAGAAAATAAACAGAAGTTATGCTTTCTGGGTTGTCTGGTTCAACTGGGCCAACATCATCTGGACCGGTGCTGTTATAATGAATAGTGGCAGCCAAGAGAAAATCATTGGTTCCCTGACCATTATCAATTCTAATCCGCCTCCATTGTTCCTCAGTACCAGCATAGTAGACATCCTTAAGATTAATCGATCGATAGAATGCGGCCCATTCAATATTGGTCACACTATTTGGCATTATCAAGCTAGTCATACTGTCACAATCAAAAGAATCTTGCTTTATGGTAGTTACACCGTTTGGAATGGTTATGCTTTCCAGGCAAGAGCCTTCAAACACTTTATATGGCAGCTTGTTTGTCCAACCAAATTTCAAATTATAATTACCACCAATAGGTCCAGCACTTAAAAGTTTTTTACATCCCCCAAATACGCCTCCACCATCAGAATCACCAACACTAGTTACACTACTTGGAATAGTCAAACTTGTTAAACCACTACATGCACAAAATGCTGATTCTCCTATGCTGGTTACTCCATCTGGGACAGTTATGTTTGTCAGACCACTGCAACCATAGAATGCATCATCCCCAATATGAGTCACGCCGTTAGGAATAATAATGTTAGTTAGCTCATTACAACCCGAAAATGCGTTGGAACCAATACTAGCTACACTGCTAGGAATAGTTACATCCCCGCCTTTACCTTGATATTTCAATAAAATTCCATTAATAATCGGGAAATCCCCTTGTATTCTCAGCCAAGGTGTTCTATCAAAGGCATCCCCTGCTATGCTAGTTACGCTATCTGGGATAGTCACGCTAACCAGATTAGTGCAGTTACTAAACGCAGACTTCTCAATACTGGTGATGCTGTTAGGGATGATTACATTAGTTAGATTAGTACAGCTATAAAACGTATGACTCCTGACACTTGCTATACTGTTTGGGATAGCTATACTCGTTAAGCTAGTGCAGTCACTAAACGCAGACTCTCCAATACTGTTGACACTATCTGGAATGGCAACGCTGGTCAGATTAGTACAACTATAAAAAGCGTAACTTCCGATGTTTGTGACACTGTCGGAGATAGTTACACTGGTCAAACTAATGCAATTCCTAAATGCCCCACCCCCGACACTGGTAACACTGTCGGGGATAATCACATCGCCACCAGCCCCACTATATTCGGTAAGTACACCATTTTCATCAATAGTAAAATCCGAATCTGCGGCCCATACCGTAGTAGGTAATAGCGTCATCACAATACACAGCGCAAGAAGAATTGATAATGCTCGTTGTTTCATGTCATTTTCCTCCCAGTTTCAATTGATATATCTGTTTTGTTATTGTAAAGTATACGGCCAAGGATCAATAAAACTTACAAACAAATGACTGACAAGCTCTGTTGAGTCTCTATCTTTATAACTAACCTCTCCAGTTTGACCATCAGCAATAAGGGTCTTTCCATTTATGTTTAACTCGCACCACTGGTGATCATACTGGTTTTCATTTATATGCTTCCATTCATAGCCCATGCAGGTCAACACCAAACCAAGGGCTCGAGTTGAGCCGGCGCAGGAGTACTCCCCTTTGACAAAGACGCCATAAGCGGTACGATAATCCTTGCCCGACATGGTATATTCGCAGAATTTACTGTATTGTGAAACAATGTGTGCTGCCATTGCTATCCGCTCCGCATCATCCCGATCAGAGGGGATGACCGATGCGATTTGCTGTGCGACAGCCAATGCGCTGGCATCTTTCTCTTTTTGCGAAAATTTAGTAAAGTCTATTTTGGTGTTTGGAATCATCATGCCTGTCAGGCGTTCTCCTGCAAGGGCTTTGCTTAACCGCATGAACACGACTGCGGCATCTGCCCGAGTAACGCCGTTTCTGGGATTGAAGTTGTGCTGCTGGTCTGGATTCATCAAGCCAGTTTCACAAACCATGACAACGCCGTCTTCCGCATAATAAGAAACAGACCAGCAATCTTTCACCCGCCACAGAGCATTTTCAGCATCTTGGAGCTCGATATTTTCCGATTTAAGGTAGTTATAAATGATTACAGCAAGCTGTTCTCTGTTTATATTGGACGCAGGAGAAAACGTGCTTTCTGAGGTGCCATGTACAATCCCTTTTTGGTAAGCCCAAGCAACAGAGCGGGCATACCACGCATCTGCTGGAACATCTTGAAATTGCCCAATATACTTTGCCTCCGGGCTACCTGCCAAACGATGTAGAATTGCGACTATTTGTGCTCTTGTTAATAGCTGATCTGGCTGAAAATTTCCATTTCCGGTCCCCGCCATCAAGCCAATCTCTTTGACATACTCTATCGCTTCAGTGTGCCAATCGCTATCCGCTACATCGTGGTAGCTGGACGCATATGCTGCTGGCAGACAACAAGAAAGAAGTATTGTGACGGCTAAAATGGTTCTGGAGAAGCGAAGAATACACTTTTTCACATAAATTCCCCCTATCATTACCTTGGAATCGCTTGTTTACAATGTGGCGCGTTTTAAAAAATGCAATCCGGAAGTCACACGGAATGGCTCACAAGGTGTGGGTTGTAAGCCGCTTTTCTTATTGCATAATTTGGAGACATATGGTAAAATATCTCTGGCAAAACAGACAAGAGCAAGGCAGGCTGTCCTTGAAAACAGAACTACTTTGCTCAACACCATGGCTCGTTTTGCGTGGACCGCAACCCACGCTTTATAGTCCAAATTTACTCCTTGCACCACCGCTGGAAAGTCCCGTGGGCTACTCCCAGTTCTTTCGCTGCTGCTCGGCCGCTAATTTCACCCCTACGCCATGCGGCCATGACAGACTTGTAATTCTCTCCACGATCCTTGAACTTTCGCCCAAAGTGAATGCCTTTGGCCTTGGCGACTGCAATTCCCTCGGCCTGCCGCTGGTGGTTGAACTCCCGCTCTGTCTGGGCTACATAGCTTAGAAGCTGGAGGACGATATCGGCAATCAGCACCCCGGTGAGATCCCGTCCCTGCCGGGTATCCAGCAGAGGCATGTCCAGCACAACGATGGCGGCGGCGCGCTCCTTGGTCACCGTCCCCCATTGCTCCAGGATTTCCGCATAATTCCGGCCCAGCCGGTCGATGCTCTTGACTACCAGCACGTCCCCGGGCCTCAGGCGGCGCACAAGCTGTTGGTATTGAGGCCGCCGGAAGTCCTTTCCGGACAGTTTTTCCACGATGATGTTTTCTTCCGCTACGCCGAAGCTGCGCATGGCGGCCAGCTGGCGCGCCTCGTTCTGCTCCTGGGTGGATACCCGCACATAGCCGTAAGTGTTGCCTGACATGATACTGCGCCCCTTTCCCGTGTAAAATACAGTGATTCAGCCATATTTTACCAGAAAAGGGGCGCATTCAAACCAGGACCAGGAGATATTAAACAGGCTCTAAGAACCCGGAAGGAGATGCCCGGTCCGCCCGGGAGGGCGAAGGGAGGCGGTTACGGGTTCCCCGGCTTTTCCTCCTCCGGGGGAACCGGCGGCTCCTCCGGCCAGACGGGCTTATGGGTGGCGTAGCTGGCGGAGGAGACCGGCAGGCCCTTCTTGGTCAGGCGGTATGCGGAGTAGGCCCGGACCCCGGCGTAGAAGCAGGCGAAGATGGGCACGCCCAAGAACATACCGGCCACGCCCCACAGCCCGCCGCCTACCAGGATGGCCACCATGACCCAGAACCCGGAGATGCCCGTACTGTCGCCCAGGATCCGGGGCCCCAGGATATTGCCGTCGAACTGCTGGAGAGCCAGGACAAAGATGATAAAATACAGGCACTTGATGGGGCTGTCCAGCAAAATAAGGAAAGCGCTGGGGATGGCCCCCAGGAAGGGGCCGAAGAAGGGGATCACGTTGGTAACGCCCACCACCACGCTGACCAGGGGGGCGTAGGGGAACTCGAACAGGCTGGAGAAGAAGAAGCACAGTACGCCGATGATAAGGGAGTCCAGCAGTTTCCCGCGGACGAAGCCGGCGAAGATGCGGTCCGTGGTTTTGACGCCCCGGATGAACAGCGCCGCCTTATCCTCGGGCAGCAGGGTATAGCACAGCTTGCTGCATCCGGCGGAGAAAGCCTCCTTCTCCGCCAGAAGGTACACGGAGATGATTATGCCCAGCAGCAGGTTCTTCAAAAACACGAATACGCCCACCACGCCGCCGGTGACCGCCTGGGCGGCTACCTGGAGCTGGGGCACCAGGTTGACGTTGATCCAGGCCAGGGCATCGGTGTAGTATTCGTTGATGACCTCGCTGGCCTTGGCGGCAAACTCCGGGTTGTTCTCAAGCAGGTGGATAACCCAGTCGTACACGGTATAGTAGTACCGCTGGGCGTTGTCCACCAGCTGCACCACGCTGGCGTACAGCTCCGGGAGCAGCACGGAGAACAGGGCGTACAGCAGCGCCAGTACCACGATCCATGTCAGGGCCACGGAGATGGCCCTGCGCCATTTGGAGGGCGCCCGCCCGCGGCGGCGGAGAATGATCCGCTCAAACCAGTTGACGATGGGAGCCAGCAAGTAGGCCATGGCCGCGCCGTACAGCACGGGGGCAAGAATGTCCACCAGCATGCCGGCGTAGGCCATGACAATGCTGTCCCGGAATATCAGGTCATAGATCAGCAGGACGGCGCATACTACGCAAACCGCCGTCAGGCCCCAGGCAAAATAGTGGTTATCCTTTTTCATCGCGGAAGCTGCCTCCTCAAAAATTTCCTGTTTCCATCATACCCAACTTTTCCCGGAATTGCAAGCCCTTTCCAGAGTTGTTACAAAACGCTTATAAAATAATTAAGCCTTGTTGCTAAATTGTAACAGATTTTTGGAAAGAGATGTGGTATAATGGTCCCGCACCGTATGACGGACCATGCCTGTCCGCTCAATTTCCAAAGGAGGAAGCGAAGGAATGAAGAAGAAAAATCCGTGCAAAAGGCCCCTGGCCGCCTTGCTGGCCCTGATCCTGACTCTGACTCTGGCCCCTGTGGCTGGCGCGGTGAGGACCTGCCCGCTATGTAACGGGACGAGTTGGGTTGACACAATACTTAAAGAGGCGAACTGCCACGAGACAGGTGTAATTAAGTATGTGTGCAAGACCCAAAGCTGCAAGAATTCCGTACTGGAAGAAATCAGAATTGATGAAGACAATCACGATATTGTCTATACCGACAACGGCGACGGCACCCACTCCGGCGTGTGCCGCGAACACCCCAAGCAGACGGAAGGGCCTGAGACGCACCGCTTTGCCAACGGCATCTGTGAGCAGTGCGGCGCGCCCAACTACAGCGCCGTCACGATGGACCTGCCTGCGGAGAAGACAGTGCCCATTGCCCTGGGCGACACCACGGCCAAGCTGTCCGCAGGCGATATCCGCCTGACCCTGGGCAGCGCCAATATCACCGACGATTACGAGCTGAGCTATCTCTGGTATGACTACAGCCAGAGCGGACGGCAGGTAGGCGACACGGAAGAGTACCGGCTGCCCGCCTCCATCTATGGGAAAGAGGGTACTTATTATTTCGTCCTGGTGGTCAACGCCAAGCCCAAGGGAACCATCTCCCGGATGCCCCTGGCCCAGACCTGCCGTGTCATCGTCCAGGTGGATGAACTCATCACCGCAAGCGCCGTCATCACCAGCGAGGACGGCGAGCTGTACCTGGGGGACGAGGACGGCTGGTCCGCCGACTCCGTTTCCAGCCAGATCTATGACGCGGTCCAGAACCTGTGCGGCCGCGGCGCCCGGCCTGATTATGTGCGCTTTAACGACGTGAGCGGCAGCAGCGTGGGCAAGCTGAATATCACCAGCACAAACACCAAGTATGCTTTCGGTGAAACCTCCAAGGATCTGGATGATGTGCGCTTTACTGCCGAGGGGACTGCCGGCGACTTCGTTGTCGGCTTTACCGCCTACGACACCGACGGCGAGAGCTACGCCGGTGTGCTGACCATCACGGTGCAGCAGTACACCGGGGATATGGACGTGCTGTACATCGCGTCCCGGAATGAGCCTCTGACACTGTCCTCCAAGGATTTCGAGGCGTTCTGGGAGGATGTCTGTCCCAACGGCGAGCTGGAATACATCTGCTTTGACCAGCTGCCCCGCTCCGTGGACGGCACGCTGTATACGGAATACGAGTCCTCCTTCCGGGCGGACCCCCTCCGGCTGAACGACGAGCTGTATGTGGAGCCCGTGCGCCGGCAGTACGCCATTGATAACGCGGTCTTCGTGCCCAGCGTCGGCGTGAAGCAGACCAGCTATATCACCCTGAAATTCACCGGCTACGGCACCCGCAGCACAGGCCGCGACGCCGACCGGAAGGGCGTCATATACATCTTCTTCACCGATACCGCCGGTTCGGCGGATGTCTCCGTCACTGCATCCACCGGCGGTACTGCCCTGGACCCTGCCGCTTTCCGGAAGGCCTACCAGAATGTCATGGGTGGCACCGGGACCGACAGCTTCTACATTCAGCTGCTGGATGTTCCCGTCAACGGCGGGCTGTATCTGGACCGCACCGCCAGTAAGACGGGAACCCTGCTGACGCCGTCCAACGCGGATGGACGGCTCTTTGCCTGCGGCACCGGCCGGGGCGAGACCATCGGCGCGCTGACCTATGTTCCCGGTACGGCGGCGTCCGAATCTGTCCGCTATGTGGCCAGCAGTACTCAGGGCAAGCCTCTCTTTGCGGGAAACATCCGCTTTACCTCCACCGTCATTCCCACCGTGACAACGCAGACTGTGGAATACAGCTGCTCCGCCACCGGCGTGTCCTTCAAGGGAAGTGACTTTGAAAATCTGCCCGGCGTGAACGCGCCCAAGCTGGCCTCCGTATCCTTTACGCCGCCGTCGGCGCTGTTCGGGACGCTCTATCACGGCCGTACCGCCGTTTCCGCAGGCACGCAGATCACGACGGATACCTACTGGTTCAGCGTTGCCCCCGGGACTACCGGAGTAAACAGCATCAATGATATCTCCTTTGTGCCTGCCCTGAGCTATACAGCCGGTGTTGTCACCATCCCCTTCACCGCCATCAGCACCACCGGGGTCCGCTCCGCCGGGAACGTGCGGATCACCGTCGCACCCGGAACAAGCAATCCCGGTACGACGAACCCGGGTACAACCAATCCGGGCACGACCAATCCGGGCACGACCACCCCCGGGACAAACCTGCCTGCCAAGACCTTCTCCGACGTGTCTCCCAGCGCCTACTATTACACCCAGGTTACCGCGCTGACCACCAGCGGGGTACTCAAGGGCTATGAGGACGGCACTTTCCGGCCCAAAAATACGGTGACCTTCGGCGAGGCGCTGAAGATGATCCTGACCAGCGCGGGCTATCCGGAGCAGGCTCCCACAGATACGCACTGGGCCAGCGGCTACCTGGCCAAGGCCAAGGCGGATAACCTGCTGCCTGCCGGAATCATCGAGCGCCTGGACCGTCCGGTAGACCGCTACACAATCGCTGAAATCACCGCCCGGGCCATGGGGCTGAAGCTGTCTCCGCTTACGGTCTCTCCCTTTGCCGATATGGCGGTCAACGCAGCGGCTGCTCCCGCTGTGGGGGCGCTCCGCGGCATCGGCGTCCTGATTGGACAAGAGAATCAGTCGAAGCAGATGGTCTATCAGGGCGAATATGCCATTACCCGGGGCGATTTTGCTATCATCATCTGGCGTGTACAGAACTATATGCGCACCGGCAACGTCAACGGAACGGTTGCCGGCTGATCCGGCGGCTCTCTACCGGCCCCGCTCTTTTTGGGCGGGGCCGGTGCTTTTGCTGGCGAATGGGAGGGATGGGATAATTTCGTTTTTTAGGATTCCATTAACCCTCTTGCCCCGGACGGCGGGATTTGATATAATCATACTGCAACCTCTGAATAAAAGCGGATGGGCGGCGCAGTGCGCCGTACTGTCGAAAGGGAGCAATATGAAAGTTCTGATTACAACGGATTGGTACGCGCCAATCATCAACGGTGTGGTCACTTCCGTGCTGCTTTTGCAGCGGGAGCTGGAGAAGCTGGGCCACGAGGTCCGGGTGGTCACGCTTTCCAATAACCTGCATACCTATAAGGATGGAAATGTCTACTACATGGGCTCCGTCAGCGCCAATAAGATTTATCCCGGCGCGCGGCTGAAAATCAACCGCAACCGCAGCCTGCTGCACGAGCTGGTGGCCTGGCGGCCGGATGTGATCCACTCCCAATGCGAGTTCAGCTCCTTCCGGGTGGCCTATGCCCTGTCCAACCGGCTGGGCATTCCTATTGTCCACACCTATCACACCGTCTATGAGGACTACACCCACTACTTTTCCCCCAGCGTGCGGGTGGGAAAGGCGGTGGTGTCCGTGTTCTCCCGATGGATCTGCGGCCGGACGGCCTGCGTAGTGGCGCCCAGCAAAAAGGTAGAGAAGCTGCTGCAGGAGTACGGCGTCCGCTGCCGGATCGAGGTGATTCCCACCGGCGTGGACCTGGGGGCATACCGGCAGGAGCCGGACGGGGAACGGCTGGCGGCTCTGCGCCGGCAGTGGGGACTGCCGGCGGATCGGACGATCCTCATTAACCTGGGCCGGATGGCCAAGGAAAAGAATCTGGAGCAGCTGGTGGATCAGATTGCCGCCTCCGGGCGGCGGGACATAACCCTCCTGCTGGTAGGGGACGGGCCAGACCGGGCCTACCTGCTGGACTACGCCGGAAAGCGGGGGGTGGATGTGATCTCCACGGGCATGGTGCCCCACGACCAGGTGGCGGACTACTACCGGCTGGCAGATATGTTTGTCACCGCTTCCACCAGCGAGACCCAGGGGCTGACTTACTTCGAGGCGCTGGCTGCGGGACTGCCGGTGCTGTGCCGGAGAGACCCCTGTGTGGAGGATGTGGTGGAGAACGGCATCAACGGCTGGCAGTATGAGACGGCGGAGGACTTCGCGGAATGTCTGGCCGCTTTCTGCGGCGATGGAGCGCTGAGGGAGCGTATGGCCCGGGCGGCAAGGGAGTCGTCGGAGAAATTTTCCGCCGAGGCTTTTGGGGCGGCGGCGGCGCGGCTGTATGCTTCGGTCGAAGAGGCGGCCATGCCCGCCGTGGCGGGAGAGGCGTGAACGATCATATTGTAACAGAGCAGGGACGGACCGAAACCGTCCCTGCTCTGTTTTTATAGTCGAAGCAGTTAAAAATCGGTAAAGTTCGGCAATCAAAACCGGGCGTGGACTTCGTTGTCGTCCTTGGCGGGCGTCAGCCCGCCTGCGTCCTCCGC
>OFFP01001927.1_pt1 | contig 13036 bp, 14 predicted proteins | sample 1521431 | NCBI WGS metagenome assembly OFFP01 (sample SAMEA3504104, study PRJEB24116) | mouse gut metagenome | biome: mouse gut; feature: mouse-associated habitat; material: faeces | place: Denmark | collected 2011 | reverse complement strand
TGCGTCGGGAACGACGCAAGCCCTCTTTCCGCACTCGCTTTGGTATTATGATTTCCGGTTTCAATGAATGATTAACTATTGGCTCCCCAATTTTGACGCATCAATCATCTTTTTAACGGCGTAAGGATGACCAGAACGCGCCCGGTGCCTATCATCATCATGGCTATCTTCTCTGAGGACGATAACATGGAGCACGATGTGACGGAGACGGCCTGTGCTGATCATGTCTTTACTTTGCGCACAAATCCAGGGCGTCTTTTACTTTTTGGATGATATAAGCGCCAATATCCCGGGAAGTATCTACGGTTTGAGCGCCCAAATGGGGAGAGATAATGAAGTTATCACATTCGATCAGCGGCGAGTGGAATTTTGTATCCAGGCCTTCGTCAACCAGTTCTTCCTCCATGACATCGGAGGCATAGCCGCCGATCTTACCTGACTTCAAGGCCTCATACATATCCTCCTCAGTTGACGATGCCGCCCCGGGCCATGTTCAGCACCACGGCGTCGTCCTTCATCCCGGCGATGGACTTGGCGTTAGACAGGTTCTTGGTCTCGGGGGTAAGGGGCATGTGGATGGTAACAAGGTCGGAGATCTTCAGTACCTCGTCGATGGACATACTTTTGGCGTGTTGCTGCTCAAAAACCTCGGCGGGGAGGTAGGGGTCGTAGGCCACGACCTCCATCCGGAAGGCAAGGGCGCAGACGTCCGCGAAAACTCGCTCGAAGACGCCTTTGCCCTTGCAATGGGGAAATCATAACATATTCAAAAAGAGCCGTCAATCATCAAATTGGCTAAGAATGGAATTACATTTATGAATTATTTATATCGACAGATTGCAAAATGACGTGGTCTACCGGTAGTCCTCATTGAGAAACATGGCCTTGACCGCTACCACCTCGTCGTGCTCCTCCTGGCTCACCTGGACGGAGGAGTTCAGGGCTTTCAGGTCCGCCTTGACCGTTTCCAGGGCCTGTTCGGGGGTATCGGCCCGACCCTCCTCCACGCAGCGCCCCATCCGCCGGAGGACGATGGGGTGGGCGTAACGAGCCGGGAGGGGGAAGGGGGTGTAGTCCTGCAAAAACGCCTCCATAGCTTCCTTGGCCCGCTCCACGCGGGACGGGATATCTTCTTCTCGTTTTTTCATTTTCCCGCCCCGGCGGGCGGAGAGGATGAGGTTCAGCTCCCTCAGCTGCCGGGCGGATTTGCTCAGCTCCAGATACAGGTCGGGCCGCTTCTCCAGAACGGCCTCCGCCGCCTTGAGCGCCTTCAGCGTGTCCAGGGCCTCCCCGGTCAGCTCCGGTTTGGGAGGCTGTTCCCGTACCCGCTCCTCCAGACGGACCTCCGCCGCCGCGCTCACCTGTTTGATCTCCGGGCGGACCCGCTTCAGATAGGCCAGCAGCTGGTCCACCTGCTCCTCGTATTTGTAAGTGCACTGCTTCTCCCGGCCGCCGTCGTACTCCACCACCAGATAGGGGATGGAGGCGAACACGCCCCGGCCGGTAAAGCCGCCCCGGCTCATGGCCACCCGCTTGAAGACCCGGCGGACGGAGGACAGCGTCACATAGAAGCAGCGGTCGATATAAAAGCTGTTGAGATACAGGGCCCTCTCGCCTACGCCGCAGGGGCCGAAGCGCCTGCATTTCCTCTTATCCTCCGCCAGGGCCCCGGGCTCCAGGCCCTCCCGGCTGAGCTGTTTTGGTTTGAAGATCATGGATGCCTCCTGCGTAAAAAGAGCGGAGGGACGGGAAATCCGCCCCTCCGCCGCCGTTTGTATGGATGATGTTACTTTTTCAGGGTATCATACTGAGGACGGACGTTCCGCTTCTTGATGGAGTAGAGGAAGACGCCCAGGAACAGGAATCCGCCCGCCATGGCGCGGCTCTCCGCCGCGCCGTCGGAGCGCAGGTTCCAGGCGCAGGCGTGCCAGCTGCCCGTGCCGTTGTAGAAGCTGCTGTCCTCGATGGCCTCCATGTACCGGCTCTGCATCTGGTAGAGCGCCTCCTCGCTGCCGTCCACGTCAATCGCGGCGCACCAGTGCAGGGTGGACCAGTCGTCCACATAGGCCGCCGCCTGCTTCTCCCACAGCGCGGCCACCGCCGCCTCGTCCCGCACCACGATGGTCACCATCTGGGCGATCTGCGGGTCCTGGGTGGGGTTGCGCCGGAGCTTCCGGACAATGGGCAGGGTGGAGCGGTCCACCTCCCGTCCCTCCCCGGGGATGACCCAGCGGATGGTTATCTCGTCGCCCTCCACGCCGTAGGCGGCAATCTCCCCCTCCTCAAGGGAGAGCGAATCCCCGGCGGTTTTGTTGTACTGCTCCTGGGTGATGCAGGTGATGGAGACGACGGCCCCCGCGGCGTCCTGGGCGAATCTGTCCGTGGAGTAGGTTCCGTCCTTCAGCAGCCCTGCGCCAAAGGTGAACCGGGTGTACGTGTCCACATTAGTGACGGCCAGGCCCTGGCTCTCAATAAAGCCCGTCTGGAGGGACAGCATGGCCTCCGGGTCAAAGAGGGTCCAGTCCTCCCCGCTGTCCGCCGTGGGCCGGGGGAAGTAGCGCACGGCCACATTGACGTCCCCGGGATACTGGGCACGGACAATATCCTCCGTGCCCAGGTACAGGGACAGGGTGCCGGAGAGCATGACCATCACCATGGTGCACAGGATGCAGATGTTGGCCAGGCCCATGGCGTTCTGCTTCATGCGGTGGAGCATACCGGACACGCCGATGAAGTGGCTGGTCTGATAGTAAAACCGCTTGCTGCGCCGCAGGGCCTTGAGCACAAAGATGCTCACCGCCGTGAACAGGCAGTAGGTGCCCACGATCACCAGAAACACCGCCACAAAGTAGAGCATGAGCGCGTCCACGCCGGTGCGGGTGGAGATGGCGATATAGTAGCCGGTCCCCAGGGCGAGGACGCCCAGAAGGGTCATGAGCCACCGGGTCTTGGGCTCCCGCTCCCCGGCGCTGGCGCTGTGGAGCAGCTCGATGGGCTTGGACAGGCGGACCTTGTTCAGGTTGCCCAGCAGCACCAGCAGCAGCATCCCGGAGAACATGCCCGCTGTGAGGGCCATGCCGGACCAGGAGATATAGAACCCAAAGGGCGCGGGCATGAAAAGCATCTTGTGCAGGCACAGGTTCACCAGCTTGTGAAGGACCAGCCCCGCGGCCAGTCCGCCCAGGATGCCCGCCGCGCCCACGTACAGGGTCTCGTACACCAGCACCAGGGCGATATGGCGCTTGCCCATGCCCAGGATGTTGTACAATCCCAGCTCCTTTTTCCGCTGCTTCATGAGAAAGCCGTTGATGTAGTTCACAAAGATGAAGGAGAACAAGAAGGCGATGACCATGCCGATGGACATGAAGGCCTCCACGTACATATACGCGTTGGGCCGGCCAGGGACGATATCCTTCACGCCCGGATCGCTCACCAGGGCGGTCATGATATACACCGCCGCCACGTTCCCGATGAGGGCCAGGATATAGGGGAGGTAGAACTTCCGGTTGTTGCGGATGCTCTGGAAGGCCAGCTTGGGGAAAAGAGAGGAATTACCCATTGTCGTTCCCTCCCGCGGCCAGGAGCGTCAGGGTGTCGGAGATCTTCTGATACATCTCCTCCGTGGAGCTGACGCCCTTGTAGATCTGGTGGAACACCTCGCCGTCCCGGATGAACATGACCCGCTTGGCGTGGCTGGCGGCCTTGGTGGAGTGGGTGACCATGAGGATGGTCTGACCCTCGCCGTTGATCTGATCGAAGAGGTTCAGCAGGCTGTCGGTGGCCTTGCTGTCCAGAGCCCCGGTGGGCTCGTCGGCCAGGACGATCCTCGGTCCGGTGATGAGGGCCCGGGCCACGGCAACCCGCTGCTTCTGGCCGCCGGAGACCTCGTAGGGGTACTTCTTCAGCAGGGCGTCGATGCCCAGCCGCCGGGCCAGGGGGAGAAGGCGCTTCTCCATCTCCTTATAAGTCTTCCCCGCCAGCACCAGAGGGAGCAGGATGTTGTCCTGAATGGAGAAGGTGTCCAGGAGGTTGAAATCCTGGAACACGAACCCCAGATGGTCCCGGCGGAAGGCGGCAATGTCCTTTTCCTTGATGGCAACGATGTTCTTCCCGTCCAGGAGTACCTGTCCGCTGGTGGGCTTGTCCAGGGCCGCCAGGATGTTCAGCAGGGTAGTCTTGCCAGAGCCGGACTCACCCATGATGGCGACGTACTCGCCGGGCTCCACGGCGAAATTGACGCTGGTGAGGGCCTGGACCTGCTGGCCCCCGAAGCGGGTGGTGTAAATTTTCTTCAAATCACTGACTTGCAGGATCGGCATGTCATTTTCCTCCTTGGGTTTGTTTGCAGGTCCTATTATATCCTATCCGGCGGCGGCCTGCCATCGTTTTACCTTACAAAATGGGGGGGTAATCTTACATTCATGTAAGATTACCCCCCATCCCCTTCAACAGGCTGAGGCCGCCGGTATGCACCGGCGGCCCATTGGTCATATCCTATTTACGGCTTCCGCCGCAGTTTTTCCAGCACGGCGGCGAACTCCTCATCCAGCGGGCAGCTCACCTCTACCTGCTCCCCGGTGCGGGGATGCACAAAGCGCAGTCCCACCGCGTGCAGGCACTGCCCCGTAAGCCCCGGAACGGGCTTTTTTGCGCCGTACACCGTATCCCCGTAGATGGGATGGCCGATATAGGCCATGTGGACCCGTATCTGGTGGGTCCTCCCGGTCTCCAGACGGCAGCGGACGTAGGTGTACCCCGGGAAGCGCTCCAGCACCTCCCAGTGGGTGACGGCCCGCTTCCCGCCCCGGTCCGTGACAGCCATCTTTTTCCGGTCTGTGCGGTGCCGCCCGATGGGAGCGTCCACGGCGCCCGCCTCCTCCCGGAGGCTCCCCGTTACGATGCACTCGTAGGTCCGGGCCAGGGTATGATCCTGGAGCTGGGCGGCAAGGGACTGATGGGCGGCATCGTTCTTGGCGGCGATGATGAGGCCGCTGGTGTCCCGGTCGATGCGGTGGACGATCCCCGGGCGCAGGGCGCCCCCCACGCCGCTGAGGCTGTCCCCGCAGTGGTACAGCAGGGCGTTGACCAGGGTGCCGTCCGGATGCCCCGGAGCCGGATGGACCACCAGCCCCGCCGGCTTGTTGACCACGATCACGTCCCCGTCCTCATAGGCCACGTCCAGCGGGATCTCCTGTGGCAGGGCCTCAATGGCCTCCGGCTCCGGGAGGGCGGCCTCCACCGCCTCCCCGCCGTAGAGCCGGGCGCTCTTGGAAGCGGTCCTGCCGTCCACCGTCACCTGCCCCGTCTCGATGAGCCGGGCGGCGGCGGACCGGGTCAGCTCCGGCAGGGACGCGGCCAGAAAGCTGTCCAGACGGACGCCCCCGTCCTCACCGGGGACCGTCAGGCGTACCGGTTCCATCGTCCGTCTCCTCCGGGGGCGTTTCCTTCTGCACGTTCAGCTTGTCGTGGAGCAGCAGGTAGTAGGCGGCAAAGCCGATGGTGCCGCACACCACCAGGATGTCCGCCACATTGAACACCGGGTAGTTGATAAACTGGAAGTGGAACATATCCACCACATATCCCAGGCGGACCCGGTCGATGAGGTTCCCCAGTCCGCCCCCCAGGATGACCGTCAGGGTCCACATAGCCAGGGGGTGCGGGAAATACTTTTTCACCAGCATCCAGGCAATACCGGCCATCAGCGCCGCCGTCAGCACCGTCAGCACCCAGGTGTGGCCTGCCAGAATGGAGAAGCCGCCTCCGGTATTTTGGATGTGGAAAAGCTCCACCACCCCCGGCAGCAGAGGGGCGCTCTCATAGAGTTCCAGATGGGATACAACGTAATATTTGACCGCCTGGTCCGCCCCAATGCACAGGGCAATGGCAAGGAGATAGAGCATATGCCTTACACCTCCAGCTCCCGGAGAATATCTTTATTGACCTGGTTGCTGGCCCAGGCACTGCTGAGGGCCGTCACCGGCAGCGGCCCGCCCTCCAGGGTGCATACCGCGCCGCCGGCCTCCTCCACCAACAGGCTCCCCGCCGCATAGTCCCAGGGGCACAGGCTGAATTCGAAGAAAGCCTCCGTCCTGCCGCAGGCCACATCACAGAAGTCCAGCGCCGCCGCCCCCAGCCGCCGGAAGTCGCAGCTGCGGCGGAAAAGCTGCTCTGTCAGGCGCATTGTGCGCGCAAAATATTCCGGGCGGTAGATGGAGGTACCCATAGAGAAAATGCCCTTGGAAAGGGGGCGGCTGCTGACATGGATGGGCGCGCCGTTCAAAAACGCCCCCCCGCCCCGCCGGGCGGAAAACATCTCGTCCCGATAGGGGTTGTATACCACGCCGTATTCCACGGTTCCGTCCTTTGCCAGGGCCACGGAGACGGCGCTCTGCCGCAGGCAGCGGACAAAGTTGGTGGTTCCGTCTATGGGGTCCACTATAAAGGCCCAGCCTTGACCGGGGTCGGCGTTCTCCTTTTCCTCCTCACCGAAGAAAATGGACCCGGGAACCAGGGGCGGCAGCTTCTCCTTGAGGAAGCGCTCCACCGCCAAATCGTACTCCGTCACCAGATCGGCGGCGGAGGTCTTTTCGTGGGTCTGGCCGGCAATGTCGCGGGCGGAGAGGATAATTTCTCCCGCCTGGCGAACAATGGGGATGATTTGTTCCAGCATAAGTGATCCTTTCTTTTATCGCATCTTTTATCAAAAATGTGGACAGGGACAACCCCCTCTGCTAAACTATCCGTATCAGACAACAGGAGGTTCTGTCGTGAAAACGCTTATTTTGAACGGCTCTCCCCGGCCCGGCGGCGACACCGCCAGCCTTCTCCGCCTCCTCACGGAGGACCTGACCGGGGAACACCGGCAGGTGGACGCCTACCGGGCGGATATTTCCCCCTGTGTGGACTGCCGGTTCTGCTGGACCCACAGCGGCTGCGCCATTCAGGACGAAATGCAGGAGATTTACGCCTATATCCAGGCGTGCGACAATATCCTGATTGCGTCCCCTATCTACTTCTCGGAGCTGACCGGCAAGCTTCTGGATGTTTGCAGCCGGCTGCAAACCTACTACTGCGCCAGACATTTCCGGCAGGAAAAGCCCATCACGAAAGCCAAGAAGGGCGCGATCCTGCTGGTGGGCGGCGGCGACGGCGCGCCGGAAAAGGCGGAGGAAACCGCCCGGGTCCTGTTGCGCTTCATGAACTGCCGGGACATCCACAAAACCGTTTGCTCCCACAATACCAACCGCCTCCCCGCCATTCAGGACTCCCAGGCAGCGGCAGGGGCGCGGAGCATCGCGGCGTTTTTCAACGGGGAGGAGTGACCCTCAGCGGTATTTCTCCGCCATCTCCCGGGAACTCTCCCGGAACAGCTCCAGAGCTGCGGCCCGGACCGTCTCAATGGGGAGGGCGGCCAGTCCGTCTCCATCCTGCCGCCGGGCAAAGCCGCGGACGATGCGCTCCGCCGCCAGACCGTGGCCGCTGCCGGGGTTTGCGGCATCCGCCTCCTGAAGGAACCGGCCCAGAAGCTGCCGCTCCTCGGAGTAGATGAGTTCCACCAGCTTGGCCCGGTATTCCAGGTCCGCAGAGGACATTCCCGGGTATCTGCTCTGGTCCGATGCGTGCTGGGCCTCGTGTTTGAGGAGGGATACCCGGAAGCTCTCCGATTCCAGGTCGTAATGGCGCTTCACGCAATGAATCAGCCCGTCGCCGTTGGACCAGCCGCCGGTGCCGGACAGACCGAAGGTCAGATAGCTCAGCCAGCTTTCCATGACAAAGCCGCCCAGCAGCTTCACGGCATACTCCTGCACGCCCTCCGGCAGCTCCACTTCGTACCGCCGCAGCTCCTCGGTCCGCCAGATATAGGGGCCGTAACAGCCGCCGGTCCTGCCGCCCAGAAAATGAAATCCCCCGGCGCGGAAGGCCTCCGCCGCCAGCTCCTCCAGTTCATCCAGCGAAGCCGCGCCAGCCCCCAGCAGCCCGGCCAGCCGGGCCCGCAGGCCTTCGGCGGCCTCCTCCGGGCTCTGCTCCAGATAAAAGGCATCCCGATAATATTTTTGATAGGCCAGAAGGATATCCTGAAGCTGGCTGTCCACGTCATAGGAAAGGTAATGTTCCTGCTGATACAGGGACATATATTGCCGGTACAGCTCCGCCTGTTCGGGAAACTGGGCAAGGTACTCCATTGCCGGGCGCAGACGGCCCTTTTTCAGCCAGGCAAGGCACAGGTTCTGGTCAAAAGCAGTTTTCATATCCACCGCTCTCCTTTTTTGTTGTTCGCTTATATAAACGCTTGAAACCGGAGAAGTGTTGTGCGGCTTCCATGAAAAATTTCTCTATTCCTGTACCAGGGTCCACTCGAAATTCTCCCACAGAAGACGGCTGCCCACATCGGTGCCGTCGGGCAGGAGAAACATGGCGACCTGGTTTTCCACGCCGCTGTCGCTGGTCATGTAGGCGTAATCGCCGTTGATGGTGTTGACGGTATAATAAACAGGCTCCATTTTGCGGCCTCCTTTATCAGAACAGTGGGAGTATAGCACATTTGGGGAGATTTTACAAGTTAATTTACGGCCCTGGGGGCAGAGGGCAAAAGAAATTTATCTCCCCCGGTCCCCCCTCCTTTACTTCCCCGAAAATCTGTGCTATAGTTTAGAAAAACCAGAAAGAGGAGCCGTCCATGAGCAAAAATTTTCACCGGGACTACGCCGACAGCGTGGGCCACTTCTGCCAGAGCATCCCCGCCTCCCTGGGCATCGGCGCCCAGGAGATCGACACCTACTTCCGGGCCTGCACCCTCTGCCTCTGGGCCGTGGGCGGCGAAGCGGGCGGCGGCCGGGGCGGCGACGTCACCGGCATCAACCAGATCTATACAGACCACCAGGTGAAGTTCTCCCCCGCCCAGTTCGACAAAGCCGTCAGCTACTATCAGGCCAATCCCCACTACACCGTGGGGGTCCCGGAGTTCTTTCAGAAGCTGGCCGAAGCCGACGGGGCGGCGGGAACCACCTTCAGCCGGACCTTTGCGGAGGTGCAGAAAAATCTGCTGATGCTCTGCGCGGCCTACGACGGCTCCTTCTCCTTCGCGGAGAGCCGCCGGATCACGCTGCTCTACGATCAGCTTATCCAATGCTGTGACAAAGCGGGCGTGCCCGCCGCTCCGGCGACCCCCGGCCCCGGCGACTATCTGGGCGGGGCCCCTCAGCCTGCCCGGGACGCCGGGAAGGAGCTGAACAGCATCATGGACGAGTTCAGTAAGGTCCTCCACCGGGACAACGCCCGGAATCTCTACGACGACTTTTTCGGTGCGCCGCCCGCGCCGAAGGGGTCCGGCATCCCCGGCGATCCTATGAGCCCCCTGCCTGTGGCCGGGGGAGCCCCGGAGACGGAGAAGCCCGCGGAGGCCTCCGGTACTCCCGCCGCCCCGGCGGAGCAGGAGCCGGAGGAGCCCCGGCCCACTCTGGAGGAGGCGCTGGCGGAGCTGGACCAGCTCATCGGCCTGGACGTGGTGAAAAAGGACGTGGACAGCCTGGTCAATCTGGTGAAGGTCCGGAAGCTCCGGCAGGAGCGGGGGATGAAAACCCCGGATATGTCCTTCCATCTGGTATTCTCCGGCAACCCCGGCACCGGCAAGACCACCGTGGCCCGGATCGTGGGCAAGGTCTACAGCGCCCTGGGCATCCTCTCCAAGGGACATCTGGTGGAGGTGGACCGCTCCGGGCTGGTTGCCGGGTACGTGGGCCAGACCGCCATTAAAACGCAGGAGGTCGTATCCAAGGCTCTGGGCGGCGTGCTGTTCATCGACGAGGCCTACACCCTCGCCCCGGAGAACGCGGACAAGGATTTCGGTCAGGAATCCATCGACACCATCCTCAAGGCCATGGAGGATCACCGGGACGACTTCGTGGTCATCGTGGCGGGCTATGCTACCCTGATGCCCCGGTTCATCGACTCCAATCCGGGACTGAAATCCCGGTTCAACAAGTATCTCTACTTCGAGGACTACAACGGGGAGCAGCTTTTTGAAATTTTCCGGGGCCGGGTGGACCGCAGCGACTACAGGCTGGACGAGGCGGCGGCCTCTGCGGTGAAGGACCATTTGCAGGAGCTTTACGAGGACCGGGACGGCAATTTCGGCAACGCCCGGGACGTGCGCAATCTTTTTGAAAAGATCGTCTCCGCTCAGGCCGACCGGGTGGCCCAACTGGAGGACCCCACGGATGAGGATATCTCTACCATCACCGTGGAGGACTTGAAGGATTTGATGGACGTGCCCCTGCGGCCTGCGCCGGAGGAAGAGGCGGAGTGTGAAAAGGGAGTTCCGGAGGAGGAGGGACCTGCGGGAGGTCAGTGAAAAGGGCCCCTGTAGAGAAATCAAATTTTATTGCACATCCATTTCGCAAGGACCGATGAAAACATTGGCTCCCGCGACTTGTCACCGAATGATGGCAGAACTCTGTGGGAATGATACCAAATGGTAGCATTTGCATGGGGTGATTTATTTGAAATTTTCAAGGATTCGGGATTTGCGGGAAGATCATGACAAAACGCAGGAAGAAATCGCGGCCTATCTGATTATGAAGCGCGGTGTCTATCAAAGGTACGAAAGCGGCGACCGCGAAATCCCCGTCTGGGCACTTATCAAGCTGGCGGACTACTACCACACCAGCACCGACTATATTCTGGGCCGCACGGACCGGCGGGAGCCTGTCAGATAGCCGTGCGCAGGCTCATGTGGTTCGCCCTGCCCTTCGGGGCGGGATGCGCGCTGTGCCAGTATCTGCTGCCGGAGGAGGCCCGCCTCTGGACAGCGGCTGGCGTATTGCTGCTGGGGCTGGCGTCCCTTGCCCTGCGGGGCAGGGCAAAGCGGGCGGCGCGGATCGCCGCCGCCGGGTGCGCGGCGGGGATTTTGTGGTTCGCCGGTTACGCCGCGCTGTATCTGGCCCCGGCGGAGGCGCTGGCGGACGCAACGCTCATCCTGGAGCTGGAGCTGACGGACTACCCCGCGGAGTCCACCGGAGGAGCCCAGTGCGAGGCAGAGGTAAACGGCCTGCGGGGCAGGGTCGTTTTCTACGGAGGCGGGGACCTGCTGTCTCTGGAACCGGGAACCAGGATTTTGGCCCAGGTGAAGTGTTACAGCGCGGCCACCCTCTCCGGCGAGGAGAGCAGCTACTACATTGCAAAGGGCGTGTTCCTCCGGCTCTACGGCAGCGGTGAGCTGCTGGCCGTCCGGGAGGGGAACGCCGGGAGCTGGCGGTATCTGCCGGTGCGGCTGGCCCATTGGGTGCGGGAACGGACGAAGGCTCTCTATACGCCTCAGACCGGGGGCCTCATCGCCGCCCTGCTCACCGGCGAGCGGGACGGTCTGGGACCGCAGGAATACATGGATCTCAGCGAGGCGGGATTGATGCACGTCACCGCCGTGTCGGGGCTCCACTGCGGGTTTCTGATCGCGCTGCTGGGACTGCTGGTCTTCCGGCGGCAGAGGCTGACGGCCTTTCTTGGGTATCCGGTGCTGCTGTTTTACATGCTCATGGTGGGGTGTACGCCGTCGGTGGTACGCTCCTGCGTGATGGTGGGCTTTGTTCTGCTGGCCCCGCTGGCAGGCCGGGAAGGAGATACGCCCACGGCCCTGTCCGGTGCGCTGCTGGTGATATTGCTGGCAAATCCCTTTGCGGCGGCGTCGGTGAGCCTGCAGCTGTCCTTCGCCGCCGTGGCGGGACTGCTCCTGCCCGCGCCGAAGATTTACGCCGGGCTGGCCCGCCTGGGGCCGAAGAAACTGCCGGGCGTTCCGGGAAAGCTCTGGCGGTTCTTCATCGCCGCCACCGCCGCCAGCCTGGGGGTCATGCTGACCACCGCGCCTCTCAGCGCGGTTTATTTCGGCACGGTCTCTCTGGCTGCGCCATTGTCCAATCTGCTGGTGCTGTGGATGGCCCCGGCGCTGTTCGCCTGCGCGCTGCTGGCCACCGTTCTGGGCGGGGCGTTTCCGGCGCTGGCATGGCTGTCCATGGGGCCGGAGTGGCTGGGGCGGTACCTGCTGTGGGCGGCCCATCTGGCGGCAAGGATTCCGGGGCACAGCGTCTGTTTTACCCGTCCGGCGGTCTGGCTCTGGATGGCGGGGACCTATGCCCTGCTGGGGCTGTGCCTGCTGGTGAAGGGACGCCGGTGGAAGTGGGGCGCGGTGCTTGTCCTCTCGGCGGTCTGCCTGCTTGCGGTAAAGGCCGGACCCCGGATGCAGATCCGGGACGACCGGCTCACCGCCGTGGCGGTGGACGTGGGACAGGGCGCAGCCATGCTGTTTCACTCCGGAGAGCGGACCGTACTGGTGGACTGCGGGAGCCTCAACAGCCCCCGGATGGCGGGACAGGCGGTGGCGGTGACCATGGAGGAGTACGGCTGGGACAGGCTCCACTGCATCGTCCTGACCCATTATCATGAGGACCACGCCGGGGGACTGCCGTGGCTGCTGGCCCGGGTGGAGGCGGAGGAATTTTTGCTGCCCCAGCTGTCCGGCAGCGAGCAGGAGGCATTGCAGAAGGATGTTCTGGCATTGGCGGAGGACTGCGGCGCTCTGGTGCGCTACATCGAGACACCCCGGTCGGCGGCTCTGGGCGAGGGCGTACTGACGGTCTATCCGCCGGTAGCGGAGGGCGGCGTCAACGAGATGGGGCTTACTGTCCTCTGCACAGCGGGAGAGTACGACTTCCTTATCACCGGGGACATGAACGCCTCCACGGAGAAGAAGCTGGCGGCACTGTACGAGCTGCCGGATGTGGAGGTCCTTCTGGCGGGCCACCACGGCAGTAAGGGTTCTACCTCTCAGGAGCTGCTGGAGGCGGTGACGCCGGAGGTGGGGATCATCAGCGTGGGGCAGAACCGCTTCGGCCACCCCACGCAGGAGGCCATGGACCGGATGACCGGGGCCGGTATGGCCCTTCGCCGGACGGATGAGGAGGGGAATATCCTTATCCAGGTGGGCAAATGATATAGTCGAAGCAGTTGAGAATCGGTAAAAAGGAGGCGAGGGAAAACCGGGTGT
>OFFP01001918.1_pt1 | contig 13066 bp, 9 predicted proteins | sample 1521431 | NCBI WGS metagenome assembly OFFP01 (sample SAMEA3504104, study PRJEB24116) | mouse gut metagenome | biome: mouse gut; feature: mouse-associated habitat; material: faeces | place: Denmark | collected 2011 | reverse complement strand
TTGCGATGGTCTTTCCTTCCAGAAGGGATAAATTACAGTCTTCCTGATAAAAAATCTTTGCCATCTTCCTCTCCTCCGTTTGGTTTTTTCATGATAAATTTCTATAACTGACAGGTTTTCCCTGGAGCTAATCAAATTTGACCACAGGTTCCGTCCCCCTGCCAAGACCCGCAATTCCCGTCCTGGCCTGTTCCAGAATCTCGTATCCGCCCAGCAGGTCTATGAATGCCTCAATCTTCTGCTGGTTGCCCGTAAGCTCGATCATCAGGCTCTCAGGTGCCACATCGATAATCTTGGCACGGAAAATGTCGGCTACCGCAATGATGCCCTGCCGCTGTTCTGCCGTTGCCCTGACCTTGATCATGATCAGTTCGCGGTATACACTTTTTTCCGGTTTTAACTCCTTGATATTCCGCACATCCTCCAGCTTTGAAAGCTGCTTCTCAATCTGTTCCAGAATCTCGTCGTCTCCGGACGCCACAATGGTAATGCGTGTAATCCTGGGATCCGATGTGACTCCCGCAGTGATGCTTTCCACATTATAGCCCCTTCTCGCAAAAAGGCCCGCAATCCTGCTCAGGACACCGGACGTATTGTTTACAAGCAACTGGAATACTTTTTTCTGCATCCTTTCGCCCACCTCTCTCTTCTCTCCTGAAAACTTCTTATTATCATACCAATTTCCCCGGAAAATGTCAATAAAAACACCGGACCCGCGGCATGTCATTTTGGAAACAAATGGAAATAGGGGAGAAAACGCCCGTATCAGCCGGCCCGTCAGTCACATTCCCGCACATCAATGACCACATATTCGGAACGGCAGCCGGTCTTAAACTTTATGGCCCAGTCGGAAATGCCGGAGGTGACAATAAAACCGGTATTTCCCCTCTTTTCCAGTCCGTAGCTTTTATCGTCCAGCCCCAGCCACTGGCCCATGCGGTGAAAAGGAAACAGCTGGCCCCCGTGGGTGTGTCCCGACAGCACCAGATCCACCCCCGCAGCCTCCTGGGCATCATAGTCATGGGGCTGATGGTCAAGGACAATACTGTATTTGTCCGGGTCCAGGCCGGCTGTCAGTTCCTCCATGGAGGCCCTTCCCCATTCCGACCGGTCCTGCCTTCCGATCAGGCAGAACCCCTCACCCAGCAGCACTGTCTCGTCCTGCAGCACCGTCACATTGTTTTTTTCCAGTTCCGCTATCAGATCCCATCCGTTGTAGCCGCGGTATTCCGGACCGTAATAGCCCTTGTCATGATTCCCGAAAACATAATATACGCCATATGTTGTCTCCAGGGTGCCCAGCGCCGCACAGGCAGCCTCCATGTCCTCCTTCATGGTATCGTCATCCACATAGTCTCCGGTGATTACCACAATGTCCGGCTGCTCCGCCTGCATGTCCTCCACCCATCTCAGAAATCCCTCCCCGCTGAAGGTATTTCCCACATGGGAATCCGCAAACAGCACGATGCGCAGACTGCCCACCGGCTTCTCCGTTTCCAGGACATAGCCGGTCCGCCAGACATGGTTTGCCAAATACCAGCCGCAGGTCAGGTAAACTGTTGTAATTCCCAACGCAAAAAAGCCTGCATAATACCCCGCAAGCTTCTTCCCACGTCCTTTTTCCACCATTCTGCTGTGGGAACGTTCTATCGCCTGCAGGGAACCCGTCCCGGATCCCACAGACACACCCACGCGCCAGGGATCCTCCTTCTCCATGTCAAGTCCCGCATCCGCCATGGCTTCCTTTGTCGCCGCCACCGCGTACTGGGAGAAAAGCTCCATCCGCTTGGCCGCTTTGAAATCCATATAGTCCTTTCCCACAAAGCCCTTGACTTCCGCCGCCAGTTTGCATTTATAATCCGCCGTATCAAATCTGGTGATCCTGTCAAAACCGATTTTACCTTCCCGAATGCCGGCCCAGAACTCGTCCACACTCAGTCCGATCGGCGTGATCGCACCCATACCCGTTACTACTACTCTTCTGCTCATATCTGCCTCCGTTTTCTTTCCTGATTCCGTTTCCTTTTCGCCCTGTGCCTGTATCGCCATACACATGCATACCATATTTTCAAGTTTTCCGGCATATCCTTACACAGCCGTTCCTGATCTGACCGCCAAAGATGCAGCGTCCGTTTCTTCCGAACCACTGCTGCGGCGATCACATCCTCTATCCTGCCTTCCGCATGATCCTCGTAATTGCCTTACATCGCCATGCCGCCGTCCACGGAAATGACCTGTCCGGTAATATAGGCCGCCCTCTCGCTTGCCAGAAACGCCACCGTCTCCGCAATATCCCTGGGTGTACCCACACGTTTTAACGGAATCTGCGCCAGTGTCGCTTCCTTCGCCGCATCCGTCATCGCCTGCGTCATATCCGTATCAATAAAACCCGGAGCCACCGCATTGACCGTAATATTCCTGCTGGCCAGCTCTCTCGCCATGGACTTTGTCAACCCGATCACGCCCGCCTTGGAAGCCGCGTAATTGGCCTGTCCCGCATTGCCCAGCACACCCGTCACGGAGGACAGGTTGATGATCCGTCCCGCCCTCTGTTTGATCATCGGCCTGTACATATGCTTGATCGTGTTAAAAGTCCCTTTCAGGTTCGTATCAATGACCGCATCAAAATCCGCTTCCGTCATCTTAATCATCAGATTGTCCTTCGTGATCCCGGCATTGTTCACCAGAATATCAATATGCCCGAACGCCGCCAGCATATCCGTGATCATCTGTCCGCAGGCCTCAAAATCCGCCACGCTGCACTGCACCGCTACAGCCTTCCGCCCCATCCCGGCAATCTCCGCGACCACTTCTTCCGCTTTTTCTTTCGATCCGTTATAATTTACGATCACATCCGCACCGTACTCTGCCAGCGTCAGGGCGATCTCCCGCCCGATTCCTCTGCCGGCTCCCGTCACCAGCGCCACTTTTCCCTCTAACATATACTCCTCCGATCCACATTGTGTCTTTCCACTAAAATCCTTACGCCATCAGTTCCTGCAGCTTCTCCAGGTCTTCTACTTTCTCTACGTTTACGACCTTTACGTCCCTGCTGATCTTGCGCATAAACCCGGACAGCGTCTTTCCCGGCCCGATCTCCACGAAAGTATCCACCCCGTCCGCGATCATCCGCTCCACCGTCTGCTGCCAGCGCACGGAAGAAGACACCTGTTTCTCCAAAAGAGGCTTCACCTCCGCTCTGTCCGTCACATAGTCTGCAGTCACATTGGCAATATAAGGAATCTGGATCTCCCCTATCGTAACATGCTCCAGCTCTGCCGCCAGTTTCTCCCCGGCTCCTGCCAGCATCGGAGAGTGGAAGGGTCCGCTGACCTTCAAAGGCACGCATCTCTTAGCTCCTGCTGCCGTCAGCTTCTCCACCGCCGCCTGCGCTGCTGCCTCTTCACCGGTAATAACGATCTGTCCCGGACAGTTATAGTTCGCGATGGACACGAAGCCTTCCGTCTCCTCACAGATCTTCTCGATCACTGCCGTATCCAGCCCCAGCACCGCCACCATGGCTCCGCCGTTCGGCACGGCCTCCTGCATATAAATTCCGCGCTTGCGCACCACCTTAAATACGTCTTCCGCGCTCATCACGCCGCTGGCCGCCAGCGCACCATACTCACCCAGACTCAAACCCGCCGTCACATCCGGCTTAAATCCCTTTTCCTCTATCGCTTTTAACATCGCCACCTCTGTCGCCAGCATGGCAATCTGCGTGTACTCTGTAATATTGATCTGCTCATTCTCCTCAAAGCAAAGAGCCGCTACATCAAGCCCGCTGGCCTTACCCGCCAGTTCAAACATCTCTCTGCTCACAGGAATCTGTTCATAGAAATCCTTCCCCATCCCCACATACTGGGCTCCCTGCCCCGGAAACATAAATGCTGTTTTTCCCATAATCTCCCTCTTTCCTGCACACTTTTGTGTGCCAACTGTTCCTATAACAAGAATCCTCTATACACATGCCTCCAGACCAACATCCGAAAAATTTCATTCTGTCTGCAGACATGCCTCTAATACTTTGAAGTTCAAAGTATTTACTTCTAAAAAAACGAGCAAAATATATTTGAGGGTCCGCCCATGGGCAAACCCTCTCAAATTTGCTCATACTCTTATTTTAATAAGCTTTCCGCCTGCTTCATAATCTCCTGAATCATCTCTGCGCAGGTCATCTCTTCCCTGATCATGCCCGCAATCTGCCCAGCCATCAGTGTACCGTTGACAGTATCACCTTCCACCACCGCCTTGCGCAGCGCTCCCAGTGTCAGGTGCTCTAATTCCTCAAAAGGCGCTCCGGCCTTCTCCAATTTCAGGTACTCCCTGGTCATGTTATTGCGCAGCTGACGAACCGGATGCCCGTGACTTGTACCCGTCACTTCCGAATCGATATCCTTGGCCGCCAGAATCTTCTTCTTATAATTCTCATGTACGATGGACTCCCTGGCTACTACAAACCTGGTTCCCATCTGCACCGCTTCCGCACCCAGCATCATAGCCGCCGCAAAGCCCCTGCCGTCGCCGATGCCCCCGGCTGCAATGACCGGGATATTGACTGCGTCCGCAACCTGCGGGACTAACGTCATGGTGGTTGCGGAGCCGATATGTCCGCCGGATTCCGCGCCTTCCGCCACTACGGCGTCCGCGCCTGCTTTTTCCATCATCCGCGCCATTGCCACGCTTGCCACAACGGGGACGACTTTTATCCCGGCTTCTTTCCACATCCCGATATAGGCCGCCGGGTTGCCAGCGCCTGTGGTGACTGCCGCTCCGCCCTCCTCCACAACGACTTTAGCCACTTCGGGGGCGTTGGGGTTCATCAGCATGACGTTGACGCCGAACGGGCGGTCTGTCAGTTCTTTTACCTTGCGGATCTGCTCCCGCACGACTTCGGGCGGAGCGCTCGCCGCGCCGATAATCCCGAAGCCGCCCGCTTTTGATACCGCGGCGGCTAAATGATACTCTGCGACCCATGCCATCCCGCCCTGCAGAATGGGGTATGTTATCCCCAGCAGTTTCGTAATCTCGGTTTTCATCTTAGTTTTCCACACCTTTTGCGTTTAAGTATTCTATTACGTCGCTTACGGTTGCGATTTTCTCCAAATCCTCCGACGGGATTTCGATGCCGTATTCTTCTTCCAGGCTCATAACCAGTTCAAATAAATCCAGGGAATCTGCGCCCAGATCGTCTTTAAAATTGCTCTCTGCGCTGATTTCGCTTTCACTGATGTTTAACTGCTCCGCTATGATTTCTTTTACTTTTTCTAACATGGCTTTCTCCTTTTGATTGTTTTGCAATTCAAATATTTTGATTGTCAAACTATTTGACAGGCAAAGTATATGACAGATGGAAGGATTTGTCAATGGGGTTTTTTCATTTTTTCATTTCAATTAGAAAACCCTTTATATTTAGGGATAACATAATAAGAAGGTTTGTCCGAATAATATAATGAAACACGATAATCGGAATAAAGAAGGAGCAAACACATGCCAATCAAACTGATCGCTCTCGATATGGACGGAACACTGTTAGATTCCAACAAAAACCTGCCGCCTGATTTTACAGGGTGGGTCAAGTCCCATCCGCACATCCGTACCGTAATTGCCAGCGGCCGTCAGTACTATACGCTGGCCAAAGCGTTTCCCGGCGTCTGCAGCCAGATGATTTTTGCGGCGGAAAACGGCGGTATTGTATTTGAAAACGAAACGGTCCTTTATTTAAATGAAATGCAGAAGGAAGACATCCTGGCCTGTCTTCAATTGACGGCGCCATATGGACATCTGACGCCTATTGTATGCGGGGCAAAATCCGCATATATGAAACCGGCGAAGCCGCACATTCTGCGCGAAGCCGAAATGTATTACGACCGTCTTACGCTTACCGGCGATCTGTGCCACGCCGCATTACAGGACAGTATTATTAAAATCGCCGTTTTCGCGGATCAAAAATCAGCGGAAGCTTCTATGGCGCATTTTACGGGTTTAAAACCGCATTTATCGGCTGTATTATCGGGCGACTGCTGGATTGACGTTGCAAACAAAACCGTCAGCAAAGGAGCCGCTATTACGGCCATTCAGCAAAAATACGGTATTTCTAAAGGTGAATGCATGGCGTTCGGGGATTACCTCAATGACGCCGAACTCTTAAAAAGCTGCGCCGAAAGCTATTGTATGGCGAACGGGCATCCAAAATTAAAAGCGCTGGCAAAATATATCGCCGATTCCAATGACAACGACGGCGTGATGAAAATACTCCGGCAATTAGAACCGTAACCGCACGCTCAAACCGGAGCGCATTTGGCGGCGGCGCGGCCTCTTGTAAATCAAAAAAAGAAAGCCTGCCGTCGTTAAGACGGCCGCTTTCTTTTTGTGCCCAATTTTAATCGTATTCTTTTAAACCGGGCATCCTGCTTTGAATTATGACCCCAAACGTTACCTCCACAGTTAACTCAGTCCAGGCGCCCTTACGGCACACAGGAGCGTTTACTTAGGGCTGCTCCATCCCTGACCTGACCCGGTTCATAAATTCCCGTTGCGTAAGACCCAAACGTCAACGCCACTTATGGAGGGCAGCTTCACAATCAAAAACCCGAGGCAGGATATCACCCCAGCTGTAGCGGATTGCTGGTACAGGGTACCGCTGACACCCCGGCTGCCCGGAGATTTAAGTATAACGCTTTTTATCTGTTTTGTCAATCAGGCAAAAATATTCAAAAATAGGAGCGCTGCCAAAGCAGCGCCCCTTTCATTTATGCATCGTTTTTTCTGTTACATATCCACCGTTTCATCGGCATAAATAGATGATAACTGATCCTCCAGCTCCTTCTCCTGCTTTTTGAGTTTATGGCGCTGTACCGCAAATGCGGCGACCACGCATATTAAGACAATCAATGCAGGAAGATCCCACCAGCAAAAGCCAAAAACGGTATGTTCCAATAAATACGACATGCTCTTTTCCCCCTTCCTGTGCTACACAGCCTGTTCTGATGACGTCAGCCTTCCAGTTTTTTTTCAAACTCTTTTTTGCGTTTCTTCTGGTTATGGCCATGTACAAGACCCATAATTACTATGGCTGCCCCTGCGGGAATCATCATCAGAGTCCAAAAGCAAATACCCAAGGTATCATGTGTATACATATATAAATCATATAACATCCGCTTTACCCCCTTCTGCCTAATCCTCTTTTCCGGTTTTCAGTCTCGATTTCCTGTGTCAGTTCAAAGATCCTTGCCTGCCGTTTCTTCCTGCTGTCGGTGTAGAATGCGAATACAATCACACTGATTAACATCAACAGGAACTGCAGCACACAGCAACCGTGATCGTTGCCCAGATTGGTGTTTGCCAACGGTACGTCTTCGTCCGCAATCGGAGTCAAATCAAAGTCTCCGTTTTCTGTCGGTGCAAGCTGTGCTTCCACAGGCGCTGCGGGCGGAGCCGCAGGAGCCGTTCCGGCCGGAGCTGCTGCCGGAGCCGCAGGCGCTGCCGGGGCTGCCGGAGCCGCGGGCGTACCTGCAGGCGCTCCCGGTGTTGTCGGTGCAGGCCCGCCTGCTCCGCCGCCACCGCCGGTACCTCCGGTTGTGCCTTCTTCATCCGGATTATTGTCCGGGTTGCCGGTATAAACAACCGTAAATTCCAGATCCCTTGCCGGCATACCGTCCGTACCGCTGTTCACAGCCGTATAATCCGGCGTATATCCGGCAACTTCCGGAGATTCGATCCTAAACTGCGCCCCGCGAACATAACGGTTTGTATAGTCAGGCGCTACTCTTGCGCCTTCTGCGCTTACATAATGGATCCGCAGGCTGTAATCCTGCTCTACCGGAGTCGCGTCCGTAATATCCGTTATCGGCCCGTTGTCCCCTTCACCCGGCGTTGCCTGTGCCTGGTTGCGGACAGATGCGTTCACATCCCCTTCGGCTACGGTATACTGGCAGCTTAAGGTTATCGTTTCACCCGCGCCTAATTCCGCTAATATTACATCGCCGTTGTCTAAGGTTCCTCCGGCAAGATCCGTAAACGTTACTTTGCCGTCCGTTCCCATTAAGGTATCTGTTACTCTTACGCCCCGAAGCGTTACATTGCCCCGGTTCGAAACTGCAATCTGATAGGAAATCGTATCTCCTACACGGTATTCCGCCTGTGGATTTACAACCGTCTTTACAACGTCCAGGGAAGTATCCACCGGATCCGCCGTAATTGTTTCCGTTCCGTCTGCATCTACCGGATTGCCGTTCGGGTCAGTTCCGTGTACTGCAGCCACGTTTACTACCTGCCCGGCCCTGATATCTGCTTCCGTTACGGTATATACCGTTGTAAAGCTCTGTTTTGCATTCGGTGCAAGGCTGTCAATCTTCCAGCTTTCGCCGGTCAGTTCATCCGTTACCGTAATATCGCTTACGGTTACGTTTCCGTTATTTGTTACGTCAATTGTATAAGTTACCTGCTCTCCAAGCCCATACGTTCCGCCGTCTGCGCTTGCGCCCGCTCTCTTCTCTACAAAGAGGCTTGCGTCCGCCACGCTGACCGGTTCGTCTTTTTCACCCGGCGTTACCGGTACTTCCGGCGTTTCCGGATCCGGGCTTACGCCGCCTGCCGTCGCTACGTTTGCCACGCCGCCTGCGAGTACGTCCGCCTCGGTTACCGTATAGGACGTATGCATTGCCGCGCTCTGCTGTCCCGGTTTCAGTTCCGCTATTGTCCAGCGTCCGCCGGTCAGGGCGTCTTCTACTACAATGTCTGTCAATGTCAGGTTACCGTCGTTGACTGCCCTGATTTCGTAATCAATCGTTTCACCAAGGGCATACGTGCTTCCGTTGGCCGGAGCGCTTACCGTCTGTTTTGTCAGGCTGATATGGCCGTTCTTATTCTCGGTCTTTACTTCCGCTTCGTCCGGTGTTACCGGTACTTCGGGCGCTTCCGGATCCGGGCTTACGCCGCTTGCCGCAGCATGGTTTACAACGCTGCCCGCCAGGATATCCGCTTCGGTTACCGTATAGGAAGTTTCCATTACCGCGCTCTGCTGTCCCGGTTTCAGTTCGTCAATCGTCCAGCGTCCGCCGGTCAGTGCGTCTTCTACTACAATGTCCGTTAATGTCAGGTTACCGTCGTTTGCCGCTGTAATTTCATAGCGTACCGTTTCGCCAAGAACATAAGACGTACCGTTTGCCGGCGTGCTTACCGCGGTCTTAACCAGCGTCAGATGGCCGTTCTTTTCTTCCGTCGGAACCGTCGCCTCATCCGGCGTTACCGGTACTTCAGGCGCATTCGGGTCAGGGCTTACGCCGCTCGCCGTTACTTCATTTACAATCCTTCCTGCCAGGATATCCGCTTCCGTTACCGTATAAGCGGTAGTAAAGGTCTCGCTTGCTCCCGGCTCAAAGCTTTCTATTGTCCAGCTTTCCCCGGTCAGTTCATCCGTTACCGTAATATCCGTAAGCGTCAGGTTGCCGTCGTTGACTGCCGTAATCTCATACGTTACCGTTTCGCCAGCCGCATAAGCCACGCCGTCTGCCGGCCTGCTTACCGCCTTCTTGGCCAGTGTCAGGCGCCCGTCGGCTGCATCCGTTGTTACGGACTTCGCTGCGGTTCCTTCCACAGTATTTCCTTCCGGATCCGTTCCTTCCGCTGCCGCTACGTTGGTAACGCCGCCCTTTAAGATGTCTGCTTCCGTAACGGTATGGGACGTAGTAAACGTCTGTTCCGCATTCGGCGCAAGGCTTGCAGCCGTCCAGCTTTCTCCGGTCAGATCATCGGTTACATGAATATTGCGGATCGTTACGTTGCCGTTGTTGACAACGCGGATTGTATAGTTGATTTCTTCTCCCAGCCCATAGGAGCCGTCTGCCGCATCGTCCGCCAGTTTTTCAACGAAAAGGCTTGCTCCCGGCGTTTCTACCGGAATTTCCTTATCGCCCGGGTCTACTCCAGGATCCGGATCGGGGCTTTCGCCGCCTGCGGTTGCGATATTTCTAACGGTACCGGCCAGAATGTCCGCTTCCGTAATCACATACGCTGTGTTAAAGGTCTCTACAGCGCCCGGTGCAAGGCTTGCAATCGTCCAGCTTTCCCCGGTCAGGCTGTCGTTTACGGTAACATCCGTCATTGTCAGGTTACCGTCGTTTGTTACGGTAATTTCATACTCGGCCGTTTCGCCAAGGACATACGTGCTGCCGTTTGCCGGCGTGCTTACCGTCGTCTTATGAACGGTGATATGCCCGTTCTTAGCGTCTGTTTCCACTTCCGCTTCACCCGGCGTTACCGGAATATCTGTTACGTCCGGATCCGGGCTTGTGCCGCTTGCCACTGCCACATTGACTACTTTGCCGGCCGTAATGTCCGCTTCGGTTATCACGTGGGACGTACGCATTACGGTACTGTGCGCGCCTGGTTTGAGTTCCGTAATCTGCCACTGCGCCCCGGTCAGCTCGTCGCTTACCGTAATATCTGTAAGCGTCAGGTTGCCGTCGTTGACTGCCGTGATTTCATAGGAAACCGTTTCGCCCAGCCCATACGCACTGCCGTTTGCAGGTGTGCTTACCGTTCTCTTTGTTAAAGCCAGATGGCTGTTTTTGCCGTCTGTGGTAATTTCGCTCCTGCCTTCCGCATCTACCGGGTTATCTTGCGGATCCGTTCCGTTTACGCTGGCCACATTTACAATGCTGCCTGCTAAGATATCTGCTTCCGTTACCTGATAGGTAGTTGTAAAGGTTCTGCTTTCATTCGGGGCAATGCTTTCCACATTCCATTCTTCGCCCGTCAAATCATCTGTCAGGACAATATCCCTGACGGTTACATTTCCGTTATTGGTTACGCGAATTGTGTAAGCCACTTCTTCGCCAAGGCTGTAAGTTCCGCCGTTTGCGCTTGCCGCCGCTGTCTTTTCGACAAACAGACTCGGCTCGCTTGTATTGGTCGGTTCTTCTTTTTCACCCGGCGTTACCGGTACTTCCGGATTTTCCGGATCGGGGCTTTCGCCTCCTGCCGTAGCCACGTTCTTTACGCCGCCCGCCAGAATATCGGCTTCAGTTACCACATAAGAGGTTTCAAACGTTTCGCTTGCTCCCGGCGCAAGGCTTTCTATCGTCCAGCTTTCCCCGGTCAGTTCGTCGTCCACCGTTACGCCTTCCAGCGTCAGGTTGCCGTCGTTGGCTGCCGTAATTTCATATGTGATAGTTTCGCCCAGCGCATAACTGCCGCCGTTTGCCGGTGTGCTCGTCGTCCGCTTGCTTATGCTTAAGTGGCCGTTCTTGTCTTCGGTCTTTACTTCCGCTTCATCCGGCTCTGTCGGAGGCTGCGGCATTTCCGGATCCGGGCTTGTGCCGTTCGCCGTTACTTCGTTTACAATGCTTCCTGCCAAAATATCCGCTTCGGTTACCACATAAGACGTGTTCATAACCTGGCTGGACTGGCCCGGCCTAAGTTCCTCAATCTTCCAGCGTCCGCCGGTCAGCGCGTCCTCTACCAGAATATCGGTCAGCGTCAGGTTGCCGTCGTTTTTCGCCGTGATTTCATATGTTACCGTTTCGCCAAGCACATAAGCTTCCCCGTTTGCCGGAACGCTTGTCGTACTTTTTGTAAGCGTCAGATGGCCGTTCTTGTTTTCGGTCTTTACTTCTGCTTCACCCGGCGTTACCGGTACTTCCGGAGCGTCCGGATCGGGGCTGATGCCGCTTGCCGTAGCGCGGTTTACAACCTTGCCCGCCAGAAGATCCGCTTCGGTTACCGTGTAAGAGGTTTCAAACGTTTCGCCTGCTCCCGGCACAAGGCTTTCTACTCTCCAGTTTTCACCGGTCAAATCATCCGTTACCACAATGTCATGCAGCGTCAGGTTGCCGTCGTTTGTGGCCGTGATTTCATAGGAAACCGTTTCGCCAAGGATATAAGCGTCGCCGTATGCCGGAGCGCTTACGGTTCTCTTTTCTACCGTCAGATGGCTGCTTGCCGCTTCTGTCACAACTTCCTCAGAAGCGTCTGCGTTCAGCGTATTGCCGTCCGGATCGGTTCCTTCCACGCTTGCTACGTTTACAATCCTGCCGCGGATCAGATCCGCTTCCGTTACGGTATGGGACGTTGTAAAAATCCGTTCCGCATTCGGCGCAAGACTTGCCGCCGTCCAGCTTTCGCCTGTCAAATCATCGTTTACAGTAATATTGCTTAACGTTACGTTGCCGTTGTTGACTACGCGTATGGTGTAGTTTACTGTTTCACCCGCCGCATAGGTTTCGCCTTCGCTCTTATCCGCCAGCTTTTCAATGAAAAGCGCTGCGTCCGGCGTTTCTACCGGGATATCTTTCTCGCCAGGCTCGCTCTCGCCGCCTGCCGTCGCTATATTTCGTACCGTGCCTGCAAGTACGTCCGCTTCCGTAATAGTATAGGAAGTTGTAAACGTCTTTTCTTCGCCCGGCGCAAGACGATCAACCGTCCAGCTTTCCCCGGTCAGGCTGTCGGCTACGGTGACGAATGTCTGTGTCAGGTTGCCGTCGTTTTCCACGGTGATTTCATATATAACCGTTTCGCCCAGCGCGTAGCTTACGCCGTTTGCCGGAACGCTTACCGCATTCTTGCGCAGCGTCAGGCGACTTACCTTCGCATCGGTGGTAACGGTGCTCTCACCGCTGCTTTCCACCGTTTCCCCGTCCGGATCGGTTCCGGATACTGCCGCTACGTTTACAATGCTGCCCGCTAAAATATCGGCTTCGGTTACCGTATATTTTGTTGTAAAGTTCTTATCCGCATTCGGCGCAAGGCTTTCTATCAGCCATGTTTCGCCCGTTAAGTCATCCGTTACACGGATATCGCGGATGGTTACGTTGCCGTTATTGACAACATGAATCGTATAGCTTACTTCTTCGCCAAGACCGTACGTGCCGTCCTCGCTTGCCTGCACCGTCTTTTCTACAAACAGGCCCGGCTCGCTTGTATTGGTCGGTTCTTCTTTCTCACCCGGCGTTACCGGTACTTCCGGCACTTCCGGATCCGGGCTTGTGCCGCCCGCCGTCGCTACGTTCCTTACGCCGCCCGCCAGAATATCGGCTTCAGTTACCACATAAGAGGTTTCAAACGT
>OFFP01001915.1_pt1 | contig 13078 bp, 9 predicted proteins | sample 1521431 | NCBI WGS metagenome assembly OFFP01 (sample SAMEA3504104, study PRJEB24116) | mouse gut metagenome | biome: mouse gut; feature: mouse-associated habitat; material: faeces | place: Denmark | collected 2011 | reverse complement strand
ACGGGGAGATTTTATTTTGTCAAAGTTCAAATTTCATTCTCTATAGGAATGCTTTATTCTTCCTCTATCTCAATCTCCATATGGATCACTTGATTCATATCTATCTCGCCTATAGCCTCATACGGGTCATTGTCAAAGGATGCTATTTCCAAAGCAATCTCTTTTCCTGTTCCTTTTAAGATCACCGCCTGAAGCTCCGACAAGTGGCCTGGGTCCTTTATAAACTCCTCCTTTGTGGAGGATGCCGCAAGTATTCCCAGCCGGTTGTCGCCCAAAGCCTTTAATTTCGCATCCTTCAAATAGGTGCGCAGCAAAGGATGCAGCTGATTCACAACATTATACCAGTTCTTTACCACCAGCCGTACATCCTCCGGCAGAGCCTTTGGCGCAACCGGTTCTGCCGTCCTCTTTTTCTCCTGCGCCTTGTCTCCTTCATATATGGGGAGCGCCGCCGGCATCGCCGCGATTCCCTCCTCCATCTGCTTCTCAAGCGCGCGGATCCGATCCAGAAGGCCATCCGTATTCGGCTCCATAGAAGGCTTGCAAAGCTTGATAAAGGCTACCTCAACCAGCACGCGCTTCTGGGTGGCATAGCGTATCCGTCCTCCCAGCTCCGAAAAAATGCGAATATAGCGCATCAGCGTGTCCGACTCGATTCTCAGCGCCTCTTCTTTTAGCTGCATCAGATTCTCAGTGGATACGTCCAGAATATCCTCCATATGATCCGAACTTTTCAGCAAAAGCAAGTTGCGGAGATACCACGTAAAATCTGTTACAAACTGCCCCAGCTCTTTTCCCTGAATCACCAGCTTTTCTATCTGTTCCATCACATCCGGGAGGTTCTGATCCAGAGTACTCCGCAAAAGAGCGCTGTAAACAGCCGTATCAACGGCTCCAAGAACCTCAAGCACGTGATCATATGTCAGCTCCTGATCCAGATAAAAGGCAATGCACTGATCCAGAAGGCTCAAAGCGTCTCTCATGGAGCCGTCCGCAGCTTTGGCAATATAGCGCAGAGCCTTCTCCTCTGCTTCTACGCCCTCCACTCTCGTCAGCTCCTCCATGCGGGCCGTAATGGTGTCTGCCGTAATGCGCCGAAAATCATACCGCTGGCAGCGGGAAAGAATGGTGGTAGGAATCTTATGCGCTTCGGTGGTTGCCAAAATAAAAATCACATAGGAAGGGGGCTCCTCAAGGGTCTTCAAAAGGGCGTTGAAGGCTCCGATAGAAAGCATATGCACCTCATCAATGATATATACCTTATAGCGGCCTTCCGTAGGAGAGTAAGCCACCTCATCCCGTATCTCCCGAATATTGTCAACGCCCGTATTGGAGGCCGCGTCAATCTCTATCACATTCATGGAAGTGCCTGCCGCTATGGAGCGGCAGGCCGCACATTCTCCGCAAGGGTTCCCCACTGCCGGCTGTTCGCAATTGACCGCCTTTGCAAAAATTTTGGCAACGGTTGTTTTTCCGGTCCCCCTGGTGCCGCAGAACAGATAGGCATGGCCTATCCGCTCCGCTTTTATTTGATTTTTCAGTGTCGTTACAATATGCTCCTGCCCCTTTACGTCATCAAACTCCGTAGGGCGGAACTTTCGGTAGAGGGCCATATAAGACATAATTTAATCTCCAAAGCTGATTCCTATCATCTTTGCTTCCGCAATAATGGAGGAATTGGGATCTACAAACTTTAACTTTCCTGCTGATTCCTGAAGCGGAATTCTCTTTGTCTCATCGCCCACGATACCTATCATGTAACCATAATCATCCTCTACAATGGCCTGGGCCGCAGCAGCTCCCAGTCTCGTGGACAATACGCGGTCATAGGGGCAGGGGCTTCCGCCTCTCTGGGTATGACCGGGAACCGTTACGCGAACCTCGGTTCCAAGACGCTTGGTAAGCTGATCTGCGATTTCGTAAGATACGGTGGGATACGGATAAGTCTCCATAAACTTCTTCAGTTCCTTCTTGGACATCTCCGCACGCTCCTTGGGAATGGCGCCTTCCGCCACCGCAAGAATGGTAAAGCCCTTCTTCTGCTTATTCCGGGCATCAATGGCATCGCAAATACTGTCAATGCTGTAGGGAATCTCAGGAATCAGTATAATGTCCGCGCCGCCTGCAATTCCCGCATGGAGTGTCAGCTGGCCAACCTTATGCCCCATTACCTCCACAATAAAAACGCGCCCATGGGAAGCCGCCGTGGTATGAATACAGTCGATACAGTCGGTTGCAATATTCACTGCACTCTGAAAGCCAAAGGTCATATCCGTAGCCCAAATATCATTGTCAATGGTCTTTGGCATATGCAGAACATTCAATCCTTCCTCTCTCAGCAGATTGGCCGACTTTTGCGTTCCGTTTCCTCCCAAAATCACAAGACAGTCCAAACGCAGCTTATGATAAGTCTGCTTCATGGCCTCAACCTTATCCAGACCCTTCTCATCCGGCACCCGCATCTGCTTAAATGCCTGTCTTGAGCTTCCCAGTATCGTTCCGCCCTTGGTAAGAATCCCAGAGAAATCCCTTGGGGTCAGCATCCGGTAATTTCCGTAAATCAGGCCCTTATAGCCTTCCTCAAAGCCATACAGCTCCACCTCGTCCAGAGCATTGCACACACCCTTGACAATTCCTCTCATAGTTGCATTGAGCGCCTGACAGTCTCCGCCGCTGGTCAGCATTCCGATTCGTTTCATAAAGCACGCCTCCATCCTTTTTCATTCAGATTTTCTCGGGCTTTTGCCCATATGATAGATAAATTTTATCATAAATATGCATTTCTCACAAGAGAATAACTTGAAAAATCTCATCCGGCATATTATAATATGGTTGTTGCACCTCACGGCGGACCAGGGCGGTCCCGGTTATACGGATGTGCATTTTGCGGAGGAGTACCCAAGCGGCTGAAGGGTCTGGCTTCGAACACCAGTAGGTCGGTAGCACCGGCGCGGGGGTTCAAATCCCCCCTCCTCCGTTCTTAAAAGTGCTGTGTTTACAGCACTTTTATTTTATAAAACCACATTCGGTCATATCGCACACAATGCATGGTTTGATTTGCAGGCATATGCGTTCATGGCCGGAAATTGATTTCACAAACAGGAGGACACTGTTATGACCAAACCCAAATCCTACATGCTGGCCGTACCGTCCCGCCCCAGGGATATCGAAGAACCTCAGCTGTTTTTGGATCGGCTTCACGCAACCGGAGCCTTCCAGCTTATATCCGAGCGCATGGAAGAAGAAACCCTGTACCTGGATATCAGCTATGAGGGAGAAGCTTACACCGCAGAGATTTACCCGACGGATTTTACCGTTCCTGAGCTTTACCGCTGCCAGCATCTTTTTCCCGATGTGGACGCCGAAGCCGTACAGGCCGCGGAGTTCGGTCTTGCCGTGGTGATGGAATTCGGGACGAACCCTCTTTCCTCCTACCATTTGCAGCTGAAGCTGATTCATACCCTGCTGCCGGATGTTCTGGCCGTGATGGACGACAGCTCTGAAAAAATCTTATCCGGGCGCTGGGTGATCCTGGCCGCTCAGTCTGCGGTCCCTCCCGCTCCCCGCTATCTCTTTACTGCTCAGGCAGTCTCCGGGGAGGAGGACTGCGTATGGCTTCATACGCACGGGCTCAACCGCTGCGGCCGTCCGGAGCTGGAGGTCCTGAATTCCGACAAGAAAACCTATCAGACCCATTATAATACTCTGGAGACATTGGCTTACCGTCTGCTGGAGGACGACGACACTCCGGAATACGGCAAACCCTTTTTCCTGGCTTATGTCGCTCAGAATATTCCTCTGGTCATCACACTGGTTGACTGGGAGGAAGCCGTTTCCTGCTATCCCGCGGATATGCTGGGCGGAAAAAATGATCGCGAGGACGGGCATAATGAAAACACCTGTGCCGTCTTTGTATACCCCACTCCGGAAAGCGCCGAGGAAGGACAGTATTCTTCCCTTGACATTTATGACGAGATGCTCCAGGACAATCCAATCTACATGATTTCTACCTCGGAAACCAAGCGCATGAAAGCTCTTGCCGCGGAACGGATGGAATTTTTATTCCGGGCCTTTTCCGATAAAAACAACCATCTTTTGGTAAAGCTGGGACTTTTGGTGGATGAACCTTACCGTACGGACTCCAATGACAGAGAGCATATCTGGTTTGAGGTAACGGATCTGAAGGACGGACATCTGACCGCAAAGCTTACGCAGGAGCCTTATTATATTGCCAACCTTCATGAAGGGCATGTCGGCACTTATGAGCCCGGCGAGATTACCGACTGGTTAATCTTTACACCGGAGGGCAGACTCTCTCCCGATGATGTTTATCTTCTTACGATGTGAATTGCCGCAGGATTCTTTTCAGAATGGGGCCGCCGCAAAACAGCTGATAGCTTATTTTGCAGCGGCCCCTCTGTTTTGGCCGTCTGCTGCCGGACCTGTTTATTTGATATGTTTATTTTTCAATCGCAGCAGTCTTATAGATAAATCTTACATTCCCCTGTACTCCGTCGGAGATGCCGGAGAAGGACTGATATCCTTTTGCCGCACTTTTCACCGCATCCAGGCGATCCGAAAGCTCCTGCAGATCTCCGTTGAACATATTCAAAAGCTTTTGGATTCCGTCCTCATTAAACTCTATGGTTCCGTCTTTCAGCTCCCCGGAGCCGTCACGCAGCTTTGAAACGCCGTCCGTCAATTCCCGGCTGCCGTCTTTGAGCTCGCCTGTTCCGTCTTTTAGTTCCTCGGTTCCGTCTTTCAATTCTGCGGCTCCGTCACGCAGCTTTGAAGCGCCGTCCTCCAGCTTTCCTGCACCTTCCAGAAGCGCCTGTGCCCCCTTGTTTGCTTCTGCCACCCCCTGTGTATAAGCCTTCAGCCCCTGATAGAACTGATTGTAGCTGTCCAGAGAAGCCTTTAAGCTTTTCAGCGCCTCTATCTGTGCCGCATTTCCGGCCGCGGCCGCCTGTTCGCCGCCCTCCTTGGAAGCTTTTACTATCACGTTTTCTTTTATCTCCACTTCTGCGGACGGGGCGGGGGCCTCTTCCGCATTTTCCTGTTCCTTCATTTCCGTACCCTCTCCCATTTCACTGGAAAAATCTTTCTGCTCTCCGGGTTCCTCCGTCATCTGATCTTCCGCCTCTGTTTCTTCTGTTGCATCTGGGCCGGTTTCTTTTTCCTCTATGATATCTTTGCTTTCCTCCTCAGCGTCTTCAGCAGCCATGTCTTCCGTTTCTATCTGATTATTTTCCTGTTCCGTTACTTCTGAATCTGCCTGTATAATCTCCTTGCTTTTGGTGATACCTCCCATTGATTTAATCACACCGTCTAATACTTCCGCATAATTATCAATTGTTAATGCAGGCACCCCCAGTGCGCTCAGCTGTGCATTCGCCTGATCCAACAGCTTTTGAAAAACATCGGTTGCGCCTTTCATGATGGCGGCATTATTTGCCTCCAGCTGCTTCAAGCCTGCGGATAATTGCGCAACACCCGCCGCCAGTTCCTTAACACCGGATTTTAGCGTTCCAGTTCCGTCATACAGCTCACCCGCTCCGTCCCGCAGCTCCCCTGCGCCGTCATTCAGCTTGTCAACACCGTCTGTCAGCTCTCCGGTCCCGTCATACAGCTCCAGCACGCCGTCGTACAGCTCTGCGGTGCCGTCCATCAACTCGTTCATAGCATCCTCAAGCTCATCCATATCTCCGGACAGCTCATCCATTTTTTCCTGAGTGTCAAGTTCCATATCTCCGAAGATTTCATTGGTCGCCACCGTCAGTGTCGTCGCCAGTTCAAAATCCGTTACATCGGCGGTCAGCTCCACATAGTCCGGAATATCCAGCTCTTCCACATCAAAATCCTCGCTTCCGATGTCGAAATTATCCTTTAATCCCGGCATGGCATACCCCATCACCACGGTCCGTTCCCCGTCATTGATAACCTTGCCGTTGGAGACCTCAATATTCCGGAAGCTCTCATTGTCCAGAACCAGACTGGTCAGAAGGACAAAGGGTACATACAGCTCTTCCTCCTTCTCTCCTACCATGACAGATTCTTTTTGCCGGTTCGTGTAATCAAAGCGGATATTGACCCTGCCGCTCTGGCCTGCAAGCTCTTCAGGGGAAATCTCCCTGCCATTCAGACGGTAAGTAATCTTCATATCTACCGGAAGCTCTTTTTGAATATTTCCCTGATAATAAATGTCATTGCCGGCCGCATCCCACACGCCTAGGGAACCTTCCTTTTGCCGAAAGCTTTCATCTCCCTTTACATTGACGATATCGGTCAGCTCCGTGGCATCCTCAACCGCCCCACTTCCCATACCGTTTTTCAGCCAGTCGCTGACAATCAGCTTCTGGGGAGAACCGTCCGCACCGGCAATCACATAGACGGTTTCCTTTTTCTCAAGCTGTTTTTTATCCTGATCGGACAACGAAACCTCCGTTGTCTTAACCTCTGGCTCCTGATTCAAAACTGCCACCAGGCCATTTGTGCGAATGTAGCCGCCTGCCTCTTTCGCCTCTGCCGGAACACTCACACTTCCGCACACCAGAAGCGCCGTCATAACTACTGATACATCCCTTTTCCATTCCTTACGCAATTTTCTCATTTTGAACCTCCTCTGCCGCCCTCTTGGGCAGAAAACCAATACTTGTTGCACAAATTATTTTATCAAATACCAGGAACATAGCCGGAAGAACAAAGGCAACCGCCAACAGGCTGATAATTGCCCCTCTTGCCATCAATGCACACAATGAGCGAATCATATCCACATCCGAATAAACCGCCACGCCCAGGGTCGCCGCAAAGAACCCCAAAGCGCTGACCAGCACCGACGGAATCGAGGTTGACAGGGCCGTGGAAATGGAATCCACCCTATCCTTCCCCCTGCTTCTCTCCCGCTTATATCTGGTTGTCATCAATATCGCATAGTCCACAGTCGCGCCAAGCTGAATTGTACTGATACAAATCGGTGCAATAAAAGGAAGAGACGTTCCTGTGAAATGCGGTATTCCCAGATTAATAAAAATCGCAAATTCTATAACTGCCACCAGAATCACCGGCAGGGAAATACTCTTTAATACAACTGCAATAATCACAAAGATTGCAATGATGGAAATAGTATTAACCACCTGGAAATCCCGGTCCGTAATTTCAATCAAGTCCTTGGTACAGGGCGCCTCGCCAATGAGCATCCCTGCCCTGTCGTATTTTTTCAGGATGGATTTCAGCTCGCCGATCTGCTGATTTACCTCATCTGTGGCTGTGCTGTATTCCGACTGAATCAAAAGCAGCTTCCAGTGATCGCTTTCCAGCTCATTCCTTGCCTTATCCGGTATAAACTCCTCCGGAATCCTGGAACCTACGACGGAATCAAGCCCCAGAGCAAACTGTACGCCCTCAGCCTGCTTCATCTCATCCACCATCCTCTTTACGTCTCTGGCAGACACATTTTTATCCATCAATACCATGTGGGTCGCGCCTGCGGAGAAATCCTCCTCCAGTTTATTTGTAGCCTGCACATATCCCATGTATTCCGGGAGCGAACCGCCCAAATTATAGTAAACCTCTCCGCCCGCCTTATCATATCCATAGTAGGCAATGGGAAGAATCAGGGCAAACAAAACCAGAAATACCGGATAGCGCTTCACCACAAACCGAACCAGCTTCCCAAAATCCGGCATCAGAGGGCGGTGTCTTGTCTTGGCTATCAGCTTATCCAGCACTAAAATCATGGACGGCAGGATGGTTACACAGCCAATTACGCCGAACACCACGCCCTTTGCCATGACAACCCCCAGGTCCAAACCGAGGGCATAGCTCATAAAACATAAGGCAATAAAGCCTGCCACCGTAGTAATGGAGCTTCCGATCACAGAGGTAATGGTCACCTTAATGGCATGAGCCATCGCCCGCTTCTTATCTCCCTCAAACCGCTCCTGCTGCTCCAGATAGCTGTGCCACAGGAAAATGGAGTAGTCCATCGTAACGGCCAACTGGAGCACGGCGGCCAGGGCCTGGGTCAGAAAGGAAATCTCTCCAAAGAAAATATTCGTTCCCATATTCAGAAGAATGGCCATTCCGATACTGATAAGGAAAATGACCGGCAGCGCCCAGCTGTCCAGGAATGCTGTCATTACCACGCAGGAGAGAACTACGGCCAATACCACATAGATGATCTCCTCCCTTTCACACAGCTCCTTCAAATCAGCCACCATAGCCGTCATGCCGGATACAAAGCATTGTTCCCCTGCAAGACGTTTGATTTCCGCCGCGGCCTCCAATGTTTCGTCCGCGGAAGTGGAAGTGTCGAAGAAAACAGCCATCATGGTTGCATGTTCCGAGTTAAAAATATCGTAATATTCATTGGGCAGCATTTCCATAGGTACGGACAGATCCATCACACTGTCATACCACAGAACAGTCGCTACATGATCCACTTCCTCAATCTGTTCCCGAAGGGCCGCCACCTCTTTTTCCGTCATGTCCTCAATAACAACAAAAGAAAAGGCCCCTTTTCCAAATTCGTCCATAAGAATATCCTGCCCCACCATCGTCTCTATATCGCCCGGAAGGTAAGTCAGCATGTCATAGTTGATCCGCGTCGCCGCCATGCCTAAGACCGACGGAATCATCAGGGCCAGCGTCACAACCAGAATGGGGATGCGGAGCTTGACAACTCCTTTACCAAATTTAATCATAGTCTCCTCTGCCTTTCTTAAAAAATATTATTTAGCTCCACCCGTTTCTTCGCAATTTTGATGGTGTACACCGCCACATATAGATTGAGCAGCCCTTCCGTCAAAAGCGTCAGCCCCAAAAGCATCATTGCTCCCGTCACTCCCGTACTTCCCCGGGGATCTATCATAATCAGCAATCCAAAGGCACTTGCAAGTACCGCGGCCGCTCCGATGATCCACCATTGCGTCAGCCCGAAGCGCCTTGCGTCAATGGCTGTCTGCAATTTTAAAAGGCCGTCCATCAATACCACAATGCCCAGAATCAGATTCAAAAAACGCATAACACTGTCGCTGCGAATCAGCATCAGGCTTCCGACTATGACAGCCAGAACTCCGCCCGCCAGATCGAATTGAAAGGCCAGACGGTATAAGTCCTCCGACAAATAACCGCAAAGCTTAAATCCGCCGTAAACCATCAGCAGAACCCCTATCCCCCTGCAAAGCACGATTGCGGAAATCTCCGGATGAAGCAGAAGCAAAATTCCCATTCCGCAAAATGCTGCGGAAGATATTGTATAGCCACCCTTTGCAATGCGTATTCCCGTCATGTTTCCTCACTCCCTTCTGTTTTTTACAGTCTTTATTTTAGTCAAAAAAACCTTCGGAGAAAACGGGCAAAAAAAGAACGATGTACAAAATCCGTACACCGTTTTCTTATTAACCAAAATTCAGACACCTAAGCTAATATGCCCAAAAATATTCACTTGCCCTCATCTGCTTTTACAGCCTTTTCTTTATGGCTCTTAGCCGTCCCTTTTCCATAGCGGCCGAGACGCTTCCTTCCAGCAAAGCCCCCAGGCTTCGTATCATCTGCTCCGGCTCCGCCTTCATTCCTTCCCCGACCCAGTCCATTACCATCCCTGAAAGGCCGCATTTGTAAAAATGGATAATTAGTTCCCGATCAAGCCCCGCCACCTCCTGTGTGACATCCAGTCCTTCCGCCAGCCGCCGTACAACCTCCCCTGCAATGCCTTTCAGATATCGCTCCAATTCTTCCCTGCTGACCGAGTTGTAAATATGGTATACGGCCCGCTTATTGCTAAGGGCAAAATGGGCGGCCTCTATAAAGCCCTCCTCCAGTGATTCCACATCATTGTGTTTTGCAACTACGCGCTCTACCTCTCCGTCAATCACAAAGGTAAGCAGCGCGCGGATATCCTCAAAATGATAATAAAAGGTATTGCGGTTGATTCCGCAGTTGTCTACAATCTCCTTCACCGTTATCTTATCCAGAGGCTTCTCATTCAGAAGCTTCAGAAACGCCTCCACGATTGCCTTTTTTGTAAATTGAGCCATAGAAAAACTCCCTTTCCTGCCATTGCTTTTGATTATAGCGGATTTTCTTACGGTTTTCAAGAAAAGCAGCCGTTTAAACAGGCAAATTCTTACCCGAAGACTTTTTCGCATAAGAATACAATTTTTTCCCATATTCTGTAGTAAACTTTATTCGCTTTACGTTTTTAATAAAAACAGACAAACCTGATAAAAATTCTTGTTCGCACTTGAAAAGGAGGAATTTCATGGCACCTATTCATTTTTCAAAAAAATATCTCTTCTCTCTTCTGTCCGTTATACTTGCCTGTTCCCTAACCGCCTGCAGCGCCCGGCCTCCTGGCAGCTCTTCCGCTGTCTCGGCAGCAAGGGACTATGCCCTTGCCGAAGCAGCTTACCCAAAATCGGCGCCTTATCCGGATGAAGGCGCATATACAAACGCCGCCACCGGAGAGATCAAAAAGTCTTTCTACGACGCCTATGATGCCTGGAACGAGGAGCGCCGGGAACGCTTTGAACAGGCAGCATCCTATGAGGGTAAGCTTACGGGCTTTCTTCAAAAAAGTATTCCCCAATTCCTGTCCGGGCAGGAAACGGAAAACCGCATTTACTCTCCTCTGAATGTCTATCTGGCGCTCGGTATGCTGGCGGAGCTGACAGACGGGAACAGCCGCCGGCAGATTCTTGATCTGCTCGGAACGGACAGCATACAGGAGCTTCGCACCCTGGCGGCGGCTCTTTGGAACGCTAATTACTGCAATGACGGGGCTACCACAAGTATTCTGGCAAGCTCCCTCTGGTTAAGCCAGGATGTAAAATTTGTTCCCTCCACGCTGGAACAGCTGGCCGATACTTATTACGCATCCTCCTACCAGGGGCAAATGGGTTCCGAGGAATTGAACAAAGCCCTCGAAGCCTGGCTGAGCGAGCAGACAGGCGGACTTCTGGAAGAACAGGCTTCCGGCATAGAGCTGGATGCGAATACGGTTCTGGCATTGGCCACTACGATTTTTTTCCGGGCAAAATGGGGATCTGAGTTTTCGGAAGGAAACACTTCTCAGGAGATCTTTCACGGGCCGGAGCAGGATATTTCCTGTGATTTTATGTATCAGAGCGGCAGTCAGGAATATTATTGGGGAGACAAATTTTCCGCCACGGCTAAGTACCTGGAGAACGGAGGCGCTATGTGGTTTCTTCTGCCGGACGAGGGCGTTTCGGTGGATGAACTGTTAAAGGATGAGGAAGCCATGCGCTTTTTGACAGAAAAGGAGAACTGGGAGAATCAAATGTATTTGACCGTGAACTTGTCCGTGCCTAAATTTGATGCGGCGTCGGATCTGGATCTGATAGCCGATCTTAAGGCTCTTGGAATTACGGATATCTTTGACAGCGCTGTTTCAGATTTTTCGCCTGCTGCCAAGGATGCGGAGGGGCTATTTCTCTCTCAGGCCAAGCATGCCGCACGTGTGGCTATTGATGAAAAAGGGTGTATCGCGGCCGCTTATACGGTTATGGCCGTATGCGGCGCCGGTGCGCCGCCTCATGAGGAGATTGATTTTGTAGTGAATCGGCCGTTTTTATTTGCCATTACCGGGAGTGACGGATTGCCCTTGTTTATGGGGGTGGTGAATCGGCCAAAATAAAGGAAGCCTTGATTTTACTGGCTTCCTTCACAAATAAAAAGAGCGGGTGATGGGAATCGAACCCACGTGTCCAGCTTGGAAGGCTGGTGTTCTACCATTGAACTACACCCGCATAATACATTATTCAAATCAAATGCCCAGAGCCGGAATCGAACCAGCGACACGAGGATTTTCAGTCCTCTGCTCTACCAACTGAGCTATCTGGGCAGATAACATCTGTTATAGAACTGCTTCACAACAGATGTTATTGTACACGATCTGCATTTATTTGTCAATATTTTTTTATATCCCAGTTTTATCCCAATTTTAACTGTACCATTGGACCTAAGACACCTTCACCCGCCCTGCCAGAATCTCCTGGTAATCCGCATAATTCTTCTCCAAAAGCGCAGGCGTATCCAGTCCATAGGGACATTTTTTCTTACATGCACCACAGTGCTTACACGCTTCCACCTTCTTCATCTTCGCCTGGACCTCCGGCGTCAACTGAAGCTCTGAGGGCGATCTGCGGATCAGCTGAGACATTCTGGCACAGGTATTGATCTCAATCCCCACCGGACAGGGCATACAGTAACCACAGGCTCTGCAGAAATCTCCTCCCAGCTCCTCCCGGTCTCTGGCAATCTCCTGACGGATCTCCTCTGTCATCTCTGGCGGATTGCCTATGTAGGACAGAAATTCATCCAGCTCCTGCTCCTTTTGAATTCCCCAGATGGGAAGTACATTGTCAAACTGATCCATAAATGCATAGGACGCCGCCGAATTCGTGAGCAGGCCTCCCGACATGCCCTTCATGGCAATAAAGCCCATCTCCGCCTTCTGGCATTTCTCCACCAATTCCAGCTCCTGCTCTCCGGCCAGATAGCAGAAAGGAAACTGCAGCGTTTCATAAAGGCCGCTGGCTGCTGCCTCGCGGGCCACCTGCAGGCGATGGTTAGTAATACCAATATGACGGATCCTGCCCTGCTTCTTCGCCTCCAGCATGGCCTCATATAAGCCGCTTCCGTCATCGGGTCTGGGACAGAAAGGCGGGTTGTGGAACTGATAAATATCCACATAATCCCTTTGAAGATTTCTTAAGGAAGTGTCCAAATCCTTCCAGAATTCTTCTGCTGTCAGGGCTGTGGTTTTAGTTGCCACATAAATTCCATCCCACTTACCCCCAAAGGCTTCTCCCAGTTTCTCCTCACTGTCTGTGTAGAACCGGGCCGTATCAAAAAAATTGATTCCTCCCTCGCGCGCCCGCTTTACCAGAGAGACAGCGGCTTCCCTGGTAATTCTTTGAATTGGCAGCGCTCCGAAACCGTTTTTATTAGCTGCGATTTTTGTACTTCCAAGTATTACCTGCGTCACTCTGCCATCCCCCTCCTCTGCACTTCTTCTTTTGCTTCTCTAAATCTGCATTCGGACCCTTCCGCGTCC